>Ga0160429_1000305_pt1 | contig 53718 bp, 48 predicted proteins | sample SolpanmetagenomR_FD_108199 | JGI IMG/M metagenome (GOLD analysis project Ga0160429, IMG submission 108199) | Solar panel surface microbial communities from Lawrence Berkeley National Laboratory, California, USA - R | ecosystem: Engineered > Built environment > Solar panel > Unclassified ... | reverse complement strand
CGCTGGCTGTGGTGAATGCCCCCGCTGGCGCGCTCCGCTTGCAGCCTACCCCCCCCTCGGCCGATTACCAACTCAACCTCGCCGAGGGCTGCCCTGCGCACTGCCAGTACTGCTACCTGGCCGGCAGCCTCAGTGGCCCGCCCGTGGTGCGCGTATTTGCCAACCTGCCGCAGCTGCTCGAAAACACCCAGGCCTACGAGCGCGCCGACCGCCCCGTGAGTTTTGAGGCCAGCTGCTACACCGACGTGCTGGGCATCGAGCACCTCACCGGCGCGCTGGCCGAAACTGTGCGCTATTTTGCTGGCCGCGAGGGGGGTAGGCTTCGCTTTGTGAGCAAGTACGACCACGTCGAGAGCCTGCTCGGGCAGCCGCACGGCGGCCACACCCGTGCTCGCGCCTCGCTCAATGCCGAGCCGCTGGCCCGGCAGCTAGAGGGCGGCACCGCCAGCATTGAGGCCCGCATTCAGGCGCTGCGGCAGCTGGCGCTGCCCGTGGCCCAGGGCGGCGGCGGCTACCCGGTGGGTGTGGTGCTGGCCCCCATTATGCCCCTGCCCGACTGGCAGCAGCACTACGGCGCGCTGTTCGACCGCCTGCAGGCAGCCTTCAATTTTGATTGCGACCTCACCGTGGAATTCATCACTCACCGCTTCACGCCCGGCTCGAAAGAGGTGCTGCTCGGCTGGTACCCCAATACTAGCCTCGACTTGGAGGAGAGCACCCGCGCCGTGAAGCGCAACAAGTTCGGCGGCCTCAAATACGTCTACGACCTGCCCACGATGAAGGAGCTGAAGACGTGGTTTTATGCCGAGTGGCAGCGCCGCTTTCCCAACGCGCCGGTGCAGTACTGGACGTAGGGGGTAATAAAAATAAGGCAGATGTAGTATTTGTAGATTGCAGCCTTTTCTTCAAAAGTGCACAATGAATTACGAATTCCGCCTTGGTAATAGAAAGGGCCACAATCGGTATTTGGGGTCATGGCGAGAAAGCGGATGACGAAAGATTTCATTGTCATTCACCCCAAATCATCTCCTTTTTCTCCTACAAGCTGCTCTAAGCGGTACCACAGAATTTACGCATCAAGATATCGCCCATTGGTGTGATGAGTTCGCTATGGCTGGGCGTATGGGGCAGCTGCCAATCGAGAGCTTATCACTTCAAGATATCATAGATGATGTTTCTGTTCAATGGGATTTGTTTTTAGCCAATACGTATACCCTTGAAGAGCTTCAAAAATTAGATTTTTCAGCAGTTCATATACCCCTTGAATGGTTTGCTGAATGGCTGCTACGTGCACAGGTAATCCTACCATCCCAAAGGAGTGCTGAAACTACGCTAACAGATGAATGAGCAGTTAGCTAACCTCGCGCTAGCAGCCGCACCGAAAGTCTGGATATTCGGCAAAGCCTGGCGCGGCGGTAACGTCAACCCGGATGATGTGGTCGAGGCGAATTTCTTCGCCCGTGGCCAACACGGCGTATTCGGCGTGGTCGCGGGTGACGAAGGTTTTGATGCTCGTAGTGCCCTGGCAGAGCTGCCGCAAATCGTTGAAATACTGTAGGTATACTTGCTTCTTGCGAGTGGTAATGGCTTCAAGCTCGTCGTAGAAGCCGCAGGCAATGGGTTGATAATCGGGTGCCATAAAGGGGGTAGGGAAAATAAAAAGCGGCAGTATCTACCTAGATACTGCCGCTTTCAGTTGGTGGTTGCCGGGCGCCGGGGCTACGCCTTCTTGCGCAGCAGCAGCCAAGCGGCGCTAGCTACCAGCGCTGCCACGCCCGCCACCACAGCGGCTTGGGGCACGGGCTTGGAGGCCGTGGGAGTGCGCTGCGCGATGTCTTTATCCAGGAAGTGCTGGCCGTTGGTAACGGCTAGTATCAGGCGAATGGTCTCGTCGGGCTGGTCCCACTGCGGGAAGTGGCCGCAGTTTTCAAACCAATAGATGCGGGCATCAGCAAACTTTTGGAGCGCTAAATCTGACTGGTGGGAAAAGCACACGCGGTCTTGCCGGCCCCAGCCGATAACCAGCGGCGCGCTAATCGAGCCCTTAGGCGCGCGCTGCTGCTCTTCGCCATACGCCAGATTGCGTAGCAGCTCGTCAAACGAGCGCGCGCGCTTGTAGCTGCGCGTTTCGTCGAGGGCCGCCTGCGCCGGAATTTGCCACGGATGCGCCGAGAACTGCGCAAACAGCACGGTACGCGTCACGGCATTGCCAGTCAGAAAAGGCATGGCGGGCTGCAAGGCGCACACCAGCTTATGCGTGAGATAAGCGCTGTGGTAAAACACCGGTATTTCCAAGCCCTGCCAGAAGCCACCGGGGTCGAGCGACACTACCGCGCCTACTACCCCGCCGCGCCGGGCCAGCTCTAGTACCAGGCGTGCGCCCATCGAGCTGCCCACCACATCGACGCCCAGCAAATCGCGGGCACGCAAAAAATCGGTCACGGCATCGGCCAGCGTGCCGATGGTGACCGGCCCAGCGAGCGGCGGCGTGTCGCCAAAACCTGGCAAATCGACGGCAATCACCTCGCGCTCGCGCGCCAGGCCGTCCAGTATTGTCTGCCACGAGCGCCAGCTGCCCCCGAGGCCGTGCAGCAGCAGCAGTGGTTTGCCAGTGCCGCGGCGAATGAAATGCATCTCCATCTAAGCTATCCTAATAAATACAGTAAAACAAGCGTGCCGCCCAGGCCGCAGTCGCGGCTAGCTGTGGTGTACGGCCCGTTTCCCGAAACAGTCGGAAGCCCTGTGGCCCTACCCCCCTTCGCGGTAGTAAAGAAGCTACGCAGTGGCTGCGGGCAGCGCCACGCGGGTGCGCGGCAGGCTGTCGGGGTGGTGCTGCTGCAAGTAGGCCACCAGTTGCTCGCGTACGTCGCAGCGCAGGTCGAAGAGCGCGCTGGCGTTGGCGGCGCTCATCAGGGCGCGCAGCTCCAGCACGCGGTCTTTGGTGTCGGTGACTTGCAGCGCGCACACGCGCTGGTCCCAGAGCGGGTGGGTGGCCAACAAGCGGGGCAGCTCGGTGCGCAGGGCCTCGACGGGCGCCGTGTAGTCGGCGTAGATAAACACGGTGCCCGTGAGCTGCGCGCTGGTGCGCGTCCAGTTCTGAAAGGGCTTTTCGATGAAGTAGTTGAGGGGTAGCACCAGCCGGCGCTCGTCCCAGATATTGAGCACGACGTAGGTAAACGTGATTTCCTCGACCCGGCCCCACTCGCCCTCCACCACCAGCACATCGTCGAGGCGAATAGGCTGCGTGAACGCCAACTGAAAGCCTGCCAGCAAGTTGCTGATAGAGCGCTGGGCCGCAAAACCTACAATAACGCTCGCAATACCCGCCGAAGTGAGCAGCCCGGTGCCCAGCCGGCGCACCGTTTCGAAGCTCATCAGCACCAGCCCCACGGCCACGAAGCCGATGATGCCCACCACCACTTTCTTGATAAACTGCAGCTGCGTGAAGAGCTTGCGCACCCGCAGGTTGTCGCCGGTTTCGAGCTGGTAGTGCCGCTGTATCAGGTCTTGCGCTACTTCCAGGGTTTGAATAAGCCCCCAGCCAAAAGATAAAATCAGCGAAAATTCGAGCAGCCGGCGCAACACCTCAAACGGCTTGGGTGGCAGCGGCAGCAGTGGCAGCAGCAGCGACAGCGCCAGCACCGGAAAGAAAAAGGCGCTGGTGGCGCTCAGGTGCCTGCCCACCGAGCGGGCCAGCGCCGAATCTTCGCGCCGGCCGTAGGCCCGCAGCCCGGTAAACAGCAAGATTTTGGCCCCCAGCCCCAGGGCCAGGCCGCCCAGCAGCACGCCCAGCACCACCACCGGGTCGGGCAGCTGCTCCAAAAAATTCGTGAGTTGTTCCGTCATACCAACTTAGGCCGCCACGCGGGCGGCCTGCCTTTGTGCGCCCAGTGTACCCGGCGCGTGCCCCAAAGGTTGGCCCGCTGCCGGGGGGTAGGGCCCAGGGGCCGGCCTAGGCGCCCAGCCGCCGTAGCGCCAGTAGGCACAGCGCTACCGAGCCCGACACCCGGATTTCGCCCCGCAAAACCAGCCCCTCTACCTCGGCCAGTGGCACCAGCACTACCTCAATATTCTCGGTGGGGTCGAGGTGCTGGGCGGCTACTGGGCGCACGTCGCGCGCCAGGAAAAACGAAATTTGGTTGGTGTCCTTGGTTGGGTTGTCGTACACGTCGAGCAGCGGCTCGGGGGGTAGGGGCGGGGCGTAGCCGGTTTCTTCGAGCAGCTCGCGGGCTGCGGCGCCGGGCACCGACGTTTCGTGGGCATCGACTACCCCGCCGGGCAGCTCTAGCAGTATTTGCCCGGCGGCATGCTTGTACTGGCGCACAAAAACCACTTGGTTATCAGCCGTGAGCGGAAAGGTGAGCACCACGTGGGGCCGCACGCTCACGAAGTAGTCGTCGAGTTCCTGGCCGCTGGGCAGGCGCCCGTGGTCGCGCCGCAGCTGGTACCAGCGGTGGTTAAACACCAGCTCTGAGCGCAGCGTGCGCTAGGGTTCAAGCTTGGTTGGCATAAACTAGGGGGGTAGGGGACGAAGGCCGCAAAGATCGGGCGGCGAGCGGCGTTGCTAGCCCTTTTCGTCCTCCTCGCCCGCCGTTATCTGCGCGTGGTTGAGGGCCGCTACCAGCATAACGCCACCCAGAATATTGCCCAGCAGCGCCGGCACCGTGAAGCTGCCCAGCGCCGTGCCCCAGCTGGTTTGGCCCATCGCAGCCAGCGTAAATACCTCCACCGAGCCGGCAATGACGTGGCTGAAATGCGCTACCCCACGATGTAGGTCACGAAAATTATCACCCAGATGCGCCCCTCCTCCGCAAACGGCAACAACCACACCATGAGCGCGATAAGCCAGCCCGCAAAGATGCCGCGTAGCAGCGTGGTGCCGAAGCCGTGCGCCAGCGCCTGCTGCCCCAGGTGCGCAAACTCGCGTTGCGCTTCGGGCTCGAAGGCCGTGGAGTGCGCAATGACGAGGCTTAGCAGCAGGCAACCCAGCAGGTTGGCCATCAACACGATGCCCCACAGCCGGGCCACGTTGCGCAGGGTGGGCCAGTTCCACTTTTGCAGCAGTGGCAGAATGGGCGTGAGCGTATTCTCCGTAGAGAGCTGCTGCCGGCCCAGAATGACGATGAGAAAGCCCAGGCTGTAGCCAAAGTTGGCCACCAGCGGCCGCCAGGGCGCGTCGGGCAGGTAGCAGGCCAGCAGGCCTTCGGCAATCATTGAAAAACCCATCGAAAGCCCGGCGGCCAGCCCCGACCAAAACAGTGCCGCTGAGGAGCGCTTCAACTCCTCCTCGCCCTCGGCCAGAATGGCTTTGTAAATGATTTTGCCCGAAGGCGCGCTGCGCTCTTCGGCGGCTTGCTCTTCTTCGGCTTCCTTATTTTGCTTCATACAGAGTTCAGATTTCCGCCAGACAACAAACTGCGCAGCCAATGTTTTAAAGTTGCGTGTTCAACCAGTCAGCTGGGGTAACTTGCCGGCTGGTTTTAGCCCGCTTTTCCCTATGCAGCAACTCGTTACTACCCCGCAGGCTGGACGGGCCGCCACCCCCCGTGTGCTGGCCATTGATGTAGTGCGCGGCCTGGCGATGGTCATCATGGCCCTCGACCACATTCGTGAGTTTTGGAGCCCCACACCGGTGCGACCCGAAGACGTGGCGCACGCCTCGGTGCTGCTGTTTGGCACACGCTGGGTTACTCATTTTTGCGCGCCCACGTTCGTGTTTCTGGCGGGCGCCAGCGTGTTTATGTCGCAGCAGAAGCGAGCTAGTCGGGGGGGTACGAGCCGGTTTTTGCTCACGCGCGGGCTGTGGCTGATAGTACTGGAAATACTGGTTATCAGCTTCATGCTTCACTGGAACTACGACGGCTTTCTGCTACAGGTAATCTGGGCTTTGGGCTGGAGCATGATACTGCTGGCGGGCCTCATCTGGCTGCCGCGGGGGCTGGTAGCCACGCTGGCGCTGGTCTTTTTGGCAGGCCAGCACCTGCTGCCCCAGCTGCAGCCTGTGACGGCCGCCAACCTGCTGCCGGCCCTGCTCTACGACCGTCCGTTTCAGTTCGACGTCACGCCCACGCTGCCGGTGCTCGTGGCCTACACCATCCTACCTTGGACTGCCGTCATGGCCGCCGGCTACTGCTTGGGGCCGTGGTTTCGGGCGCCGTTGGTGCTGCGCCGGCGTTGGCTGCGGTGGGCAGGGGTAGGGGCGCTGCTGCTATTCGTGGGCCTGCGCTTCACCAACCTGTACGGCGACCCCGCCCCCTGGAGCGGGCAGCCGCGCGGGCCCTTGTACACGCTGCTCTCTTTCGTAAACATCACCAAGTACCCGCCATCGCTGCTGTTTTTGTGCCTCACGCTGGGCGTGGCGCTGTTGCTGCTTTCGGTGAGCGAAGGGGGGGTAGGGCGCCTCGGCCGTTGGTTGAGTACCTACGGCCGGGTGCCTATGTTCTACTACCTGCTGCACCTGTGCCTCATCAGCGGCGGCTCTTATATCTGGACGGCCCTGGCCTTCGGGCAGCCCTACAACCTGTCGTTTGCGCCGCCCGGCGTGCCCCAGCCTGCTGCCTACCACCCCAGCCTACTGCGCGCCTATGTGGTGTGGGTGGTGGTAGTGGCGCTGCTCTACTGGCCCTGCCGCTGGTACCAGGGCTACAAGCAGCGGCACGCGCACTGGTGGCTGGCTTATTTGTAATTCCTTGGCGAAGGCAGGGGGGTAGGGCCCCGCCAATGCCGGCACGTCTCATCTTAACTCACTTCAATCCTTTGCTTTATGGGTAGCTTCCTCCAATCGCTCACGGCCCACTCGGCCACGGTGCTGATAAACACCACGCTGCACGACGGCGGCTTTGCCCTCACCGGCCCCGGCCTGCTGGGCAACACCATCATCACTTCGCCGGCCGTTACGCAGCAGATTCTGGATTTACCCGAATTTGACCAGCTGCCGAGCAATGAAAAGGCGGCGCGTATCCTCGAAATCGTGCTGGCGCGGGCCGCGCAGTAGCCGGCCGCCGGCCGGGGCCGCGCATCTTTGCGGCCGCTGGTGCGGCTAGCCGTTGCGCCGCGCTATTCCAGGCCTTTCCCCTTTTTTCATGACTACCCCCATCTACCAGGTCGATGCCTTTGCGCGCCGGCCCTTCACCGGCAACCCGGCCGCCGTGTGCCCGCTCGACGAGTGGCTGCCTGCCGAAACCATGCAGCTCATCGCGGCCGAAAACAACCTGGCCGAAACCGCTTTCTTCGTGCCTCTGCGCGGCGAAGAGGCCGATTTTCACCTGCGCTGGTTCACGCCTACCTTCGAGATTGATCTCTGCGGCCACGCCACGCTGGCCTCGGCCCACGTGCTGTGGAACGAGCGCGGCTACGCCAAGCCCGAAATCACGTTTCAGAGCAAAAGCGGCCTGCTGAAAGTGCGCCGCGAGGCCGACGGCCGCCTGGTACTCGACTTCCCGAGTCGCCCGCCCCGCGCCCTACCCCCCGCCGAGCACCCCGAAGTGCTCACGCGCTCGCTGGGCCCCGGCGCGGCCACGCCCCTGGCCGTGCTCGCCTCGCGCGATTTGGTAGTCGAGTTTGCCCACGCCGACGAGGTGCTGGCCCTGCGCCCCGACTTTGTGGCGCTTGAAGGCCTGGGCTACATCGGCCTCATTGCCACCGCGCCCGGCAGCGGACCGGTCGATTTTGTGTCGCGCTTTTTTGCCCCCGAAGTGGGCGTGCCCGAAGACCCGGTTACCGGCTCGGCGCACAGCACGCTCATCCCATTTTGGGCCGAGAAGCTGGGCAAAACCGAGCTATTTGCCCGCCAGGAGTCGGCGCGCGGCGGCGAGCTGTGGTGCCGCCTGCGCGGCGACCGCGTCGATATTGGCGGCTACGCCGTCACGTTTTTGCGCGGCGATGTGCAGTTAGCTTAGCCTACCCCCTCGCGGCGGCGCAGATTATGAGCGCCCGTTCGAGCCAGGCGATGGGGTAGGGAGTGGGGCTTGCCCCGCCTGGCGCTGGCGCCACCACTACGAGTTCGCACCAGCGTCGGGTGGGGGCAAGCCCCGCTCCCTACCCCGTGCCTCGCCGATGCGGTGGCGCTCCCAGCACCCTGAGGAATAAAATCTTGTGCCTGTACAGGCGCTAGGTAGGCTGGTGGTTTCTGAGCCTTGGCCGGCTGGCGAGCGGCTAGGCGGGGAAGTAATACCTTTGTTTTTGCTTGCACTGCTCCTAGGGTTGTTCTAAACCCCACCTTGTCTATGACTACTGGCGCGCCACTGACCTGCATTATCGTCGATGATAATGAAATTAACCGGTTCACCCTCGAGCACTTAGTTGACCTCACGCCCGAATTGCAGCTGCTAGCCTCGCTGCCCGGCGGCCTCGAAGCACTGGCTTTTTTCCGGCAAGGCGGGCAGTGCGACCTGCTGCTGCTAGATGTGGAAATGCCCACCATCACGGGCCTAGAGCTGGCCCGGCTGCTACCCAAGCCCGGGCCAGCCATTGTGCTGGTAACTACGCACCGCGATTTTGCGGTAGCCGCCTTCGAGCTGCAAGTAGTTGACTACCTGGTGAAACCCGTGGAGCTGGTGCGCTTCAATCAGGCCATTAACAAAGTGCTGGCGGCCCGCTCGGCTGCGCCAGCCCTACCCCCCGCCAAGCCCGAGCCAGCCCCCGAGCTATTTGTGAAAGTGGGCACCCGCTCCATCAAAATTAATTTTGACGAGGTGCTCTACATCGAGGCGCTCTCGACCTATTCGGTGCTGGTAACGACCACCCAAAAGCACATCGTGTACATGACGCTCAAGGCCTTGAGCGAGCGGCTGCCCTTTGCGCACTTCCTGCGAGTACACCGCTCCTACATCGTGAACTTGCGGCGCATCGAGGCCGTCGAAGACCACATGCTTAAGCTCGGCGCCTACGAAATACCCGTCGGCAAATCGTACCAAGAAGAATTTACGCGCCACCTCCGCAGCCTGTAGGGCAACAAGCGTAGCCTGCGTAAATGCTGTTTGGCGCAGCGCGTTGCGAGCCGTGGTCCACTCCTCAAGTTACTCCTGCGGGGGCAGCTCGCGGGGCAGTTCGGCCAGCGCGCGCTGCACTTGGGCGGCCAGCTGGGCGGCGGCGGCGGGCAGCTGCGGGTAGTGCTCGGCGGCGGCAGTTTCGAGCTGCTGCACGGCGGCTGGCAGGTAGGCGACGCCCACCGATTCGAGGCTGGGCTTGATGTGGTGCGTAACGCGGGCTACTTCTTCCCAGTTGCCGGCGGCGGCGGCCCCTTGCAGGCGGGCCAGGCTGCTGGGCATGTTGCGTAAAAAAGACTGGATGATTTTTAACACAAACTCCTCGCGGCCCCGCGCCAGGGCGCGCAGCTTGGTCAGGTCGTAGCTCGGCTGGGCGGCCTCGGTTGCACCGGGCAAGGGGGGGAGCAGCAAAGCCAGCGTGTGGTACACCTCTTCTTCCTCAAAGGGCTTGGCCAGGCACGCATTCATGCCGGCGGCCAGGTAGCGCTCGCGGTCGGTGCGGAAGGCATTAGCGGTGAGTGCCACAATGGGCACCTCGGCGCGCGCCGGGTCGGGAAGGGCCCGGATGGCAGCCGTAGCATCGAGGCCATTGAGGCCCGGCAGCTGAATATCCATCAGCACCAACTCAAAGGGCTGGGCTTCGTCGCGCACGCGGTGCACGCCGGCTAGGCCATCTTCGGCTTCTTCCACTACCGCCCCCCAGCCCTCAAAAAGAAGCCGGGCCACGGTGCGGTTTATCTCGTTGTCTTCTACCACCAGCAGCCGCCGGCCGTGCAGCGCCCCGGTGTCGTAGGCATCGGTAGCAGCATGGGTAGCTGCAGGGCGTGGGCCCTTGGGCAGCGTGAGGGTGAAGGCAAACGTGCTGCCCCGCCCCAGCTCGCTGCTGAGCGTGAGCTGGCCGCCCAGCTGCTCGACCAGCGCCCGCGAGATGCTCAGGCCTAGCCCGGTGCCGCCAAAGCGCCGTGTGGTGTCGGAATAAGCTTGGGTAAAGCCCTCAAAAACCAGTGCCTGCTTGTTGGGCGCAATGCCGATGCCCGTGTCTTCGACGCTGAAGCGCACCGTGAGGGTAGTGGCCGTTTCGGCCAGCTGCTTGCTGATGATGGTGATGCGCCCGCCGGGCTCGGTAAACTTGATGGCGTTGGCCACCAGGTTGATGAGTATCTGGTTGAGGCGGTGCGGGTCGCCCAGCACCCACGAGTGCGCACAAGAAGCACGCAGCGGCGTGCCGGTGAGGTGCAGGCCCTTTTCCTGTGCCTGGGCCGCGAGGGGGCGCATGGCCTCGCTCATCGAGTCGCAGAGGTTGAAGGCCACGGCCTCCAGCTCCATCTTGCCCGAAGTAATCTTGGCCATGTCGAGCACATCGTTGATAACGTGCAGCAAGTGTTGCCCCGCGTGCCGGATGGTGCGCACAAAGTCTTGCTGGCGCCCATCGAGCTGGGTTTTGCCCAGTTGGCTGGCCATGCCCAGTACCCCGTTGAGCGGCGTGCGGATTTCGTGGCTGATATTGGCCAGAAAGTTCTCGCGGGCCCGCACGGCGGCTTCGGCAGCCATTTTGGCGCGCTTCAGCTCGCGTTCGGCCAGCACCCGCTCCGTAATATCCTGGCCATAGCCAATAACGTAGGGCGCTTGGCCCGGCTCGTGCACCAAGTGGTTGTCGTAGAGTACGTAGCGCGTGGGACGGTCCTCATAGGTCAGGGCCATGGTGCCCCGCTGGCTGTTGGAGGTAGCGAAGCGCCGCAGGTACCTGGCCACGCTCGGCTCGTGCTCGAGCGCGCACAGCTGGTGCAGGTAGCGGCCCGGCACCTCGGCCAGCGGCACGCCCAGCATGTCGGCCCCCGCCGGGTTGACCGAGAGCAGGCAGCCCGCCAGGTCGTGGGTGCAAATGAGCGACTGCGAGTGCATCATCAGGTCGCGGTACTGCTTTTGGCGCTGGGCCAGCGCCAGCGAAGCCGCCTGCTGCGCCGTGATGTCGGTGCTCACTACTAGCACCTGGCGCGTGCCGTCGGGCCGCACCAGCGGGCGCTTCACCACATAAAAGTGGCGCACCTCGCCCGAGGCCAGGGTAAGGTCAGCTTCGTGGGTGAGGTGCTCGCCGGTGGCCAGCACGTGTGCATCGGAGGCCAGGTAGCTAGCCAATTCGGCCGCCTGCAGGGGGGTAGGGGCCTGGGCCTGCGTGTGGTGCAGGTAGCCCGTGAGCTGGCGCAGCTCGGTGGCTGTGCGGTTTTCAAAGGCGAAACCGCCAGCTGCATCGCGCACAAAAATGGCGCTGGGCGTAGCATCCAAAATAGCGCTCATGAAGTGCTGCTGGTCCGATAGCTGTTGTTCGGCCTGCACCCGTGCAGTAGTTTCGGCCAAAAACAGCGTGAGGCTGCCTGTGGGCGCCGGCATGGCTACTACCTGCATGTGGAAGTGCCGCTTACCTACCTGGATTTCTTGCGTGGGCGCGTGGGGGCCCGCCGCCGCCACGGCCCGCAACTGCTGCCGCACCTGCACCTGCTCGGCCCGGCTCAGGCCATGGCGCAGGCCGAGGGCGGCCGGGTTGGCATAAAGCTGCCGACCGCTGCTGTCGAGGCACACAATGGGGTTGGGGTTGAACTCGGGCAGGCTAGCCAGCAGCGGCAGCTCGGCTGGGTGCGGAGGGGGGGGTAGGGCGTTGGCCACGGCAGATAGCGAAAGCGATAGCATAAAATAGCAGTAATGGAAAGGCTAAAGTAAGCAGCTATGCCGCTCACGCCAGTCTACCCAGCCCGCATCTGCAAAACCTCAGCCAGACATGAAAAAAGCCCCTTCCATAGCAGAAAGAGGCTTTTTAGTAAAAAACGGTTGGAAAACCAACGGCGCCTAGCGGGCCAGTACCAAGCGCACGGGCAGCGGCATATGGCTGTCGAGGGCCACTTGGCTGCTGCCTTGGCCCAAGAAATCGGCCTGTACGGTCAGGGTCGATTGCACCGGCACTTGCAGCTGAAAATTGCCTTCGGCATCGGTCACGGCCATCTGGCGCACGTTGGTAGTAGCAAATACGCAGGCGCCGGGGCAAGGCTGGCCATTGGGAGCCAGTACCACGCCAGCCAAGTATACGAGCTTGGGCTCGGCCACGATGGGTAGAGCTGCGGCCGTGAGGGGCGCCGTAGCCACGTCAAGTATCGATAAAGTAGCTACTGCGGGGGCACCGGCGTACCGGGCCCCCTTTTTTCCGGCTGGGACAGCAGCCTTGGCTGCTGCTCCGAGCCGCGCCGTCGCACTTCGGCGGGCAGTGGTAGCAGGCCGGCCAGTCCGGAGACTGGCCGGTTGCGTGCGAGCCGCCAGTGCAGGCCCGGCGAGTAGCAGGGAGCCTGCAACAAGTGCGGCAAAAGAAGAGCGGAGGCTTAGCATAATAGAGCGAGTACCTTCTTATAAATAGTATTTCCGGGGGGAAATACTGTACTAAAAGTAGGGTATATGGCGATACCTACCCACTTCTACTAGCTGAACGTTAGCTTTCACTAGCTGGCTAGTCTTGTTTGTTAGGTCAATACAATTCAAAAATACATTGGTACAATCCTAATTAGTGTATAAAAGCTAGTGGTCAGTAGGCTCAGGTACCAGCAAAAAAAGCCCCCTGCCAGCTACTGGCAGGGGGCAAACGCAGCACCAAAGCTGTCTGCGCCGCTAGCTAGCGCGGCGGGGGGTAGGCTTGCGGGTAGTGGTAGCGGCTAGGGTGCGGCCGGGGTTGTCTTCCAAGAATTTACCCCAGCTTTGGAGCCTGCTTTCACGTTGTTGCCCTGTTGGTAGTGGTGACACAGGGCCACGGCCAGCGCGTCGGTAGCGTCCAAAAACTTGGGGGCTTCCTCAATGGGCGGCAGCTCCAGGGTTTGGCGCAACATGCGGGCTACCTGCTCTTTATCGGCCGATCCCGAACCCGTAACGGCCTGCTTGACCTTGGTGGGCGCATACTCCACAAACGGAATATCGCGCGAGAGGCAGGCCGCAATCGCTACCCCCTGCGCGCGGCCCAGCTTGAGCATGCTTTGCACATTGACGCCGTAGAATGGCGCCTCGATGGCCAGCTCGTCGGGCAAGAACTCGTCAATCAGCTCCAGCATGCGCGTAAAAATCCGCTTTAGCTTTACAGCGTGATTCGTACCCAGGGCCTTCATATTGATAACGTCGTACTGCAGCACCTTCACGTGCTGCCCGCGCACCTCAATGACGGCGTAGCCCATAATCTGGGTGCCGGGGTCGATGCCCATGATAACCTTTTCGGCCGGGGGCAGCCGTTGGAGGGGGGTAGGGGGCAAAGTGCGGGAAACAGCCATGTAACCCAAAGTTACGCCCCCGCGCCCGCCGGCCCGCCGCGCCGGGGCCCACGCTGGGTGCTGCTGGCCAAAGTTGGCCTCACGCTGCTCACGTTAGGTCTGCTTTACCACTCGGTGTTTGCCGCGCCCGACACGGCCGCCGCTTGGCGCCAGCTGCTGGCCACTACGCTCGGTGGCGCGGGGCGCGGGCTGGTGCTGGCGGCCCTAGCCCTGGTGCCCCTCAATTGGGGCCTGGAGGCCTGGAAATGGCAGCTGCTGGCCCGTCATCTCGAGCCTGGCCACCCCTTTGGGCGCAGCCTGCGCGCGGTGCTGCTGGGCCTCACGCTGGGCTTTGCTACCCCCAACCGGGTGGGCGACTACGCCGCCCGCATCCTGGGGCTGCACAGCCGGCGGCGGCTTGAGGCGGTGGGCGCCGTATTTTTGGGTCGCTATGCGCAACTGGTGGCTACGCTGCTGGCGGGTGGGGCAGGGCTACTTTACTTCTTGCTGAAATTTTACCTTGCTGGCTACCCGGCTGCGCAGGTAGGGGTAGGGCTGGCCGCGGGCCTAGGCGGGGCGCTGGCGCTGCTGCCGCTCTACCGCTCGCAGCTGCTGTTGGCGGCGCTGGCGCTGGTGCGGCCGCTGCGCCGCTTCCGGCGCTACCTGGCCGTGATGCCCACCTACCGGGCCGCCGAGCTGCACGCAGTACTGGGCCTAGCGTCGCTGCGCTACGCGGTGTTTTGCGGGCAGTTTCTTTTGCTGCTGTATGCCTACGGGGTGCGCGGGGCGCTGGGGCCGGCGGTGGCCGCCGTGGCGGGCACGTTTCTGTTTAAATCCCTGGTGCCCTCGCTCAATGCCCTGGCCGACGTGGGCGTGCGCGAGCTTTCTGCCACGCACCTCTTTGGGCTGCTGGGCCAGCCGGCGCTGCCTGTGCTCAGCGCCAGCCTCAGCCTGTGGGTCATCAATATTGCGCTGCCCAGCGCGCTTGGGCTACTGCTGCTGCCTGGCCTGCGGGTGCTGCGCGAGCGCCGTACCCCATGATGCTGCCGCTGCTGGAAGCCGCGCTGCTGCTAGGGCCAGTGCTATATGCAGCTGTGTGGGCGTGGCTGCGTGGGGGCACCTTCGCGCCAACCTCTCCCCCTAGCCCCTTTTCCTGGGGAGGGGAGAAGCTCGCTCTCGAACCTAACCCAACGCTAGAAGCTAGGCTCTCCTCTCCCCAGGAAAAGGGGCTAGGGGGTGAAGTTTCGTTGGGGTCTGAGGCTGCGTTGCGTAGTGAGGAGCCGCCCCGCGCCCGCCTGCTCTTCTCCGTTATCATCGCGGCCCGCGACGAGGCCGCTGCCCTGCCGCACCTGCTGCAAGCCTTACGGGCGCAGGCCCTACCCCCCGATTCTTTCGAAGTATTGATTGCCGACGATCACTCGGCCGACGGCACCGCCGCCCTCGTGACAGCCGCGGCGGCCACCGCACCGTTTGCGCTGCGGCTCATTGCCCTACCCCCCGGCCGCACTGGCAAAAAAGCTGCCCTCGCCGCCGCCGAGGCCCAGGCCCGCGCGCCCTGGGTAGTGGGCACCGACGCCGACTGCCGCCCCGGCCCCGGCTGGCTGCGCGCCTACGCCGACCTCCTACACGCCCAGCCGGCGCTGCATTTCGTCAGCGGGCCGGTGCGGCTCACGCCGGGCGGGGCATGGTTTGATGGGTTGCTGGGGCTAGAGTTTGCGGGGCTGGTGGGGGTAGGGGCGGGGTGCATAGCGCGGGGCCGGCCCACCATGTGTAACGGCGCCAACCTGGCCTATCGCCGCGCCACCTTCCACGCAGTAGGTGGCTACCTCGACAACCAAGGTATCGCCAGTGGCGACGACGAGTTTCTGCTCCACAAAATCCAGCAGCGCTACCCGGCCGGCGTGCGCTTTCTGGCCGATGCCCGCGCCGTGGTCGATACGCCCGCGCCAGCTACGCTGCGCGCCCTGCTGCGGCAGCGTGTGCGCTGGGCCAGCAAGTACCCGCACTACCGCACCGCCGCCCCGCGCCAGCTGGCGCTGCTGGTGCTGGGCACTAACCTGAGCCTGGCCCTCGGCCTGGGGCTGGCGCTGGCCTGGCCGGCGCTGGGGCCAGGGGTAGGGGCTACCTGGGCCCTCAAGCTGGGCGCCGATGCCTGGCTGCTGTGGCCCACGCTGGGCCTGCTGCAGCGCCGCCGCTGGCTGGTCTGGCTGCTGCCGTTGCAGCTGCTCTACGCGCCCTATGGGCTAGCCGTGGGTCTGGCCGCCCGCCGCGGCAGCTACGCCTGGAAAGGCCGCCAGGTGCAATAATAAGTTAGGCATCAGTAGCACGTGAATAGTTGCTGAAAAAAGTACTTTTTCCGTAAGCAAAAGGGCGGCGAAGCGGTTTTTACTCGGAGCTTTTCTCCCTATATAACTCCTTCACCACCATGCGTACAAACTCCGCTAGCTTTGCCCTCACCTTTGGGATGGGTCTAATTGCACTGTTGATAGGTTTTTTAGCGCTGAGCGCGACGGGTTTAATTGGGTTGGGAGGAGCAGCCCACGCTGTGGCCACTACCACCGCAAGCCCGTCGGCTGGCCCTGCCGCTGCGCCCACGCCGGCCGTGGCCGCGTCGCCCGCCGTGGCTGCCGGCGACGCGCTTTTTAAGAATAACTGCGCGCAGTGCCACGCCGTGAACGACAAAGTAGTGGGCCCGGCGCTGGCCGGCATCACCAAGCGGCGCGCTATTTCCTGGCTCGTGCCGTGGGTAAAAAATTCCAGCAAAGTCATTGCCAGCGGCGACGAATACGCGGTCAAGCTATTCAATGACAATGGCAAGCAGCAAATGCCCGCCTTCCCGCAGTTGTCCGACAAAGACGTCCAGAATATCATGGAATGGGTGACGGCCCAGGAAGGCGGGGCTCCGGCCGCCGACGCGGTGGCTACGAATTAGGCTGCAAAGCCTAAGAGAACGACCTGCTCATCTGGCGTCCGCTTGCCGAAGTATCTCGCCCAAATCGTTGAATTACTACCTCAACGGCACGGGCGAGATGCCTCGACAAGCGGACGCCAGATGAGCAGGTCGTTGTTATAGTACACGAACCCTTACTGCACCAGCACCAGCGCGGTGCTGCCGGGCACGGCCACGCCGCTCGCGTCGGCGCTCAGCGTGCCGAGGCCGCTTTGCTTGATGTCGAGGCCGCGCAGCACCACTTTGTAGCTGCCGGCAGGCACGGGCAGGGTGGCTGGCTGGCGCAAGCCGTTGAAGAGGACCGTGATAGTTTGCCAGGCGTCGCCACCGGCATGGTCTTTCAGGCGGTAGCCGATGGTGCCGGGGGGTAAGCCGGGCAAGAATTCGAGGTGCTGCGCAATGAGCTCTTGGGTGGGCAGGCGGAAGGCCGGGTGCGCCTTGCGCAACGCCAGTAGCTGGCGGTAGAACGCGGCCACGGCCTGGTACTTGGCCTTGCGGCCCCAGTCGAGCTGGTTCACGCTGTCGGGCAGGTTATACGAGTTAGCTGCGCCCTTTTTGGTGCGCAAAAAAATCGTCGCCCACCGGCAAAAACGGCACGCCCTGCGATGTGAATACGATGGTATTGCAGAGCGCATCCATCCGGATTAATTCGTCTTCGCTGGCCGTGGGGTTGGCAATGGTGAGCTTGTCCCACAGCACGCGGTCGTCGTGGCAGGCCACGTAGTTGAGGGCCTGGTTGGGCTGAGTGGCCCAGGGCGCTTTGCTGTAATTAACTTTCTGGTAATCAAGCTGCGGATGGGGGGTAGCGGCCACGATACCGAATTTCACACTCTCCTCCAGGCCCGGCTGGCCACCCACAAAGCCGGCCTCGGCCTGGTGCGCGTAGTGGCCCTTCACGGCATCGCGCAGCTCGTCGCCGAAGGCCGCCACGCGGTCGAGCCGGCCCAGGTTGGCCTTCACCGCGCGCTGGCTTTCGGGCAGCGGGCTGGGGCCGGCCGCCCAGCCTTCGCCATACACAAAAATGCGGTGGTCCTGCTGGTCGAGGGCCACGCGCACGGCCCGCATCGTTTCGATATCGAGCACGCCCATGAGGTCGAAGCGGAAGCCATCGACGCGGTAGGCGCGGGCCCAGTGGCTCACGGCATCCACGATAAGCTTGCGCACCATGGGCCGCTCCGAGGCCACCTCGTTGCCGCAGGCGGTGGCGTTCGAGAGCCGGCCATCGGCCGTGTGGCGGAAATAGTAGCCCGGCACGAGCTGCTCAAACGCGCTCGTGCCCGCATCGGCCACGTGGTTGAACACCACATCGACCACCACGTGCAAGTCGTGCCCATGCAGCGCCTGCACCAGCTGCCGAAACTCGCGGATGCGCGCCGCCGGGTCGGTGGCCGAGGTGGCGTACGAGCCCTCGGGCACGAAATAGTTGAGCGGGTCGTAGCCCCAGCTATACCGCGCTGGTGAGGGGGGTAGGGCTTCGTCAATGGCCGCGAAGTCGTTGACGGGCAGCAGGTGCACGTGCGTCACGCCCAGCTCTTGCAGGTGCTGCAGGCCGGTGCTCACGCCTTGCGGGCCGGCGGTGCCGGTTTCGGTCAGGCCCAGGTACTGCTTCTTATGCTGGATGCCCGAGTGCGGGTCGGCCGAGAGGTCGCGCACGCTCACTTCGCCCACCACGATGTCGGTGGTGTGGGGTAGGCGCGGGCGGTGGTCATCGTCCCAGCCGGCGGGCGCGGCAGTGGCCAGGTCGAGCCAGGCACCGCGGCGGCCGTTCACGCCCACGGCGCGGGCGTAGGGGTCAGCCACCTCGGCCCGGGCCTGCCCGGCTATGGTGGCCTGCACGGTGTAGAAGCCGGTGGTGCCCGCCGGCAGGCTAATAACCCAGGTGCCGCTGGCGCCGCGGGCCAGCGCGTGGGTGGCGGTAGCCACACCGCCTGTGCCGGCCGCGTACAGGCGCAGGTGCAGCGCCTCGGCGGTGGGCGCCCACACGCGCAGCGTGCCCTGGCCCTGGTGGTCAAAGGTCAGCCCCAAATCGGGGCCTTGGTAAACTGGGTACTGGCTGAGGGGGTAGCGTGCGGCATCGGCGTAGACCGTGGCGGCCGGCTTGGTTTTCGACTGGGCCAGCGCGGCCGGAATGAAACTGGAAAACACGCAGAGCAAGGGCAAAAAGTGACGAATCATGTAGGCAAAATAAGCTAGGGGGGCGGGTGCCGGCGGCACCTCACGTAGGCTACAGTTTCGGCCGCTAGCTTAGTGCCATTGCCAGCCGAAGAAAACGCCTCATTGGTCTAGAAAGCCCTGCCGCCGGCCGAACAAACAACTTTTTCGACTAAACCCCGGGCAACCTTCGCCGTCGAAATGAGCATCCCTTCGGTGGTTGCTACTCCCTTTTGCCATGACCCTCGTGCCCGCGCCCATCGTCCTCCAGCTGGAGGCTGACTTTCTAGAGCTCCGCTACCGCGCCGACCTGCAGCTGCTGGTGGCGCGCTGGCACCGGCCGGTGTCGACAGCCGAGCTGCGGCAGGGCTACTATGCCATCCTGCGCCTGGCGCGGGGAGTAAATTGCGCGTGCTGGCAGGTCGATTTGCGCAGCCGCAACGCCCCCGCCGAGGCCGACCGCCGCTGGCTCACGGACGAATTCTTGACCAGCGCCGCCCAGCGCCTCGATGGCCCCGTGTGCCTGGGCTACCTACTCACACCCAAGCTACTAGCGCAACTGGGCGGCCCCACGGCCAGTACCAATCAGGTAGCTTTCTTCTCGGAAGAAGGCCCGCTCACGGCCTGGCTCACCCAGTGCCAAAGCCACCAGGTTAGCCGCGCATCGGCGTAAGTAGGCGTAGTGAGCGTCTGTCGTGCAGAGCCTAGCAAAGCATTTCGCGTGCTGGCGTTAGAGCCGTTAACCCAACGGTGCGTCCGCCATGAGGCGTTGCGCGCAGCATGACGGGCGGTTTTTTTACGGGTTGCTTAGCTTGCTATCATCCTGCCGCGGGCAGCGTGAAGGTGAAGCAGCTGCCCGCGCCGGGCTGGCTTTCGACCCACAGCTGCCCGCCCTGCGCCGTGATAAATTCTCGGGAAATACTCAGCCCCAACCCCGAGCTGCCGCGCTGCTGCCCGGCCGGCCCCAGCACCCCCCCAAACCGCTGAAAAATGCGCTGGTGGTACTCCTTGGCAATGCCTGGCCCCTGGTCTTCTACGCTCAGTTGCACCATCTCGCCCCAGGGCACCACCTTGATGGTGAGCGCCGCGCCGTGCGGCGAGTACCGAATGGCGTTAGACAGTAGATTGATGAGCACCCACGTCGTTTTCTCCACGTCGGCGTGGGCGCAGGGCAACGGCTCGGCCAGGTGCACAGCTAGGCGCAAGTCCTTGACGGTGAGCTGCGCGCGCACCGTGTCGGTGGCGTAGCGCACCACTTCAGGCAGTGGCACAGCGGCCAGGTTAAGGCGGATTTCCTTGCCCGCGTCGAGCCGCGAAATCTCGATGAGCTGGCCTACCATGCCCAGCAGCCGCTGGGTTTCGCTGCGGATGCCGCCCGCTATCTCTTGCCGCCGGGCGGCCGTGAGGCGCTCGTCCTGCATTAGCATCAGGCTGAGGTTGATGCTGGCCAGCGGCGTCTTCAGCTCGTGCGAAATCGTGGCCAGAAACTCCGACTTCACCTGGTCGAGGTTTTTAAACGCCGACACATCGCGCAGGCAAAAGACGTGGCCAGCCGGCACCGCCGTTTTCAGCTCCTCGTTCAGCTCGGCCACCGCGCTCACCGTGAGCTGGTAGTGCAGGTTTTCGCCGTGCGGCCGCACCGTAAATACGGGGCCGGCCTGCCGACTAGCCTCGGGGACATTGTTGGCTGGGGGCGGGGGGGTAGGGCTGGTTTCGGCTGCGTCGAGGGCGCGCAGCCACTCGCGCAGCATCTCGTTGTGGCGGGCTACCTCGGCGGCGGGCTGGTCGAGTAGGGCTTTGGCAGGCTGGCCCAGCAGCAGGCACGCCACGGGGTTGGCAAGCACGATAAGGCCATGCTGGTCAATGAGTAGCAAGCCCTCATCCAGCCCGCGCACCAGGCTGTCGGTGCGGTTGCGCTGGGTAATAAGCTCGGCCAGGGTGGCGCGGCGCTCGTCTTCGGCCTGGCGCAGCACACGGTTCACGGCTGCCGCCACCGAGCCCACCTCGTTGTTTTTGGTCACGGCCACGCGCGTCACGGGGCCGGGCGCGGCCACGCGCTCCACGTCGGCGGTGAGGCGCGTGAGCGGGCGCGTGACCAGCCGCGGCAGCCGCACCATCAGCACCACGCCGAGCAACGTGCTGATGAGCAAAAACAAATACACGGCCCGCTGGGCGGCCAGCGCGTTGGTTTGCTGCACGCTGGGTGCCTCGGTTTCGAGCCGGTGAATGGTGACAATCACGTAGCTGCCCAGGCTCAGCAGCAGCCCCAACATAATAAAAACGCCGAGGCGAATTTGGGTTTTTAACGACATAGCGCAGCAAAAATGGCTGAAAGCTGGTTGGTATTTTGGTTTTGGGCCGGCTGTAGTTTTTCCAGCCGGCTGTCTGCTTGTCGAGGGTTCGCTTTCGGTGTGCTAACGAGCGGACAGCCAGCCAAAAAGCTGACAGCCCGCCTTAATGCTCCGGGCCAAGCCGCTTAAGTGAAAAGCCTACCCAGCCACTAACTATCGGGGCTAGCCCCCGTACCCTCGGCTGAGGATTTCACGTTTTTTACTTAATCACCCTATTTATGTCGTCATTACAAAAGCCCCGCGTTATTTGCCACATGATGAGCTCGCTCGACGGGCGCACCATTTTGCAGCGCTGGGGCGCGCACATGCCGGGCCGGCAAGAATACGAAACGACGGCCGCCACCTTCGAGGCCCAGGCCTGGCTCTGCGGCCGCGTGACGATGGAAAAGGACTTCACCAAAGGCCGCCAGCCCGACTTGCGCCCCGTGCCTACCCCCCTCGACCGCACCGACTTTGTGGCCCCGCACCAGGCCGAGTCATTCGCCATTGCCGTCGATGCCCACGGCAAGCTCGGCTGGGCATCGGCCTTTATCGACGACGACCACCTCATCGTGGTGCTCACCGAGCAAGTCGGCGACGACTACCTGGCCTACCTGCGCCGGCTGGGCATTTCCTACATCTTCGGCGGCGCCGATACCCTCGATTTTGCCGTGGTGCTGGACAAAATCGCCCGGCTGTTTCCCATCCAAACCATCTTGCTCGAAGGCGGCGGCCACCTCAACGGCTCGCTCCTCAAAGCCGGCCTCGTTGATGAGCTGAGCCTGCTGCACTACCCCATCGTAGACGGGGCCGCCACCTCCGCCACCATCTTTGAGCAAGGCGATACCCCCGGCCCAGCCCCTCGCTTTCGGCTGCTCGAAGTGCAGCAGCGCTCGCACGATATCCTGTGGCTGCGCTACGCGGTGAAAGCTGGCGAGTAAGCGCCAGCCCAGCTGTCATTCTGAATAGTCGTTTGTCACTGCGAGCACAACGCGGTAATCTCTCTTAGCCATTAGCGTCGTTTGCCGCCGTCTGTTATTGCGAGCGCAGCGTGGCAATCGCATCGGAACGAGTCGTCCAGGTCTAGCTCTGGGGTGATTGCCGCGCTGCGCTCGCAATGACAGACGGAATGGGAAATCACTTACAGGCGCCGAAAACCTACTCCTCCAACCCGTATTCTTGCAGCTTCCGGTACAACGTGGTGAGGCCAATACCCAGCTTCTTGGCCACTTCCGGCTTGCTGCCTTGCAGGTCCAGCATCAGCCGCTTGATGTGGCGCGCTTCCAACGCCCGCAGGCTTTCATCGTCGGCCGAGGGGGTAGGGCGCCCGCTGTGCTGAAACTCCTCGGGCAAATATTCCAGCGCCAGTGGCTCGCCGGCCGGAGCCAGAATGGCAGCGCGCTCCAATACATTTTTTAGTTCGCGCACATTGCCGGGCCAGGCGTAGGCTTGCAGCGCGGCCACGGTATCGGGCGCCAGGCCGGGCAGGCGCTTGGCTAGCCGGGCGGCAAAGTGCTGCAAGAAAAACCCGGCCAGCAGCGGCACATCGGTAGGTCGCTCGGCCAGCGAGGGCACCAGGATGGTGAACACCGAAAGTCGGTAGTATAAGTCGGGCCGGAAGCGCCCCTCGGCTGCCTCCTGCTTGAGGTTGCGGTTGGTGGCCGCCACCAGCCGAATGTTCACGCTCGTCGCCTTGGTATCGCCGAGCTTGGTAAACTGCTGCATCTCCAAAACGCGTAGAAACTTGGCCTGCACGTTCAGCTCCAACTCGCCGATTTCGTCCAGAAACAGCGTGCCGCCGGTAGCTTCTTCCAGCAAACCCTTCTTGTCGGTAAGCGCCCCGGTAAAGGCACCTTTCTTGTAGCCAAACAGCTCCGATTCTAGCAAATCCTTTGGAAAGGCGCTGCAATTGACCGCCACAAACGGCTTTCTCTTGCGCCCGCTAGCCTCGTGCAGCGCCTGCGCAAATAGCTCCTTGCCCGCGCCGGTAGGGCCTTCCAGCAGCACGGTGCTGTCGGTGGGCGCCACCTGCTGGGCTAGGTGCTGGGCGCGCCTCAAGGCCGGCGCCTCGCCAATCATACTCTCGAAACTGTGGCGCTGGCCCACGCGCTTTTCCAACTCGGCTACCCGGCGCTGCAGGCGGGCCTTTTCGGCGGCGCGCTCCACCACTACCACCAGTTGCTGCTCAAAATCACCCTTGGTGAGGTAGTCGAAAGCCCCGAGCTTCATGGCCTTCACCCCGTCAGGAATAGTGCCAAAGGCTGTGAGCAGCACCACCTCAGCCAGCGGCGCAGCGGCCCGGTAGCGCGGCAGCAGCTCCACACCGTGGCCATCGGGCAACTTCACATCGGAGAGCACCACCAGCACCTCAGCGGCGTGCGCGGCCAGCAGCGCCAGGCCCCGGTAGGCATCGGGCGCTTGCAGCACAGTGTAGCCTTCCAGCTCCAGTACCTGGGCCAGCAGCTGGCGCAAGCGCGCTTCGTCGTCGATGAGGAGCAGGGTTCCGGTAGGCATGGGGAGTAGGAGAAACGGTATTAAACCCTGCAAAGAACGGCAGACTTTTTTAGGCTAGTAAAACACTTATTTTTGATGACTTGCCTTAAAGCTCTCTAGATGCATGACCCTATTGATAAACTCGCCGAAGCTGTTGATTTACTGAGTAATCCAAAGGCGCTTAAAAGAGAATCGGGCGCCAAGCGTCTTCGCAAGCTGGGTGCATCCGAATCGGGAGAAGCGTTACTCCAAGCGTTAAAAAAAGAGTTAAAGGACAAACGAACCTGGTCAACTCAGTACCACCTAATAATTGCGCTAGGTGTTGTTAAGTACGAGGACGCATTGCCTTTTTTATGGGAATTAACTAGTCGAAGTTTTGAGGCGACAATCTTATATATGGCTCTCGGTGGTGCTATTTTCCGCTTGTCATTAAGTGAAAAGTCAATTTCAGAAAGTTGGAGCGAACTGCTCCAGACCCAAAATCCGAAGCTTCTTTATGGTGCTTTGCGAGCAATTGCTTTGCTTAGGCTTGTGCCAGATGATGCTACAATACAGGCAATTATTGCCGCAGCTGAAAAGCCAGACTTTGTAAATGACGTTCGAGGATACCCAGGTGACTCAACAGGGCTTAGGTATTGGGTGATAATGGCTAGCGTAGGCTGGAAGACGGAGCTTGTAGAGGGTTTTCTATACAGATGCCAGCAAATGAATGTCAGTAGTTTAAAGCTAACTGTCGAAGATGCGCTTAAGAAGAAATACGTGAAGTGGGATTATTAACTTCTCCGAAGCCTTGCCTTAATCTCATCCATGAACCGGGCGAATTCAGCGTCAGCTTTCACATCAAGGCACTAGTCCAGGTTAAAGCTGGCTAGCCTGCTGCCACACCCTGCCGAGCAGAAACGTAGCGGTCCCCTATGCGTATCTCAGCGCCTAACAGCCGCTAGTCGCTATGTGGAAGTCCACCATTGAGAAGTTTCCGCCCGCTTATTTCACGATGGTTATGGCGACGGGCATTCTGTCGCTGGCGGCGCATGCGCAGCACTTAGAGTGGCTAGCCGATGCATTGTTTTACCTCAATGTGGGGTTGTTTTCGCTGTTTTTGGTACTGCTATTGGCGCGGGTGCTGGGGTTCTTTGACGGCGTGAAAGCCGAGCTGACCTCGCACGAGAAGGGCGCTACGTACCTGGCGGTGGTGGCGGCTGCGTGCTTGGTGGGCAACCAAGCGGTGCAGTTGCGCGGCGCCCAGGGGGTAGGGCAGGGGCTATGGGTGTTCGGGGCTGTTTGCTGGGTGGTGTTGCTGTACAGCTTCCTGCTTAGCGTGACGCTGCGGCGCGAGAAGCCCCCGCTGGAAACCGGGCTGGGCGGCAACTGGCTGCTGCTGGTGGTAGCTACCGAGGCGCTGGCGGTGTTGGGTGGCGGCCTGGTGCCGCACCTGCCGCTGCCTACCGAGTTGGGGGTGTTTGTGGTGCTGTGTTTGTTTATGCTGGGTAGCCTATTTTATGTGGTTATCAGCACGCTCCTGTTTTACCGGCTCACATTTGTGCGGGTCGAGGAAGACGAAGTAGGGGCCCCGTATTGGACTAGCGTGGGGGGTAGCGCCATCACGGTGCTAGCCGGCACTGGGCTGCTGCCGCTACTGGCGCAGGTGCCCGCGTTAACGTCGGTCGCCGCTTTTGTCAAGGGCTGGATTATCTTATTCTGGGTGGTCAGCACTTGGTGGATACCGTTTGTAACGGTGCTGCGCGGGTGGTACCACCTGCGGGCACGGCCGGCTTTTTCGTATCAGCCTACTACCTGGAGCATGGTTTTCCCGCTGGGTATGTACACGGCGGCTACTGGCCGCTTGGCCGACGTGCTGCCGTTGCCCATGCTGAAGGTTATTCCAGCGTTTTTTATTTACATCGCCCTGCTGGCTTGGGGGCTGACTTTGGTAGGGATGCTCTCCCACTTGCTCACATCGGCTAAGGCTAGCCAAGCGTCGGCGTAGAACGCCTTTAGAAATCAAAAAGGACGTCCTGCTGAGCTTGTCGAAGTATCTCTACCGCTTCGTTAGAGTTACTACCCCTAGCGGCGCGGCAGAGATGCTTCGACAAGCTCAGCATGACGTCCTTTTATGCTCCTACCCCTTTACTCCGCTACCAGCAGCGTTTGGGGGGCGGCTTGCTTCACGCGGCCTAGCAGCCAATCGGTTTGGCGCTTGGTGCGGGCGGCGCAATAGGTGGCGCTGGCTTTCAGCTCTTCGTCGCGCAGGCCTAGGGCGGCCTGGCGAATGACCGTCCAGCACAATTGCACTTGCTGGGTGAGGAGCCACAGGTCGTGCAGGTCGCGCAGTAGGGCGAGCGCGCCGCTGCGATTGCGGGCAAAAAGGTCGCGCTTTAGCTTATCGGGCTCATCTTCTTGCTCTTCCGAATATTTCTCGACAAAGCCCAGGATTTGGCCGTGGTGGTTGCGCGACCAAGCCGAGAATTTCTGACACATCTGCTCGATGTCGGGCTCGTCGCGGTGTTTTTGGGCTACGTGCTCGAAGGCGTCGGTGAGCTGCTTTTCGCTGTTTTCGAGCAGGCCGAGGTAGTTGGTGAGGTGCATGGCGGGGCGGGCTTAGGCGTGAGCTTTGCGCAGGCGAACGGCGGCGTACTTGAAGTGCGGCTGCTTGCTCACCGGGTCCCACTCGGTCAGGGTCAGCTCGTTGGCGGCGCGGGGGCGGTCGGCCTTGTCCCAGTAGCCGTAGTGGAAGGGGATAAACACCAGTCCTGGCTCGATGCCGCCTATTCTGGCGGGCGCCAGCATCCGGCCCCGGCGCGAGGTCACCTCCACCATATCGCCCTCGGCTAGGCCGTACTGGGCGGCGTCTTCGGGGGCGAGCTGCACAATACTGTCGGGGGCGGCGTCTTGCAGCGGCTTGGCGCGGCCGGTTTTGGTGCGCGTGTGGAAGTGAAACACCACGCGGCCCGTGGTGAGCCACAGCGGGTACTGCTTGTCGGGCTCTTCGTGGGGCGGCTCGTAGTCCATGCCGTGCAAGAAGGCGCGGCCGTTGGGGTTAATGGCTTGGTACTCTTCCTTGGAGCGGGGCGCGCCGGTTTCGAGGTCTTCGCCGTAGGTTTCGCAGTACTCGGTATCGGTGGCGAACACCCCGTTTTCGTAGAGGTGCTTTTTGCCGTCGGGGTACTGCTCGTTGCAGGGCCACTGAATGCCCGAGCCCTCGCTGAGCTTGGCGTAGCTCATGCCGGTGTAGTCGCAGGGGCGGCCGCGGGTACACTCGCGCCAGGCGTTGAAGCCATCTTCGGTGGTTTGCCAGGTGCTGGTCAGCAGCGGGGCGCCATCTTTGTCGCGGAAGTCCATGCGGCGCGAATAATCCACGAAAATGTCGAAGTCGGAGCGGGCTTCGCCGGGCGGGTTTACGGCCTTGTGCGCGATGTGCACGGTACGGCCCACGTTGGTAAAGCAGCCAGTTTTTTCGCCCCAGATGGCGGCCGGCAGCACCACGTCGGCCAGGGCGGAGGTTTCGGTGGGGAAGGCATCCTGGGCAATCACAAACAAGTCTTCCTTGGCCAGAATCCTGCGCGCCCGCGCCAGGTCGGGCATCGATACGAGCGGGTTGGTGCCGCTAATCCAGAGCATCTTGATGGAGCCCGTTTCGCAGTAGCGCCAGAGCTGCATGGCGTGGGTAGGGGGCGCCCAGTGCGGAATCTGGTCGGGGTGCACGTTCCAGAGGTCGGCTAGCTCCTGAATGTGCGTTTCGTTGCCCCAGTTGCGGAAGCCGGGGAGGTCGCCATCGGCGCCGCACTCGCGGGTGTTCTGGGCCGTGGGTTGGCCGTTCATCTGGTAGATGCCGCTGCCATCGTGCCCCAGCAGGCCGCGCAGCAGGTGTAGGTTGTTGACCTGCACCGCCGCCGCCGTAGCCTGCATCGACTGGTACACGCCTTGCAGGGCGGTCGAAACCAGCGTTTTGCAGGTGCCCAGGATGTGGGCGGCGGCGCGCAGCTTGTCGGCCGGCACGCCGGTGAGGCGCTCCACGCGGTCGGGCGTCCACTTGGCTACTATTTTCTTCAGCTCCTCAAAGCCCAAGGTATGCGCCTCGATGTACGCCGGGTCGATGTGGCCGGCCTCGATGATGAGGTGCAGCAGGCCGTTCATCACTGGGATGTTGGTGCCCACGCGGGGCGCCAGGTGCACGGTGGCTTTCTCGGCGGTGTAGGTGAGGCGCGGGTCTATCACGACCAGCTTGGGCGGATTGGGGCCGGCTAGCCGGTCGAGCACCCGCATCCAGAGCACCGTTTGCTGCGAGGCTATGTTGTGGCCCACGTGCAGAATGGCCTCCGTGCTATCGAGGTCGGAGTAGGAGCCAGGCTGCCCGTCGGAGCCAAACGACGCTTTCAGGGCCGCGGCGGCCGTGGCCGTGCACAGGCGAGTGTTGCCGTCCATGTGCGGCGTACCCAGCCCTGCTTTGCCCACAATGCCGAGCGCATAGTATTCTTCCAGAAAGAGTTGGCCGGAGGTGTAAAACCCAATGGAGCTGCTGGTGTGCTTATCAATCAGCTCCTTCGACTTTTGCACAATCAAGCTCATGGCCTCTTCCCAGGTGGCTTTTTCGAGCTTACCATTGCGCCGGATGAGGGGGGTAGTGAGGCGGTCGGGGCTGTTATTGGCTACCCAGCCGTGCAGGCCCTTGGGCCCGAGCCGGCCGTGGTTGACGCTGTCTACGGCCCGGCCGCGCACGCCCACAATGCGGCCGTCCTTGACCCCGATATCCATGCCGCAGCCATTGGAGCACAGCACGCAGGCGGCTTGCACCCAGTGGTCGGGCGCTTCGTCGGTGTGCTCGTCTACACGGGTGGGCCATTGCTCCTGGCCCTCAAAGCCGGTGCGGGGTCCCCAGATGTCGGCAATACTGTCGCGGGTTTCTGGCATAGTAGCGGGGCGCAACGTGAAAGCTGCTGCCTGCCGCCCGGCACAAGCAACAACCTGCCGGACCAGGAGCACCGTCGGCCCCAGCCCAGGCATGATTGGCTGTACTACGGAAGTTCAATCAAAAAAGTAAGCCCATTTTAATTTTATTTTAATCTCAAATCGGCGTTTGCAGCCAATGGAGGGGGTTTATTGCGGAGCTTACTTATCCAATATGTGTGATAGGGCTTAGTAAGTGTTAAGCCTTTTAGCACAGTATAGCCTTCTAGCATCTGCGCTGGCAAATGGCGCAAGCGCAATTAGTCAGCGACGAGGAACAGAGTTCCGGTGGTCATGGGAGATATTACCTTGAATGCTTAACAAAAAACAAGTCAATGCTGTCAGGATTCATATTAATGAATTCCTGTACGCTTAGCCGCTGGCTAAAAAACTTGTCAGAGTGTTTTTCTGTCTCTTTCAAAAATGAGTCAGGGTCTATCGTTTCAGAAATGATTGATGTAAATTCTCGCTGTAAGCGAAGAAGATGCTTTTCATATTTGAGGGCGTCATCTAATACGAAAATGTCGAAGCTGTATACCAAGAAAACTAAGGTCAAATTTCTGTGCCCTCTGTAGGCTTTGGGCTTTTCCAAACCATGTCCATCTCCTTTGTCAATGTTGGGGAAATACAACCTTCCAATTTCTATTTGAGTTGATAGCTCAGCAAGCAATGAATTCTTGTTTTGCTTAAATTCATTATCATTGTTGACTAACATAAAGCGCAGCCTTATGAGAATTGCAGTCGTTTTAGAAAACCAAGCAATTACTGAGTTTTGATAGTCCCGCTTCACTTCGTACTTCTTAACTCTGTTCTGAAAAAGAGTTGCTGATAGAGCCATTATAGCAACTATCAGTAATGAAATAGAAGTGGCATTTGGGATTAGATGAATGAGATTGGCTAACATGGGGTTGTTATCTAAGGTGATATGAATTTGCAAAAAGATTGTATGAATGTCACACTAAATGACGGGGCTCTTAACTCATCCTAATCTCTTCCTTAATCTCGGCCACGAACTGGGCAAACTCCGGTTCGGCTTCCACGTCGGGGTGCCAGGCTAGGCCGAGCTGGGCCAGGTTGTACTGGTGGCGGGGACTGATGGTGGCGCCGGGTAGCAGCTGGCCGCTGGCGTCGCGCTCGTGGCTCAGCAGCCAGAGGCGGTCGGCGAGGGCGGTGGTGGTGGCGATGTCGTGCGAGACGATGAGGACGGTGTTCAACTCGTCCATGGTCGTGACCTCCACGATGATGCGCTTGACCTCGTCTATCATCGCTACGTCGAGGCCCGAGAACGGCTCATCGAGCAAGATGAGGTGGTCGGAGCACAGCAACTGTTGTGCGATGGCCGCCCGCTGGCGCTGCCCGCCCGAGAGGTGGGCCGGGTATTTCCAGCGGTGGGCCAGCAGGCCGAAGCGCTCGAGGTAGTGCTCGGTATGTTCGCGAGCTTCGGCGGGGGTGTACTTGCGGCGGGCAGCCAGCAAGAGGTTGTCGGCCAGTGAGTAGTGGTTGAAGAGGGGGTAACGCTGCTGCACGAAGCCCACGGCACCGGCTTGCACGGGTTGCTGGGCTTCACCCACCCGCACGGTGCCAGTGCTGGGGGCCGCGAGCCCCGCCATGAGCCGGCACAGCACCGACTTGCCGATGCCCGAGCGCCCGTAGATGCCCACGACTTGCCCCTGGCTCATGCCGGGGCGCACCACGTCGAGTACCTGGGCATTGAGGTCGCGCAGAATGAGTTCGTTGTTGTAGCTCATCGAGACGTTGTCGAGCGTCAGCAGGGGTTCTTTGTAGGAGTGGGGTAGGGCGGTCATGAGATTGAGTTTTTGCGCTCGGCGTTTGCCTCACCCCCCGGCCCCCTCTCCTTCAGAGAGGGGGAGCCACGGCGGCGCTGCTTGCGCGTGAGAGCGGGGTTTATTAGTTCTAAAAGGAGTAGAGTGAAAGTCGAAGCTCGGCTGGCTCCCCCTCTCTGAAGGAGAGGGGGCCGGGGGGTGAGGCAACCCGCAGTGCGTTACGATGCCGACCCCAGCCGCGCGTAAGGGAAAAACGTTTTGCGTAGCCCTTCAAAACCATAGTCTTGCACGATGCCCACGGCCAGAATTACCAGCTGAATGGCCAGCACGCCATCGAGGTGCAGGTAGCGGTTTTGCTTGTAGAGCAGTAGCCCGATGCCGCCTTCCGACTGGTACAGCGTTTCGACCAGCGTAATCAAGGTCCAGATGATGGCGAAGTTTTGGCGCACCACTTCGAGCATATCGGCCAGCTTGCCGCGCACCACCACTTCCCAGAAGCTACCCCACTCGCCCAGGCCGAGGGTACGGGCGTGGTCTAGCTCCTCCTGCGTGGTGCCCAGGATGACCTGCGTCATGCCCGTCACCAGGTACACCGTAACCCCGAATACCAGCACCGAGAGCTTCACTTGGTGCCCCGAACTGAGCAGGAGCGCCATAAAAAACGTGAGTCCCGTGAGCGTGAGGTAGCGCAGCTTGCTGGCCGCAAACGCCAGCGGCCGGAAAAACGGCAGCGCCGTGAGGTAAGAGATAACCAGGGCCAGCAAGGTGGCGATGCCGAGCGCCTGCCAGGCCGTGGTGAGGCTGGCCCACAGCTCTTGCAGCAGGCCCTGGGTGGTTATCAGGTCGCCGAGGGCGCGGACGACATCGCCGAGGTTAGGGAAAATCTGGAGGGGGTAGAAGAGCCACAGCGCCAGTAGGATAAAAGCCTGGCCGGCGACCAGCGCGACGAAGGTGGCGCGGCGGGGGTGGGCGTTGGGGGTGAATAACGCACTCATCCCACTCGCCAGCCCCCTCGCTACTGGCGAGGGCGCGCTAACTGGCGCACTGACCTGGGGCTTAGCCGAAACGGATAATGGTTGCATGGCAATAGGTTGCTACTAAATGAATAAGGAGGAAGCGGCCTTACTACCCCCCTCCCAGGTTGGGGAGGGGGTAGGGGCCCAGGGGCGGGCAAGCTTAGTTGCCCAGTACTACTTCCACGCGGCGGTTTTGAGCGCGGCCAGCTTCGGTGGTGTTGTCGGCCACGGGCTCGGCGGCACCGTGGGCGTACACTTGCACGCGGCCCTGCGGGAAGGCGCTGGCGCTCTTGGTTTCCAGCCAGCGCTCCACGGCTTGGGCGCGGGCTTCGGACAGCTGCTGGTTTTTATCGGGGTTGCCGATGTTGTCGGTGTAGCCGTGGACGGCCACTTTGAGGCGGCCAGCCACCACGAGGTCGTCGAAGAGCTGGCTCAGTTCGCGCTGGGCGGCGGGGGTGAAGGTGCTCTGGCCGGTGTTGAACTCGATGTTCCAGGCGCGCTTGCTCACGCTGCGGCGGATTTCGTCGTCGGCGGCAAACTTGGGCGTTTCGGCCGGGGCAATGGTTTTGCCTTTGTACTGGGCTTGCAGCTTGCGCAGGAGCGTGAGGTCAAGCATTTGGTCGAGGGGCACGTAGCTGGGTAGCTCTTTGGGGTAGAGGCGCTTTTGCACGTCGCCGAAGGTTTTGTACACGGCGGCGTAGATGTTGGTGCCACCATTGTCGAGGCCAAACAAGGTCAGGTTGTCGCTGAAGTTGAAGGCTTTGCTACCCCCCAGCTCCACCACGGCGCCGGTGCGGTCGGCTTCGCTAGTGCCTTTGTAGTACTTCAGCCAGTAGGCGCCGGGCTTGTCTTGGTCGCCGTATACTTGGGCCGAAATGTCAGCGGCGCGGGTCAGGGCTTCGGGGTGCGACTTTACTTGGTCGCCGGCCACGGCAAAGGCCGTCATGATGCCCTGGATGGCAGGCTGGTGGGCGTCGTACCAGCGCTTGGTCGTCACCATGATGTTGGGCATCTGGTTGGAGTAGTCTTTGGTGCTCACGATGTTGACCAGGCCGCCTTTTTGCTTGGCGATGTTCACGTCGCCGGGTGTCCAGGTGGCTACGGCGTCGGCGGCTACCTCTACTTGCACGCCGGTGCTGCGGCCGTTTACCACTTTGGTGCGGGCTTCGGGCTTACCGGTGATGTATTTCTCGGCGGCAACCAGGAAGTCGCTGGCAGCCATGAAATTTACGGCTTCGGGGTCGTAGGTAGTTTCGTCGGGGTTCACTTTTAGGCCGTTGTCGGCGCACCACTTCAGGGCAATGTTCTGGTCACCGTCGCGCAGGTAGCAGGAAATGGTTTTGCCAAGGGCCGCTTTAGGGTTGTCGAGCCATTCCTTGGGGCCCATCAGCTTATCCTCGCCAAACGATTTGCCCACCGAGTAGGGAATAATCTGCAAGCTCGTGCCGACCTTTTGCAGCTGGCTTTGCACGGCCGAGAAGGCAGGCAGGCCGTCGCCCATGATGCTCACAATCAGGCCCGGCGTTTCGGGGTTGTTTTGCAGGTCGAGGGCGTTTTTCACCAGGTCAGCCTGCATTTTCGATACGTCGTCCTGGCGCACAATCTGCATATCGACCTTGTTGGCGGCCAGGGCCGAGCCTTGGGTGGTGCGGGGGCCGCCGTTGGCCAGCATGCCGGCCATCTGGCTATTCCAGGCCATTACTTCCCACACCACGGCAGTGCCTTCTTCGGCCGGCGTGGTGCCGGGTAGGGCGGCCAGCGGCACGACCAGGGTAGCACGGTTGCCGCCCTGGGCGGTAGGCAGCTCGATGGAGCTGAGGAGTACCGATTGGGTATCGGCTTTTTTGAAGAATTTATTACTGGCCACCAGTTTGGTGATGCCGAAGTACATGAGTGCGAAAACCAAGGCACCAAGTACAATTTTGCCACGAGTTGTCATTAGAGATGAGATTTTTAGGGAGGGATGGCGCGAGGCTGTGCCTCGTGCCAATTATTAGCCGGACTCTGGCCGGCAGGCGTTGAACGACTCGCTTTAGGGTCGTTCTGGTGGGCGGGCCAGAGGCCCGCGAGTAGTCGGCACGGGGCAGAGCCCCGCGCCATCGTTCGCCATTAGGTGGAGTCACCTATGCGTGCTACAGCAGTACCGCCACGAGCAGCAGTGCCAGGCAGCCACTAATCAAGCAGGCTAGAATAGGCATCATCGGAGCGTTGTTTAGTGGCGGCTACTGAAGTGGAAACGGGAGCTTTGGTATTGTCCATCAAGGCATTGAAGTCGCCTTTCTGATACTTTTCGAGCAAGCGCTGGCCCTTTTCGCTCATCACGCCGTTCTGGATGTCCATCTCCTTCACGAACTCCTGCGAGTAGCGCATGGCCTGCTTGATTTGGCCGAGCTGCTGGGCCATGTCCTGGGCCACGCGGTCGGTGGCGAGGTCAAAGAAGTACTTCTTGTCGGGGTCACCGCGCAGGATGTTCATGGCGGCCCGCATGCCCGAGCTGGTGCGTTTCACGAGCTCGTATTCGTCTTTCAAAAGGTTGACCTTGAACTTGCTGCCACCTATCTGGCGCAGGGCGGCTTTCAAAATCTGGCGCATCACCACGCTCACGTTGGCAGTAGTGGCGGCCATGGGCTGGAGGCGCTGGTTGTAGTCCTGGATTTGGGCGGCGCGGCTGGCGTAGGCTTCGGCGGCGTCCTTTTCGTTGTGGCGGGTAGCCGAGTCGGCCAGGGCCAGGTACTCCTTCATCTGGGCGTCGTTGGCGGCGAGCTTGCGCTTCACCAGCTCGTGGGCGCCTTCGATGTGGCCCACTTCAGCTTCCATCTGGCGGGCTTCCTTCTCGGTGTTCGAGGTGTAGTCCTCCATGATGCCGATGGGGTCGGTGTTCACGAAGATGCCTGCCAGCGTCCGCAGCACCCGCTGCCCGGCGTACCAGAGGCCAGTTTGAATCCGCTTGTTGGTGCCCAGCAAAAACAGCACGAACAGCGCGCCCAAGCCAAAACCCAGCTTCACGCTATTAAACACGATGTCAACGAGGTAGGGCACGATTTGGCCCCAGTAGTACACGCCAGCGCCAGCACCAGCGGCCAGCACCACCCAGCCGGCTACTTTCTCGGGTTGCTGCCACTTGGGCAGGGTAGGGTTAAGGTTGGGAGCAAGGAGCGTTTTCATGTTTTAGAAGGGGGGTAGGGGTTACTTGATTAGAAAGGACTTAGTGGCTTGCTGGTGGGCCTGTAGCTCGGCCACGGCGGCGGCATGGGCCAGCTCGTAGCTGGCGAGCGCCGCCTGGGTTTTGGCGCCTTCCTGCTGCAGCTGCAGCTGGGTGTCGGCGAGCTGCTGGCTCTTATCCGTGAGCTGCTGCGTGAGGGCCGCCATGGCTTGTTGCAGCTGGGCTTCCTGCTCGCGCAGCTTGGCCAAGGCACTGGGCGGGCCTTGCAGCGGCACGGCGTCGCCCATTTTTTCGCGGTGGCGGGCCTGCACCTTCGCGCGGTCGTCGGCGAGCTTTTGGGCTAGGTCATCGGCCGAGGCGAGTAGGGTAGCCAGGTCGGTACCCGTGACGGCGGCGAAGGCGTTGAAGGCCGTTTGGTACAGCAGCGGGCCGCTGAGGCCACTAGCTGCCAAGCTTTTCACCATCTTGGCGAAGGCCCCGAAGTCCTTGCCGTTGCCGGCCAGCAACTGGGCAATGTGGTCGAGGTGGCGCTGCTCGGGCTGGCCGGCGCCGGGCGGCAGGCCAGCCAGCGGCTGCGCCGGGGCCACCGGCACGGCGGGCGCCGGAGCCACCGCAGCCGGGGCTTCGCCGTCGGGCTCGACGAAAAAGTCTTTGGCGGCTTTCGCCAGGTTATCCAGAATGGCCATGTCGGTAGGGGCTAGTAGGTGAGGGATGCGTACCTATTGCCAAGACCAGTGCCGATTCAGAATTACAACTCCTTTGTATTGTATAAAATACTTATAATAAGAAGATTAAATAAAAAATCCCGCCTGGCGCGAAGCCAAGCGGGATGTTAATTTTTTCAAAATGGAAAGCCCTTTTTGCTAAAAAGGAAAAGGCTAGAGCCGTTAGCGTGTGCTGCCGAAATGATAGCGCAGGCCCAGGGTCGAGGTAGTTTGACTGTAGTACTGCCTTCTAGCTATCGGCAGGTCAAACGTGAAATCGTAGGCTACCTCCAGGTGCGAAACCAGCCGGTAGCGCAGGCCGAAGCCCAGGCTGAGCGCCAGCTGCGTAGAAGTAGCGGGGTCTTCGTAGACCATGACGACCGGCGTGGCCTGGTCGTAAGTGGTCTGGGTGCCGGTGTTGCGATAGCGGCTGTATTCAAACTTGGCTCCCCCTAGCACATCGGCCTGAAAGCGGTGGGTAGGCTGGCGCGTCAGCCCGTAGCGGGCCAGCAGCGTGGTGGTCGTGCTGCGCTCCTTATAGGTACCGGCGTAATCTACTGCCGCACTCGGCGGCGGCGGGTAGGTTACACCAGAAAAGAGTGAATAACTGTAGTCGGTGCTGTTGCCGCTGTAGGCGATGCCCAGCTGCACGGCCAGGCGGGGCCGCAGCTGGTAGCCCACCACGGCCTGCACCGGTATGCGGGCCTTGCCATACCAGTTACTTAAATTTTGGTGGCTGCTGCTATACACCCCCAGCCCGCCGTAGAAGTGGGGCGAAGTAGGCAGCTCAATCGATTGGGCGTGGCTAGTAAGCGATGCGCCCAGTAGGAAGCTGCCCGCGAGGCAAAGTAGACGTTTCATGGCAGAAGTAGGCGCATAGAAGTACTGCAAAGTAGGTAGCCTTGGGGCAACCAAACGTTGCATCACTTCATTCAACTACTAAGAATATTGCCGAAAAGAGCGGGTAGTGCTCATTGCCACGCCCCCAGCAGGCGCCGCAGCAAGATGATTTCGCCAATGTGGTAGGCATTGTGGTCGCCGATGAGCAGCGCCTCGCGCAAGATATTCTGGCCGTCGCCGTGGGGTAGGGGCGTGAACAGGTCGGTAGCGAGGTTCGCCAGCAAGTCGAGAAACTGCTGGCGGTCGTCGGCAATGGCTTGCAGCGCAGCTTGCCAGCCAGCCTCGTCCACGGGCTGCGTTTTATCGGGCCAGTAGGCGGCGGGCCACTCAGGCGCCACGTACTGCGGATTTAGGCAAAACTCCAGAATATCGGCTTGCGCAATGCGCAGGTGCTCGACCAGGTGCCAGATGGTGTACGGGACTTCGGGCACCGCCTGGTTGCGCAGCGGCGCGGGCAGGTCGGCAATAGCCTCCTCGAAGGTGGCGTGCGCATTGCCAATAGTAAGCAGCTCGGTAAGCTCGGTAACGAGGGCAGCGCGGGTCAGGTGGTCCATAGAAGTTGGGGAAGTAGGAGGGGGTAGGGGCAGCGCGGCCGGCTCGGCGGCTCTGGCAAGAAGGGTGGGCGGGAGCTATACGCACGTGCCAGCCAGCCGGATTTATCCGGCCTCTCCGCCTTTCAGCAGCCCCAGCCGCGTGGCAAACACGCGGCCCACATGCAGCGCGTGCCGCTTGGCCGTGTCGGCCACCGGGCCTGCAAAGTGTGCATCCACGGCTTCCCTAAACAGCTCGAGCCAGCGCTCGAAGTGCGCGAGGCCGATGGGCAGCGGAAAGTGCTTGCGCATGGGAAAGCCCCGGTAGCGCGAAGTGCCCAGCAAGATGCCGCTCCAAAAGTCGTAGAGCTGCGGCAGGTGGTGGCTAAAATCGAGGTGGGCAAAATCGACGAACACGGGCGCCAGCAGCGGGTCGGCCAGCACGCGCTCGTAGAAGCTGTCAACCAGCGTTTTGATGTCGTCTTCGGTTGTGATGTCGGGCATGGTAGATAAAGTAGAAGGGCCCTCCGTTTCGCGTAGAGGTCGGTGCAGGCATGCGCAAACGGACGCGGAGCACCGCGCCGCTTTCCACTTCTGAAAGCCGGAAGGTAGCTTTGAGGTTGCGATGAATGACCCCGAAATCCGCGCCCGGCTCTATCCCTTGCTGCTGGGCGGTGTGCACATCGACGAGCTGCCCACCGGCACCACCCGCGCCGATGTGGTGCACATCACCGAGCATTTTATGCACGGCTACGAAGTGAAGGGCGACGGCGATACCCTGCAGCGCGTGCAAAACCAGCTGCGCTGCTACGCCGAGGTCTACGATTTCGTCACGTTCGTAGTCACTGAGAAGCACCTGCCCAAGCTCCTACCCCTGCTGCCTGAGTGGGTCGGTATTTTAGTGGTCCCAGCTGCCGGCCCTACCCTGCAGTGCCACCGCCAAGCTGCCTATAATGCTACCGTGCAGCGGGCCCCGCTGGCGGGCCTGCTGTGGGTAGAAGAAATAAAGCAGTACCTGCTGGCCCTGGGCCTAGCCGGGGCCAGCACCCTGCGCCAGCGCGAGGTAGCGCAGTTTTTGCGTACTACCCACACGGTACCGCTCTCGGGCCTGGCGCAGTACGTGCGCGAGCGCCTCATGGCCCGGCTGCCCGAGCGCCTGCTGCTGCGCGAAGCCCGCAAAGCCGAGCGCGAGCGCCTGGCCGCCAGCCGCCAACGCCGGCGCACCAAGCGGCGCTGAGCAGAGGTAGGCAGGTTTTGGCAGGCCGGGGCCTTAACTTTCCGGTCAATTGTGCGCTGATAGTTTTTTTATGCAAGAAGATATGCTTTCATCCGTGGCGGCGCTGCCCCGGCTACCCAAAGCGCCCACCGGCATCGAGGGCCTCGATGAGATAACCGAAGGCGGCCTGCCGCTGGGCCGGCCCACGCTGATATGCGGCAGCACTGGCTGCGGCAAAACGCTGCTGGCCATCGAGTTCTTGGTTCGTGGCGTGCAGCAGTACGGCGAACCGGGCCTGCTCATGACCTTTGAGGAAACTGCCACCGAGCTGGCCGCCAATGTAGCTTCGCTGGGCTTCAACCTGCCGCAGTTGCAAGCCACCCAGCAGCTGCGCCTCGACCACGTACACCTCGACCGTGGCGAAATGGAAGAGGCTGGCGAGTACGACCTCGACGGCCTGTTTTTGCGCCTCGGGCACGCCATCGATACCATTGGGGCCAAGCGCGTGGTGCTCGACACAATAGAGGCGCTATTTTCTAGCTTTAAGAACGAGGCAGTGCTGCGGTCTGAGATTCGGCGGCTGTTTCGCTGGCTGAAAGACAAGGGCGTGACGACCATCATCACGGCCGAGCGCGGCGACGGCACCCTCACCCGGCAGGGGCTCGAAGAGTACGTGTCGGACTGCGTGATTTTGCTCGACAACCGGGTAATTGACCAGATTACGACCCGCCGGCTGCGCGTGGTGAAGTACCGCGGCAGCACCCATGGCACCAACGAGTACCCATACTTGATAAGTGAAACGGGCTTTTCGGTGCTGCCCGTCACCTCGCTCAAGTTGACGCACCAGGTGTCGAAAGAGATTATCTCGTCGGGTGTGTTGGGCCTCGACGACATGTTTGCGCGCCAGGGCTGGTACCGGGGCAGTAGCGTGCTGCTCACGGGAACGGCTGGCACGGCCAAAACCACGCTAGCCACCTCCTTTGCTCTCGCCACCTGCCGCCGTGGCGAGCGTTGCCTGTACTTCGCGTTTGAGGAGTCGCCGGCGCAGCTTATCCGCAATATGCAGTCGGTCAGCCTCGACTTGCAGCCCTACCTCGAGCAGGGCCTGCTGCACATCGAGGCCTCGCGCCCCACGCTCAACGGCCTCGAGCGCCACCTCGTGACGCTGCACCAGCTCGTGCGCGACTACCAGCCGCAGGCCGTCGTCATTGACCCTATCAGCAACCTGGTATCGGTGGGCAGCGTGAGTGAGGTGCGCAATATGCTCACGCGCATGATCGATTTCTTGAAAATCAACAACATCACGGCCGTGTTTACATCCCTCATCAGCGGGCGGCACGGGCAGCTTGAGCTCACGGAGGAAGGCGTGTCGTCGTTGGTCGATACCTGGATTTCGGTGCGCGACCTCGAAGGCGTGGGCGAGCGCAACCGGGGCCTAAGCATTTTGAAAGCACGGGGCATGGCCCACTCCAATCAGGTGCGTGAGTTCTTGATTACCGACCAAGGGGTACAGTTGCTCGACGTTGTTATCGGGCCGGCGGGCATCGTGACGGGGGCAGGCCGCTACACGCAGCGCTTGCAGGAGGAAGCCCAACGCGCGGTGCAGCAGCACGCCACCGACCGCCGCGACCGCGAGCTGGAGCGCAAGCGCCGGCTGCTGGAAGCCACCATCACTAACCTGCGCACCGAGTTTGAGTCGGTGGAAGAGGAGCTACACCGCGTAGGCCAAGAGGAGCAGTTGCGCGAAGAGGCCTTGCGCAGCGGCCGTTCGGAGCAGGCCGCGCCCGCTTATTTGCCTACCCCCCCCAACACCCAGCCCTAGCTGCCGTAAACCGCCAACTAATGATGATGGAAATGAGGGAGGTGAACCTAACCCAGCGGCCGGTGCCTAGCCATGGTGGCCTGCTGGCACCACGTAATATAGCGCAACTATTGGCCGCCGTGGGTAGCCAGATGCGGGTGGGCTCCGCGCTTGCCCAGCCGTGCCGATGAGCCCTACCCCCGCCACCCTGCCCAACGCCGCAGAGTACGAGCTTTGCCTCTATATCACGGGGGCTACCCCCAACTCGACGCGCACCGTGCGCCACATCAAGGCTATCTGCGAAGAGTTTTTGGTGGGTCGCTACGAACTCCGTATCATTGATATGTATCAGCAGCCCGAGCTGGCCCAGCAGGCGCAGATTGTAGCCGTACCCACTCTGGTACGGCAGCGGCCATTGCCATTTCGCCGCCTTATCGGCGACCTTTCCGACCGGTCTGCCGTATTAACTATTCTAGGACTAGACCACCTGCTGCCCCCGCCCACCCCATGACCCCCACTGCCGCCGACTTGGCCCGGGAAAACGAAATGCTGCGCCAGCAGCTGCACGAGGCGCAAGAGCTGGTAGCAGCGGTGCGCACGGGAAGCATCGATGCGCTAACTATTCAGGGCGCCGACGGGCCGCGTCTTTTTACCCTTGAAAGCGCCGACCAAGGCTACCGCAACTTAGTGGAGCAGATGAGCGAAGGTGCGGTGCTGCTGGCTCCGGATGGCTTTGTGCTGTACTGCAACGCTGCCCTATCCGACGCCCTAGGCTGCCCGCCCGGCGAGGTGTTGGGGCACACGTTTGTCGAGTTTATTCCAGCCGAATACCAAGCCTACTGGGCCGGGCTGTGCCAGCAGGGCTGGGCCACCCAGGCGCGTGGCGAGCTGCTGCTGCAAAGCTGCCAAGACGGGACCACGCGGCCGTTTTCGGTGTCGATGAATGTGCTCTCGTTTGACGGCACCCTCACGCTGGCTGTGCTGCTGGCTGATATGTCGGCCTACCGCGAAATAAAGGCTATCCGCTCGGTAGTGGTAAAACAAAATGCCCTGCTCGACCGCAAAAGTGAGGAGCTGGTGCGCCAGGAGGCCGCCCGCCGAGCCGTAGAGCAAAATGCGGCCGAGGTGAGCCGCGTGTTTGAGGGCATTCCGCAGATAGCCTGGACGGCCGACCTGCAAGGCAAAAGCACGTACTTCAATCAGCGCTGGTTTGACTTTGCGGGCCAGGCGCCCGTGTCGAATGTGAAGCTGAAGGAGCGCATTCACCCTGACGATTTTGAGCACTCTGTGGCCAAGTGGCGCCATTGCTTGCGCACTTTTGAGCCGCTCGAAATTGAGTGCCGCATCCGCAACCAGGCCGGCGACTACCGGTGGATGCTGGGCCGCGCCCTGCCCTCGCGCAACGAGCAGGGCGAGGTAGTGCAGTGGATTGGCACCTACACCGACATTCATGCCCACAAACTGGCCCAGGAGCGCGTGGCCCAGGCCCAGCGCCTGCTACGCGACAACAATGAGGAGCTGACCCGCGTGAATGTGGACCTCGATAGCTTTATCTACACGGCCTCGCACGACCTGCGCGGCCCCATTACCAACATCGAGGGCTTGCTGCAGGCCCTCGCCGATGAGCTGCCCATTGTGGCCCGGCAGCGCCCAGCTGTTGAGACCATTTTGGGTATGCTAAATAAGTCGGTCGAGCGGTTTCAGCATACCATCGAGCAGCTTAGCGATGTGGCCAAGCTGCAGCGCGAGCATGGCCTGGCAGCGGTGCCCGTGCCGCTGGCGCCCGTGGTGCAAGGCGTGAGCCTCGACCTGGCCCCGCTGGTGCAAGCATCTGGTGCGCAGCTAGCTTTCGAGCTGGAAGAGGGGGTAGCCGTGCGCTTTCTCGAAAAAAACCTGCGCAGCCTGCTCTACAACCTGCTCCACAACGCCATCAAGTACCGCGCGGCGGCCCGGCCGGTGCAGGTGCGGCTGCGGGCCCACACCGATGGCCTGCACCTACGCCTGACCGTGCAAGACAACGGCCTGGGTATCGACCCCGCTGGCCAGCGCCGGCTCTTTGGCCTTTTCGAGCGCCTGCACGACCACGTGGAGGGCAGCGGCATTGGCCTGTTCATGGTCAAGAAAATGGTCGAGAATGCCGGTGGCCGCATCTTGGTCGAGAGCCAGGTGGGCGAGGGCTCGACCTTCACGGTGCTGCTGCCGCAGTAGCCGGCGGTGGTAATTTCGTAGGCGTGACGCCCTCCCTACCCCCCGCTGCGCCGCGCAAAATCATTCACCTCGACATGGACGCGTTCTATGCCTCGGTGGAGCAGCGCGACGACCCCGCCCTGCGCGGCCGGCCGCTGGCTGTGGGCGGCACCCGCGCCCGCGGTGTGGTAATGGCCGCCAGCTACGAGGCCCGCCAGTACGGCGTGCGCTCGGCCATGCCGGCGGCCACGGCGGCGCGCCTTTGCCCCGAGCTGGTGTTTGTGCCGCCGCGCTTCGAGGTCTACAAGGAAGTGTCGGGGCAAATAAGGGAGGTGATGGCCGAGTACACGCCGCTCATCGAGCCCGTCGCGCTCGACGAGGCCTACCTCGACGTGACCCATAACCTGGCCGGCGTGCCGCTGGCCAGCGAAGTAGCCCGCCAGCTCCGGGCCAAGATTTTGGCCCGCACCCAGCTCACAGCCTCGGCGGGCATTTCCTACAATAAGTTTCTGGCCAAGCTTGCTTCCGACCGCCGCAAGCCCAACGGGCAGTACGTGATTCCGCCCGAGCGCGGAATGGCGTTTGTGGCGGGGCTGGGGGTAGGCGAGTTTCACGGCATTGGGCCGGCCACGCAGGCGCGGCTGCACGCGCTGGGCATCTTCACGGGGGCCGACCTGCGCGCCCAGCCCGAGGCGCTGCTGCGCCAGCACTTTGGCAAGGCGGGCGGCTTTTATTATGCCATTGCCCGCGCTGAGGACCACCGCCCCGTGCGCCCCGACCGACCGCGCAAGTCGGTGGGCGCCGAAATGACTTTTGCCCAGGATTTGCACGACTTGCCCGACCTGCTGGCCGCCCTGCTGCCCGTGGCCGCCAAGGTGTGGGCCTACTGCCAGCGCACCGGTCAGTCGGGCCGCACGCTCACGCTTAAAGTCAAGTTTGCTGATTTTCAGCAGATAACGCGCAGCCGCACGCTGCCCGCCGCCATGCCCGACGAGGCTACCTTGCTGCGCCTGGGCCAGGAGCTGCTGGCCGCCCAGCTGCCGCTGCCGCTGGGCGTGCGCCTGCTGGGCCTTTCGCTGTCTAGCCTCGATGGAGCCGAAGCCGTGCCCGGTCCCGGCGGGCAGCTGGCGCTCTTCTGAGATGGGGAATAAAGAGAACGTTATGCGCAGCTGGCGCCCGCTTGTCGAAACAGCTCACGTGCAACAGTAAAAGCAACGGTCGAGATTGCTGGCTGCACGCGAGCTGCCTCGACAAGCTCGGCCTGACGTTCTTTTGCAGCAATTATTATTCATTACTCAGCACCAGTACCCCTTACCAACTGCTCACTACCCCATGTCTGCCATTCAAGAAATCGAACAGCTCGAACGCAAACGCTTCGACGCTCAAGTTGCCAAAGACCTGCCGACCCTCGAAGCCATCTTTGCCGACGACCTCATCTACACCCACTCCAACGGCCACCAAGATGGCAAGGCCAGCTACATCGCCTCCATCGCCAGCGGCCAGAGCCGCTACGACCACGTCGATATCGAGGACATAACCGTGCGGCCCTACAACGACGACCGCACGGCTATCGTCAACGCGCTCATTCAGATTGACCTCGGCCCCGGCGCCGACGGCCAGCCCCATTTCACGCGCATCAAGTACGTGGTGGTCTACATCAAAGACGCCGCCAAGGGCTGGCAGCTCGTGCTCTGGCACGCCCAAAAGCAGGCTGCGTAAGTGCAGCTTTCATTTGGTTAAAAAAGAACGTCATTCCGAACTTGCCGAGGAATGACGTTCTTTTTTGGCGATTATTTTATTAATAGCCAACCCAGATTCACCGCCACATAAGTGGCAGGCCGGCGCTTTTGCCCAGTAGCGGGTCGGTGGTGGGGCGAGGGAGAGCGGCGATGTTTTTATCGGTTTGGGGACGCTCGCCGGGCTGGCCGCGGTTCACGTCCCAGGCGCGGCCGTCGGGGTAGGCGCCGACGATGCCCAGGTTTTCGCCGCCCAGGTTTTTGTGCCCTACCCCCGCCGGAATCACCAAGATATCACCGGCTTGCACGCGCACTTTTTGGCCGGCCTCGCCGCCCAGGTGCAGCAGCGCCGAGCCCGCGTACACGCCGAGCACCTCGTGCGAGGTGCTGTGGTAGTGGTGAAACGGGTACACGCCGTTGCGCCAGGAGTTGGTCCAATTGTTAGCGGCGAAGTGGTTTTCGAGCCAGGCCGCGCCGGCTGCGTCGCGCGCGGCAAAGGCTTTTCGGTACAGCAGCAGGGGGTAGGCGCTGTTGGGAATCGTGCCGTCGTCTTTGAAAAACAGTTGCTCGGGTTGCATGAGGCGCGTGGGGCGAAAAGTGGCGGCCAGGCCCAGCGGAGCCAAGCCCAACAAGGGTAGAAAAGCGCGGCGTTTCATAGGAAAGTGAGGTTTAAAAGAAAAGCCGGTTGTCCCTAAAAGCGCAAGGACAAGCAGTTATTTCAGCACCGGCAGCGTCACGCTGGAGGCGTGGCCGGCCTCGTGGTACAGCTTGATAGTAGCCTTTTTAAAGTCAGCCGCCTCCGCCGTCGAGATATTGACAAACTGCTGCGGATTGCGGTCTACCAGCGGAAACCAAGTGCTTTGCACCTGCACTTGCAGGCGGTGGCCTTTTTTGAAAGTGTGCAGCACGTCGTTCAGCTCGTATTTCACCTTGGTGGGCACGTTGGGCTGAAAGGCCTCGGGCTTTTCAAAACTGTTGCGGAAGCGGCCGCGCAGCACGTCGGCCCGCACCAGACGCTGGGTGCCGGGCAGGGTGGTGTTGGGGGCGCCGGGCGCGGGGTCGGCCGCGTCGTCGGGCAGCACGTCGATGAGCTTCACCACGAAGTCGGCGTCGGTGCCCGAGGTGCTCACCCACAGGTCTACGGCCAGCGGGCCGGCCACGGTTAGGTCCGCAGGTAGGGGTAAGGTTTGGAAGGTGAGTACATCGGGCCGCTCAGACGCAAAGCGCTGGTCGGCAACCATGTACTCGTTGCTGCGGCTGCTCAGGATGCCGGGCGCGTAGGGTACCGGGTGGGCGGGGTCGCTTAGGTATTCGGAGAAGGTGGGCACAGGTGGCGGTGTTGGAACAACTGGCAGGCGCGTGATGTGCGGGTCAAGGTTGTCCCCGTGAAGTATTACGCCTTCCATCAATTCGTTAGCAGGATGGAGTAATTCACCATTTGCCCGGAGGTAAAAGGCTTGCGGCTGCGTTTCCTTGGGGGGCCAGGCGGGGTAGGCTTTCCACTCGTTGGTGCCCGTGTCAAAAACCGTGGCTTCGGCCGGGTTGAAGGTCCCTTTGTCCTTCAGGTAGTAGTTAAAAAAGGGCGTTTCCAGCTGCTTGCGGTAGTAGTCGGCAGTGTTTTGGCCGAACTTCAGCGGGCCGAACTGGCTCCAGTCGGGGCGGCTCCAGGCGCCGTGGGTCCAGGGGCCCATCACGAGGCGGTTGGTGGCGCCGGGGTTCTGCTGCTCGATGGCCTGGTAGGTGTGCAAGGCCCCGAATAAGTCCTCGGCATCGTACCAGCCGCCTACTACGAGCACGGCGGGCCGCACGCCCGTGAGGTGCGGCCGGATGTTGCGCGCCTGCCAGTAGGCGTCGTAGGTGTCGTGCGCCAGGTACTCGTTCCAGATGCGCGCCCGGCCATTGAAATACTGGCTTTTATTCGCGTTTTTGAGTGGCCCCAGGTCCAGAAAAAACTGGTAGGCATCCGCGATTTTCAGCGGAAACAACTCCTTGTACTCGGCCAGCGGCTTGGGCCGGGGCACGTCGAAGTAGTTGGTAAAATCGAAGTTATCGAGCAAGAAAAACGCCCCGCCGTGCCGGGCATCATCGCCCATAAACTCGTCCGTGACCGGCGCCTGCGGCGACACGGCCTTGAGCGCCGGGTGGGCCTGCGGCAGGCTAGCCGTGGCATAAAACCCGGGGTACGAGATGCCCATGATGCCCACGCGGCCGTTGTTGTTCGGCACGTGCCGGAGCAGCCACTCGATGGTGTCGTAGGTATCGGTGCTCTCGTCGTGGGCGGCATTTTTGCCCGTGGCTTTGGCGGTTTTGCTGCCGCTGGAGGGGGGTAGGGCCGGTGTCATTTCCTCAAACTGCCCCTCGCTGAGGTAGCGCCCGCGCACGTCTTGGTACACAAAAATGTACTTCTCCTGGCTGAGCTCGCGGCTGGGGCCGGGGCCGCGCGTGGGGTACTTGGCCCCGCGCGGGCCGGCCGAGTAGGGCGTGCGCTCCATCAGGAAGGGGTAGGGCTGGGCGGCGCTGGCATCGAGCGGCACGTAGAGAATGGTGGCCAGCCGGGTACCGTCGCGCATGGGAATGAGCTGCTCTAGCTTACGGTAGTTTTGGCGCACGAAGAGCGAGTCTTGGGTGCGAGTGGCGGGCGTAGTTTGGGCAGCGGCGGGCAGCGTAGCGGCGGTAGCGAGCAGCAGGCAGCCGGCTAGCCGGCGGGGGTAGGAGCGGGGCATAAAGAAGGGCGAGAAACGCTTGCGGGCCGGAAAGTAGTGCGTACCCAGCGTTTGCGGGGCCCCTGCCGGTGGGGTAGGGCCGAAACCCCGGCGGCCGCTCGTAGTTTTAGCGCCTCAACCGTTTCCTACCCCTGTTCATGGCCTACCAACCCAACCCCGCCCGCTACGAGGCGATGGAGTACCGCCGCTGCGGCCGCAGCGGCTTGCAGCTGCCCGCTGTATCGCTGGGCCTGTGGCAAAATTTTGGCGAGAAAGACGCGCAGGCCAACTGCCGCACTATGCTGCGCACGGCCTTCGACGCGGGCATCACGCACTTCGACCTGGCCAACAACTACGGCCCGCCCCCCGGCGCCGCCGAAGAAACGTTTGGCCGCCTGCTGCACGACGATTTTCGCCCCTACCGCGACGAGCTCATCATCTCCAGCAAGGCGGGCTACGGCATGTGGCCCGGCCCCTACGGCGACGGTGGCTCGCGCAAGTACCTCATCTCTAGCCTCGACCAGAGCCTGCGCCGGATGAAGCTCGACTACGTCGATATTTTCTACCACCACCGCCCCGACCCCGACACGCCCGTAGAGGAAAGCATGGGCGCCCTCGACACGCTGGTGCGCCAGGGCAAGGCCCTGTACGTGGGTCTCTCCAACTACCCGCCCGAGCAGGCCCGCCGCGCCATCGAGGTGCTGCGTGCGCTGGGTACGCCCTGCCTCATTCACCAGCCCAAGTACTCGCTGCTAGTGCGCGAGCCCGAGCAGGGCTTGCTCGATGTGCTGGCCGAGGAGGGGGTAGGGTGCATCCCGTTTTCACCCTTGGCCCAGGGCCTGCTAACCGATAAGTACTTGAAAGGCATTCCGGACGACTCGCGGGTGGCCCGCAACCTCGGCAACGGTGCCCTCGACGAAAACCAGCTCACACCCGCCAACGTGGCCAAGGCGCAAAAGCTCAACGAGCTGGCTCAGGCCCGCCAGCAAACCCTGGCCCAACTGGCCCTGGCCTGGGTGCTGAAAGACCCACGCATCACGTCGGTCATCATCGGCGCCAGCAAGCCCCAGCAAATAACCGACGCCATCGGTAGCCTGAAAAACTACCAGTTCAGCCCCGAGGAATTAACCCAAATCGAAGCGATTTTGAAGGGGTAGGGAATAATGTAGTGGGAGCAATGAGCAGGACGTTCTCTTTACGCTCATTGCTCCCACTACTCAATTCTTCTCACGGCGATGTGGCTACCCTAGGCAGCGGCTCTTTGGGCACCACGCCGGGCAGCAGGCGCAGCGTGGTATCGAGGCGCTGGGTGAGGATGAGTTGGCGAACCTGCCGGCGCAGGTCGGCCTGGGCCTGGCGCTGCTCCTGCTTTTGAAAAGGCTTAACGTGGTACTTCGTGTGGGGCGCGTCGCGGCTCAAGTTCACGTAGGTGAGCGGCGCGCGGCGGCGGCGCGTGGGCTCGCCAGCCTGAATGCGGGCAATGCGCTTGTCGTTGTTGCCGGTAAGGGCGTGCAGCACGTTCAGGCCCACGTAGAGGTCGGCGCGGCCGTCGAGGTCATAGTGCCCATTAATTTGCAGCTCGGTGAGGTTGCTGTTCAGGCGCAGATTTGGGATGAGCAGCCGCCCCTGGCTCAAGACAAATTCAGTGCTGACGGGCTCAAAAAACAAGTGGCCCATGCGCTTTTTGAACAGCTTAAATGTCTCTTCCAGCACCTCCACCTCCACTAGCTCCAGCTCGCGCAGGTCGGCTTTGAGGTAGCCATTGGTATTGTCGAGGTTAGGCAAAAACTTCTCGTCGAGGTCGGTGCGCACAGCGGCCACGCAGCGTAGGGTTCCCTGAATATTGCTGCGTTCTAGCACGTTGAGGCTCATAGCCGTGGCCGTGCCGAACAGCTCGGGCAGTTTAATATCTTCGAGCAGCACCTGCGCCTGCAAGGGGTGGTGCCGGCGCCCGGCGTTGGTGATGAGGCGCCCGCGTAGCGTCACGCGGCCGCCTAGGGTGTTCACGGTGCAGTCGTCGAGCATAGCCTCACCTGCTTGCAAGTGCGACACCAGCCGGAACTGCGTGCCCTGCACCGCGGCGTAGCGCACCCGGTCGGCCTCTACGCGCAGCAGCGCCGTGAAGCGGCCACTCGCCAGCAGCGAGCCCGGCGCATTGGGCGGCGCGCTCACGCCCTGCCGGGAAGCCCGGCGGGCCGCCCGCAAGCTGCGCCGCGCCGCGGCAGCGGCCGAGTCGGTGCGGGGCGGTGCCACGCTGGCCAGCATGCCCAGCAGCTGCGGCACATCTAGGGTAGCGTAGCGCAGGTAGAGCTTGGCGTCGGCCTTCACAATGTGCAGGCCCTGCAGCTGCACCGTGGCCGAGCCGCTGCCTACCCCCCCCTGCGGCGCCATAAAATACAAGTATGGCAAATTCAGCTGCGAGCCTTGCTTGTCGAAGCGCAGGCGCAGGGCGCGTATCTTCTCCCCATTGGGCAAGATGAGGGTGTTGATGGCGTAATTGACTTTGCCATTAGCAGCCAGCAGCAGCTCCCGAATGGCGGGGCTGCCCGGCGACTTGGCCGAGTGCTTTGGTGGCCGCGAAAGCCGGTCGAGCAAAGACTTGTAGTTAAGGGTATCAAATCTAAAATCAACAGCATATAGCACGGGCACGACTCGCTTGGTGGGGTCGGTAGGCCACTGGGCACGGCCGCTCACCTCCCCATCCCAGAGCTTGCCCCGAATGCCCGTGAGTTGCACCAGGTGGCCGTCGTGGCGAATGCGCACGGCCATTTCGCGCAGCGTATCAGTAGCCAGTGCCAGCCGGCCGCAGCGCAGTGCTACGTCGAGGTGCATACCCGGCGGAATGAGGTGGCTGCCCAGCGTGGTGGCTATGCGCCGGCGAGCGGCCAGCGTGCGCGGCCGGCGGCCGGCCAAGCGCGGCCTGGGGCTGCCGCCGGAGGTAGGGCGCAGCATGCGCCGCAGGCTGCTAATGTCGAGCTCATCCACGGCAAAGCTGCCCACGATGCTGGTGGTAGGGTGCTGGCCGGTGAAGTAATCGAGCAGGTGCACGGTAGTGGCCGTGGCCTGAAACTTCATGCCGCCCAGCACGCCCGTCGCGTTAGAGAGGTGCCATAGGCTGTCGTGCAAGCCGATGCGCACGTTGAAGCTATGCAGGTTTTCGGGGTGCCCCGCCAGCCGAAACGTGGCATCGCGCAGGGTGGCCACGCCGCGCACCGACATATTCTTGCGAAAATCGCCGTGCCGGCGTAGGCCCACAGCCGGTAGCAGGCCGCTCAGGCGCACATCGAGGTCAGCGATGCCGCGGCTGGCGTGCCAGTGCTCGGGCGAGAGCAGCGCCGTGAGGGCCGGCAGCTCGGTGCGCCCGTGCAGGTGCCCCTGCACCACCGGCCGCCGAAAGTCGCGTAGCAAAAAGGCCACATCGAGCTGGCCCGCCGGCGAGTAAATACGGCACTGGCTCAGGCGCAGCGACATGGTTTTGGGCAAGTGGGCGGGGCCGTTGTCATAGGTGCCCTGCAAGTCCCAGCGGTCGATGCGCTGCGCCGAGTCGGGCCACTGCAGGCTAGCCCCGCGTAGCCCAAAGTGTAGCACCACGCGCGGGCGCACCAGCGGCCCGCTCAGCCCCGACATTCGGTACTCGATGTGGGCCTTGCTGGGGCTGGTGGCGCCCCGCAAAATAGGCTGTAGCGAGGGGGGTAGGGCGGCGTGCAGCACAGCCAGCAGCGGCTGGCTGCCGGCAAAGCGTAGGTCGAGCACCGTGCCGCGGGGTGGGCCATCGCCCGGCGCTTTGTCGGCTGTGTGGGTACCGCTGATGCGGATGGTGTCGCCGTTGAGTGTGGCCTGCGTGCGCGTAAACTCGCCCTGGCGCTGCGCAAAGTCGTAGCGGTAGTGCAGCCAGGCGCGCACCGGCTCGTTGGTGAGTAGGTCGCCGCTGCGGTTGCGCAATTGCAGCAGCCGCCCCCGAAAGCCACCCTGCACAGCCAAGATGCCCTGGTGCAGCGTGGCCGACACGCGCGCCTGTTGCACGCGTCCATTCAGCACGCTGTGGGTGTAGTCGTTGCGGGTGAAAATCCCAAAGTTGTAAATAATAATGGAGTCGAGCGCCAAGTCGATTTTAGGCGGCGCCTCGGTGGCCACGCGCTTTTTGCCGCGCAGGCCCCAGGTACGGCCCAGCGAATCGACGCGCTGGCCGATGGCCACGTCGCGCAGAGTGAGACGTGTTACTTGCACGCGGCGGTGCAGCAGTGCGCGCAGGTTCAGGCGCATATCGGCGCGGCCCAAGCGCAGCACGGGCAGCGTGCGGTGGTGCGCGCTGTCGCGCAGGGTAAGGTGGCTGAGCGAGGCCGTGAGGTACGGAAAGTCTTGCCACACCGAAAAATCTACCTCAAACGGATCCAGTATTAGCTCCGAGTTGCGGGTAAGCTGCTCGCGCACTAGCCGTTGCACGTAGGGCTGGGCGTAGCGGTTGCTCACCAGCCAGCCGCCTAGCCCCAAAGCCAGTACTAGAAGTAAAAAACCAACACCCAGCACGCGCCAGAAGGGAAACGACTTCATACAGCAAGCTACAGTAGCCGAGCTAATACAGCCGGCAACGTTCGCTACCGGCCAGGCGTTCGGCAACATACGTAGACCAGCTTATTTTGGCCAGTGGCGCTGGGGCTCGGGCTGGCACTAGGCCTCCCAAACCCCATCTTTGCACTGTTATTGCCTGCTACGCATCTGCTTCCTTCTGCTGCTTATGAATCGTCGTGCTTCTATTACCGACCTGGCCAAGACGCTAGGGCTATCGCCTTCGACCATTTCGCGGGCGCTGGCCGACCACCACGATGTGAGCGAGGCCACTAAGGCGCGCGTGCGCCAGCTGGCCAAAGAGCTGCACTACCAGCCCAACCCGCTGGCCGCCGGCCTGCGCCGTGGCCGCAGCAATACGCTGGGCGTGGTGGTGCCGCACATCACGGGTTACTTCTTTCCGGAGGTTATCCACGGCATTGCCAGCGAGGCCAGCGCGGCGGGCTTCAACGTCATGATTTGCCAGTCGAACGAGAATACGGAGCAGGAAAAGCAGATTATCGAGCTACTGATGGGCGCCCAGGTGGCCGGCATCCTACTCTCGCTATCTGACACGACCACCGATTTTGAGCATTTCGAGGCCGTGCGCCAGCAGGGCGTACCGCTCGTGTTTTTCGACCGCTTGGTGCAGGGCTTCAAAGGCCCCAACGTGACGTCGGTGACGCTCAACGACTACTTGGGCGCCTACCAGGTGGTCGAGCACCTCATTGAGCAGGGCTGCCGCCGCATTGCGCACTTCACCGGCCCGCTGCACGTCAACATTCACCAAAACCGCCACCAGGGCTACCTCGACGCGCTGGCCGCCCACGGCCTTGCCCCCGACCCGCGCCTCGTGGCTTTCTGCGAGCTCAGCCAGCAGGGCGGGGCCGCCGCCATGCGCGGCCTGCTACGCCTTTCGCCCACCCGCCGCCCCGACGGCGTGTTTAGCTCCAACGACCTGGCGGCCGTGGGCGGCATGCAGGTAGCCAAAAAGCTGGGTTTCCGGGTGCCCGAAGACGTGGCCATCGCCGGCTTCAGCAACGAGGTGTTCACCCAGCTCACCGAGCCGGCCCTCACCACCGTAGACCAGCGCTGCGGGCAAATGGGCCGCACCGCCGTGCAGCAGCTCCAGAAAATGCTTCCTACCCCCGAGCACAAAACCACTACGCCCCGCGGCATTGTGCTCAAGCCCAAGCTAATAGTGCGCGATTCGTCGCAGCGAGGGGGGTAGGGGTAGTAGCGCGAACTTGGTAGTTCGCGTCCCCGTGCCGTTTGGTCAATGCTAACGGCGTGGAGACGCGAACTACCAAGTTCGCGCTACGGAAACTAGCTCAGCATCTTGGCAAAATTCACCTTGATTTTCAGCTGAAAATCGGCGATGACTTTGAAAATCTCCTTTAGCGTGACACGCTCTACTTTAGTCAGGTTCTTGGGGTCTAGGTAGTTGTCGGGCGGAAGCTTGTCGTGCGTCATCTGGGCGGCTTGCTTTTTGAGGCGCATGCCCATCAGGTAGTAGTACGACTGCAACAGTTCCTGGTACTCCTTTTCGGTGAAGACACCGAGCTGGCGCAGCGCGGCCAGGCGCTGGCCGGTGTTGGTGGCGAAAACGCGGTTTTTGAGGGCAAACACGCGCACCGCATCCACGATGGGCGACATGATTTTCTTCAGGTTTACGACCTGCTGCTGGCCCACGGCAAAGGTGCGGATGTTGTTGAAAAACGTGAGCGGCGGCTCGTACTGCAAGGCATTGGTGGCCATATAGTGCAGAAAGCGGTCGAGCGGCTGCTGCAGCTCCGTATCCAGAAAATCGCGCAGCTCTTCCAAGATATCAGCCTCGCCGTAGAGAAAGCGAATGTCGAAAAACGCGGCAAAGCGCATCACGTTTTCGGGGTTCGACTCGTGTAGCCACTCGCGGTAGTTGCGCTTCCAGTGCGAGAGCGAGTGCGTCCACTTCGGGTTCTTGGCCATAAAGCCGCCGTCGCAAAAGCTGAAGCCAATTTCATTGAGCCGGTCGCTTACTTCCGTGGCGAAGCGCAGGAAATAGTCGCGCACCAGCTCGCGCTGCTCGTTGGCCTTGTCTTCGTAAATGATGGCGTTGTCTTGGTCAGTCAGCAGCGTTTGCTCTTGCCTACCCTCCGAGCCGAGCACAATAAACACGAACCGCGCCGGCGGCGGCCCAGCTCCTTTATCACGTCCTCAATCACCTTCAGGGCAATGGTATCGGCCACAGTTGTGATAACCTGGTTTACGATTTCGGGCTTCACGCCGCGGTCGAGCAGCTGAAATACGATGTCGGGCACCTTCTGCCAGTTGCGCCGCAGCTCGCGGCGCGACACGGCCTGCTTCACACCCTGTATGAAGAGGAACGGCGACTGCGCCTGCTCGGCCAGCAGCTTGTTGCGCGAGATAAAGCCCAGGTACTCGCCCGGCGCACCCTCCACCAGTAGGTAGCGCGTCTTGGTCCGGAACATGAGCAAAAGCGCCTCATACACAAAGGCTTCGCTGCTCACCGAGCGGGTAGGCGCGTCGAGGTAGGTGCTGATGGGCAAGCGCGCATCGCCGAGGCCTGCTACTACCTTGTCGCGCAGCGTAATGTCGGTGACGTAGCCCACAACTTTTTCCTGCTCATCGAGCACGAAGTAGCAGCTGCTGCGTGCCTTGGCCATGCGCCGCGCCACCTCGTGGGTGGGCGTGCTGCCAGGGCAGGCCAGCACCTCGCGCAGCTCGACGCTACCCATGCGGCGCGAGTAGAGCTCGTCGGCGGCAATAAAATTTTGGGTAGCCTGGGGGCCAGGCTGCACCAGCTGGGCATACTCGTCGTCGAGCATCAGCCGGCCGTAGCGGCTGGTGAAGTAGTGAAAAAACGCCTCGTAACCTAGGCATAACCCCCGAAAATCGTTGCGGTGCAGAAAGTACACCCGCGTGCCGGCCCGTGCCTGCACCGTGCGCAGCGAGCGCTTCTTATTAAGCAGCACCGACACACCGCCGTAGCACTCGCTGGGTCCGTACACCTCGGGCAGCCGGCGCACCTGCTGCGCATCAAAAAAGAACGTGTCGTAGGCACCCTCAATAATGAGGTCAACGCCCCGCAGCTTGGTTTCGCCCTGGCGGTAGATAACGGCCTCGCGCGGGTGCGTTACCTCTTGCAGCAGCGCGGCCACTTCTTCCAGCACCTCGGGGGGTAGGAGGTTGAAGGGCTCTACGGTGCGCAAAAAGGCGAGGCGGGTAGTCATAAGCAGCGGAAAAATATCGAGTAGCAAATAAAGCGCTCAGCTGTCATTGCGCGTACCACGCAGGGGAGCGCG
>Ga0160429_1000304_pt1 | contig 53811 bp, 46 predicted proteins | sample SolpanmetagenomR_FD_108199 | JGI IMG/M metagenome (GOLD analysis project Ga0160429, IMG submission 108199) | Solar panel surface microbial communities from Lawrence Berkeley National Laboratory, California, USA - R | ecosystem: Engineered > Built environment > Solar panel > Unclassified ... | reverse complement strand
GTAGCGCTCTGAAAAGCCCTTTTTCTCGAGGATTTCGTTGGAGAGATCGGCGCAGGCTTGGAAGGCGAGGGATTCGGAGAGGACGAGGGTGTTGTCGCAGTCGAAGAGGATGTATTTGATCTAAATTAGGAAGAAATGGGTTAGACTGAATGATGCTGCTGGCAATGCAGGGATCGGAGCGAGAGCAGGGGTATAAGTACTGTTCGTGTCATTTTTGCGGTTGTGGTAGTAGATATTGGTCTACGCGAGTATGTATGGTTTGTTGAGGAGATATGTAAGAGCGAAGCTGATCGTAAGAGAACAGATGAGGGAGGGTAGCAGAGTTTGGAGAAACGCTTGTTGTGGCGGGGTATCGACGATCTTGTGTTGCTGATGAGTTGGCGAGAGAATTGACAGCAGGTTCTTGTATTGTCAATATGTGTTTATAAAGTTTCAATCGGTTCAATCGCTTGCCGTACTTCGATCGGTGCGACTAAGCTAGGCTAGGCTTCTACACCTGTCGACGTGCTTTCGGTTTGTAGAAACAAGCCCAATGGCCATGACGTCGTCTCTGTCAACAGATTTGCCCTCTCTTGCGGGGTATGTCTTGTTCTTCAAACATTTCAACCACCACCTTTTGTGCTCACTCATTTCCACAGTCCAAACTCCCCTGCACAATTCTTCCATAGCTTGACCGTCCCATCCTCGCTTCCAGTAGCATACAATTTGCCATCAGGCGCAAATCCCACACTCCACACTGGTCCGTGATGTCCTTTTCCAACCTCGACCTCTTCACCAGTCTCATAATCATACACATGCACCCAAGTATCCGTTGCACCTCCAGTAACGAACTTGCCGCGACCTCCGTTGCCATCTGATGCTAGATTGACTGCAACAGCATCTGCTTGTTGTGGAAGCTTATGCGATTTCAGCAGCGTACCTGGTCGAGACGTGCCGTCGAAGAAGTAGACGTTCTTTCCTGCTGCTACGCTGAGGATACTGGCATCAGTGACCGGTGTAGCGAGTGTCCGTGATGAGGAGGTGTTCATCTCGCATGAGCCTATTGGCCCGTCCACTGTGTATTCGGCGACAGGTGCACGACTCGTACGCAAGTCCCACCAGCGAATCTTCTTGTCGTCGGCGGCTGTGATGAGAATATTGGTATCTGTTGGTGACCAGATGGCTGATTTGATGGTAGCAGTATGCACGTTTGTACCAATTTCATAGCTTGTGGGGTTCGAAGCTGCAGGGGATGAAGACGATGGCGGTGGTGATGTGGTGCCATTGGAGACGCCATTGCCACTTCTGTTCAGATCCCAGACACGTAGTTTCTTTTCTGCGCCACCTGTTGCGAGCATGGAGGGTGATGGACTGGTCGGGAAAGCTACAGCACGGACAATGTGGTTATGCTGAAGAGTGTAAAGAGCTTCGCCAGTATGCGTGTCCCATATTTTTCTACACAGAGTCAGTTGGCTGGAGTTGTGCTTGGATATAGATTGGCGTACGCGGAGAAGTCTGCTGAGCCTGTCACGGCTAGACTTGAATCGCTAGATAGACGTGCTTGCCATACTGCTCCTTTGTGCCCAAGAAATGTGCCAATCCTGTAATCATATTAGTCTCTCTTCAACCTTCACGAGTAGCATCATTGCTCGACTTACCAGTCACCAGTGATGCCATCACGTAGCATGGGGTTGTTGTCTTGTCAATATCAGCGTCAGTAGCAAGCTTGCAGGCCTTGCTCACTCAAGCACAAACCTTTACATGCCGAAAGCAGATAATATTGATCATCATTCGTGATAGCCGAAAAGCTGATGTGTGTGACTGGTCTAGAATGGCCATGACATGTCAACGGCATGACCTTAGTGGTGTCTACACTTCCTATCAACCAACAAAATCGATACAGTCGATGCTGGATCTCACCTGGAGCCATGAATTCAGATAGCCAAAGCTCAAGAGGGAATCAAAAGGAAAGACTTTTTGATGCACAATATAAAAAGTTACAAGCACTAGAGTGTCGAACGCAGAACTGAGATACACTCTTTGGGTTTTTTCGTCAAGATCGTAAAATCGTAAAACACCTCAACGCACGGGAAAGAAAGTGGTTTGTTTCGGTGTTGGATGTGGTTGTTTACACTGAACACCTAGCACTGTGAAGCTGTGTGGGCAGGTGCCCCCTTTTCGTACCTATTTGCCACTCACACCACAACTTGTTTGACCTAAAGTAGAGTATGTGCAGATATGATCATTGTTGGAAATACTGGCGCAGTCCTTTGCCAATAAATATTCAATTTATGGTATAGATGTCGCTAAATGCAGGCATAGGTAACTTTGCTCAGTCCAAGATTGCCACCTCTGGAACGCCATGCTAAAGATATAATCATGCCGTGGACCGTCGTAACGCCATAACCTATATCCCAGCCTATATCCGCCCCCTCGGTATCGATAGTTCAGGTGTCGACTTTTTCGCTACTAGATCACTTCCGCACTACCACACATCCATATCCCGCCGGCCTTTCTCTCCGGCCTCAGCTCCAGCCTCTGATATGGACTACTTTGTGGGTCAAAGTACAGCCCTTCCAGTCTCCCGTCACTCCTCCTCAAGCTAACATAATAGAATCCACTGATGCTCAGGCCGAACTGTCTTCCCCCTACACCAGTAACTCCACCAGCCAACCCCGCGCCATTACCTGCACCAGCAGCAGAGTTACCAGCAATAACACCAGCCCCAGGCATAAACTGTGCTGTCCGCTCTTCAGGAGCTTGTGGTCGACGCCCTCCAGCCCAGATGGTGTTCTCGCGTGCTTCGTAGCTGGGAGAGACGAATGATCGCTCTTTCCATCGCATCAAGACATACTTCTGACTGATTTCGCGCTCGATCCAGGCAGGATCCAGGAAACCGCGAGCCAAGTCGCTATCTGATATTCGATTGAAAGGTGGGAGCGCGCGCCAATATAGAGCATCGACGTCAGGAGTAGTTTCCAGTGTGGCGTTGGAAGTGGCGGAGTTGAGCGATGGCGAAGGAGGAGTTGAAGACAAGGACGACGCCGAGGTTAGCAGAGTATGGCGATGAAAGTCTAGCAACTCGCCAGTAAGATATGTTGAGAAGGTTGTTTTATTAGGGTCGGCGGTAGGAGGTGAATCAGAGTTTGGAACATTGAATGCTTCCATTGTCCCTTGTAAGGTCAAGTCGTCATAGTCAACATCGTGTATCGAGACACGAACAACCCAACGATCGGGATGCTCAAGAAGTGGCGTAGCTGTGTAGAAAACGGGTTCAGATTCAGATTGATGATTGGGATGTCGTTCCCCTGCCGTGGAGCGATCATAAGAAACTTCACCCGGTCGCTGACGCCCGGTTGGGGAGCTGAGGGCACCCGCGGACTGCTGTGCTCCAGCAAACACCATACCTGGAACAAGCCATGAAGAGGGGTGTGGAGGACATGCTATACGTAAGCTGGGCTTGGCAACACTTTTGGCATCCTGCTGCTTCGGCGCTGTAAATCCTTCCAGCTGTGCCAAAGATCGATCAACACCTGCTTCGTCATCGCTCAGCAGATGCAGATACTTGATGATGCGCTCAAATTCCGAGACCTTTGGTATTGGTGCAGCTGGATTATCGAGGTAGCGCCGCCGCAATGAGTCCGTGCTATCCCGGTCGTTTCGCGAATGGTGAGTCGTCGCGCGTTGTGATGCCTGCCATGCTAATCGATTGAGCTCATAGCGACTCTCGCTCGGTACTCCTCTTGACATCATTCTGGACGGACTGATACGCGTCCTAGGATCTGTTGGCGGAGTACCATTCCGTTGAGCTTGCTCTCTTTCAAGTGCATATCTTGTCATTAAATCTTGTGATCGTGCAGTGAGCGCACTCTGTCGCCTCATATCTCGCAGTATCTGCGCCGAGTGAACAGAACGCTCATGCGAATCGAGCCTGACTCTGTCGAACACGGTTGAAGGAGTTAGAGAAGAATTTCGAGCTTGATCTTGCTGTTCTTCCAATCGTATTGCTCGCTGACGCTCCTCCTCCTGTATTATATGTTGCCGTCGTGCCTGCTGCGCTGCTGTTCTTTGAACGTCTTCTACTTCCTGCCGAGCTAGCTGCCGGATAACATCCGGATGTGTGTTGGGCTGTTGCTCTTGTATTCGCCGATAGATTACGTCGCTTAGATTGCTCTCTAGATCCATCGTGACCTCTGGCGCCCAGTCATACAATCTCTGCGCAAGCGGTGCTCCATTGCTGTAGGGTGTCCGACCCGATTCTTGCTGATGTGTTCGATCATGTGCCTCCCGCATTTCGAGCATGGCGTTGTAACGCTCCCGCGCTGCTTGTATGGCACTCGTTGGATGTGGCGGCATTCGTAGTCGGTTCCGATTGAGCATATCCTCCACCATAGTTGCATGCTCGATATTCTGTGTTGGTCTTGACGCAGTATCTCCTTGTTGCACTCGAGTGGTCGGCGGCCTAACTCTCCGTCTTCTCTCCTCTCGTAACGTTCTTGACAGATTATCTAGCGATACTTGTCTGCTTTCTCCTGATCCTCTCTGGTCTAGATATCTTCCTAGAGGCCCAGGTGCAGTGGAGGGTTCTGCATCGTATGTTCGCTGTAGGAAAGCTGTATTTTCGGCTATTGCATCAGTATCCACATCCTGCATTGGAATGTCCTCGACGTGGCTATATCCAGGCGTCATCTGCAGGTGTTCGTTGCTTCGGGGCGTTGGTAAGGGCAAGTGTGGTAGCTGTGGCGTAGGTGGTTGTGTAGGATCCGTTGTGGAAGGGATTGACCATGTCTAGCAAGAGAATCAGTCTTTGTAATGCTTAAGTATTCAAATTGGTGGTACTCACGAGAGCTGTAGTGGAAGGAGTCACCTCGACTGGAGAATTTGCCGGCGGCATGGTTGGCAGTGCTGACAAGGACCGCTCGGAAGTGAGAGTGTGTCGGAGTGAAGAGGGTGAACAAGACTCGATACGTCGGTGACTGGGATGTGTGTCGGAATTAGACTGGGGGTACGAGGCGAGTACCTCTGTTTTCCCTTCTCTTCTGCACGGCCTTTGACAGTGTCACTCAATGTGTCTGCATACTTGGGTGATTAGCCTGCTGTCAAGATGGGCAAAGAGCAACCTCAATAGCAATGATTGGTGTTTCAAGCAAGCCAAAGGCAATCTAAAGAGTTTAACGAATGTGAGAAAAGGCAAAACGGGTACTCATCGCCCCCCCCCCATGCGTCGCCCTACTTATGTCATCTCGCATACAACATCAAATCACTTTCTTCTACATTTGTGCAAGGCATTTTACAGTAATAATAGAAACAGAGATATACTGGAGATCTTGGTTTTCTCAGAGATTATGGTATCTCCCACTAGAGACTGGTACGAAGCAAGATACCAAGATGTGAGATAAGATTGAATCCTGTGCGAGTATTTGTACATTTGTATGCATGCCTCTACTGAATGCGCTCTGACTTGCATTTGCGAAATGGAGATGACTGAATAATGTAGAGCGCAGATGAGAGCGCAGATTGACCTGAGACACGACATGATAATCTTTCTACTTCTTTCTTGCTGCCACTCAAACATAACAATGAAGCAGAAGCAGACCATGTCTCCGACCACAACTCCCAACATCTTACCTGGTATGCACTTGATTAGAGCTTCTCAATAATAAATCACGAAGAAGTCGTCCGACACTCCCCCACCATGTTTGAACGGCAAAGTCTTGGCTAGTCTCACCTATGCATCTCTCTTCACATGAAGTAAGCTGAGCTATCTGAAACAACGATCAAATAATGACCGAATCTTTCTTGGAAACATCGTCTACGCTCTCTCCTCCTCTTCCTAGGACCGAACAGTCTTCGTAGCCGGACACGACGGTACGGTCTTGGGAATACACGGCCCCTAACACGACCGCACGATCTTAGCCTAACGAGACCGTCCAGTCAAAGTCTGTTTGTGAAGAACAAGAGCAGACTACCCCATCGCGGGTCCGTTTCGCATCGTTCGACCAGGTTCGAACGTTCGATGCCGACACGCCGATGGGGTAGAGGCGGAGGGAGAGGGAGTGGGGGGCGGTTTTTGTTTTTCTGTAAGTGATGTTCATTGGGAGATATTTCTCAATTCTTTCTCGATTCTCATACTGAGATGTCCTCAGAAAGTGTATCGAAATCCAGTTGACACTCCCCACGCGGCAAAAGATAGAAAAGTCTTGGCACAACTTAGACTGATCTCGAGTTGTCACGCTTTGGGATATTTCTGGTAGGAAATACTAGAACGATATCAATTCTCGTGGAATTTTGGCCAATCTTACATCTGTGACTCCAATTAGGGTTCGGGAGGTCGAATGAGAAAGACGAAAAAAGGTGGTGCTTGAGGTCGAGGAAATGAAGGGTGTGGTGAAGGATACCGTCTTTTCTTTGGCAAAGCATTCGTCTAGCACAGCACCATCCGAGCAATCCAGTCACCGGAATCGCTAGTGGCGTTAAAAGAAAGGTAGCAAGAACCGCAACGATAGGAAAGTAGATCGATTACAGTTGTGAAGATAGCCCATGTCTCACTATATTATTTTATGTATGCCTTATGCTATACACCACTATATGAATAACCACAATTCCTCATGTTGTCGTCTAGTCCTCGGTCAAATCTCCGTACTCCCAAATCCCACGCCTCTCCTTCTTCGCCTCCTCCTCACATCCCTTAAGCGCACTCAACTGCTGACTCTGCGCCCTCTCCCACCTCTGCAGCTTCCTCGACACCATACCAAGACCCTCCTCTAGTACCTCAGCATTTATACTTCCTTTCTCTCCTTGCACAGTACTGTTAGGATCAAATAAGCTAATCCAAAGCAGTCCATCCCTTGAATCTACATTGTCGACTCTGGCCACAAGCTGACGATCGTTGATACACCTTCTCGACAGCCAATCCCTCGCGTCGGCCATGTACTCCGCACTATTTGTTGAGAACTGCACGAAACTGAGTGCGGCCTCAACAGCTTGTGGCTTCAGTGCTTGAGCACCGAAACGCTCGGGTTGGGGAATTGGACGCAGTTCACTCCAAGGGAGTGATTCGGAGTTACCGTAGTCGACGTAGGAGACTTCTGCGGTCTTGTTTTCGCGATCGTTGCGGCGTATGCGGGCGCGGTACCAGGAGCGATCTTCGGAGAAACGAGCGCTGACGAGGTCGCCAGCTTTAGGCGGGCCAGGTAGAGAAGAGGATGATTGGACGTGGAGGGATTGGAACGCGGACATGAGGGTTAATAGCGCGCCAGTAGTAGAGTGGCCGACTTGCTGAATGCGGAGACGAGCGTCGTCGCCGATATGAGTAACGACGACATCACGATAATCTTTCGATGGAGGTGCTGCAACTACGTCGCCGTTGGAGTGACCATTGGTTTGCGTAGTGTCAACTTCTTCTGTGGTGTCTTCGTTTGAGACTTCTTGACTAGGATCGTAGTTCTCCCAGAGTCCTTTTCGTGCATCCTTTGCGCTTCGCTCAGCAGCAAGCAGCTCGGAGGCATTACCAGACTTCTCAGCTGAGTATTGACGAACAGATGCGTAACCTTCTTCAAGCAGAATCTTGGCGAAGTTCTCTCCACGGATGTAGAGCTTGCCAATGAAACCACCAACCTTGTCGTTATCTTCAACATCGATCTCAACGTCACGTTGTTGCAAGCGCTTGACAGCGAGATCGGCGGCTTCTTTGCCGAATGGCTCTGAGCTTTCGCTTGCATTTCTTGCTGTTCGAGGAGCGTTGATGCCAGAGAGAACAAAGGTGAGCTTGGCATTTTCACGCGGTATCAGCAGTGTAAAACGAGATCCTGCTTTCACAAAGTCGACTACAGCGGGCACACGCTTTTGACGTGAGAGCAGAGATAGTAGTCGTTTTGCCTTTTCCAGATTTTCCGAGTAATCGACGAATTGTTTTGTCTCTGGACCTTTCGAAGACCACATGCCTTTACCTTCCGTCTGTGCTGCTTGCTCGGCAATGAGTAAATCATCGTATATCGGACTGCGGTCAGTGTCATCCATCCTGTGACGCAACACGGAAGCCCATCCATTCTCGACCAACGACAAAGCAACATTTTCGTTGTTGAATGATACAGTAGCCATTTCACGCTCGTCATAACCTTCTGTTGCTGGACGCTTACCATCAATAGCGACCTTGACGTGCTTTCCAATGAGTTTGCGTCGCATGAATTCCTTAGCTTCCACACCCCAAGGTGCCTGCTTCGGATCCGTCGGCTTTGGTTGGCGGACACTACTGAGATTAACCCTTCGTTCTTGTCCGTTGGGGTACCTCAAGAAAAGGGTGTCTGCAGACTGTATCCTGCTAACAACCACCTCTTGCTCTTTTGCTCCGCCTTTTGATGGTGTCGTAATACCCTTGAAGAGACCAAGTTTACTAGTTTTTGCTGATTGTTCTGCTTGTCGTAATTCTTGCATGTTGCTACCCAGCATTGTCGAGTGATGGTCGACGCATCGTGCAAGACCGGCTTTGAGCTCGAAGACGGCAATGTCTCCATTGGGATGCTTTACCTGACCTACCAGCTGGTTTTGAGGACTTACTCCAAGTACGATTACCTTAACGCTGCGTTGTAGTAGTCGTGTTTCAGTGAATTCTTGTGCTTCGTCGCCAAGAGGCTCTGCTGGCAATTCTGTGCCATCCGATATATTTACTCGCTTTGTATTTGGTGCACGGATGCCAGCGACGAGGAGCATGGTTTGTAGGTGTTTTGTTGGTGACTCTTGAAGACGTACAATGAGGCGGTCGCCGCTGAGTACTTTTTCGACAGTGGCTATATATATATGTCAATATTGATCTTGTAATATCTTGCTGCATTCTTTGCATTACCGTCCAGAGGTTGTCCCTTATATTTCTGCACGAAGTCTTGTGGGTTTGACAATTCGTAAGATGTTTGTATAGGTTGAGCTTGCTCGCCCCAAACACCCTTTGAGTCGGCCTTGGCTCTTGCTTCCAAAACTTGCAGCTTTTCGACTAGTTGTTGGACTTCTTCTGATTCGTCTCGACGACCAGCATCATCGCGAAGTTTGAGGTAACCTTCAGCTATGCCGAGTTCGGGAAGTTGTTGGCCATCTTGTAAAGTGATTGTACCGTAGTCTCTCTTGACTCCAGTAGGTAAGGTGTAGAGGACGCGGAATTGGATGACTCTTCCTACCAGGGCGCGGCGAATAAAGTCTCGTGCTTCAATGGCGAATGGCTATAGGTATATAAGATCAGTTACAATGTTACAAAAACAGTCTTTGACGTTCTGTTCCAGAGAAAATTGAACCCGTTCCTGGACATTGACGAACCTCATCACCTTCACGTCGAAGTCGTGGTGCGGAAACGAATGCTAAGCTGAGCGTGCGTTCATTTTTGGGATTTGCCAGGGATGATAGGATAACAGTGTCTCTGGGAGAATATTAGCAATAAGACGATGCTTGGTTGGACTCGATAGCTGCTTGCCCGGAGAGTACGCTCTTGACTTTGGCTTGCTGGACAGGCATGTTGGGAGATTTCAATGGCAGATCTATGGCTTTTCTGTTAGTAGTGATTCGAGGTCGCGTGAGAGTAGTGAGAGTCGAATATAGTCCCTGAGGGAATGGAAAGAGCTAACTCACTTTGTGGAAGTAAAGTGATCTAGGTGGAGGTCGAGCAGGACGCAAGTGAAGGGGGTATAGAGCGCAATGGAGCAACAAGTGGCAATATTTATTGTTTTGCTTCTTCGAGTATTCGTAGGTGTTCATTTGGAAATAGTGTGGGGAAAGGGTCGCTGGTGGGGCATGTTCAAGTGGTTAGAAGCGAGAGAACACAGATATTGATATTGATACTCGATATTGATACAATCATAGTCTTTTGCTTTCTAGAGCAACCTCATTATATACAGTAGACATGGCCTAGGCAAAGTCCACTCCTCTACTACCTCCTAACCGAATATTTACTGGGCAATGCCGATAACACCGCAAGCAGGACGAGGACCAGCGTTTCCTGGTATTCGTGTTAGCTATCAATTTCTCATAGAATGTGTAGAGTCGCGAGCATACCGGTCTTCTTGGACTCCTCGTGGCCACCCTTGCCAAGGTCGTCAGTGCCGCCGTGGGTAACAATAGTGCGCTAGGTTGATTTATCAGTCGTGTACTTCTTTCCACATCAGCATAGGATACATACGCCAACAACGCTCTCGGGACCAATAAGCTTGATCAGCTTGTCCTTGTGGCTGCCCTTTGCAGTGCCGTTGCCATCAGTCTTGATGTTTCCGAGGTCACCAACGTGGCGCTCTTCGTCAGATGGTGCGCCGTGAGTCTTGCCTTGAGGGTTGACTAAGAGAGATTGCATATCAGCACATTGTCTGCCAGCTATACCCAAGAATGCCAGCTGCAGAACAGTATATTGTAGACGTACAGTGAGGACCAGCACTTGTGCAGCCGTTGGTGTTGTCACCAAAGGTGTGGATGTGGAAGCCACGCTCTGCGTTGGCGTCGTGGCCAGAGATGTCCCATGAGATGGTGGTCTCAGAGTGCTCATCGGCTTGCTCAAAAGTGACGGTACCAGTGACCTTGGAGTCACCACGGAGGACAGCAACTATAACAGAGAAGCGAATGTTAATTGGATGTCCGCGGTTCAACGCGTTCCTAATAAGGCTGGGATTGAGCACATAAAGACTGTGGTAGGCTTCAAGTATTGAGCAAGTTTTATGCCGCTATGAAAACCGCCATTGGCTTTGCGAAAAGAAAAGCTTTCAAACGTACCAGCCTTGACCATTTTGATTGCGGATATGTGTTTTTAGTGCGTTGAGCTTTGTTTTAAGGACGTGAAGGGTGACTGATAAGGTACGATGAAGTTGACAGATGGACTTGGGGTGAGAGAAGTGAGGGGCATGCCCCACTTCGATATGCTATGACGAAATCAAGATCTTGTTCAAGATAGGTATACTTCTTCATCCTTATCCTGAGGTATTGTTTCATGCTCGCTCTAGGCAGTAGACATGTCGTTTCATGATACCCGTAGAGACTGCCAAACTGCACAGGAAACCCTTAACGTCGGATTACACGGATCTCTGACCATTTTGTACATTCAACCACCTGTAGCTGATTTTCTTCCTTCTCCCACTCTATAATAGCAAGGTAATGCAGGTAGTTCTCTGCTACTGTCATCAAGAGGCACGAACGAGCCTTCAGGGATATCGATACATATATCGTACTAAGTTTTAGCAGAACATGTTGCAGATTGAGGTTGCTCGCGAACCGCAGCCTAGCATCAGCTTGAGCAGCTTGTAATTTGTAGTCTCTCTCGTGCATACCAATTATCTGTAGTGCAGCTCTCTTCATATACGGCCCCCTTCCCAAGCCATCGTTATACAGCCTGAAACAGCTTGGCTAATCACGGCCGCATAATTTCAAGCATCACTTTCTAGGATCGCTTGCTCTTTCCACGAGGGAGCCACTGGTCCCGGATAGGTTGCACCGATTTTCCGGCTCAAAATCCCTCTACACCGCGACTATTCAAATGGTCTTGCATGTTCAAAGTCGAACCTTCCATTGCCATAGATACCACCGGCAAAGATACTACTATCACTGTATCACACACCAAGACTAGGCTCGAATAAGGTAAAGCTTTGTGAAAGACTGCGCGGGGTAAAGCATCTGGGCCGTAATTGCAAGCTCAAGGCCGTTGGCGAGTTTGACGTATGGAGGATGTAGGCCGGGCAACAGTGCCGTCAAGAGAGAAGGGAAAGAAAGACAAACATCACCTCCAGCTTCGGTTTTGCCAATTGGATAGTGATCGTAGCTGGACATATCGCTTCAATCTATAGCTCGCCCTTCAAGTCTTAGCTAGGAAGAGTTTGTGATTGAATACTCTTTTGTCTCCCACCGAAAAAAAGCGGGCCTAGACAGGGTAGGTAGTCACTGACATAATGACATTTTTGCCTTGGTTATTGACGTGGTGTTTCAGGTTGTTCGCATCCACCATCCACCTTCTACTCATCACCATCGACATCCTACGTTACCCACTCGACGTCTGCTTTCCTTTAGCGAACGTGCCGGAACGAACTTCGACCTCTATCTGAGCGCTGAGCTCGATTGGCGCTTTCCCGATCGAAACGCGACAGCGTCGGTTCTTTCCCAATTCAACTTGTCGATTGCGCGGCGAGCCTACGAATATAACAAGACACAGCCTCAAACTGGTCTACGACCACATTCGCGGCCATGTTTCGGAAGAAGAGGTCCTCTTCTCAACCAGTACGTCACTCATTATCGCATGATGGCTGCATGCTGCTAATCGATACTGTTCCAGGCTCAATCGCGAAACTACAATGCTCAACAAGGTGCAACTTCAGCAGCTGCAATAGCTTATTTGACGGGTCAACCTCAAGGAGGAGGAGGCAACCTGTCCGCAGCTGCCGCCGCCGCAGCTCTCCGTTCTCAAACCACCACACCAACTCCGATCGGTGAACTCCAGACAAAGCGCATGGCACGTCGTGGATCGACTTCATCCTTTGGCTCAAACGCTGGCAGCGTCGCTCGTCAGCCTTTTGGCGGTCTTCAACGTGCTCCTAGTCGTGGATCTATGACAGAAAGATCATTCAGGTCACCATCACCCGGAGGTAGAAACAGGATATCCTCCATTTCTAGCGACATTCCACCACTTCCAACGCATAACCGCACTGGCAGTCTCGAACAACCTTACTCCAGAGTAATGTCACCCGAACCAGCAAAAGGTGCTCGTAGTATGAGCGTAGATCGGGCTTCGCGCACGGCTGCGCCCAGACGTGTCGGTGCAGTTCCTCGACCCTCCCTTGCAAACGTGCCAGAGGAAGGTAAAGAACCAGAAGAATATGGTAATTTCAACAGGCAATCTTCAACCAACTACTCCCGACCAATGTCGCCAACACCGTCCATGTCTTCTTACCGCAGCGCGCCCGCTCGTCCAGCATCAGCATCTGGATACTACTACGATCCTGCCACTCGAAAACTGGTTGGTAAGCCTCCGGCTACTGCATCACCTGCTGTCAAAGCAGCAAGAGCATCGGCTCAGCAGGCCTTTGTTCCCCCACCTCTCCCAGCATCATACACGGCTGCAAGAACAAGACCAACAAGTGTTGCGAACCCGTCTACCACGGCCAATCGTGCACCTGCTACCCTTACTCCAGCTCAGTTGAGAGCACAACACATGAGAGCTGGTCCTCCCATTTCGATCAGCACTCCAGTCAACAGACCTCGTGCGTCGTCAAACGTCACGACCAGCACTCAAGGTGCCCGGCCAGGTTCCTCATTGGGACCAGCCAATAACATCCAACCTGCTAGACCTGGTTCTTCATTAGGTGTTTCAAGCAACAATCAACTCAACAGGCCTGGCTCATCCATGGGAAGACTTCAGACAAATGCCATCAATTCGAACACCTCACTCGCTTCTTCCAGACCTGCGGGCAACAATAACAACACTGCCACCCGCAACACCTCTGGCACCATGGGCAGGCTCCAGACCAACGCTGTCAGCTCGAATACCTCGCTTGCGTCATACAAGCCTACGACCAGTAACAACGCTGTAGCGAGCAACACGATATCCAGTGCGGCCAAGCAGAAATTCCCACCCAGCTCAGCTGTCTCTTCGCCGAGTAGCATGTCAGCTGTGCAGCAGCTTATGCAACGAGCTCCTCAGTCGCCTTCACAACAGCCTCAGCAGATTCGCAGAGAACCTCAGCAGACTCGCAAAGAAGAGCCTGTTACTGTTCCCAGCCCTACTCAAGAGACAATGCGCGCTTTCCACACGAGGGCGGCGGCCATGATCTCTGGGACTGGAGTTGACAAAACTCTTGGATCACCAACACCCGCACAGATTTACGATGCACCGCAGAAGCAATCAGCAGTCGTAAATGGGGTACAACGCGATCGTTCTACGAGCCTGACAGCCCCCAGCCTTTCTGCAGCGGCAAATGGTGTCAACAGGACTCAGTCCGTCAGTCCATCAAGGAATGCACGCTTTGCGAACACCACCTTGGCACCCTCCTCCGTTCACGAACCCTCGTCAAGATCTCTTTCACCAGCCAAATCAGCTATGAAAGGTTCCTCGATCAGGACCTTGTCGCCTGCTGGTTCCATCAAGCATAGCGATAGTGATAGCAAGTCGCTTGTCTCAGATGACGGATCGTCCTCTATGCGCAAGAAGAAGAGTGTTCGAATTAGCCTCACTGAAGACCAGATCCCTCCCGTTCCGCAAGTCCGAAATGTATCTGCTCCGTTGGCGTCAAAGGGTTCTTGGACCGTGACTGATAATACCGATATGGGTACAAGACCTGATTTACCAACTTTCGGCAGTGTGCGAGCAAGAAACAAGACTGGCAAGGATGGCAGGCCAATGGGTCAGAGACCGCTGTCGAACGTTTACGAGACTGATCCATCAAGGTATCAGGATGAGCATGACGAGGCTGAGGAAATGGTCTCTTCTGCACCTCAGAACGTAAGCAATGGATACAATGCTCCTGCCGTCAATGGTCTGGGTCTCAATGGCATTTCATCCAATGTCCCTGCTTTTATGCAGAATCTTCCTGGCTACTCAGGCAATACTCTTTCTAACAATGCGGCGCATGCTACCAAGTTCGAGACCACCACTGATCACGTTCCGTCGATTGCTGTCATGCCAGCCACACCCCGCGTCGATGAAATGCCAACTGAGCCACACCTTGAGCACAGCGTACAAAATACGGCACATCCTTTTCCTGACACAAGCGAGCCCGCAACCAATAGTCATGTCGAGCACACTCGCGCGCAGGAGGACCTTCCCCAAGCAAGGCCTAAGCAGACATTTCTATCCGACTTCGTCCGTAGCCTTCGTCCAACTTCTGAAGTCTATGATGACAGAACACAAGACGTGGCTGACCTTTCAAGCATACAAACTCCAGATGTCCATGCTTCCAGTCTTCCTGCTACACGACAACTCGAATCGGAAGCGCCTGTTCCTGTTTCTAATGTTCATGCTGCGAATGATCAAGCTAACCTGCAACCTGAGGAAGGTCTTTTCAACAGCGAGTCGTCAGCTGCACCCACCGAACATGTTTCGAAAGCTGTAGAGGATACCGTCCCCGAACCAAACCGAGTCTATTGGCCTGTTGGAGTCTCTGAAGGTACTGCGCCACTTCACCACGAAGTTGAGGAAGATGTGCCTATGGTTTCGGATGCAAGCAGAGGTATTGAAGATAGTCATGTTTCGGATCTTGAAGAAACAATCTCAAACCAAGACAGGAGGCCGCAGGCTGTCAGATTGGATACCAACCCAGTACCGTTCGAGATTGGTAGTGCCACGACCGATGTTCCTGTCAAGAAGGTAGATGAGTGGGAGCATGTCCGTGCTCATTGGGGCAATCAAACTGGTACGAACCACGCACCTGATCACGAGCGTGTTGTACCCAGCCAACAAGACTTTACCAATACCGAGTATGCTAGTGAACCTCTTAGTCCGCCCCTCAGTCCAGCTGTCAAGTTGGACAGAAATCCCCTGCAAGAAGCTGACGAGGAAGCACCCCTTGGAGAAGAGCCTGATCCTTCTGACTGGGAGGGTGTTCGTGCTTATTGGAGTAGTCTTAGTGAGAGGAAGAAGCTGCAGCTTGAGCGTGAAGCATCCGTTCCCGTTCCAACAGCATCACCAAATCTTGCATCGCCTTCTGCTGCTGTGGATGACCGAAGTGTTCCTGAAGCTCCACTGCCACCGTGGCCCGATCACCAATATCAGCAGTCCGTCATCAAATCAACCACAAGACAGCCACCAACTGAGCAAAGCAGTGAACCAGCATATCGTGGTCCTGATCCGTTCCCAACACCAGCAGCAGAGCAGACCTCGCCACCGGCATTCTCTGAGGAGGAGCCTATGCCTTCCCAGATCGAACATCACATACCGAGAACACTCCGTGGTCCAGATGCTCCTCTGATCGAGCAGACCATGCCGCGCACGTTGCGTGAGCAGGATCCAGCACAAAGACAAGCAGAACATACCATGCCCAGGAGCTTGCGCGGTCAAGAATCTATGCAACAACAACAACAACCCGAGCAGAACAGGCCAAGGACAATGCGCGGTCCTGATCCTGGACCATTCCGCCAAATGTCCAACCAGGGACCGCCGCGTGGTGACAGACCTCCAATGATGAGACCTGCATCTTCGAGTGGACCTCCACCCAGTGAACGTCCACCTATGATGCGGCCTGGGTCGTCGAGTGGACCTCCACAGTCGAGACAACAATTCTTGGGACGTCCAGAGTCTGCCGCTGGGTCTGTTGGCGGCCGATCAGGCTCAGCTGCTGCGAATTATCCACTTAAGAGCGCGTTGAAGAAGACGAATGCTCCTATTGTCCTTGCTCCTGGCGCACTTAGCCGAAATCTGTCAACTGGTTCTGCTGACTCTGACAGTAGCTTCAGACAAGGCAGGATTAGGCGAAAGGAATCTTCTGCAAGTGCGCAAGGTGGACGATACTCGATGCGCAGGTCTATGCGTGACAGCGCGCCAGATGACCGTGTCATGTCACCTACACCGTCCAATAATGGTCCTACTAGGAATGGGCCTGGTAGGATGAGTATGCGCACTTCCATGCGCGATCAAGATGCTCCGACGCTGCGCACCGGTCCACCAGGAGGTCGTGCTGGTTCCAACAGAAACTCGCTACGTCAACAACCAGCACCACAACCAGCTTCTAAGAGTCGTAGTGCTCCGAACCTGTTTACCAACCGCCGTGCAGATTCGAGTGACGAGGAGGAAGGAGGACGTCGGCCAGGATATAGCGCTTTCAAGAGCCGTATCATCGACTCGGACGATGAGGATTTTCAGTCACCTCCTAGATCGTCGAAGAGCAAGACGTTCAGTCCAGGTCGCAACAGTGGATTTGGCGGACGAGGTAACATGTCAGCCATCAAGGAATCTCCCACACCAGCAAAAGGTCCACAAGGTTCCGCTTTGTTTGCAGGAACTCTTCGTGGTGGTGGTGCTGCAGATGTGACACCGACTAAAAGCAAACGTGCCACTTTCAGCACAGGCACCAAGCAGGATAACTATGAGTATTCTGCCAGCGCGCCCACTACACCAGCACGTCCTGGTCTGAGTGAACGCACGTCGAGCCTTATGAGACGCATGAGTACATCGACACCTACATCGAGCCAAAGAGTCTACGGTAATGCTCAGGATTACCCTCCTCCACCACCAATTCCTGAGCAGTATAGGGAGCCGACTGGTACTTTTACAGACAAGAAAGGCAATACTGCGGAAGAAATCGCGCGTAAGATGTGGGAGAAGCAGCAGAAGTCGGGCAAGAGTCAGTTGCCAATTGTGTCACAGAGGACCGGGAAGAAGAAGAAGTTCCAAGGATTGAGAAGGATATTGGGGATCGAGGATTAGGGAACGAACGAAGGTAGGTGTTGGTCACTGAGGGCTGGATTGGAATGGGTGGGGCAAAAAAGATCTGAATAATATTTCTGGATAATGTTATACGCGAAGAAGGAGCAGTAATAAGTAAATAGTTAGTATAGTTTTCCTAGTAGTAGTATAGTAATTCAAGGCGTATGCTGTCGTCGGCTTTCCAACAGAGTATCACGTCGTTGTCAGTATTCGGGGGGCATCATTGAGGTAAGAGTAACCGAAGAGTGCCTATAGACCTTCTAAATTTGACGGATATAGTTAGATTACAAACATCTTTCGAGGAAGATCCTAGGATATTATAGAAGGGTATAAGGTGAGTAGCTCGAAGAGAGTTAGGGTACCCTTCACAGCAGTCCTAGCCCACGAATTCTGACAACGACGACATGGTATCCTCTCGCCATACCCCAAAGCGCACGGACCAATTGTACTAAGAGAAGCTTGTTATGAGATCGCCGACTTCTCATTCGCAACAATAACATTGCCCATCAACTGTCTGCTTGTCGACCTGGCTCCTGCTTGCCCGCACTTCTACTTTGCTCTATCCCACATATAACTAATCACTCTATCTAGTAATATTGTAAGCCTTGTGCACAGGACATCGCAGGTCCTCCACCCTCCACGCTCCACCCCTCTGATCGAGTACGTCAACGGTTTTCAACTCCGCGCTTCTGTAACAGCTACGGCACATTATCAGGTAGAAAGACTGTCACTAGATTGAGCGTCGAGCCTGGTCAACTACCTCTGGGGTGTCATACTGATTGGCAGCGCGAACTCTCACAACCCAAGTGTAAAAGGCCTGAAACACGCTTTGCCTGGGATCACGCTTCTTTAGCGCGAGGCTATCGTGAAGGGTGCCGTCAGAAGCAATATTAAGACATGACGACATGAATGTCGAGCATTCCCAATGGCCAATCATAGATATACCAGTAGCGCCGATATCTCTGGTCACTCGCGCGCTTGGTCGAATAGTGGACAGTCTACAACCAACAATGAACGTTCAACGACCACACCTGGCAGAAGGCCAATGCCGCAACTCCCTGTCAGTGGACCTAACACGCCCGTAACACACTCACCCGCGCTAGCACAGCAGCGGCCATTCCAGACATACTCTCCGCAGCCACGAGCATCCTACGATCGATTCGAATCTCCAAGCAGGGCGACCAGTACCTCTAGAAGACTCGACAGTAACCTGCCACCTCCCGCTTCCCCTGTATTTAGAAGCTACAACCCACAAGATTATGCACAGGTCGATAGATCAAGTCCATATCAATCGCCAATGCCTCACCGTACATCAGAATACAGTCCCGCAACATATCGACCTTATAATCCAGCAATGTACCAGGATCCCGCTGGACGGGAACGCCAGTTCACACCACATAGCCCACTGGTGTCTCAAGACCTGAACATGCGAACTGGACATCAACCTCCACCAGTGCCTCCAAAAACTCCAGTTGCGAGTCCGGCGTACTCTCAGCAAGCATATTACAACCTACCTCCAGAACCAACGATACCACCTCCGGTGCCTATGAAAGCATACTCTGTAACACATTCACGAACGCAATCGCGCGTGCTTGATTCAACAATGATATCTTCTCATCTGAGGGATCACGACTCTGCGCCTGCAACACCTACCACACCCACATCTCTACACAGGAACTCGTCGGCAGCCGAGATCTACTCTTTCATTTCAGGCCCCTCGCGCTCTCCCTCATCAAATATGCCTGATAGATCATCTGGGTCTCATAACATCAGGAACAGCGGGAGAGTGGCTAATAAGGCGCAGTATGATGATAAGGAGAAAGACCTAAGACAATATCGACAGCAGCAAGCAGACTCAGCGCAGTTTGAAGGTGTCCAAGTTGGCCTCGAAAGATCAAGGACAACAGGCAAGCACCCTCATGCTCGACCCCTACCAGCCCAGCCGGTCAACAACGACGACGTTTTCTCGCATTCGCCAATCGCAGCCGAACCAAACCACGAGAATGACGAAGACGAACAAGAAGCTGAAAAGCGTGCTCAAGAGGAATTGTATCAACAGATGTTTGATGATTTGGGTGCTGCAGCGTCAGCTTCAGGGTATGACGATGAAGGTCATTACATGCAGCCAGAACCTATGCCACACAGAAGTTTCCGAGTCTCTTCTGTTGATGACGGTCGAGCAAGAACCTTGTCCATCACCGCACATGATATGGACTATGGAGAGGCCGACGATCCAGAAGCCGAGGCAGGCATTGCCGCAATGAGAGCAGATGAAGAGGAAGCATTACGTCGGCGGCAGAGTCAAATGGCTCAGAGAAAGCAGGCTTCGATGGACGATTATGTGTCTGTTGACCTCAGCTCTGTAGGTGGCGGAGCTGATGTTTCCATGTCATATGACACGAGTAGACGCAGTTGTGTGGATGATTATCAACAGGAACGTAATCTGCAGTCGCAGCATCGCTCCACCAGCTCCAGAGGCTCCTTAGCTGCTGACGGAAGACTTATTCGAAACTCCAGCGGCGCTTCAATGCTATCTTTCTCAGGGGGTAGGACGCATGGTCTTGTAGGCAGTGCTGGTGGTTTTCAGGATGCTTATGACCATAGGTTGAGCTTTGACGAAGGCGATGAGAGTGGCTTTTTCGATGAGCAAGCCCAATCCGGAATGAGCACTGCGGATGTCTCTCCAAGTCGAATTGGTACTATATCTGGACGACCACTACCACCTCCACCGGTTGGCGTCTCTCCATTCTTGGACAACGGCGATGAGTGGACTCAGTCAGGTGCAATATCAAGCGGCTATCCTTTCCCGTCTGCTCATAGCCTTCCACCGGCTTCTGCGTTCCAGATGAACCGCTACGTTCCTCGATCTGCATCCCTTCTTGGTCATCCCATCAGTCCTCCGACCAAACTCCCCGATCGTGCCAAGACAGATGCTGAAGAGCGGAAAAAGCAACAAATGCGGTCCGCTAGCAATGACTGGGGTAATTCTGGATTGGACGCTGCGCAAGCACAGTCAGCTTTGTCGGATGGTCTCCATCTACCTATTCTGCCAACTGGCCGGCGCTTTCAGCCCTCCAAGTTGACGTCTCGAGAATTTGATCGCTGTCAGGAACCGTGGGCGTTGAGCTCGTTGTGCTCATGGCTTCGTGCTATGGCTGATGGAGATAACAAGCTACGTATGCAGGCGCTCTCCGAAGCATTGACTGGGCTCTTCACTTACAAAGTGCCTAACATCCACATTGCTGAGGCCGAAGACCTGGCTACAAAGGCAGTAACGGAAATGCAAGATGCTGGGGTATTGTACAGAGAGGAGGAGTGGCTACACATCAAATTCGGACCTGGCGAAGTCTCCGGTGTCTTGTATCAGCTCACGAGTAATGGATGTTATGCCCAGCGGCTGCACGAATACGAAAATGCTGGAAAATGCTACTCGCACTTCTGCCAGAGAACTGTCAAGCGTATATCGATGCAGGAGCAAGGCCTCGGACGAAAAGCAGATTGGGCAACATTCTACAAGGTCACCAAAGAGCAGGTCGAGAACGTTCCAAAGAAGGAAATCGAACGACAGAATATCCTTCACGAGATTGTGATGACCGAGCACGATTATCTGGATGACCTTGTTTTGTTAGGAACGCTTTTTCGGGACGGTATTCGTAAAGCAAATCCACCTATTATTGCACCGAAACGTCTTGAACCATTCTTGGAGAAGGTCTTTGGCAAGATTGATGCTGTACAGTATGCTAATCGAGAGTTTCTGCTGCCCCAATTACGGTATCGCCAGAAAGAGCAGGGTCCATGGGTAACAGGCTTCAGCGACATCTTCAGAGATTGGATTAGAAAAGCAAAAGTGGCATATATCGATTATGCAGCTAGCTTTCCCGAAGCCAGCCTACTCATGAAGCAAGAGGAGCAGAAGAATAGCATGTTCAGCAGTTTCCTAGAGAAGACAAGAAATAATGCTCAATCGCGACGTCTTGGTTGGGACAACTTTCTCAAGGCTCCTATCACTAGGCTGCAGCGGTATGGCTTACTGTTACAGACTGCGCACAAGAATATGAACGAGAATGCTGGACCAGAAACTGCCAACCTCCAAGTGGCAATCGAAGAGATTCGAGCTGTGACAAAGGAATGTGATTCGAAAGTGGCTGTGCAAGGACGCAAAGCTGAGTTGGTCGAACTCGACAGTAGGATCGTGCTGCGCGATGAGATGAAAGATACAGTCAGACTTGATCTTCTAAATAAGAGCCGCGAGCTGTTGCTCATAGGTGATCTGCAGAGGATGGGGAAGAATAAGGTCACCTGGCTAGAAACTCGCGGTATCTTGCTGGATAATTATCTAGTCCTGGCCAAGACCGTCTCGCAGAGGCATGGCGGATCGTCAAAAGTCCAGACATATGATGTGAACAAGATGGTCAGTTTCAATTTCTTGAGTCTTCGTAACTTTGCTGACCTTTCTAGCCTATCAACATGCGACTACTAGAGCTGGACAGTACAGATGAAGATCCGGTAGTTAAGTCCTCCGTCCGAGGAGTTTCAGCCATTGCAACAGCTCCTGTCAGGCCGCCAGGAACTTCATCTTCAAATCGATCTGCTCTTAGCAGTGCTAGTGGAGGAACGCTAACACCAGTCACAACGAATACAACCGACAACACACTTGTACGTACCGCGACGCCTACCACACCAGGTGGCACAGCAGAAAATGACAAGATCCTTTACCCTTTTCGAATCAAGCACTTGGGGCGCGAGACGTACACCTTGTATGCCAGTCGAGCCGAAGATAGACGGCTTTGGTGTGACAAAATTATTGAAGCTAAGACAAAATATGCTGCCTCGCAATTCAGACAGAACGCCGAACCTTTCACTTTGCGGGTCATTGCTGATGCGGCGTTTGCACATGATGCATGGAGTGGACACCAGAAGACTGTGCTCATCAAAGGCACGAGTCTGTGGCGTGCTTTAGACGATGTTGAGCGTCGTTATGCTAACATGACAAAGCCATCACCGGCATGTAGGGCTAGGGTCAACTGCGCCACGACTTTTGTACAAGCTGATGGTAGAATCAAGACACTTATTGGCACCGAGTATGGTGTTTATCTGTGTGAAAGTGGTTCGGTGAGGGATTGGTCGCGAGTGCTCATATTACAGCATGTTACGCAAATGGCTGTACTTGAAGAGTTCAACCTTCTGGTGCTGATAGCCGACAAAGCTCTCATTGCATATCACCTCGATGTTGTCTGTCCTATCGGTGGAGGTCACCCGACAACCCCAAACTCATTCAAGAAAGCACCTCAGAAACTCTCCGGGCAGAAAGATGTCGCCTTTTTCACTGTGGGTAGATTGAAGGATAGGACATTGATCCTCTACAAGAAGAAAGAAGGACTACAATCCATCATCAAGATATCGGAGCCGGTTTTACAACGAGCGTCTACAGCAGCCCTTAGGTCATCTCGTCTTGGCCATCGGACGAGTCTCTCGACATTTTACGGCACAACAGAGACGTTCCGCGAGTATGACGAGTTTGTGCTACCTAATGACTGCGTCAACATCTCAATCTTCACCTCATCCATTGCGGTTGCCACTTCTCGTGGGTTCGAAATACTCAATCTCGACAAGAAGAGTCCTTTCCCGATACCGGACCTCACAGCACCTCACACCGAGAATATTCGTAAACGTCTCGAAGGTCTAACTCCACTAGGCATGTTCCGCCTCTCATCTGACGAAGCCACCACTGCAGGTGCACGCATGAACCACTACTCCGCCAGCCCAAGCAATTACACCACTACCAACGGCGACACAGCGATGGAATTCATCCTCGTCTACGAACAATGTGCCGTCTTTGTCAACAAGCATGGCGAGATTTCGCGCTCTGTGCACATGGAGTTTCTGGGTAAAGCAAAGGCTGCCACGCTAGTAAGCGGGATGTTGGTGCTGGTTGATAGTGACTTTGTCGAGATCAGAGATGCGCAGAGTGGCGTGTTGAAACAGATCGTGGCAGGAAAGGACGTGAGATGTCTGGATGATGGAAGAGGAGGTGGTGGGCTTGAATTAATGGGAATGGGAATGGGCCTCAAGGGTAAGACGCTGAAGATTGCGATGCAACATCCTGAGCAGGAGAGGTATCAGATTGTGGTAGAATTGGTGCCGAATTGAGCAGAAGTTCTGGATACGAGGAATGAGGACGTAGCATGGGCGAAGTCATAAGGCGAATTTGGTTGGGTATGTTTGGATTTGTCATGATGCATGATACCACAGCGCAGCGGGACGGGATGTTTTGTAAAATATACGACTTATGATTGAGATGCTTAGCATGAGAGGGCGAGACTTGTCCAGTGGAATCATGCTACAAACTATTATTTCATCCCATCTTCATCTTCGTCTGAACCTGAAACAGGCCCATCTGATCACATGTCAGATCGTCATTCGTTCTTTCCGTTGTTTGTTTCAGGTATGACTTGCTTCTACCATCTTCTGTCTCATCTCGAAACTTGCCTTCTCGACCTTTCCTTCCATTCATCTCACTTATAAAGTCGCATATCCTTCCTTGGTCTCTACATATAGTTGTATTGTCAATATGGCCGACTACAAGCTGTCAGCAAGCCTGCAGGGCCACGAAGATGATGTGCGTGCGTTCTCCAATCTCCTTGGAATTCCTTAGAAAACAGCCCCGGCGCGACGAATCATCATTACTAAAGTTGTTCTTAGGTTCGCGCTGTTGCCTTTGCCAGCGCCACAGTAGTACTCTCTGCTTCTCGTGACGCTACTGTTCGTGTCTGGACATTACTATCTGGACCTCCACCTAAATATGACGACAACATCTCAAGTCATGGTGACTCCTTCGTCAACTCGATAGCCTATATTCCACCCTATTCCTCCAACTCAAATGGTCTGATCGTGTCTGGCGGAAAGAGTGCAATCATTGATGTACGACAACCCGGACAACCACCAGATAGCGATCCATATCGATTACTGCTTGGACATCAGGGAAATGTTTGTGCACTGGATGTGGGATCTGATACAAAAAAGCCATGGCTAGTGAGTGGCAGCTGGGATGCCAGTGCTATGATTTGGGATGTTGAGAAGGGTGAGCCTGTGGCAACACTGGAGGGACACGAGGCAAGCGTTTGGGCTGTATTGGCATATGATCAAGACACAGTGATCACAGCTTGTGCAGACAAGTCCATCCGCATCTTCAGAAGAAACGGCAACCTGGTGAAGAAGTTCAAAGGAGGCGATGATGTTGTCAGAGCACTTTGTCGACTCCCCGCATCATCAGCGCCGGCACAATTCGCATCTGCTGGAAATGATGGCATCATTCGGCTGTGGACGCTGGAAGGCGCCGAAATTGCACAATTACATGGACATGAGAACTTCATTTACTCGCTCGCAGCATTGCCGAATGGCGAGCTATTGAGCTCTTCCGAAGACAGGACGGTAAGAGTGTGGCGGGCCACGGATTGTATTCAGACAATCACGCATCCAGCAATATCTATATGGAGCGTGGCGGCAAATGCTGAGACTGGCGATATTGTTACTGGAGCGAGCGACAAGATAGTGAGGGTATTCAGCAAATCAGAAGAGCGTCATGCAGATGCTCAGACGATAAAAGCATTTGAAGAGTCAATCAAGGCATCATCAATACCGCAACAAGCAATGGGCGAAATCAACAAGGAACAACTACCTGGCCCAGAGTTTCTGACACAGAAATCTGGCACAAAAGAAGGACAAGTGCAGATGATACGGGAGCACAATGGCTCAGTGACTGCACATCAATGGTCATCCGCAGCATCACAGTGGGTGAACGTGGGCACTGTAGTGGACGCAGCAGGAAGTCAAGCCAAGCAAGAATATATGGGCAAGCAGTACGACTATGTCTTTGATGTGGATATTACAGAAGGTGCTCCGCCTCTGAAGCTGCCATACAATGTCTCGCAAAACCCTTGGGAGGCCGCTCGAAAATTCATCGAGGACAACGAGCTACCACTCTCTTACCTGGATCAAGTTGCCCAATTTATCACGACGAATACACAGGGTGTATCTCTTGGTCAGAGCGGTGCGCAGCAGCCTCAAACAGCGGCGCAAGATCCATATGGATCAGAGAGAAGGTACAGACCAGGTGAAGGACCTGCTGAGCCTGCTGCACGACCGAAAGCCATACCTCAAAAAGAGTATCTCAGCATTGTATCTGCAACCTTTGCTCCCATGACCAAGAAGATTGAGGAGCTGAATAAACAGCTAGTCTCTTCTGGTCAGAAGGGAAGCTCACTAAATCCACAAAACATTGCAGAACTTTCATCGTCGATCAAAATGTTAGAAAAGAGTCTCGCACCGAGTGCATCGTCACAAAGCACAGAGAATTTCGACGCTCTTGTCGACATTGCCGTCCACATCTCCACACAATGGCCGCACTCGGATAAAATACCAGGGCTCGATCTCTACCGCCTTCTCGCTGCTGTCTCTCCATCTGTAGTGACTAGCCACGATCCGATCGACATCTTTGCAACAGCCTCAGCACTATCTGCACACGATACTCCCACACACGCACCCACTGCCATGCTCGCACTCAGATTCTATGCCAACATCTTCAAGCATGCTACAGGCAGAGCCTATGCCCGAAGTCACCTGAGCGATATCATCGCTGCAACATCAAGAGCCATAACCGCATTCATGAACAACCGCAATGTCCTCTCCGCCGCTATGACAGTCGCCATCAACTACTCCGTTCTGCTATCTCGTGAAGGTACCGAGGGCGCACATGATGCTCCTGGGCTTGTGGCGGATGTCATCAAGGTGCTTGGAAGTTCGCAGGTCGTTGATTCGGAGGTGTTGTATAGAGGGTTGATTGCGTTGGGCACGCTCTTGAGTGTGCAGGAATTGAAAAGTGGAGTTGAGACTGCGAGGGTGAGGGATGTCTGTAGTAGAGTTGAGAAGACGTCGAAGGAGCCTAGGATTGTCAATGTGGCTGGTGAGGTTAGGGCGTTGTTGTAGATGATGTGAGCAAGTGGGGTGGAACTAAGATCGAATCACGAAGTAAGCATGAGGTAGGTATAGAAGACAATCGCCTGAGCTCATTTTAGCTAATTTGCTACGAAACTACCCACTCCACCCATGCCATTACTTCGATCAGATACGGAAGACTTCGTTTGCAAAAAACGTGGCGCAGTTTGCGAAACATAGTTATGCAATAGGTATTCAATTCGGAGACGCCTCAAGCAGCATCTACCACAAAATATTCGTGTATTACCTACAATGATCATTCCTTCGTCAAAGAAGCCTCGGATATCTCTTCCAACTCGATCCAACATTCATCCGCTTATACATCTCTACCGCTCCATGATTACCACTACCAATTCCTCGATCTACCCTACCACTCCCACTACTACCACTTCCTCCGCTCCACTTCCTCCTCTACCACTTCCTTCCCCCACCACCATATCCCCCTCTCATCCCACCCAAATCACCATCATCCTCATCTGAGCTGTCACTCAAGCTATCCCTGAACCTATTCGCATACCCACCGGCTCTTCTGCCCGTCGTAGTCGGAGACCCATAGCCACCAGCAGTCGCCCTCAAATCAGGAACCTGTGGATGTGCAAACCTCGGCATTGTTGTTGTCGCCGCATGTCTCTCTCCTCCATCTCCACTGACGCCAGAGATGTCACTGCCGTTGTAGCTGCTCGGTGGGAATCTGCTGCGTGTTTTGCGTGGCGAGGATTGGCGGCTTCCTCCGTGATCACTGGTACGGGTGCGAGAGTGTGAGCGACTTCGTGAGTCTTCTCTTTGTCGGCCGCCTGATGGACGTTCTCTTGTACGGCTGCTGCTTCTCTGCCGATATTCACGATCCCCTGGGGTACGTGATTGCTCGCGAATACGACGATCTGGAGGTGCAGGACGATAAGCGTCGTAGTAAGAAGAAGAAGATGCTACATCCTTCTTCTTATCATTGATACTGGAGACTTCTGATGCGCTGAAGACAGTGGACGTGGCTACTGTTTCTGCTGAGTTGCGACGGGTACGATGGGGTGGTGGTGCTGGTGGTCCATTGTGAGTTTGAGTAGTACGAGTTTTTGTGGCTTTGCTGGCTTTGGAGTTGTAGATGTATTCTTCTCGGTCTTTTCGAGCACGGGCGATGTCTTCTTTTGCGCGCTTTTCGGCTCGTTTGAAGGCTTTGGCTTCGCGTTGTTTGGTCAGGAAGGATTTGCGCTTCGGTTGTTGTTGTTGTTGTGTTGGGATTTTGGTGGCTGGGTTATGATTGTGATTGGTGTGGCCGGTGGATGAGTAGGCGTAGTGGCTTCCATTGCCCTCAGGAGCGCTGTTGAGACCGCCTACTCGTGCAGGTTGTTCCGCGCGGTAGGCGAGGAGTTCTTCGTCCATTCGTCCTCGTCCTTTGCCTCGACCACTTTTACGACTTTTGTGCTCTTTCTGCGCTTTCTCATCTCTGTACTCGCCTTCCCAGCCTGTAGCTTCTGTCAACGCATCCTCCTCATCCCATGCTCGGCCTCCGCCTTTCTCAGTTTGGCCCCATTTGCTCTTTCCCCAGATACTGTTGCCGCCTTTGACGCTTCTGCCGCCTAGCTTGGTACTCTTGGTTGCGTTTGTCAAGGTGCGGCCGTCGGGTCCTTTTCGGCGCAAGACGGTGCTTTTGTAATCGTCCCAATCTCCTTCGCGCCAGACGAAACCGCCGTTTTTGGCCCAGAAGAAAAACCAGACGGAGGCAATGACCATGCCGGCGCCGATGAGGGCGAAGAGGACGAAGAAGCCGGGTTGGTTTAGCGTGTCGGGGTTTATGGAGTGAGTGCCTGGTGCGTATGTTATGGTTGCTGGTGAGGGTGCGGCGACGGCACGGTGTGGGAGGAGCAATGCCAGAGAGACGGTTGTACGAATGAATGGAACGTGATTGATTGACATCTTGGATGTGAATGCGCGAGATCGTGGCTCAAAGGCTTGTTGTTGGACGTCTTTCTGTGCTAGATGATGCTAACGTTATCCTAGAGGGTATCTTTGTAAGAAACACGAACTCGTGAAGCACCAGACTCGGGACCCAAGTACACACAATTAATGGAGAAGCATCCAGTCACGGTGTCTCAGCTCGGGCAGAAGAGAGGAAACTTGATTTAGGAAAGAATGAGATGATGACGAAGAACTGTAAATAGATCAGCACAATATCACCGTTGAAACCGTTGTCAGGGAAGCACGAGCGCTTGCACGATCAACTCTAAATGCGCCACAATTGAGTGTATGCATTCGCCACTACAAAGTCTCATTGACTCACAGCAGGAAAGATATAGCGTGTGATTTATAGTCCTTTGATAAAGAAGGTTGCTGCATGATGTTCAATTTGTTAGTGGCTTTTGTACAAGATTTCATCTTTCGCTTTTCATTAAATAATTCGTAATAGTGCTTCATATCTCATCCGCGTATCTTTCATGCCTCACATCGTTCCCTGGCTAGCCTGTTCTCATCTCTACTTCTGTATGGCATAATCTTTCATCTCTACTTCTGTACGGCATAATCTTCGTTTCAGGTCGTCGCATTCTCCACTGCTTCTGTTGCAATAATATTTGTGCCTCTCTCCTTCGCCTTCATCATCACATCCCTCCAAGCCTCGAACTCAGCTATAGCCTTCTCTGGACTCTTGCGTCTAGTAAGCAGATAGCCTTGTACTTCAGCAGGTGTAAACGTAGTCTCGGGAAGCATGTCCGCGAATTGCTCAGCAAGAAGCTCTATTTTGTGTTGTTGTTTTTCATCAGTGTTTTCTTTAACACCATTGACTTGTAATGTGCCACTCGAAAAAGCCTTTGTGGCATTCTTAACAAACGCTTCATGTGACCTTAATTTTGCTGCGATAGCTTCATCATCTTGATACATCCTTAGAAACATGGCTCTGCCATTGACCTTGCTGAGATGTCCAAAGTAAACTTGCATATCGATGCGGCCAGGTCTTACCAGAGCTTTGTCGAGCGCTTCGGGGTCGTTCGTCGTCATAATGAGTATGCGGCCTTCTTGCGAGGCAACACCATCTAGTGCATTGAGTAGACCTGACAGGGTAATGCCAGTCTGATCAGACGTAGAACCATCAGCGTTACGTCCACGACGATTTGATTTGCGCACCGCAGGCATTGGTGCAGGCTCTTGAGCGGGCTGTGTCTGGTCTTCCTTATCTTTCAATGCTTTCGCCTGCTTGGCAACTTCCTCACGCGCTTCCAGACCGGCTGCATCAATATCTTCCAGCAGAACGATACAGTGTCTTGGTAGTTGTGCAAACAAAGCCCCCAGGCGCTCATCGGTCATTGAACTTTCCACCAAACTCAGCACACACAGGCTCAGTCCGAAATATCCAGCCAATGTCATCGAAATTGTTGTTTTACCAGTTCCCGGTTCACCATAAAGCAGATAGCCTCTTCTGTATGGGATACCGCGGCACGCATAGAAGCGACGTGAAAGTGGATGTAGGAATTCGGTTGCGTCCTGAAGGAGACGTGCCTTCTGCTCAGCCTCTAGATAGACTGTATCGAGAGGTCGTGAAGGTCGGGATGAACTATGAGTCCACATATCACCACGTCGGTGTGGCCTTAGCACGCTGGTCAGTGTACGACTTCGATCCTCATCTTGTCGTTTGCAAGTGTTCAGAAGCTCCTGTATTGGGCGTGGAGAGAACCCAAAGGTCTTGATGGCCATCGTCTCCACTGTCTCATTGCCTCCAGAGCTATTCCAACTGATAATGGAGACATCACGTTTCTCGCGATGTAGCCTAAAATACCGACCAGCGTGCCAGAACCCGTGGTCTCCGTAGTGAGGCGCATACATCACCGGTTCCTGCTTTCTGAGCAAGCCGAAGTCGAAAGGTTGGCCATTGTCTTGTTGAAGCAGCTGTGCTGGTATCACTGTCGTAAGCAATTCGGACTCCGTAGTATTCATCTTTGCTGTTAGATTGCGAGAGCGCTCCGTAACGACATTGGCAGAGATCCAGCTCATGACCTGGGTATATATCTCACTGTTTGGCTCGATGTGCACACTAGACATGAGATAATTGTCTGCGAACTGTGATAGGGCGCGGTAGAGATACTTGCTTCCACTGAACACTCCAATTAAGACGAGACATCCTGAAACGAGGAAAGTCACATCGAAGCCAAGAGTAGTGAGGAGCAGACGACGAATGAAACCGAAACCGGGTAGAAAGGATTCCAGGATCGTGCCAGGAAGGTCGTCGTAAGTTGTGCCATTCGAGCTCGGCGATGACATAGCTGCGATCAGTCTACTGCTGTCTCCGCGCATTATGTTAATATCGTTCCTCAACGTCACAAAGAGACGGAGAGACAATCAGATCACGGTCAGGCAGGATTCTTGTATCAAAACTTAAGTGGCAAACAAGATGACTAACTGCGTGGCGCAGCGTTTTGGTGACTCAAATCGAGTGGCGACCTGCATATTCGGCGTACATTATTTACGAAGTGCTCTTCGACCTGCCTTCGGGGGTCGCTTAAAAAAAGGTACCCCAAGTCTTAGGATCTGGATATCTGGCGAATCTTTACTAAGTGCTTAAATCTAGTTGACAGTCCTCACATAGCCTATTATGCTTCTCTATCAAGCTAGATCCTAGAGGCCTATTCATAAGATCCTGTTGTGCTAGTCGATAATAGTGTAACACCTAAGCTTCATCAGCTCTCTTCACACTACTGCTTCGACAGTCTAGACCTCGCACCCTAGTAGTATCTCAAAGGTCTTCCTTAAAGATCAGCCGATATCATGTCGACCTAAACTTACTTCTGACTCTTTGGCACTTCTCACGGGGAGTACCCTTTCCTAAGCAAATACAGAGGTGTTACTAATAATGAGACGGATTTCTTGCTTTACCAATGTCACACAATGATGTGGCCGATGAGTCGAAACAGAATAGTCACACTATTTTCATGCTATACTTCTCGGTGCTCGGCGGTCGGCTATGTCTTCGGTTATCCCACATGTTTCGGCCTGTGTTATTGACCTCAGTACTTCTGCTCTGATATCTTTCTACTACGAACTATGGTGAACAAGATTACCATCAACAGCAGTCATTGCCTTCGAGCCCCAGGCTGGCTTTCGTCAGCTGCGTAGTCGTAGCTCCTCAACACTTTGGCGTGAAAAAGAGTACTTACCTGCACCATTCACCTATGATCAAAGACATGTATAACTTTCGATAACGAGGAGCCCGCACCCTTTTCTTCTACATCTGAAATCTGCAAAGAAGTCCCATGACTGTAATGAGTTTGGAGGCAACCCTACGCACTTCACGTTGAAGACGCCTGCTCGGTGCAAAAAGAATCTAGCTCGGTGCAACGTCACCCCGAGCTTCAGATCGCAACTAACATCAAGAGATGTAATATAAGCTACGCTACGTTACCGCGCAGTATTGGACTCGGGTAAGTCCTTCACGGTAGGCTCAGTCCAGTCTGATGCTGTTCGACCCCGCTTGCTTGGACATTACTTTTTGGGCATTCTTGGCCGCAGATCTAGCCATGCACTTTATGCTATAGACATGCCGCTACCTGGTACTGTACACTTGAAAACCACATTGTGACCCCGCACCTTGACGCTGTATAAGAAGAATGATGACGGCCACCACTCACTGTTTTTACGTCCCTTCCTATATCCTTCGTCCAAACTATTCGAGCTCAAATGAGATTGTCATACACCACAGCTACAAAGCTGGTAGCACTCCTCACACCACTGCTAGTCCCAGCCGCAACTCGAAAAGTGACCACCTCCGTCGATGCCAGTGTAACCGAAGGTCCTTTGAAGCCACTGAACCAGTTCTTCGGCTGTGACGAGCCTAATTATGCTTACTTTCCGCACGGGCAAGAGCTGCTGGCAGACATAGGCAACCTCAGCTCTACCCAAAGCTATTTCAGGTAATGAAATCCAGTCTACTTTATTTCGCAGCAGCTGACGATATCGAAACACCAGGACTCATAACCTCCTCACCACCGGTCCAGGCTATCCCGCCATCAAATTCGGCAGCACCAACGCGTACACCGAAGACTCAGCCGGTAATGCAATCTACAATTGGACCATCGTCGACCGCATCTTCGACACGTATCTCGCCAAAAACGTCAAGCCATATGCGCAGACCGGGTTTATGCCTGAAGCGATGGCCACGATTCCCGATCCGTATTTCTTCAATTTCAACCCGTCGAATTCGTATAATGTCATCTTTACGGGCTGGACTCATGTGCCCAAGACTTATGAGAAGTATGCTGAGCTGGTGTATCAATGGGTTACTCATTGCGTTGCGAGATATGGTGCCGCCGAGGTCAATTCGTGGTATTGGGAGACGTGGAATGAGCCGAATATTGGGTGTGAGTGTCCACGATCGCGAAGCAGCCATACAGTACTATAAAGCTGACGTACATATAGATTGGAATGGCACGATGGCTGACTTCCTGAAACTCAACGACTACGCCATAGACGCCGTTCTACGCGCTCTCCCCACAGCTCGTGTTGGAGGGCTCGAGATAGCTGGCGGTGCAGATGGGAACTACCTGTCCAACTATCTCACCCATGCTATCAACGGCACTAACTACGCCACCGGCAAAAACCGGGCAACAAGTCGACTTCTTATCTTCCCACGCCCAAGGCGTCCCTCTCTTGATCTACGCAGCCAGCAACACCATAATCACCACAACGACCATCTCCGCCCTCCCAAGCAGCACTTCAACTCTAAGCGCCACAGACAGCTACACGCAAATGAACATCTCCGTCCAACTTTCCCAGCTCGACAACGCCTTCGCCGTCGTTGCTTCCACACCTCCATTCCAGAACACGCCGATCATACTCAGCGAGTTGGATCCAGATGGTTGTGCTGGCTGCATCACCCCGCAATACCAGCAATATCGCGTGAATCTGCTGTACGGAGCTTACATTGCCGAGTCCTTCACGCGGGCTATGGATCTGGCGGCAAGGCACAAGGTCAATTTGGAAGGCATGTTGACGTGGGCGTTTGAGTACGAGGGGGCTTATGGCGACTGGTTCGATGGCTTCAGAGTGCTTGCGTATGGTGGTGTGAATCGCCCTGTTATGAGTGCGCACAAGATGCTGGCGCGGATTGCCGGCACGCGGGTGCAGGCCGTGAGTGATGGCAAGGTGGCACTCGACGACATTCTTGTCGACGGCGTAAGAGGCGACAGCAGTGTTGGCGTACTAGCCGCATTGGGCACTCGAGACACCGACGTTGCGAAGAAGAATACTAGCAGTAGCAGTAGTAGCACTACTCCTACTCCGTCTTCAGAATCACCTGTTCTAAGAGTCTTCATCTGGAACTACCACGACAACAACGTCAACCTAACCTCTCCTTCCATCTCCGTCAACGTCGACAATCTCCCAGCAACCATCGCACATCCGCGAGCACAAAAGGTCAAGGTCTCGCACTATCGCCTCGACAACGACCATGGGAATACGTATACTACGTGGCTGGCAATGGGATCGCCTCATAATCCAACGGAAGCACAACTGGCGACGCTGAAACAAGCGAGTGAGCTTGCGCTGCTTGAGCCGCCGACAACTGTGGCGTTGAGGGGCAACTGGGGAGTTTGGGGTTGGGCATGGTGGCAGCCGCTGCACGGTGCGAGGAGTGTGACGTTGGATGGGTTTGAGTTGCCGATTAGAGCTATGTCGTTGATTGAGATTGAGGCTGCTTGAGATGGCCGACAGTTTGATGTTGTTCGCGAAAAGGTCCAGCAATCCGGGCGATGCGAGTCGTCTCTGGTCAACGGCGTAACTAGGAAGATTAGGTTGGCACAAATGTGCACGGATTGAACATGATATGAAATTGTCGCAAAGGTGCTTGACACGACATCAATAGGACATAAGTCTGACCTGAGCGTCTACATCCAGACACATCCGCAACCTATCTCACATCTCTCATCACAGCATCATATCGCAGCAGCACCCACACCCACCGTTCCCATCGGTCTCGCGACCAGCTCACCAACCCCCTCAACAACACTCTTCCTCGCTCCCTCACTACTAACATTCTTCCCTCCAAGATACCCAAGCCACACCTGTCTGGCAACCCTCTCATCCTCAAGCCCACCCAACACCTCCTTCACCCCCGCATGATCATACACAACACCCAACCGCCCACTCTCATCCCTCGTCAACAAGATCGTCGACCCCTTGGGCGCCTTTCCCCTCCCACTCAACAACGCCTGAAACGCCTTCATCGCTTGTCCAAAGCTCTCATCCTCATACTCCTTTGCCGTCGACGCCCCGGCTCTACTCAACTCCTGCGTCCGCGCCGTAATCCCTCTGACCCATCCATCCCTCAGATGATTGAAATCCGTGCCTCTCGTCGGCACAATCCGCACGCAACTCCGCGTCCCAGTCGATTGCAGGATTTTCTCCCAAATCTGAAGACTTTGCGCTGGGTCGAGCAGCGCGGCTTGCAGGGCTTCGCGTTCGCTGGGGATGAGCGACGAGGATGACGGGTTGGAGCGCGCGTGCTTGATGAAGGCTTCTTGCAGGGTCCCGAGGTCGGAGGTCCGGATGTACAGCCCTAGGACGTAGACTTGGATGCTGAGGAAGGAGACGGTGCGGATGCCCAGCCCGAGCAGGGTGTAGTCTTCTTCTGTGGATTGGGCGCCTAAGCCTGGAGTGGAGGAGACGGGTGTTGCGGCTGGATCTGCTGCGCTTGATGAGGATGATGGATGGATCAGTGTCACTGGCACGCGGATGTTGCGCGGGAAGAAGGGAATCGTGCTTGTTCCTGTAGGCACCAGTTCCCGGCCGAACTCATCGAGTTTGATCTCTGGCTGCCCCGGTTTCGGCTTTACGACTACTGGGCGGCCTTCTACGTGCTCTAGACCACTGGCTGGCGGGGCATCACAGCGTTCGTATGCCTGCTTTGGCCGTATCTTGGCATCTTTTTCGGATGTGCTTTTGCCCCAAGTACTAGAGACCATATAGATCTGACCCCCTATACAGATGGCGATGCCGGCACCATAGAGGAGGATCTTTTTGCGGAGGAGACGCGAGCGGTGCGTTTGGAACTGGGCGACGTCGATGTAGTTGAGTGGGTTGCGGGGGCCGTGGGATGCTTGCGTGGCGGCTTGGAAGCGCTGCCAGCGCGTGGGTGGCCGGATTAGGTCGCTGCGGTGCCGGAGTTGCTGGGTGTGGGAGGTGCTGCAGGAGGATGAGGTTGTGATGGGCTTGGGGTGGAGGCCACGGAGGGTGGATGTGGTGTGTGCTCTCATGCTGATGAGATGCTCCCGATAGGGCAACGATGGAGTTCTTCTGGGGGAAGCAAGATACGCTAATTAGCAAAGACCAAAATCCAAGTTATGAGCCTGCAAGCTTGCTGTTAGTTTGTCAAGTAAATCAGCCAAGCGTTCATCATCATCATGCTTGCGAGTGTCCGAGAGCAGTAAACTAAGGACACTCACAGTATCCTCTTCTGCCAAACTAATAATGCAACAATATCTTCTGCAAACCACAGGGAGTATGTAGTGTGATATGCTACACATAGTGACCTGCTATGCTTTCATACACGAAATATCTGCCTATGTAGCTTGTTTCCATCTCCCTCTCCACATGCTTATAAAGACACAAGAAACACTCCATGAGAACTGCTGTACGGCGAAGAGAGACGCCATCCATAGTCTGCGATGGAAGGGAGAACAAGGAAAGGCTGATCTTCTGCTTTTGAGACATTGGTTACTTTCGGGGTGGATAATACTATGCTCATTCATCCATTAATCCATGTCAATATGTTGCTCCCTGGTCTCTGGTATTGGTTACTCGCTTTGGTGTTGCCACGGCGAGCCGGGTGCTGGTGATTTTCCCTCACCATAATGGTTCTCACTAAGGTTGGCAAAAAAGCCAGGAGTGACAAGTTTTGTAGTATTGAAGGTGACACATGCTCCAAGCCATGTCTTCGTCTTCGTAAGGACAGTTTTCCAGAGAGGACGAGCACTGCGCTTCAGACGTTGTGCTCCTAGTCAAGAGTGAAGAATGTTCCCATAACGAGGGTTCATCAGGGAAGGCCCCAATGTAACACGCTTGCCCGCACGACAGAACAGCATAGCAAAGGAAAGCGAAGCTAAGCACAATGATATTTGACATCAGAACATACACAAACTTCAGATATGAGAACAGAAAAACCAAAGAACCAAAATATTTTTCTGTTATCATTCGTATTTCATTATTTCCCATCTTATCTCTTAAAAAGGCATCTGCACTATACTTATATGCTTTTCAAGAACGACAAGATTACTTCCGGAACATTCAAAGCCCCAATCTATTTCGACACACCAAGCTTCTCCTTGATGATGTCCTTCAATTGCTCAGCAGCAGCGGCGAAACCAGAGATACCCTCACGAAGCTTCTCAACAGCCATCTGGTCCTCGTTGAAGTCGAAGCGGAAGAGAGACTCGTTGTTGAGGTACTCTTTCTTGGGTAGGTCGAGAGACTTGGCGTCTGAAGCGTTGAGCTTAGCCTCGACCTTGTCTTGGGAGTTGTACAGTTCCTCGAGGAGTTTGGGCTGGAGATTGTAAATGTTAGTCACTAGTATATTTGTGCTTTTGGCGAGATATTTGTTTGTTGACTTACGGCAATGGTGAGATAATCGCATCCAGCAAGCTCGGTGACTTCGCCGACGCTCCTGAATGAAGCACCCATGACAATGGTCTTGTAGCCGTGCTTCTTGTAGTAGTTGAAAATGGACTGGACAGACTTGACACCAGGGTCCTCTTCCTTCTTGTACTCCTTCTTTGTAGCTGCCTTGAACCAGTCGAGGATGCGGCCGACGAAGGGGGAAATGAGGAAAGCACCGGCCTCGGCGGCGGCAATGGCTTGTACCTGGGAGAAGAGGAGAGTCAAGTTGCAGTTGATCTGGTGCTTCTTCTGGAGGATCTCCACGGCCTTGATACCCTCGTAGGTGGAGGCAACCTTGATGAGGACGCGGGACTTGTCAATGCCCAACTCCTTATAGAGCTGAGAGATGTGTTAGATTGTAGTTCTTCTGTTCTCTGATCGCCGGATCTCAAAGCGTACGTCAATGATGTGAAGAGCCTTCTTGACAGTAGCCTCACAGTCGAAGGAGAACTTGGCATCAACTTCCGTTGAGACCTTTCCGGGAACAACGTTGAGGATCTCGCGACCGAACTCGACGAGAAGACGGTCAAGGGCAGCATCGATCTGGTCCTCCTCGTTCTGTCCGTGCTCCTTTCCGTAAGCAATGGAAGCATCAACGAGCTTTGCGTACTCGGGCTTTTGTGCGGCAGCGAGGATCAAAGAAGGGTTGGTGGTGGCATCTTGGGGCTTGTACTTGGCAATGGTGGCAAAGTCACCAGAGTCGCAGACGACGGTCTATAGAAATGTGTTGCTGTCAGTTCTTTTGAGCTTTCGGGTTCGTCGTTCCGGCCATGTTTTGGAGGGGTTTATGGATGGTGGGGCAGTTGTTGGGATGGGATGGACGTACGGTGCCAGTGGCCTTGAGTTGGTCGAGAGATGAAGACATTATAGGTGTATGAGAGTGAATTGTTGTAGGAAACGATGTTTGTTTGTGATGAGAAGAAAAAGGTGGTCAGGAAGAAAATATATCTTGGTCGCAAGAAGATTGTTGTCATCCGACTGATAAAGGAATACGCCACTGGCTCCCACCCAATGAGGCAGCCCCCACCCACATACATTCTGCCTATATAGCCCGCGTGCGCCTGATGTCTTTCTTACAACCGAATTATTAACTGTTAACTGTTACATACTTGATGCTTCACCCTCCCCTCTTCCATCCCAACACTCCTTCTCTTGCTTCAGTCATCTTTGTGCCTGGTGCTGTTGAGGAAACAGCTTCCACGGCTTCCGTGCTCTTCAAAAGTCTCAAGCATCACCAAAAACACGTGCAGAAAGAACTCATTAGGTGTATCTAGTCGTTATGCCTACTTTTCCAACTCTCTTTCAACCAATTCTATCTTGAAGCAATCATACGAAGAGGCATGGACAAGTGGGCTCTTCGCATCAAGGGTTGCCATTAGTCATTATCTGGAGTAACAACAACAGCGATATCAGATGACATGCTCAGGCGGTGTACACTTCAAGAGGGGCAGCTGAGCCTCTACCCAGAATGCGTCTTCATCAGAAGACACTGTAGAATTCAAAGTAACACTTGGCGGTTCGAGGTCACACAAGTCAGCATGACGCACCCACTGCCACAGGTACCACGAGACTAAGTCCTCTTGATCACTCAAAGCCATTGAAAAAGACTACCATCTCTGGCGGCAAGTTCACTATGCTATGACACCTGCCTGTGTATCATCAAGTGCCCGGGTCACCAGTATAACAGCGAGTGGCAACTGGCAAAAAGTATACAAGCCCCTGTCCCTCATAGTAGACAAAATACAGATAGAACGAGGTCATCTACCCACAAAATCCCGTCACAGTGTTCGTAGACGTACGTATAAACCGCAAGTGCTGGACCAAATCCAGCTACCTTATGTGCGCCCAATTACTCGACGCCTTCTGTAGGGATGGTCTTCGACGAGAATCAGAACAGCATCGTTGTGCTTGGAGCCCAAACCTTCAGAGAAGTCGCCTTGCGAATATAAGAAAGGCAACTCGTTAGCAAGCCATGATTGTGGACTTTATATGTGGGATTCCGTGCACGGCTTATGTTGCACAGAAGGACTAAATCGATGCTTGCAAAGGTTGCTCCACGCGTAGGGGATGCGGCGCAAACGCAGGCATTCATCATTGTGGTATGAATACATGGAGATTTTATATAGGAATTGGCTGGATCGCATATTCATGAATACTTAATCTGTTCTACTATTGATTCAAAGAAGAGCATTTTCGACATTCGTTCCTGCTATTCTTGCACGCACCAAACATTTGGACAACCATCAGCCTCACACCTTACATACACCCCCTCTTCGCTCACCATCACAGCTCCATACCGCCCGCTCCAACCCCTACATTCCTGCCACATCACCCTCGTCGCCGCCGCCCTACACTTCGCACCCATCCACTTCCCAGCTCTGCTCACCCAAGCCTTGATAATCTCCTTCTTCTTCTCTATCCTCTTTCTCCTCCTGGCATTGTTCTGCCGACGGTCAAGTATCTTATCCCATTTCGCATATTTAGCAACGTCCGACCTCGGTATGGTCCCGACGCAGAAACCTTTGTATATTATCTTGACCTTGTCATTGGCATTGTCGTCTTCATCTTGCCATTCGTATGACGTGGAGGCACTAGTAGTCGTGGTAGTATGAACATGCGGCGGCGAACACAGAGAAATGCTCGAATCTTCGTCTTCTTCCTCAACAAGCTTTGGTAGAGCTGTTTTTTTGACTTTCCGTTTCGCCTCGCGATATCTGTGCATTTTATTCCGCACCGCCGCACCCAGTTCCTTGAGGTCGTCGATGTGCTGCTTGACTGATTTCAAGAGCATGTCGTTGGCCACTTTCATGCCTAGAGCTAGCCTGTAAGCATGTATGAGTCGTGGTAGGTTGAGGCGACGGGTGAAGATTGTCGTGTCGAGGGCGCGGGACTTGCAGGCTGCGTTGGTGGTGTCAAGAGGGAAAGGAACGTCGCGCTGGTCGCGTGCTGGCCACCTATGCATGTTGGTTCTGAGCAAGAGCCGGGATGTGAGGAGGTGGACGGCGGAGGTGGGGACTGTTGGGATGTCCTTCGGTGTACTTGAGGATATGATGGAGTCTTTGCAGTTTGCTTCGGGATGATTTGGGATTTCTTTTACCTCTTCTACTTCTACCTCATAGTCTTCTTCGTCTTCTTCGTCGTCGTCGATATCACCGTCGTAGTGTCGTTCAGAAGAGATCAATTCGTCGATTGATGCAAAGCGGACTCCCTGCTCATTGGCTATGCCGAACTCATCATTGATACAAGTCATTGGCATCTCGACGTCCGCGTTCGTTGTGTCTGTGGAAGTTGGCTATTTTTCGTATCGTATTTGAGGGAATTTTCTTGTCAGTGGACTGTAATCTGCATAAGAGGAATATTGTACGATTTTTATCATTTGTCATAGTGTTGGGCAATATTTTTCTGAGCGTGAGGAGTGCCGGCCATGTTCTGAGCGCGATGATGAACATGGAATATATTGGAGTTGCTTGAACATTGCGACTTTAAATTTTTTGTCATGTCAAATCTGAGCGTAGTTGCTACAAGATGAGGTACAGATAGTTTCAATAGCGTTTTCCACATCTCTATGTCTATCAGATTTTGTGGTATCCCAGTATTCGTTTCTTTCGTCACATATTATCACACACTTTTTTTGGGTAGCAAATTCAATATGAGCACTATTATGAGAAAGAGAAGTGAGGTGAGTGGGATGTTTAAATAGAGGTAAAAAGACGTCCCAAGATGTATTGCGTTTTCGAGATGTTGAGAAAAGCGATTGCTAAGGAAGCTCTTTGGACCTCTGACAATATCTACAAAAGTAAGCAAGATACAATATCTGTGTAGGTGAGAAGATCGATGATGCCAGCAGCATACAGAGATACCTTGACGAAGACCTCGTGCACAAAACCAGGGTCCATCGTGTCGATCTGTTGTTGTCGGGGCAGAAAGTATAAACAAATTACGTGTTTGTCTTAGAGAAGAAGGTGTTGCAATTAGTTCGAAGACACTCAATCTATTCGCACTGCTCACTGGGCTGTTTCCCACGCGTCAAAGGCCAATTTTAGTACCACCAAGTCTAAAGCTGAGACTTTCTATTTTGAGTCCGTCTAGATATCACGCCAAGCCACTGCTGCACCTCCCCCACAGCGCGACCCCTTTGTATCACAAACGCCCTTGCAACATGGCGGGCAGCTACAACAATACAACATCCAACATTCAATATCCAACTGTGCAAGCGTCGACTAGCAAGTCTAGCGCGCCGTCTGTTCGTGAGCTCGCAAGGTCATTCGAACCTACCCGCTGGCTACCACCAGCTAGCAATTCCATCTACAGAGATTCCTCTCCCAAGCGCAACTATCAACATCAGGCAATCAAACCCACAACCCGACCACAATCCCTCATACGCTCGCCCATTCCAGGTCTACCGTCACTAGCATCATTCACTCAATATCAAGCCGAAATGCAGGCTATACACAACCAACGTACCGACTATACTGGAGCAGGCATGTCAGGAGGGGATGGCAGCAACTATATGCCATATGACCAAGGACAGAGACGAATGGCAGAATATCGCACGCAAAGAGGAGGTAGCGATGCATCTTCATCACGAACAGGTCACAACAGTTATCCTTTGAACAATCTCATTCCTATTCCACCTCCACATGCATACGGACAGTCTGGCAGGTCTGCAGAAAGTTCACCTGAAAGAGGATACTCACCAGCCAGAAGCTACAGAGATGACCGATCACCTTCGCCGAACAAGATGTATGGTCAGCAGCAAAGACCTAATATGCCATATACACATTCGTATTCTTCCACGAGCAACCTCGTAGGTGCCGCTGCTGCACCAGGACTTGCTCCTATGATTGGTGAAAGGCCCAGCAGTCGTGTCTCAGACAATCGCCATTACCTGGGCTCTTCAAGGCCTCCAAGCAATTACAGAGACAATGGATCAGATGCTGGCTCATCTTATGCGCCGTCCGTACTCACAGCTAACAACGCTGCGTCTGCCCGACTTGGTGCCATTGACCCCAATGAGATTGCAGATGACGAGCTAGATGACCCAATACTGAACGACAAGAAGACCGGATCAATATATGGAAACAGCTTGTTAGGGTTTGGAGGTGGAATAGGATCTGGCGCTTACGATTCCTTGCCCAATGGAGTAGACAGGAACTTCGGTCCCGTACGAAGACAACCACCAAAGAAAAAGACTTCACGTGGTCTGATAGCTTGCTTCTGGACTGCTGCCGTCGTAGTAGTGCTCGGGATAATAGGTGGAGTTGTTGCGTTTGTGCTGATAAGTCAAGCAAAGAACAACAAAGACTTAGGTCCGACTGGTGGAACGTTTGCACCCCTGTTCGGAGGAGGTAGCTCAACTTCATCTTCGCCCGACAGTAGTGGTAATGGTGGACTGACGAAATCCTCACCCGCGATCAAAGCTCTCCTGAATAACCCCAACTTACACAGAGTCTTCCCTGGTATAGACTATACTCCACAAGACGCACAATGGCCAGCATGTCTTTCGAATCCTCCATCACAAGATAATGTCACTATGGATATTGCCCTCATCTCTCAGCTTGCTTCCACAGTCCGGCTTTATGGAACAGATTGCAACCAGACAGAGATGGTACTCGAAGCCATAACTGCACTAGGACTAGAGTCATCTCTGAAAGTCTGGCCAACTGTGTGGATCGAAGCCAACAGCACAACGAATAGTCGCCAACATGCTCAGATGTATGACGTGCTCGCAAAATACGGCACGTCGCAGATTGCTGGCATATTTGTTGGGAACGAAGTCATCTTTCGTAAAGATATGACAGTGACACAACTTGTTTCCGAGATTACAGCATTCAAAGCAAACGTCACTCAGCTTTATCCGAATGCGAATTTGCAAGTTGGCACTTCCGATATTGGCTCATCATGGACAGCACCTCTTGCTCAAGCTGTAGATATCGTGGGTTCGAATATTCATCCTTTCTTTGGGTATGGTTTCGAGATATTACCTATGAACGTGCGATAATATGCTGACACACTCTCTCTAGTGGCATACCCGCAGCTCAAGCGTCATCTTGGACGACATCATATTGGCAAAATACAGACGTCATTCTCACACAAGGCCTGACAGGAAAGCAACAGATTATCTCTGAAACTGGTTGGCCAAGTGGAGGTGGCAATGACTGTGGTTCTGGTGTTACATGCTCAAGCAGTACAGCAGGCTCAGTAGCTGGTACAGATGAGATGAACCAGTTTATGAACGACTTTGTTTGTGGTGCCCTTGCTAATGGGACGCAATATTTCTGGTAGGTATTTGCTAGCATGAGCTATTATCCGATACATACTGATATTCCTAATCTAGGTTTGAGTTCATGGACGAACCGTGGAAGTCAGTTTATAACACAGCGACAGAACAGTGGGAGACCCAATGGGGTTTGATGGGAGTGGATAGGAAGTTGAAGAGTGGTGTAACAATACCAAGTTGTGGTGGGAAGACGGTGTCGTGAAGCAGGTCATGTTTTTGGGATTCTAAGCATTTGGGAAGCATGAGTGGGCAGGTGTGATTGTTGTAGCATGGCATGGATCTGGCAAGAGAGGCAAGGAGCATGGAGTCGCAGGATGTCGAAAACAAATGTACATAGGCAATAGAGAGAGAGCTACAACGAGTCAAGTCACGTGAATCGTAGTTCTACCTTGCATCCAACGACAATCACGACGACAACACCTCCTGCTTTCATCTGCAACATCAACACGCCTACAACGAATTCAGATACACTGTATACTGAACATTACCCCAACAATGGACCGCAGTCTCGATGATATTGTCAGCGATCGCCATCAGGTCAGTCTTTTTGCTAAAAGTATTCTCAAGCACCAGCGTACTGACATCTTCCAGCGCGGACCTCGTCGAGGTGGACAATACAATGACAGAGCTCGCGACCCCCCAAGAAAGGTAGGATTCACTTGATGATACTCAATGGCCACGGATGCTGACTCTTCGACAGGTTCATCGCCCTCCCTCCTAATCCTCCTTCCTCCTTATGCCATTTCCTCTTCCTCGAACTTTCGTAACTCCAAGTCAATATGATCCCGACCTTGCTCAGAACAAGCCCTCGACATGTCTTACGACCATAGCAGCTATTCCTCAACGATTGTTCAACCTCAACCACAAAACAACTACGACATATCCACATGTACATTGCTAACTCAGACCGCCCCTGCGCCTGATAGCCAAGAGATGCACCTACGAACCTCGACCGGTGCGTTGGAATGCCGAAGATGATGGCGTTTCCAGCTGGGCATACTGACAGAGTGTAGCGACTGGGTCCACGACCGCTATGAAGTAGACGACAACTGTATGTTCGATCTTGCAATAATCGAGTTTCATGATGCTGACAAAGAGTACCTAGCACGACCCACCCCTCGCGACACTCGCCCTCCTCCTCGTGGAGCACGCTTCGACCGCTACGAACCCGAGCTCGATCGGTAATTTTCCACTCTCACAACAATCACACACACGAACATCCACTAAATCGACATCAGCCCCATCGAATCATCAGCCAAGCTCCGAGTCGACAACGTCCACTACGAACTCTACGAAAACGATCTAAAAGTTCGTCAACTTCTTCCCATTCAAATTATGCCCCTCTACCCAATCACAACATGTCGTCAAAACTAACAACGCCTACCCCCTTAGGAACTCTTCGAGCGCATCGGCCCAGTCACTACAGTCCAAATCCTCTACGACCGCTCCGACCGCTCCAAAGGAATCGCCTATGTCACATACACCTCATACCAAGATGCGCAGCGCGCTTTACGTGAATACAACGGCGCCAATGCGTACGGTCAACCAATCTCATTGACACTCATGCCTACCGGTCCAGCCGCTGGTCGTGGTGGTGGTGGAGGAGGAGGAGGAGGAGGTCGCTCACTGGACGAACGCATCACAGCACCCGAACGCAGCTTATTTGACAGAATCGAAGGGGGAAACGGTAGAGGAGGAAGAGCAGGGGGACGTGATGAAGAAACAGGAAGATCAAGAGCTAGACGGAGTCAAAGTCCGAGGGACAGAGAAAGGATGAGACGGAGCGATGTCACGCGTTCGGCGCCGGAGCATATTGACCGATACGTCCCTGGCGAGCGCCGTGACGATCGACGACGCGGCGATAGAGAGCGATCGCGTTCACCTATGAGAAGGGGACAGGATCGTCGTGGTGGTGGTAGTAGGAGAGGTGGTAGAAGGGGTGATGGTGATGAAGGAAGGGGAGATAGAGGACCTAGAGCCGAGACGGAGCGTGGGACGAGAGGGGGAAGACCTAGGAAGACTGCTGATGAACTTGATGCTGAGATGGCGGATTATTGGGGCAGTGCTGAGGGTGATGGGGTGCAGAGGGATGAGGTTGTTGGTGGTGCTGCGGCGAGTGCGAGTGGTGTTGCTGCTGAGCCTATTGGTGGTGGTGCTGCTACAAGGGATGATCTCGATGATGTTGATATGATTGAGTGAAATGGAGGGTTGGCTGCAGATTATAGTTCGTTGTATGCATAACATGGAGGTGTCTCCCGATCATACTGCAAGACTCGGAATAGGCACTGGCGTATCTAGCACCTCTTCCAGCATCTAAACAAATTCATCTTCCTTAGGTTCAATCTCACACAATCCCATATTCGCCATCGTGATTACTCATTTCCCCTCAAAATCAATAATCACGTCACTTCCTCCTCCTCGTCTTTCGTCACTTGCTGCCTACCCTCCATCATTCCTACACCACACCCATCCTTTCCACCCCTTCACCCTACATACACTCACCAACCCAAATCGCCCACCACGTCCCTCCTAAGCCAACTAACGACCCGACTTTTCGGCACGACAATCACTCCCGCCATGACTTCCGCCGCCAAGTCCAAAGCGCAACAAATCATCGACGATAATGCTGTCGCCGTCTTCAGCAAGAGTTATTGCCCGTACTGCAAGGCTACGAAGCAGCTGTTGAGTGAGCAGGGCGCTAAGTTTTATGCCATTGAGTTGGATCAGGTTGGTATGTAGACGATTTCTTTTATACGAGGGGGAGTGTGGTTGGGATGCAAGCTCGCAACACAACACAATGCTGCCCATCGCATCATTCTTGAATCTCTAGGAAGAGGAAGAGGAAGGAAAACGAGTGGGTCGTGGGTCGGGACTAGAAAACTCAGAAAGATTGCAAGCTTGAAGCTGGCATTTCCCTCCTCGCCTATTTTCGAAACGCCATATCAATCAAATCACAACCCCCATCTTCGCAGCCCACCTACATATACACATGAAACCACAAAATAAGCACTAACACCTCCTCCCTCTCTCATCACAGACGACGGCTCAGCTCTGCAAAACGCCCTCGAGGAAATGACCGGCCAGCGCTCCGTCCCCAACATCTTCATCGCAAAGGAACACATTGGCGGAAACTCTGATTTGCAGGCCAAGAAGTCACAGTTGAAGAATATGTTGAAGGAGGCGAATGCTTTGTAAGATGGGAGACAAAAGCACAATGAAAAGTAGCGGAGGTAGCAAACAGGGGATAGCAGATGCCGGTGCCATAGTGGACGCATCTGTGTAGTACAAAGCTCAATTGTAATCGAATCAATTTCAATCGAAATTCCTCTTGTAACTCATAAGCAGTCTTTGTGAGGAAAAATTTGAATGTGTGTTATGATTGGGGCAGAATTATTTTGTGTTGTTGGCAGTTGTTCAGACCTCCCTGTCTGCAGCGAGGCAGCGTATGGTGAATCTACGAAGTTGCAGACTTGGCGATACATCTGCCAACTGCCTGCTTGATTTCTACTATGAAGATCTAGTGAAGTAGTGTTCCCGCCACTTCATCAATAACCATGAATTTGCATCTCTGATCATGCCGACTGAAAATTCGTCGCAAGATTCTTCTCTCGGGATCGCACAAAGCTGATGATAACGTCGAAGGCAAAGAATTGCAACCGTTGGAAAAAGCTGCACCACTGATCTTGATCGATTGATAGCTCCTGGATCCTGTGAATGACCACGGCGAAGGTACTGTCCACCTGTTGTGCTGAGAGTCTTGGATAGGCAAGTCGTCCGGGTTGAGGCCGTGCGTTCTGACAGTCTCCGCATCGGTCCAGAAGGGAAGCCTGTGCTCGACGCGGCTGTTGGGGCACATATGGTTCTGCTTCTCTGACGATGGTAGTGGTAGGAGCTGCACTACGCACTGGCGGTTTGCTTCACGGTATGGAGCGATAGTTGTAGTCGCGACGGCGTCTATTAGGAGCTGAGGAGGTATGTCCAGTTTGGTGTTCTTTTCTGCCACTGGCATGACAGGAAGTCCTTCGCTTGTCTATTGGAGGCGTGCTAGTCCTCCACTTAATTACGAAAGACTTGAGCCCATATCCCAGGAGAGTGGCTATGTCTTGTGTGTTACTCGTCTCCCCGAAACACATGTCAATAGCCAGACCAGCACACGGCTGTGAGACGCAGATTCACTTCTCAGCAAGCTCAATAGCTGGGGCCAGCACTTGCTCCAGCGTCACCTTTCCACTTCCAAACTTGAGTTCATAAGTCGTTTCAGTTGGTGGCAACGCCGGCAGACGTGGTGACACTGATCGTACTCGGAGGAGCTAATCACTGGGTGTATGAGCTCACCTGATTGTTACTATCAGACGTAAAGACATCCCAACCCAGGTTGGACAAATTGCTCAGATCAAAGTTTGCAAAGTCAAAGTTCTGTTGCAAAAGTCTATCAGTTTCTATGTTTGCATAAACGATTTGACAGCATGCAAAGACTTACCTGATCGAATAGCGGCATTGTGTCGTCAAGCTGTGGCAAGACCAGTGGTTCAGCTTCCAATTGGTGAGGCATTGTATCCGCTGCTGGTATTTGTGCCGAAATGATCTTGTATAGAAGGCTTGTCAATTTGGCAGCAGCTACCTCATCTATCTCTTTGGCCTTTTCTGGATATAGTCGCATCTTGACTGTGGAATAGGCGGTGAGGAGAAACCAATAGCGTCTGTAGACACCAACTAGTCTTAGTGCTCGGGTCTCCATTACGCTGACTGCATATTCAATGAGGTCGCAAATCTTGGTGGAGTTGTGTTGCATGTTATCGTAATGATTACCTGTGATGTGTTAGCAAGAGTTTTCGACAGCACAATGAGAGTGAAGTAAGCAAGGGTCACTGAGACGCATAACCAAAGTCCCGTCCGGTGGGAAACACATCAAACACTATAACAATTCTCAAGATCGGACGTACCTTGTATCATGACAGCAAGGTCCAACGTCAAGCTGATTGCGGCTGTGAAGCTTGGCGTGTGCAGATAGGTCAATAACGTGCATGTCTGCTCATCCACATCCACCATATGCTCTCCTATAGTCTGGCTCGCAAAGTCAATGCAGCGATGGGTTGCCCATCTGCGAGTGCTTTCCGATGTACTCAGTACCGCCGCATGCCGATTCATCAAGAGGAGAAGTCGCAAGAATTCCAACTTGAAATGTATCCTAGCAAAGGACGTGGAAACAGTCCCGTTTTTGGTGTATGGTTGATCTAGGTCATACTGCCGAAAGGCTGCCCTCGTTTCGTCTTCTAGCCTCAACAGTTCTGCTAGATCTCCATCGAAAGTGGGACTGTTAACCCTGCCTACAAGATCAAGTCGGAGAGACCTGTAGCGTGATGCATGCACCAGGTACGTGCTTTCTTTGTAAGTTGGTCGAGTATAATGCTCCGCTGCTGGGCCAGTAGTAGGACATGTTATTTCGTCGTCAAAAATCAGAGATGGCGCTTTGCAGCTTGTTTCTACGCCTTGCAAAGCACTTGGGAGTCCTCGCAATAGACAGATTGTGATTTCGAGCTCGCATATGACTGCCCAAATTCGACGTCGCATCTCTTTGTCGAATTCCGACATGATTTTACCAATCTTGGAGCCTTCAACCTCGAGATGAAGTCCAATCGACATCGCTTGCCGTATTAGTGAACCAACTTCATGATACCATCGCTTGATATGCATGCCTGCGATTGTTTTGGCCACGAGCAAGAGACATTTGATCCGGAAGTACTGAGCTGTGAGGTGTTTCTGACTGTGTGACTGAATCCAATCCTCGCATGCTAGTATTGAAATCACGGCGGTCGTCCGATTCCGTGATTCGTCGCCAACAAACTTCAGCTCTTCTGCTTCATCAACGCAGATGACACAAGATATTATAAGGAGTATGATCGCAATCATTGGTGAGTTGGTTTGTGCTTCTGCAGGCTGTTCCCAGAATTCTGCATATTGCTGCTTGAAAGACGGGACATGGAGCATATGATAGAGGTTCTCAAGTGAATTCAAGTAGAGCTCAATGAGTTTGTCCACTTTTGGCCTCTCTGGTAAAAGCTTCCAGAGTGTATAGTAATCACTATTTGTAGATAGCCTCATCTTCCTCGTTGCTTTCTTCACCGAATCGAGGTCTATAAGCTCTTTTGTAGCTCTTCTCACAGTAGGGTGCCTATCCTTGAACGATTGAACATCTTTGAGAAATGATTCTTGCTGCTTTGGGCTTAGCGTCTGTATCTTCTTGTATCATGTATCATGTTCAGTACAAAGACGCTGTAAACGCACCTTTCGATTCAGGCCACCACAAGGCGCGACACCCCAATATGCATGACCCCAGAAGAAGGTCCTGAAGCTCGCTTCTGGTCCAAGCGTACAATGTCGTTGACACGTATCATCGACATCGATATACTGTTGTAAAGGATGATCTACTGAATGCGAGCCGTGAAAGTCCTAGACATGTTAATGCTCAAGTTATATGGTTGTCACAGCAAGATATGAAGCACATACATGCTATACTTACTGAACTTGCACCCATAGGCATAACGACTATCTCCAAAAGCCGTGGATTCTCCTTGGAATCATGTTCGGCAAGCAGGCGACGCTGCAGATGCGCCACCGTCTGCTCCAGCTGTATGATGCGAGCTTCCTGCTTTGATGGTGGTAGTGGCAATGCAATATGCTCGGCGCCTAAGGTAGGCGAGCTCGGCAAGACAACAGAACTTCCCTCCAACTCGTCAGGCTTTTCCAGGTCATAGACACAATCCGACTCATCCCCTGACTTGATACAGCGCGAGCATCTCGGTTTCAGACTATCGCATTTGAGCTTTCGTGTTCGGCAAACTCTACACGAAGCACCGCGTCGAGCTCGAATACGGGCTCGCTTAGCTGGAGGCTCTTCTGAGGTCGCCATGGCGGTGATGGTCAGATGAGATGATTTGGGTGTGGAAGAAGAGACGAGAGGTTGTTCTCGGGTATAAACTCGGGTTGTTAGGCGAGGCCGACGTTGTTTCGTTCTTTCCTGAACCGAGAACTTTATGATTACTCAGCCGACTTTCCGACGACAACCGAGCCTGAACTCTGTGGTGCTCGGCCAAAACCTGCGATAACCTGTGCAAGATCCTAACTCACTCATTGCGGTTGTTGTACGTGGGCATGATGCGTGCTGCCAGGCCGAAATATGCCTTCGAATGTGTCTCTTTCTCGGTTACCAATGTAATCCTGCGATGTGACCTAAGACCTTTTCATGCACTATAAGACCGAGTAACCTTGCCAGCTATAAGTAATCTGAACAGATCATTCTCCATATCATACAATTAAAATGCATTCCATCATCATGTCTGCCGCTTTCGCCAAGATTTCTGTTCAAGATGCTGCAATTTTGCACAAGGCTTACGCGCCAGCAGCTCTACCTACCAAATCTTCTCCTCCCACCACTCGAGTCATAGAGAAGTCACAGATGCTACATGACGACAGTGCTACCCACTTTCTCGAGAAGTCACCAAGTATCGACCGTGTTAGCTTTCACTCTATCGATGAGGAGAAATGGGGACAGAAACAACGGACAACCTGGTCAATCTTACAGCATAAGATGAGGAAAACCCTGGCGCTTCGCCGCAACACACCAAAAGGGCAGTGACAATTGTGCTATCGCTTTACGCTTTTGCTTGTATGTCGAGTCCATCAGAATATTTTGGGGTCCAGTATTAACTTACTACTCACAGGCAGCATCCACCTCCATCTCTCCAACTCTTCCAACCTCCAAGCTTGCAAATGGTGATGTCTAGCTTCGTCCTATCATTTGCGCTTCGTGCACTCCTCTGAGGTGCTTGGACGAGAATCTGCGATCGTTGTACTTCAATCTCATCTCTTCGCTTTTCAATATTCTGTTTGGTATAAGCAAGACTAGAGGCCAGCTCATGGGCATTTCGATTTTGATAGGGTTCTAGAGTCGACATTCGTACTCTGCGATGGCCATCCTCGATGGTTGCGGAAGAAGGAGGAGCTGGGCCAGTTAGTACCATAGCGTCGTTTGTGCCACTTTCTGGCTTTTGCATGGGGTGAGCACAATACGTTCGACATCTGGCCATGATGACAAGAAGATCGGGGGCTTTTGGCCAAGCGTCCTGCTCTGGACTATGATATATAGTCGATAGCGTTCATAATTCAGTAACATATAATGCTGCATCGATCTCACATATTTCCAATATTCGAAACTGAGTCTTGTTGCTGCCGGTAGTGCTTTCTTGACTAAAACGGGGACTAATCTTGCTTGGCACCAGAGTTACTGCGATATCAAATGGGTCAGCTGGCACATCAGTAAGATAGCGTTGCTGATACGATACGAGTGGAGCTCAGATCACCACTGTTACGCCCTATTAGGCAGCGGCAAGTCCCTAGCAAAGCTGCCATGAAGGATGAGGTCCTTCTTCGCGTGGCAGAGTGGCAAATCGGCAACGTGGGCGGAAGAAAATAGATCAGGCGATCACGAGTGACCCTCAGATTGATCAACACTGCTCGACAACCGTATCTTATCAAGTAATAATTTGCTTGCTATAATAATGGACTGCAAGTTGTTTCAAGACAACCACTAAATGAGGGACTGTAATGATTCGTGATGTAGGGTTCATGTCCTAACGCAGATCATATAATTAGCCTCAACGGGGGTTTAGCTCAGTGGTAGAGCGTCCGGTTAGCACAGCCCACTTCATAATTCCACAAACAATTGGTCTAACATCATTTCCAGCTTTGCATTGCCTTGTATGCGGAAGGCCGAGGTTTCGATCACCTCATCCTCCATCTTTTGCTGCCTTTTTGGTATTGTTGTATGCGGCTTTTGTCTTTTTGCTATCTCTATGTGCGGATTTTGTGCACCTACGGTCCTTGGTCCGTGCTTTTTTCGCGCCGATAATGATATTGCTCGGGACTCTTGAAGATGAGGCACAGCGAGGCTAGAAATCTACGCTCGCGTTTAGAGCTAATCAATGGCTACTACGCGGATGGCTTATGCAACTCAGCTCCTTCAAATAGGCGAGTTCCGCGAGCAGTCCACATGAAAGAAGATCAGGATATCAAGCAGGTTGATCACAAGACTGAGCTCCACGACCCTGACCGCACCGAGTCTTTGACAACAGCACACACGTGTCTAAGCAACATGGAACGATGGAAGTCGAGTCTAGCAGGTTATCCGAGCTGCTATAGATCGTCAGCCTTGAGCTCAGCAGAAGCCGTTCCCAGCTCGCAAGCTTCGAGGCGTCAATTGCTTTGGGGCTTCAATAACGTGTGGAGCACAGCATCTTTCGGAAGTAGGAGAGACAAAGAAGAGGAGCCACTTTCGTCGAAAGTCGATCTGGCAGAAGCCTAGCGCAACGATGTCGATCTGATGCTGCGGAATGAGAGGCCGCAGCAAACGGATTGGCGAGCCTCAACGTGCCAGTGAGCAAATTTGACAGGACCGAAAACAAAAAGCAAGAAGGGTGCTGTCGCCACTCGCGAAACATGATTACAGCATCTTTGAGCGTGCTGAGACTTTGTCGATTGTGACGGACTTATGTGTTTCCGTGGCGTATGTGGCTGAAATAAGGTTAATGCTCAGCGAGTCTCCGGTGGGAAGGAGTGAGGTGTCATTGGATCGGCAGTCGTCGAGTACCTGAGAACGTTAGATCTTTTAAGGTTGGAGCCGCGGTCTTAGCATAAGGTACGCCGAAATCTCCGAAGACGACATCACTTCATGACCGTGCTGCTGGGATTATTACACTGCGCTCAGTTTGCTGATGGAGATTGAGTGTCGCGCTGCTGAGAGTGGCGCTACATTGAAAATTTGATTACACCCACGAGGGAACAATCTGTTCTCAAGTCGACATCGGCATAATTCGAGCCATTTTAAGGTTATGTATCCTTGCGTAGATGGCTGATTTAGAGTCTGTAACTGTTTCGAACGTGTCCCAATCATGGGAAAGGGACGTATCTGCTATCCACTTCTCGACACGGAAGCCACTTCCCCATACTCCAAAACACCCTAATCTGATTTCTGGGATGACGCTTTCAGCGCCTATCAGCCGAACTAAAGAGACCCTTTTGTCTGTTTGTGGCAGCCTCAGCCTTAGGATCTTGACCCGGGATCTCCATGCCCGGAGCGCAGGAGCACACCCTGATCTCAACTTTGGGATGATATCGGACATCTGAAAGCTGATGTGCAGGGTGCTCATACTAACCTCACTCCGTCCCACCTTTTGCTCTGCGAACATAGTCAATTGATCAACATAGTCCACCTTGCCGCGGTGCTTGACCATGACGGCGGTGGTTGTGAGCTGTTTTCAGCAGCGTCAGCGATCGTCGGTATGATGGTGGAGTGATGTAGCAACGAGCTGTGTATAATTGGCAGCTGCTTCCTCGCACTCACGTTTCTTCATTACTATCTTTTCTCCAAATCAACAACTCAATAACCAACCTCTTCTCTCACTATTCATCTTTCACTACCACCTTTTATCTACCTTTAACACTTCTTTTCACATCACCATCACAATGAAGACCACCTCAGTCCTCTCCGCCATTGCTTTGGCTC
>Ga0160429_1000303_pt1 | contig 53867 bp, 25 predicted proteins | sample SolpanmetagenomR_FD_108199 | JGI IMG/M metagenome (GOLD analysis project Ga0160429, IMG submission 108199) | Solar panel surface microbial communities from Lawrence Berkeley National Laboratory, California, USA - R | ecosystem: Engineered > Built environment > Solar panel > Unclassified ... | reverse complement strand
GTCGATACGATCGCGCCCCTCGCCGATCACCTCGCGGTGGACAACGACGGACCTGGTTCCGTCAGGTAAATGCAGCTCTCCCGTGACACACGACGGATCGGCCTCGATGAGCACTGCGAGCAAGTCGCTCCACCGGTTCTCGCTGTTGAGTGGCAGCAAGTGCTTGATCGAAACTGGCACGTCGACTTCCTCTCACGTGCATCAACGACTCCTGCAAAGTTGACCACCACCATCGGCCACCACTCACCCTCTCAAGGTGCGCGGCTCAGTGACCACACGGCGCGCGGCGCCTTCGTCAACCATGCGCGACGCGACCGTCTCCGTCGCCAGGTCCGGTGGCAGCACGTCCGAGAACTTCAAGCCTTGAACAGCATCCGCGTTTACGGCCGGCCGGATGCTGGAGCTCCAGTCGACCGCACTGGCGGCCTGGCTCAGCTCGCCAGGCGCGAGGTCGTGGCGCAAGCGCAGCCGGACGTCGTCGTAGGAGACGACGGGGTCGACGACACCAGGCAGGGCGGCGGCCAGCGTAGCGTTGGCCTTCGCACCTGCCCAGGTGTACCACCAGACATCGGCTCCTCGGGTCACGACAGTGCCGCTCGCGGAGATTGAGTCCTCGTGCTTGTCCCGCAGCTCTGCCAAGCCCGCGACGGCCCGCTTGGACAAGGTGACGGCGGGGTCAGAACCGAGCAAGACGTCCCGCATCGAACGGGCGAGCTCGTAGGACAGCGGCGCACTACCTCCGACCCACCGCATACGAGCACGTTGGTCGGACGGCTCGACGAAGCAGCGCCGCCGCTTCCAGTCGATGTACGTGACGTGCCACGACCGACCTGCGAGGACGAAGATCCTCGGCCCCTCGACCTTCTGGGTCACGACGATCGGGTCGACGGACCCGATGTCGTTACGACCGTGCAACACGCGGAACTCCGGACTCGCGGTGAAGACGCTGAGCAGCTCGAGGAAGTTCTTCCGGCCGTACCGGCGCTCGGCCTCGGGGCCGATGAACAGCATCCCGCCGTCCCCCTCGAGGTGACCGCTCTTCTGGAGCCACTCGGCGATGTCCGGCGCGGACTCGTCGTGGAGACCAGCACCTCGCCAGGTGTCCTGCCACTCAGCGGATCCGACGCGACCTCGCTCGAGGCACAACGCCAGGAGCTGCTGAGCCACGATGTGCCGGGGGTGCGGCGGCGGAGTGACAGGCTCCACGTAGCCCTGGGACCAGAGGTGCAGGAGACCCGCGGCCTGGAGCAGCCGGTCGGGGGCGGTGGCGAGGAAGAGTGCGTTGCGCACTGTGCCGGAGCGTCGGCCGGTGCGGCCGATGCGCTGCAGGAAGGACGCCACGGTGCGCGGGGCATCGATCTGGATGACGCGATCGAGGTCGCCGACGTCGATGCCCAGCTCCAGGGTGGAGGTGGACACGATGACGCAGTCACGCGCCTCCGCGAAGGCTTCCTCCGCACGGCGGCGCTCGTCGATCGACAAGGACGAGTGGGAGACGAACGTCTGCGTGCCGTAGGCCCGCAGTGATAGGGCGAGCTCCTCGACGGCGCGACGGCTCTCGCAGAAGACCAGTCGCTTCTCCCCGGCGTGCAGCGCAGCGATGACCTTCCCCGCGTTGTCCAGGGTCCGGACGTGGTCGAGCGTCACGTCTCCGGGCGGCGGGCCGGGGGCGGGGCTACCCAGATCAGGGGCGACGACGCGCGCGGGCCGTTCTCCCTTGCCTGATCCCTGCAGCCAGGTCAGCAGCTCGTCGGGGTTCCCGACAGTCGCTGACAGGCCGATGCGCTGCAGTCGTCGGCCGGCGTGGTGCTGCAGTCGCTCCAGGACGGCGAGCAGGTGCCACCCGCGGTCGTCCCCGGCGAAGGCGTGCACCTCGTCCACCACGATGGTGCGCAGGTTGCCGAACAAGCGGCTCGGGTCCGTGGAGGTCGACACGAGCATCGACTCCAGCGACTCGGGAGTCGTGAGCAGGAGGTCCGGTGGGTCCTCGCGCAGCCGCGCTCGTCGGGTGGCCGCCGTGTCACCGTGCCAGAGCCCGGTCCGACGCCCCACCCAGCCGGTGTACCCGGCGAGTCGCGGCTCGAGGTTGTTCAGCAGCGCCCGCAGTGGGCAGACGTAGAGGACCGACAACCCCTGCCACTGTTCGAAGGCCATCGCTGAGACGAGGGGGAAGGCGGCCGCCTCGGTCTTCCCACCGGCAGTGGGAGCGAGGAGCAGCGCATCGTCGCCGGCGAGCATGGGAGCTACCGCTTCCTCCTGCAGCGGCCGGAGGCTCGGCCAGCCCAGGGAGTTGGCGATGTGGTGCTGCACGACGGGGTGCAGCTGCTCGGCCCCCACGAGCTCAGAGCTCGATGTCGTCGACGGACGCCGCAGGCGCGGGTCGTTGCACCATCCCGGAGGCGGCGTTGCGCTCGACGTCCGTGAGCTCTGCGGAGGAGATGGTCAGGTTGAGGTCGCGCTGCGGGTCGAAGTCGGGGAACTGGTCGACGCGATCGAGCACCTCCCCGACGAGCTTCTTGAGGAAGATCCGCGGGGCGACGCCCACCCGAGCGCCGAAGGTCCCGGCGACCGTCTTGGCGAGGTGATCGACGAGAACGTCGTCAGCGACACTCCGCACGCGGTCAGGCTCCTCAACGCCGGCGACGAAGATGTCTCGAGTGCGCCGGCCCACCTCTCCGAGCGCGTCGAGGTTGAACCCAGGGAGCCGGAGCTGCACGGCGCGCGGGTTGTCGAATCGAGCATCAGCGGTGAAGTCGGTGGCGAGCCGCTGCGCCAGCGGCGGAAGTCGTTGGACTCCCTGTGTGCCGTCGAAGAAGGCGGGCGTGCCGGTGATGAGCAGGTACAGGCCGGGGAAGCGGCCGCCGTCGACCTCGTCGATGAGCTGGCGCAGCGCGTTCAGCGCCTTCTCCCGCACGTCGGAGCGCACCCGCTGCAGGGTCTCCACCTCGTCGAGGATGAGCAACAGGCCGGGGTGGTCGCTGTCGCGCAGGACGGTGAGCAGCCCCTGCAGGAAGCCGAAGGCGCCGAAGTGGTCCAGCTCGCCGCGCACACCGGCCGCGCGACGCACGGACGCGCCGACGTGCGGTTGGCCGGCCAGCCAGGCGGCCAGACCTTCGGCCGAGGCGGTGTCCCCGGCAGCGGTCGCGGCCCGGTAGGCGCGCAACGCCGTGGCGAAGGCGGGCGTGACCTGCGAGACCGCAGCGAGCCGTTGCTCCAGGAGGGCGTCGACGTCCGCGCCACCCTCCTGCTCGAGGGCGAAGAGCCAGGCGTCCAGGACGCCGCGGAAAGCGGACGGCGGCAGTTCCGCCGTCTGCAGCGACTCGCACACGCGCCGGTAGACGGTCTCCAGCTTGTGCAGCGGAGTCTCCGTCTCGGAGATCTGCACCTCGGCGACGGCCATGCCCCGCTGCTTGGCCTTCTCCCCGAGCCAGCGCGCGAAGAACGTCTTGCCGGAGCCGTACTCGCCGCGGACGGCCTTGAACACCGCGCCGCCGCCGGACACGGTGCCCAGCTCTGCGTCCAAGGCACGTTCGAAGCGGTCGAGGCCGACGGCGAGGACGTCGAGACCGTTCTGCGGCACGGTGCCGCGACGGAGGGCGTCGACGACCTCTCGGCGGCGGCGGGGGCTGAGCTCCATCACAGCAATCCGAACTGCTCGCGGAGGAGGTCCTCGTCGAGGACCACCTCAGCGGTGCCGGCGTCACGACTGATCACGGGGTACTGCTCCACGTTGAGGACGCGCTGCACGAGCGGCAGCGCACCCGGTAGCTGGGTGGTGGCCACGCCGAGCGCCGCGGCAGCAGTGTCGGCGCTGATGCGTCGCGCCGGTTTGGCGAGCAGCGCCGACAGCAACTGGGCGATGCGGTCGTCACCGATGCCGCGCCGGGTGAGGCGCTTCTGCTGCTCCTTGTAGACCTTGGACTTCTGCAGCACCAGCACCAGGCTCGTCCCGTCGACTCCAGCGACCGGGACCTCGGGGACCGGGACAGGTTCCGCCGCGAACAAGGCGTCCTGGTCGTCCGCCACGGGAGCGGGCTTCTTGCGCGGCGCGGGCGTGGGCGCGAGCCCCGCGGGAACGACCGGCGCTTCGAGCGTCAGCGGATCGCGCCACCAGGCAGGGGCTTGCGGGGGCGCGTACTGCCACCCCTGCGGCGGCGCGCTGGGGGTGAAGACGGTGACGGGGATGACGACCTCGGCAGGTGAGGCACCACCGTGGTAACCGGCCTTGATGGTCTGGTACCGCAGGTCTTCGTCGACGAGGAGGACCGCCTTTCCCTCCGGCAGCACCCGGCGCCCGCTGATGAGCACCTCGGGAGCACCGGGGCCGAAGGCGTCGGTGCGGGACCGGTTGCTGGTGGCGGTGCCGGAAGCACCGTCCACCGTTCCACCCGCGCGGCGCTCCACGACGTGCCCGTGGTCGGAGGTGAGGACCACGATCCGCCCGGTCGCGCGCGCTTGGTCCAGCAGCGGTCGCAGGTGCTTGACCGAGTCGGCCCCCCACTCCATGCCGCCGGGGTCGGACTTGTCGAGGGCGTCGTCGATGGTGTTCAGGACGCACGCCACGACGTGGGTCCCCGGGTCCTTCAGGGCGTTGGTGACGTCACCGGAGAAGGCGAAGCCACTGGGGCTCTCGTCGAGGTCCTTCTTGTGGAACACGATGCCCTTGTAGCCGCGGTCGGTGCACCACGTGGGGAACTCCTTCTTCTCGTCGTGCTGGGTGCCGCGCCGCAGGGAGCCGGTGAGCAGGCTGGTGCGGGAGTACTCCGTGAGGCTGGGCAGCACGGCCAGTGCTGCCATCCGCTCCTCGCGTTCGACGGGCAGGCACTCCTGCCAGGAGTCGTACCCGGCGGAGAGGTCGTCGGCGATGGCGCTCGCCACGGGCACGCTCATCCCGTCGGCGACGATGAGCAGGACGCGCTGCCCGCCGAGCAGCGGCTGCACGACCGTGTCGAGGAGGTCCTCGACGTAGGTCGTTCCAGTCAGCATCGGCCAGCTCTTGTCGCCGAGCTGCTGCAGGTGGTGGGCGAAGCGCCGACGCTCTGCGGCTCGGCGGGCGAAGGCCGAGTCGACGGCAGCGCGCAACCCCTTGGCGGTGTTGTCGTCCCCGCCGGACCAGGCGGTGGAGATCGCACGGTCGACCCATGCACCGCGGGTGACGTACTCGACCGTGTCGGTCGGGACGGTGGTCGGCTCGGCGGCGGGGGGTGCAGCCAGCCAGCGCAGCAGGCGCACAGCAGCGCGGACACGGTCGGCGGTCTTCGCGCCGGACCTGCGGGCGAGGACGTGCTCGTCGACGCGGCGCAGCGCACCCTCCGCTTCGGTGAGGACGGTGGGGTCGACGTCGCCAGCCTGCGTCACGGCACGGCTGAGGGCATCGGCCACAGCACCGCACCGGTGCTCCAACCCCGTGCGCAGGACCGGGGACTCCGCGGCGAGGTCCTTGGCTTCCAGCTCGTCGAGGAGCTGCTCCGCACGGGCGAGGACGCTGCCGACGGCGGGGTGGGCGTCGTTGACGAGCGTGCCTATGACGTTCTCCGCGGCGTCGGCCCAGGCGCTGAGGACGTCCACGTCGAGCGCTGTGCCGACCTCCTTCTTCAGCAGCACGCGCGGTCCCGCCCCTGCTCCCGGGGTGGCGATGACCCGGGCGACGAGCCCGAGGGGCAGCAGGTCGCTGACCCGGCCGCTGGTGAGGAGGCGTTGCACCATCTCGGACAAGCGAGCGCTCTGGTCGGCGAGCCACCGGAGGATCGCCTCGGTCAGAGCGTCACCGGCGCGGGCGCGCAGGTCGGCGAGGGAGCCGGCGGCGGTGGGCTGCACGCTCCACCGGAGGACGGCGTTGTGGTCGATGCCCTCAGCCTTCGGGTCGATCTCGAGGAACTGACGGGCGATGGAGCCGAAGGCGTGCGCGGTGGTGAGCAGACCAGCGGGCGCGGGAGGCCACGGCACTCCCGAGGTGGAGACGCTGAGGATGCCGGTGGCGACTGCCTGTTGGGAGGGCTGCGTCAGCAGCTGGTACTCCGCCTTCGTCGCCTTGAACAGCTCCTGCACGGCTTGCCAGGAGTCCGGGGAGACGAACTGGTGGTTGGACAGGCGCGCCCGGATGCTGAGGCCGAGGTTCTCCTCGGCGGCGTCGGTCAGCAGGACGAGCCAGGAGTCGTCGCTGCGCTGGTGCAGCGCCTCGCGGACGGCCAGAGCGGAGACGCACGGCACGACCCGCACCGTGGTGCCCTGGTAGGCGAACTCCGCAGCTCCTTCCCAGCGGGGCGCGGCGCGCACACCGAGGACCCCAGCTGAGCGACCGTTCCTGGTGGCTTGATCTAGGAGGGCGCGCAGCAGAGGGAGGGAGATGGTCGGTGCGGTCACTGATCGATCCGCCAGGAAACCACGATCTTCTTGCCGGGGTTGGCGGTCACGAACTTGTGCAGCTGCTCGAGGGTGGCGGCCTGCTCCTGCTCGGTGGCGAAGGCACCCCTCCCCGCCGGCGGAGGTGGCGGCGGGGGCGGGGGAACGACGCCGCCGCCCTCGATCCACGTCCACACCTCGTCCTCGGCGCGTTGCAGGGCGTCGGCCAGCGGCTGGCTGAGTTCATCTGCGCGGGCTGCGTCGCGCAGCCGCACGAGGATCGCCGCCGCTTGCGTGCTGCGCGCGTCCGTACCGTTCTCAGCTGCCATCAGCGGGGCCAACCGGTCCCAGGCGAACCTGCTGAGCGCCGCGATGAGCGCAGGCGCGGTGGCTGTCGAGCGCGCCAAGGCGGCGTCGCTACCCGGGTAGCTGCTGTCGACGAGCGCGCTGACGAGGCTGACTCCGTCGGGGGCTTGACCCAGCTGCGTGAGCAGGTCGGCGGCCGCCCGCGCCGTCGCGAGGCGCGGCGCTTCCGGCGCACAGCCGAGCCGCTGCAGGACGGGCGCCAGCGCATCCGCCAACGCCCGGGTGGCCGCGACCTTCGCTCCGGCTTCACGCTTCACGTCGCCGGCCTGCTGCGCCAGGGAGCTGCCGGTGAGGAAGTCGATGGAGCGCAGACCGAACAGCGGCCCGACCCGGCCGTTGGCGCGCTTCCACTGCGTCAGCGAGGGCAGGGCCAGGGGTCGCAGTTCGACGTCATCAGCGGCGTCCTTGGGGTTCGGCACGGGGATTGCCGAGCCGTACCGGTACCAGGCGCGGTCCTGCAGCACCGCCCACGCAGCGATGACGAGGTCCTGCACCTCTTTCACCAGGCCGAACGGTGGCCGGATGTCCTTGAGCCAGCCGCGCACGGTCCCGACGGTGACGGTGTCCGACGGGCTGAGCCCCGCCTTGCCGAAGGCGACGTCGAGGATGTTGGCGAACTTGAAGCGCTCGGCGGTGAAGTGGAAGTCCTGCTCCCCCATCTCCCCGACACCGAGGGGGTTGGCGACGCGACGGATGGCGTCGCGCTTGGTGCCGTCGATGCGGACGGACCCGCTGGCGGACTGGCGGGCGAGCTGGACGGCGTCGAGCACCGCGGCGAGGTCGGGAGCCCGCACTTCCCGGTCGGCGGGCTCGAACCGCGGGTGCTGGGGGTAGGTGGCGCTGAACGCCTGGTCGATGAGGTTGCGGAACGCCGCTTCGAGGTCGTGTCCGACGGGTGCCTGCACGCGCAGGGTGGGGTCAAAGCTGGTGAGGACGTGCCGGCCGGGATCGTCGTCGACGAGGTTGCCCGTCGTGGGGGTCGCGGCCCCGTAGGCCTCCTGGACGGCGCGTTCGAGGCGCTGGCGCAAGTTCTGCTGCTGGTTCTCCAGGATGATCCGGGCCTGGATGCGGTCTTCCTTGCTCAGCGTCTGCGCGTGGCTGTAGAAGCGGTCGTCGCTGGCAAGGACGTAGTCGAGGATGACGAGCCGGCCGAGGTCGTTCTGCCGCTCGGTGCTGAGGAAGGTCGGCAACCACACGACGGTGCGGGTGGTGAGCCCACCAGCGGCGAGGCGGTCGACGCGTTGGCGCGCCTCCCCGGCGCCGTGTCCGGCGTCGAAGGGGTAGCCGACGATGAACCGCCAGGCCGCGGAGCCGGCTGCGTCGGTGCCGGACTCGAACATGGCGTCGCTGGGCCAGGTGGTGTCGCGGACGCTGCCGATGACCATCTCGACGGTCCGGCGGGAACCCCGCCAGACGCGGGTCTGACGGTAGACGCCGAAGCTGTCCTCCTGGATGTCAGCGAGGCCGAGGGCCTTCCAGACGATGCCCTTGAGGGTGTTGCGCCGTCGGGCGTCGTTGTCCTCCTGGCGGGCGTTGCGGACGATGCTGTCGTGGTCGACGCCGGTAGTGCGGACCCGGATGATCGGGTTGCGGGTGTCGGGAGTGATCTGGATCTCGGGGACGTCCGCGGCCCACTTGCGCACGCGGGCGAGGACGACGGTGCCCTCGTCGCCGGGCAGGGGGCTGACGATGGAGCCGTGGTTGAGCGCTGCGAGCCGCGGCCCGGTGAGTTCGCGCAGGGCGGGGACGTCGGGGGCCACGGCGGACAGCAGGAGCGTCTTGACGAGGCGGTCCCCGGCGTGGAACGGGTGGTTGACAGGCAGGATGGCGAGGTCGCTGGCCTGCAGGCCGGACTCCTGCAGCAGCAGCGGGAGCAATTTCTCGTCGTAGAGACGGCGGGCACCCTTGATGCGGTTGCCGGTCTCGTCGTTGATGGGGCGGTCGCCTTCGATGACGAGGTCGAAGATGTCCCCCACGGGGATGACGTCGTCGATGGTGAGGGAGTCGCGCCGGTCGACGAGCAGGCGCTGCATCACCTTGAGAGCGGTGCGGTCGCGCTGCATCGCCGACGCGAGGGAACGCAGCGTGGACACGAGGGCTGGCGAGAACGGGTAAGTGCGGCGGAACGCCTCCTGGTCGGCGCCGCGGTGCTCGCGGTCGCCACCAGCGCTGTCGAGGAGGACGTCCCACACGGCGGGGCTGCGGTCGAGGGCGCCGAAGGCAGCGTCGAGCTGCCGCTTGGTGTCGTCCGTGTGGGGTTTGAGCAGACGCTTCTGCGCGACGTACGGGAGGTTGTCGTCGCCGAGGACGATGCGGGCGAAGCGGCCCTCTTGGTGGCGGAAGGCGTCGTCGAGAGCTTGCTGCTCGGAGCCGAAGCCACCACCGGCGGCGGCGAAGTACTTCTTCAGGTCCATCTGCCGCGCGACGAACGAGACGAGCGGGATGGGCCGGGGCCCGGTGTTGGACTCGACGAACTTGGTGAGCTTCTGCGCTTCGCGGCCGAACAGTTCCTTGTTGCGGACGTTGAAGGCCAACCAGAGGACGAGCTCGTCGAGGAAGAGGACGACGGCGTCGTAGCCGAGGCTCTTGGCGTGGGTGGTGACGGCGAGCAAGCCCTCGTCGAGCGGCAGGTACTCCGCGGACCGGGCGAAGGACGTGAAGTAGGTGCCGGCGAGGGCGGTGACCAGCTTCTGTCGTTCCTCGCTACCCGGCGCGGCGGCGCGCGCAGCGTCATAAGAGTCTCTTGCCCATGTGCCGCTGCCTTCGATGACACCGCCCCACACGTCGTCGGTGGGCTGCTCGCCGGCGCCGCCGTTGAGCCGGGCGAGGAACTTGTCGTCGCCGACGTCCAGGCGAGCGTTCTCCGCGTCGCGAAGCAAGCCGTCGCTGTAGTGGACGGCAGGCAAGTCGCAGCCAGGGTGCAGCTGGCGGATCTGATGCAGGTAGCCGCCGAGGAGGGTCTCCTCGATGCTGCGGGCGTCGAGGAAGTGGAACGCCAAGCGCAGGATGTTCCGACCTTGGAGGTCGCTGTCATGCTTGCTGATGACAGCCTGCAGGTCGGGGATGGCGCGGGCGCGCGGGTCGTGGCCGAGGAGCGCGTGCAGCACAGCCATGAAGTGGCTCTTGCCGGACCCGAACGAGCCGGACAGGAACGCCGCCCGGCTGTCGCCGTCGCGCAGTGCCGAAGCGACGACGTCGAGGGCCTGATCGAAGCGCTGCACCAGGTCGTCGGTGACGACGTAATCGCGCAGCGTCCGCACCAGCTGCCCCTCGTCGACCCCGTCGGTGATCTTCAGGACGTAGTCGTCAGACCCAGCGGTCTTGTCGATGTGGATGACATCGCGCAGGAGGGTGCTCACGGGGTGTCCTTCGTGCTTGCGGTCGCGGTCTTCTTGGCGGCTCGTGTGGCGGTGCCGGCGGCACGACCACGCTTGGGTGGCTCGGGGCGCCAGGCGGTGAGCTGTTCCGGCGTCATGCCCACCTCGCGGGCGAGGTCGTCGAGCTTCTGTCGGGCGTAGTCCGCCACGACGACACCACCCAATGAGGGGTCGGGCTCGTTGTGCCATTGATCCAGCCACGGCTGAAGCTCGACGAGCCCCGCGATGAGCGGCTTGAGCCGGTCCTCAGCCATGCCTTCGTTCTGCCGCTGCTGGATGATGCCGAGCAGGGCTAGCGCTTGCTGGGCGTGGTCCCACCCCGCCCACCCTAGAAGGGGCGTGGGGTCACCGGGACGCCCTACGTCCGGGTAGAGGATGAACCGTTCCTTGGGCACGTCAAGCTTGCCGCGGTGCGACCAGTACTCGACGCGTCGGAAATCGGCATTGGTGTACTTCGGCGGCACGGGGATGGGTTCAGCCAGCTTCTCGCCAGCGTCCTCAGAGCGCTGCAACGCCCACGTCTGCTCCCACGCCTCACGCTTGCGCAGACCCGTGTCCTTGTAACGGTAGGCCGCCAGGAACGGGACCGCTTCGGTCGACAGCAGCCGTTGCAAGCTGGCGGCGGCAGGCACATCTGGGCGGCCCTCCCACAACGCCAAGACGGAGGCCAGCTCCTCATCGCGAGAGACATCGTCAGCGAGCTGAGCGACGCTGCGGGTGGTGGGGCGACCGTGCCGGTCAAGCCAGAGCTTCTTGTCCTCCAACCGGTCCAGCAGCCAACCGCGCAGCGCTTCCTGTTCCTGCTTCTCCCATGACTCCGCCGCCCAACGCCGCTTGTGCTCGGGCTTCTCCAGGAGGCGGAGGTACGGGTGCGACTGGACCAGCTCGATGCGGCGATCAACGAGCTGGCGGTAGTCGGCAGGCCACTGGGCAGGGAGCTCCGTGATGGCCATGGATCCGTGACGGGCGAACCAGGCAGGGCTCTCTTCACCGGCGGCAGCTCGACGAGCGAGGACTACCTCGAAAGCGCGCTCACCGAGTGCGAGAGGCGGGGTCTCCTTGCCGTAAGTGAGCGGCTCATCGACGAGGTCGTAGAGCGAGTAGACCTGCCAGTCCAGCTCCTCTTGAGAGGCAACCATCCGCTGCCGAATGGCGCTGTGGCGAACATGGGCATCGTCCAGAACGGCGCGAGTCGGCGCCCCCGCTGCGGCAACGGCGGACGGTGTTGCGGCGGCGAGCTGCTGAGCGAGGTCATGGAGAACGCGACCTGCCGTCGACGCCGACCCTGAAGGCAGGGGATAGTCCTTCAATGTGGTGCCGGTGAATTCGTAGAAGTTTTCCCACGCCACCAATGTCTGACGCGCGCCAGCACTATCGACTGTCGACCCCTTGTTGTGACTGTTCTGCTTCAGCCAGAAGCAGGCCGTGGAAGAGTTGAGGACGCCGAGCAGCGCGAGGTGGTCGTCCTCGGTCGCCCCCTCCGGCAGCTTGATCACTGGCGCGGACCTGTTGAAGACCTTGCCGCCTCGGTCCAGCACAAAGTGGTTGTGGGTCGCGACGAATGCAAAGGTGATGGACAGCGGTCGGCGGTAGCGTTTGTGGAAAAACATGGAGTACTCGGCCCAGTTTAGACCCCGCTCGATCTGCGTCAGTCCGTAGGCGACTCGCTCGCTCAACTGAGTGCGCCAGGGCCATAGAAAGTTCGACACGGCCGGATGAGCGAGGAACTCCAAGCTTCCCTCATCGTAGGGCCACAAGGAGCACACCGGATTACTCAAGTTCCAGTCTCGCAGCACGTCCCCCTCCACGAGTGGACGGCGCATCGTGAGAGGGATTTCAGCACGCCGGAGGGTTCCGTCACCCACCATGAAGGCAGCGTCCTCGCGGGTGACAGCCCCGAAGCCGATCTCCGTCACGAGAGCGTCGAGTTTCTGGTGTCTGGCCCGATCCAGAGCTGCGGACAGTTCGTCAGCCCCGCCACCCGTCAGAGACCATGGATGCGTCGCGAGCCGCTCGCGGTGAAGTTCGGTAACGCTAACCCACTCGTCGGACCACCCGGGCTCTTGCACATGCTCGACAATCGAGGACCACACCAGCCCCTTCGCCGCATTCGCGGGGCGTCCCGGCTCCCCTCGAATACCAAGCACCGCCCGCACCGTCGATGCCACCGGCGCGCGGTTTTGGCCCGCGATCACAAGCGTCGGTGTTCCGTGCCCCGGGATGTATGCACCGGACGTGTCAATCACGTGCTGCAGGTCTCTACGAGGGAAGAACTTCTCGATGAGCGGCCCGCCAAACTCACGCTTCATGAAGGAGTTCGAGGTGATCTGCCCGACCCACCCCGCGTCCCGCCCGTCCTTAGCGAGGTCGAAGAACTTCTCCAGGAACGGCACCGTCAGGGCGTACGTGCCCTTGCAGTAATTATACAGCCCCCGATAGGCCTTGTTGGCAGCCTTGTCCTTGACCGTGATGTACGGCGGGTTGCCGACCACCACGTCGTACTGCCCCTCGGTGAGGATCGACCGCAGTGCCTCATAGTTCTCCGTCGCATAGGCAAGACCTGCCGCCACGGGGTCCTCCGCGAACTGCGCACCAAAGTTGAACGCCTCTTGACTTCGCCCGTAGCGCAGAGAGTCACCTACTGCCAGGTGGTACTTGAACGCAGGCGCCCCCTCGAGCGACTGCATCCCGCTCGCTTTCAATGCTGCGATGGTGAGCCGAAATCGGGCGATCGCCACCGCGAAGGGGTTGAGGTCCACCCCATAGACGGAGTCCAACGCCTTCTGCACTCGCTCGCGCTGGTCCAGTCCTGGCGCGTCCTGCTGCCACTTGTCCAGCAAGCGCTGGAATCCACCGAGCAGGAAGTGCCCCGATCCGCAGGTGGGATCGATGAGCTTGAATCCATCGAGCTGCCGCTCGCGCAACGCGGGAGCAAGCGTGAGGTCAAGAATGAACTTCTCAACGAAGTCCGGCGTCTGCAGCAGCGCGTACTTGTCTCGCGCTGCCTCTGACAAGTCCTGATACAAATCGCCAAGGAATCGGGTGTTCCATTCCGGGCTGTCGAACTCGGATTCGTGACCCTGCTGAGCGCGGCGGTGACGCCAGAACGTGACCAGCTCCTCCGCCTTGTCCCCGGACGGAGTGACCTGCCACAGGGGGCTCGTCTCGTCCACCAACGCCGCCGTCGCCGGCAACTCCTGTAGGTGGCTGACAGCGTCCAGCAGCCAGTCACGGACGGTCGCGTCGCCGGTCTCTCGTGCACGCCGCTGCAGGAAGTGCGCCTGACGGTCAAGAGCTTCCTGCCGGCGGTGCTCCGGCCCGGAGATCCACACCTGCTCCAGCAACGAGTTGTCCTCGCAGAAGCGCAAGAACACCGTCGTCAGTATCCACGCCACCGCGGCCTGGGTGACGCGGTCGGCCGACCACTCCTGCCACGACGTCGCCGTCCGCTCCGCCTTCACCGCAGCCGCGTGCTCCGCGCGCCAGCGCGCGTCCACCTCCGGCTGCGCAGCCAGCCGTTCCCGCAGGTCACCCTCCAACTGCAGCACCTGCGTGCGCAGCTCCGACGTCAGCCTCGACGAGACCGTCATGAAGCACTCCCCCCGGCCGGCAGCGACGCGCCCTGCTCGCTCGCGACCGACATCATTGATTCCTCGACCTGCACGACCTGCCCGCTGTGGGCGAGCGGCAACGGCCGACCGTCCAGGGACACGTCTTCCAACGCGGCGCGCGGAACGAGCAGCCACACCGCCCGACCACGCCGGAACGTCAGGTCCGCCCAGCGCGCCAGCACCTCGGGGTAGCCGTACGCAGCCAGCGGTTCCGCCTCCACCAGCAGCAAGGGGGGACCGGCCGTCGCAATCTCCGCTGTCACGGCAGCTTCGACCTCGGGGACAGCTTGTTTCAGCAACCCCTTGAGGCCCGCCGCGTCCCGCGAGCCGGCCGGGGCGGCATCGGCGAGCTGTACCCGGTCCCACGGCACTCCCGCGGCTGAGGCCTTCGCCTGCAGCACCTCGATGAGCCGGCCGGTGAGGTCCACGACCTGCGCGTCGAACCGGTCGGTGAGGAAGCGCTGCGCGTCGTCGAGGTGCCGGTAGTGCGCCGCGACGGCGAGGAAGGAGCGGGTGGCGATGCTCTCCTCCAGACGGCCTTTCTCCCGGTTGGCCGGTGCCGTCGGCAGGTGACCCACCCACGTCGTCAGGCGCGTCGTGAAGCCGGGCGCGAGGCGAGGCGCGGGCGGGGATGCGTAGGCGCTCTTCGTGACGTCCCACTGCAGGTCCAGACCGCTCGCTCGCACGATGCCGTCGAGGTCCGCCTGCGCGGTCGGCAGCAACGCCAGATCAGGGAATCGCGCCCGCACCCGCTCCACAATCTCTGTGGGCTTGACCTCCTGGTCCGCGGCTACCGCCCCGAGGGCGATCCTGACGGCGTCCCTCGGGGCCAGGTCGCGGGCGTGCAGCTCACCGCGACGGGTCGCCGCGCCTCGCGCGCTGAGCCGGGCGGCCGTGCGGACCAGCTGAATGGCGTTCAGCGGGGCGACACCCTCCGGCCACACCGTCCCGATCGCCTCCGCTGCACGAGCGGGCGGCAGCAGCGACTCACTCGACTCCGCAAGCTCCGCGACCAGCTCATCGACGCGGGCACCGAGTGCTGCCGCCGAGTCCAAGAGAGCGGGGTAGGTCGCCAGCAGCAGCGTCGGCACCGGCTTGCGACCGCGGCGACGCAGCACCGGCGACGGATCGCCGTCCCCACGCTCGACCTGGTCAGCGCGATCCAGCGCCAGCCGCACCAAGCCCGCGAGGGTGCGCGTCCCCTCCCGCGTCGTCCCCGCGCCGGTGGCGATGTGCCGGACGAGGACACCGACCTCCGCGACACCGCCCAGCGCAGCCAGGGACTCCTGCACCCGGGCGAGGATCCCGTTCAGCAGCTGCACCGCCCGCGGCGACTTGCCCCAGTCGCTCTGCGCTGCGGCCAGCGTGTTGAAAACCTGCGGCGCACCAGCCAGATTCATCGTCGGAGCGATGTCGGCCAGGGACGCGAACGCGTCACCGAGGTCACCAGCTCCCTCGTGGGGCACGCCCAACACCACCGCGGCGGCCCGACGGCGTCCGACTGCACGGGCCGAGCCTGCGAGGGTCACCAGCTCCTGGGCGATCGCCGTCGGATCGGCCAGCTCGTCACCGGACACCGTCCGGGACGCAGCCGCGGTCGAGGTGACGCCGAACTGCGCACGCCACTGCTTGGCCCGCTGCTGGATCTCCACCTTGGTCGCGGACGCCAGACCCCGCAGCTGCGACAAGCGACCCGGGTCCACGGCCGCCAAGTCGGCGACCGTGTGCACGCCCAGCGGCTCGAGCGCCGAGATAGCCCGAGCCGAAAGGCCCGCCTGGACCAGGGGTGTCGAGGAGGTGGCCTGCTCAGCGCGCTCGCTGGCGTCCGCGGGGACGGTTGTCACCGCCTGGGAGAAGACCTTCCTCCAGGCGTCGAGCATCTCGGCGGCCGTGGCGAAGCGCTGCCGGCTCTCCCGCTGCAGCGCGGTGCGGAAGAAACCGACCAGCGCCGGAGCCACCGACGGGTCGAACTCCGTCGGCTCCACGGTCGCCTCGACACCCTTCAGCGCTGCCGGGTCGCTCACCCCATCGCCGAAGGACGGGGCATGACCGGTCGCCATCTCGAAAAGCGTCACCGCACCCGCGTAGCGCTCCGCCGCGGAGTCCCACGTCGGGCGCAACGTGCTGCCGAGGAAAGGGTCCAGGTAGGGCGGCGTACCGGCGGTCACCTCCCCGGCCCCGGTGCGGGCCAGGGAGAAGTCGAAGAGCACCAGGTGCTTGGCGCGATCGCTGCGCTGCGCGCGGATGCCGAGGTTCGACGGCTTGACGTCGCGGTGGTCCAGCCCGCCGGCATCCAGCGCGACCAGCGCCTCCAACAGGTCCGTGCCCCAGCGCTCCAGCAGGTCCAGCGACAATCTCGGTCGCTTGCGCAGCTCGTCGGAGAGGGTCTCCTCCCCCGCCAACTCCAGCAGCAGCGCCGTGCGCTGGCCGATGCGCAGCGGCTGGTCGTCCAGCAACCGCACCAGGCGCGGGCTCTTCAACCGCGCCACGGAGCGCAGCACCTCGCCCTCGGCTTCCAGGCGGGCGGCGGCGGGCTCGTTGAGCGCCACCTTCAGCACTCGCTGCTCCCGATTCGCCGTCAGGTCACGCACCAGCAAGCCCGCGGCCGTCGAACCCGAGCCGAGTCGTCGCTCCAGCTCGAACTGGTCGCCGATGACCTCACCCGGGAGGGCGTTGAGGCAGTCGTCCTCGGGAGCGCTCGAGGCGGTCAGGAACTTCGCGGCGTCGTCCAGCAGGGCCAGGAAGCGCCCCACGTCCTCCAGGCGGTCCGACACCTTGGGGGCCGTCGCCCGCAGCACCAGCGAGCGCAGACGCGACGTCACCCCCGTGAGGTCCGCGGACAGGTCCAGGCCGTTGTCGCGCTGCAACCGGTCGCGCAGCTCCACCGCCGTCGCGGCCGGTGGACGGCCGGTGAGGATGAGGTAGGTGAGGGCGCCGAGGCCGAAGACGTCCAGGCGCACCCGATCCCCCGCAGTGACGCTCCAACGCCCCTCCGGCGCCAGGTAGGCCTCCGATTGGCGCTGTGACTGGTCCAGCGCGCCGCCGGCCTCCATGGCCCGCAGCAACCGCGTCGCCGTGCCGCGGGTGGCGTCATCGCCCTGCGCGCCGGCGACCTGCCAGCCACCCAGCTGGACCTGAGGTCCGTCCACCGCCGACTCCGTGACCAGCGCCGCCCGCGGCGACAGGCCGCGGTGCACCACGTGGCGCTGGTGCACGTAGGCGAGCGCCTCCGCGAGCTGGCGCACCAGGTCCAGCTGCTGACGCAAGCTCAACGTCGCGCCCTTGTCGGCCAGCCACAGGTCCAGCGGCTGCGCCTTCTCGTTGCGCTCGTAGACCAGGCCGACGCCGAGCTCGCTCTCGACGATGTCCTCCGGCGCCAGCACCCGCTCGTGCTTCAGCCTCGACGTCAGCTCGTACTCGCGCTGCACCAGCTGCTGACTGGTGCGCTGTTCGGCCTCCGGCACGCCCTGCGCCACCACCGAGAAGCGGATGCGCGCCGGCCGCCGGGTGAGGCGGTGCTCTGCGGGCCAGTCCTGCCAGCCCTCCCCCTCCGCCGTGGGGTGGTCGATGATCCGCCAGGACCCGACCTCCTGCTCACGGCGTGCGGCGAAGCCGATGCGGTCCAGCAGCATCGAGAGCAGGTCGTCCTGGTGGACGAGGGCAGGGAGCTGACGGTTCGGGTCCGGCGGCTCGAGCAAGCGCTCCGCGAGGCTCGGCAGGCCGCTGCGGTTCTGCCGACCGTCCAGGCCGAAGAGGTCCGTCTTGTCGGACGGGGGGAGCTGACAGCGCCCGTCCGGGTGGTGCAGGAAGACGCACTCCTGGATGTACGGGACCTCGTGGCGAGGCACGTCGGGTTGGATCTCCCGCAGCGCGTCACCGATGACGCTGCGCAGGCGCTGCGCCTTGCGGCGGGTCAGAAGCAGCGGGGAGTCCTCGCTGCGGCCGTGGCGCTGCCACCGGTACGCCGACCCCGTGATCACACCCGAGTAGTGCTTCAGCTCCACCAGGTGCAGGCGGCCCTGACCGAGGACCAGCAGGTCCACCTCGTGCCACTTGCCGCTGGTGTCGCGGAACTCGAAGTTGCTCCACGCGCGGTAGGGAGCGTGGTCGGGCAACAGAGCCCGGGCGTGCTCCAAGCCGGCGCGCTCGTGCACGAACTCCGAGCGGCTGACCTCGCGCCAGCGCTCGCTGCCCTCGTGCATGCGTCATTGCCCCCCGTGCCGGTGGGCGGTCGCTGTGGGTCGCCCGTGTGGTGCTCTCCGTTCATCCTGCCTCATGACGCAGACAGGGTGCTGTCGATCGAGCGACTACTTCTAACACCGTACATCGCACGTACGATGATCGTACGATGTTCCATGTGGAGGAGAGCCGTGCCGACCGCTGATGAGGTCGCCGCTGCCCTCACCCTCCTGCGCCGGCACGGCGAGACCGCCACCATCGAGGCCAAGAACGCCGCCGGCGGACTCCCCAAGAGCCTCCGGGCGACGCTCAGCGCCTTCGCCAACGGTCGCGGGGGGCTCCTCCTGCTCGGGGTCGACGAGGAAGCGGGCTTCGAACTCGTCCGGACGCTCGACGCTCCCCGGACGGCTCAGCTGCTCGACGAGGCGGCGACGGGCGAGCTGACACCGCCGCTGCGCCTGGACATCGACGTCGTCGAGGTCGACGGCGCTCAGGTCGTCGCCGCGTGGGTGCCCGAGCTGCCGGCCGAACAGAAGCCGTGCTGGGTCACCGCGCGCGGAGAGCGAGCCGGCTCGTACACCCGCTCCTTTGAGGGAGAGCGAGTCCTCACCGACTACGAGGCCTACGCCCTGCGTGAAAGCCGCGGCCAGCCCCTCCACGACCTCGAACCCACCGACGCGACAAGGGCCGATCTGGACCACGAGGCGGTCGGGACCCTGCTCGCTCACGTCCGACGTCGACAAGCTCGCATCTTCCGCGACGCCGCCGACGAGGTCGTGCTGCAGCGGCTCAACGTGCTCGTCCGGCGCGGTGACGACCTCGTGCCCAGCCTGGCCGGCCTCCTGGTGCTGGGCACCTACCCGCAGCAGTTCTTCCCCCAGCTGCACATCTCCTTCGTCAACGTCCCGGGCCGCGACAAGGGGGCCGCCCCCGCCGGTGGTCCCCGCTTCCTGGACAACCAGACGCTGCTCGGTCCGCTGCCGTCGATGGTCGAGGACGCCGTGGCCGCGGTCACCCGCAACATGGCGCTGCGCTCCACCGTCACCGGCGTCGGCCGCAGCGATGCGTACGACTACCCCGTGGAGGCGGTCCGCGAGGCCGTCGTCAACGCCGTCATGCACCGCGACTACGGCCCCCTCAGCCGAGGCACGCAGGTACAGGTCGAGATGTACTCCGACCGCCTGGAGGTCACCAGCCCCGGCGGCCTCTTCGGGCCCGTCACACCCGACGCGCTCGGGGAGGTCTCCTCCAGCCGCAACAGTCGCCTCGCGCTCCTGCTCGCCGACGTCCCGCTGCCCGGGACCGACCGGGTCGTCTGCGAGAACCGCGGCAGCGGCATCCCCGTGATGACCGGACTCCTGCGGCGCGCCGGTCTGTCGCTACCGGACTTCCACACCACCTTGACCCGGTTCCGCGTCACCTTCCCCAAGAGCTCACTGTTGGACGAGGACGTGCTGCGCTGGCTGCACGACACCATCGGCGACACGGCGCCCGAGCCACAGCGGCTTGCCCTCGCTCTAGCACGCCGGCGAGACAGCATCGACAACCACGCGCTGCGCCAGCTGGGTCTCGACGCCTCCGTCGCCACCGCGACGCTGCGGGCGTTGACCCAACAGGGCCTGCTGACCAAGTCCGCGGGACGGCGGTACGCCACCTACGCCCTCACCGAAGAACCGGTGCCCCGACGACAGCCCTCCCTGTTCGACGAGCCTGGCACGGCGGCGCCGGCGGCGCCGAGCCCCTCTCGGGCGGATCGGGTCGAGCGGCTGCTCGCACTCCTGGACGACGGAGCGGACCACCACGTCCTGGACTTGGCCACGTCCCTCGACTTGGGCAGGGAAGTGGTCACGCGCTACCTCAACGAGCTGATCCGCGACGGTCGAGCGGCGGCGACCGCTCCACCTCGCGACCGGCGGCGCCGTTATCGACGTGCCTGATAGTCGCGTCCTGTATTCCCGAACGGGGTTGGAGTGACTAGACGACCGATCAATCAGCCCCTTGATGTCACGGACCAGGACCCATCGCACGTGATGGCGAGGAACTGGGTGTCTCGAGGCACGACGACAGTTCCGGAGTAAGCGCCGATGACGTTGACGAGAAGATCGGGAGGACCCCCGTACGCCCACACCGTGAGGTTATCGCTACCAGAAGCTTCTATTCGGACAATCCGGGCCGTCGTTGTGGGCTGCAAGTCAGCGCTCATGAACCGGACAGAGTCACCGAAACCGCGCTCCTGATCTCCGAGGACGGACAGATCGTCCGGGCCGAGAAAGCTCAGACTCCAATGCCCCTCTGTCTGAACCTGTATGGCGCCGACGGGGCCTTCCAGTCCCGCTACGCATGTACCCGTGTACAGGCCGATCGTGTTCACGACGAGCTCAAGCTGACTCAAGTCTGGCGCCAACGTCCAAACCATGAAGTTGGCATCTGCGCTGCCCCCCTGGATTCGAAGAACTTGAGCGCCCTCAAGATCCGGAGTGAACTGGATGACGTCGTCGCCGAAGCCAACGAACGGCGCATCGATGCTTCCCACAAATTCCTCCTCGTGAAGTCGCTGGACGCCCAGAACGTCCGGCACCGTCAATCCACGTAGTCCCCAAGTACGGCTCACTACGGCACCCTGCTCGGTCGGCCTTTCCGCTCCGCCGGTCGACATCAACGTGATCTCATCGGCACCCACGAGTTCAGTCGCGTTGAACCAACCAGCTGCGCCGCTACGTCATGTTCAGGTAAAGGTCCCGTCGTTTTGGGGCTCAGTGATCGACGACGTTGCCATGAGCTTCCTGATACGCAGCGATGAGCTCCGGCCGGAGTCGACCTCGCTCACCCACCTGCCACCCGTTCGCGCGACCCCACGCCCGAATCTCTGCTGGCGAGGCAGAAGTCGTTGGCATCCCCGGCAGTACCGTGCTCATTGCCGCCACGTCGCCCGACCATCCTGCTACGGGGTCACTTTGCACGACCAACGCGACGCCCTCGACCACCCCGACGTGCTCGTCATCGTCGGTAGTCGCCTCGTGCGGCCGAACGCCCCGCTTCTCGAGGGTTGCCCAAAGGCTGTGAAGCGCAGCCTCACGGTTCCAGTTGAACTCGCTGTCGCGAACCCGCCAGAACTGCCACCCGGCGCGCTTGAGCTCCTGTTCGCGATAGACGTCATTGGCTATCTGCTCCGGACTGGAGTGCCACGCCTCACCGTCACACTCGACCGCAAGGCGGCCCTTCGCGCCCGTGACCACAAGGTCGATGCGCCGGCCGTTCACCTCCCACTGCGGTGTCACCTGGTAGCCCCGCTCACGGATGGCGAGGTAGACGCGCTGCTCGAAGAGCGAATCAAAGACCGGGTGCCGTTCGTCGGGGGTCACATTTCCCAGGTCTGCTGCAGAGCGGGGTGCTGGCGGGTCACTTAGGTGGGTCAGCAGTGAACGTCGCAGATCCGCTGGTTTAAGAGAATCGACTGTCACCGAGTGGAACAACCACATCTGGTCCTGCGCCCGGCTGGCGCCGACGTTGTAGCGCCGGCGCGCCTCTTCGGATGTCTGTGCCGTATTGCTGCGGTTCGGTCCGACGACGAGCGACAGCATGATGACGTGCCGCTCATCGCCCTGGAAGTCGGGCGGGATACCGACGCGCAACCGCCGTTCTTGGGACACACCTTGAGGAATGACACGACGAAGCTCCTGATCGATGAGGTCGACGTGCGCCTGGCCTCCTTGCAGCACGACGACACCGAACGTCTTGCCGGCGTACGCAGGGTCGGCGATGCAGGCAGCGACCTGCTGGGCGATGGCCACCGCCTCATGACGGTTGCGGAGCTTTGAGTCTTGGCCCTCACTGAGAGCACCCTGCACATAGCGCACTCTCAAGGGTGCTAGCCGGTCACTGCCGAACTGCCGCAGCGGGACGAGCGGCGCGTCGCCGTAAAATTCACGCGACGACCAGTCGATGATCTCCGGCATGCAGCGGAAGTGCTCGCGCAACCGGACGACCGACCCGAAGCGCGTCGTCAGCAGGCTGAACAGGCTGTCCTTCGGAGTCAGCGACACCCGCAAGTAGTTGGGCAGTGCCGCGAGGTACGTGTCGAGCTTGTCGAAGATTGGTTGCAACGCCCCCATGGACACCGCGGAGGGGGCGCACTGGCGGTCATCTCCCACGACGATGACCCGTGGCGCCAACCACAACAGGTACAACGTCTCGATGCTGGCCTGGCTGGCTTCGTCGATGATGACGACGTCGAAGGAGTTCTTGTCCGGTGGCACGGTCTCCAGCACCTCAGCCAGCGGCATGATCCACGCCGGTACCGCCCCCCGCGCCTCCGTCATGGCTTCCTTGGCCGCCGACGCGAAGCGGTGTGCGAACTTCCCGGTTCCTGCCCCACGCGACTGGGTGGCACTCTGGAACGCCCGCAGTGCTTGGGACTGTCGTGCGGTCATCCGCGACAACGTGGCGTCCCAGGCCTTCTCCGCCGCCAGCTGCCCAGTCAGCGCCCCAATCGAAGCGGTCACCTCGGCGAGCTGACTGTCCAGCGACGCTTCCCGGCCGGGGCGTCGCTGGTCGTGGAAGAAGGTGGATGCCTTCGCCCACGCCCATGCGCCTTCGAGGTCTCCCAGTCGGCTGGCCCACGCAGGATCGGCGGCGGAAGCGTCGATCAGCGCAGCAAGTCCGGGGTGGTTCGCCTCGACGGCGCGCGCGAGCTCGTCGCCGCGCCGTTGGCTCGCCGCGTCCACTGCTGCGTCCGCGAGCGCCGAGTGGGCCTGCGCGTAGCCCGAGACGTCCCGCAGCGCCACGGCTCGTGCGAGGGCACGACTCTCGGGAGCCGCACGATCGACGGCGGCGATGTCCTGCACTGATGCCAGCAGCTCCTCGACCGCGCGCCGTGCAGCCTCCGCGTCGAGCTGAGCGGCGACACCAGGAAGGGCTTCAGCGAAGGCCGTCCACTCCTCGCGCGAGTCGAGAGCGAGCGTGACTCCAGCGTCGCGCAGCAGCTCGCGCACATCACTCATCGCCGCCAGGGCGCGCGAGGCACGGGACAGCGCCTGGTGCGCGTCGACCAGTGCCGACACCGTGAGCCGCACCGACGGGCTGGACGGGACCTCGTGCCCGACGTCGGCCCACCGCACGACGAGCTCTCTGGCGTCGACCTCGACGCCGAGCTGGGTCACCACGACGTCCAGCTGTTCGACCGTGCTCGGTGCGACGTCGTTGACCGTCGCCGCCAGCAGTCGTTCCGCCTGCTTCTCGGGCGCCGACCGGAACATCCCCTTCGCGCGGATCTTCCCGCCCGCCGCCGCGTGCACCTGCAGAGCGCGGCCGGCCGTGAGCTGTGCCGCCATGCTCTCGGCTCCGCTGGAGTCGAATTCCGGCAGCACGACGCGTTGCAGCGCCAGACCATCGAGGGCTCGGTTCATGTCCTCAGCGCGACCGGACACCTGGTGCAGCCCTTGCCACAACGAGGTGTTGCGGCCGCGCAGGGAGTCGTCGATGCAGCGACGTTGCCAGTCGTCCCCCGCATCACCGCGCGACAGACCGGCCAGGGTGGTCCGCACGACCTCGTTCTCGCGCTCGAGGCGCGCGAGGACGTCACGGCTCACCGGCTCCATCGCGGCGACCAGGTCCGAGACCACGGCGCCGGCGGCGGCCGCGGTGGCTCGCTCTGCCGCCACCAAGGCTGCTACCCGCTCGGGGGTCGGGAGGTCGCTCACGGAGGGGATGACCTGTGCGGTGCGGGCGCGTCGCTGCGGTGTCGACGAAGCGGTCAAGCGGACCAGCTCTCCGACCCCCGCGGCATCCACCGGCAGTCGGGCGGGAGCGGCCTGTGGCAGGGGGATCGGCATCCAGTCGAAGCGGTCTGCGCGCTCCCGCAGCCGCGCTGCGATGGCGGCCAAGGTGCCGCCGTAACCGGGGGCGACCGTCCCCTCGGGGTGGACGTACGTCTCCGACTCACGCAGTGAGCGGATGTCCTCCATCAGCGATGCACGGCGGGACTGCGCTGCCGCTCGCTCCGCGCCGAGCTGAGCGATCCGACGGGCGTACTGCGACGAGTCGTACTGCCCGTGCCGATCCACCAGAGCGTTCACGCTGCGGGACAACTCCGCCGACCCACCACGACCCTGGTCCGTCATCGAGACGCAGAGCTCGCGCACCTCCGAGGGGATCTTCTCGCGCAGCACGCTCAGCGCCTGAGCCTTCTGACTGGTCACCAGCACGCGCTGCCCCTCGGCGACGAGTGCGGACACCAGGTTGGCGATGGTGTGGGTCTTGCCGGTTCCCGGCGGACCTTGCACCACGACACCGGTGTCCCGGCCCAGGCGCTCGATGATTTTCCGCTGCTCCTCGTTGGCCGGGAGGGGGAAGAGCGGGTCAGCAGCGATGGCTGCACCAGCACCACCCTCGGACTCCAGCCACGACAACCGTTCCTGCGGCTCCATCGACTCCAGCAGTTGGACCAGGCCGAGCGGGGCCTCTGCGTCCGGGCCCTGCAGCGCCTCCGACATGCGGTCGTAGTACGCGAGCAGGCTCGCCCGACCTCGTGGGCGCAGCACCACCGCGGGCGCGAAGTGCAGCGCGGGGGTCGCGTCGAGCTCGGTCGCCGCCTCGACGCCCTTGGCGTAGGCGCGGCACAGGGGCAGCGCGAGGGCGCGCCACTGCTCGAGCACCTCGTGGACCGACTCGTCGAGGGGTAGGTCCAGCCCGCCGCGGACGACCTCCCGCGCCGGTTCCGCCCGGACGCCGTCGAAGCCGGTGACCCCGTCCAGCAGGTCTCGATCGTGCAGTCTCGTGCTGGCGGGGTCAGCCACGAGCAAGGCGAGTGCGCCAGTCCGCGCGTCGACGTCCACCGACAAGCGTGTGCTCAGCAGGTGGTTGCGGACCCGCTCACCGTCTTCCGTCAGCCAGGACAGCAGTCCCACCTGCAGGACCAGTTCGAACTGGTCGTCCTGCTGCGAGAGTTGGCGGTGTGCACCGCTGAGCTCCTCGTACCAGCGCCGTGCGGGCGCGGAGCGGCGGTCGCGGTCGGCCCAGGCACGCCACTCACCGCTCCAGCGGGCGTACTCGCGCCGCACCTGCGAGTCGCCGACGAAGCCACTGGACCCGTCGGCTTCCTCCACCGTCCGGTCCACGAGGAGCGGGACCGGCGCCGAGGAGTCCGCTAGCCGCGACGCGTCCACCCATCCCGTGAGCACCTCGGGAAGCGTGGGGGGCGGCTCGGCAGCCACCGCGGGAAAGGTGGCCAGTCGTTCGCCGGGCCCCGCCGTAGCGTCGACGCTGATCTCCACGGGGAGCGCGTCCCACCACAGGACCCGCGGTTGCGCCTCGACGTCACGCACTGGCTTCGAGCCCATCGTGGCCAGCGCTCGCAGGAAGTCCACCAGCGAACTGACTTGCCCGACCAGCTCACGGCGGCGCGCCGCTTTCGTCTCCGTCACGTGTCTCCCTCTCAACGCTCCGTCAACATCTTGCCTGAGAGCACTGACTCGAGGTGCGCGGACGACAAGAACACACCTCGTTCGTCCCGCTCACGTCGACGAACCGGCGGTCACCCTGCTGCGGTGAACGCGCGGAGAGCGACAGCCCTACCCGGCAATCTCCTGACCGAGGAATCGGGGCTCGAGCACAGGAGGCTCCGACCACATCGACAGATAGCGACCGTCTGACTACGGTCCGATGGTGGGCGATGACCGATGCGAGGACGTACGCGTCGCCCTGCTGGACGCCCGCGCCGGACATCCACTGACGCGGACCCACGTGATCGTCGCGAGCACGATCGCCGCCATCACGCTTCGGCGTGCGCTCGCGGCGGACTCCGGCTTGGCCAACGTCCGCTTCGGATCCATCGGCCAGCTCGCAGAGCAGCTGGCGGCCCGGCACCTGGCCCTCGACCCGTCCGGCCCGCGGTCGCTGGTGACGCCGGCGCTGCGACGCGAGGCCCTCCGGCGCGCACTCACCAACTGCTCCACCAGTCCGGTCACGGCCATGGCCGGCGACCGGGCCGGCCTGCGGTTGCTCGAGAGGCTCGTGGGCGAGCTCGACCGCGCGGACGTCGACCCTGACGAGCGCCCGCCGGGCCTGTCTTCGCGGGGTGTCGACGTCCTCGACCTCTACGCCGCATACCGCCGGCACTTGGGACCTGCCGTCACCCCTCCGCAGCTGGTGCGGGCGGCGGCCGCCGCGATCAGGTGCGGGACTGACGTGGCCGTGCAGGTCGTCCTGGTGGACGACAGGGCAGTCACGGACGCCGAGCAGGAACTCCTGAACGAGCTGGCAGCCGTCGGTCGACTGCACCGACCAACACACGACGGTGCTCCGACCAGCGCCGACGTCCACCTGACCGTGGCCCCGGACGCGGAGGAGGAGGTGCGCACAGCGGTGCGGCGCGTGGTCGACCACCTCGAGCGACACCCCTTGCGGCCGGAGCGCCTCGGGATCGCCTACAGCTCCGAGGTGCCCTACGCCCGGATGCTCGCCGAGCAGCTCACCGCTGCCGGCCTTCCGCACCACGTCGCGGTGCGGCGTCACCTGGACGAGACCCTCGCGGGCCGCACCCTGCTGTCCACCCTCCAGCTGCACCGTCGCGGGTACCCCCGCGCCGACACGCTGACGTGGCTCTCCGCCGCGCCGATGAGGACGGCGGACGGAAAGCCGGTTCCGTCATGGCGGTGGGAGCAGATCTCCCGAGGAGCCGGCGTGTCCCGAGGGTTGGACACCTGGCGGCTGCGGCTGGAGCGCTGGGCCCGCAAGCAAGCGGCCCGCGACGTCATCGACGAGGCCGCGCGGGATGCACGCGACCGGCGGCTGGCCGACGCGTCGAGCCTCGGCGACACCGTGGAGGCGATCGCGGCGCTCGCCGAAGCGGCCCTCACCGCGGCGACGTGGACCGACGTGTCGAACAGCCTGCTCGCCCTGCTTCGGCAGTGCCTGGGTGATCCGACGGACGTGGACGGCTGGTCGTGGAGCACCTCTGCTGACCTCGACGCGGTGGTCGAGCGTGAGCAGCAGGCGCACGCCGACGTGGCCCGGGCGCTCACGGACCTGGCCGAGCTCGACCGCACGTCAGCTCCACCGACGCCGGATTCGGTCGCCGAGGTCGTCGCCGACGAGCTGCGGGCCTCTGTGCCCGGCACCACGACGTTGGGCCGCGGGATCCTCGTGGGGCCCATCGCCGACTTCACTGGCGCAGACCTCGACCTGCTGGTTGTCGTCGGGCTCACCGAGGACGCAGCGCCCGCCCGACAGCGCGAACACCCCGTCCTGTGGGACGCCGACCGGGTGCTCCTGTCACCGCACCTCGCCACGGTGGCCACCCGTCGTGCGGACGCGCGACACGCTTGGCTCGCCGCACTGGGCGCCGCTCGACACATGCACCTGTCCACGGCACGAGCCAACACCCGCTCTCAACGTCGTCAGTTCCCCTCGCCCTGGTTCCTCGACGAAGCTGAGCGGCTGGCGGGCCGACGGGTGTCCATGGAGGACGTCACGGCTCTCACCGCCGACTGGCTCACGACGTCCGACTCCTCGACCGACGCCCTGCTCCGCACCGAGGCCTTCGCCTCCCCGCACGAGCTGGACGTCGCCATCGCCGTGCGCGGCGGCGTCGACGTCCTGGCTTCCCACGACCACCGTCTGCGCCGTGGTCTGCTCGCCGCCCGCACCCGAGCGCGCGGCACCTTCGGGGAGTGGACGGGCGGCGTGGGCGCGCTGCCTGCGGTCCTGCGCGCGGAGATCGACCAGCGCCACTCGGCGAGCGCCCTGCAGGAGTGGGCGACCTGCCCCACCCGGCACCTGTTCCGCTACGTGCTCGGGGTGCGCGACGTCGAGGACGTCGGTGCCCGGGACGGGGCGGATCCACGGGAGCGCGGGACCTTGGTGCACGCCGTCCTCGAGGAGTTCCTCTCGCGCCACCTCGGAGAGCCGGGCCGACCGGGCCGTGATCCGGGCGAGGCCTGGTCCGGCGCCGACCTCGACGACCTCCTCCGGATATTCGAGGACCGCGTGTCCGGCTTCGTGGCGGACGGCCTCGCGGGCCGTCACGCCGTCGTCTGGTCCGTGGAACGAGCCCGACTGCGACGAGCGCTCACCGCCGCGCTGCACGCCGACAGCGAATCCCGCCGGCGTCACGATGCCTGGCCCATCGCCCTGGAGATGCCGTTCGGCCGCGACGGCCAGCCTGACCTCGAGGTGCACCTGCCGACGCAGGGGCCGGTCTCCTTCGCGGGCTCCGTCGACCGGGTGGACGCCACCGCTGACGGCGGCCTGGTGATCCTCGACTACAAGGCCGGCAGAGCAGCGAAGTACCCAAAACTCTTGCCAGAGCGGGGCAGCGGCGAGGCAGCACCGGACATCGTCGACCGGGGGCGCATGCTGCAGCTCCCGCTGTACGCCCTCGCCTCGCGCACCCGCTTCGGATCCGCCGAGACACCCGTCGAGGGCTACTTCTCGCTGGTGGAGCGCAGAGGCATCGAGGTGGGGGCGGAGATCGACGACGCCGCGGTCGAGCGCCTCACGCACGCGCTCGAGGTCTCCGTGTCCGGCATCCGCTCCGGGGTCTACCCGGCGAACCCCGGCCAGCTGGAGGACAGCCGCGGGTGGGAGTCGTGCCGGCACTGCGCCTTCGACCGGGTGTGCCCCGACACTCGGGGGGAGCAGTGGCGCGCAGCCCGCGAGGACCCCGCGGTCTCCGAGTACCGCCGACTCGCCAGCACTGAGGAGGAGGAGGTGTGAGCACCCCCTTCGCCGACCAAGCTGACCGGAACCGCATCCGCACTGCCCACACGGACACCCTCTTCGTCGAGGCCGGCGCGGGCACGGGGAAGACGACGGCCCTCGTTGCTCGCGTCGTCGACATGGTCGCCACCGCGCACTTGGAGTCCATCGACGGACTGGCCGCCATCACCTTCACCGAGAACGCGGCGGCGGAGCTGCGCAGCCGCATCCGGGAAGGTCTCGAGGACGGTGCGCGCGGAGCGCACCGCGACACCGAGTACGACGACGCACAACGAGCGCGGTGCCGGAGAGCGCTGGACCACCTCGACGACGCCGTCATCGCGACGTTGCACGGGTGGGCCACCCGCATCCTCGGCGAAGCGCCCCTCGAAGCCGGTCTCCCACCGACCTTCACGATCGCCGCCACCGCGGGCAGGCACGACCTCGTCGCCGAGGACTGGCAGGACGCCCTCTCCGACCTGCTCGCCGACGAGGCGCTGCAGCGGCACGTCGTTGCCGGCCTCACGCTCGGGATCTCCCTCGACCAGCTGCGCGAGGTGGCGACCGCCCTGTCGCAGTCGTGGGACCGGTTGGTGACCCGTCCCCTGCGAGCTCGGCCGATGCCCAGGGTCGACGCGTCGTCCATCACCGAGCACCTGCGCCGCGCCGTGCAGGACGGCCCGGCGTGGCCCGCCGGCGACCGTCTGACGGCCTTCCTGCAGGAGCGCATCGTCCCTCTGCTCGACGCTCTCGAGCGCGCCCGCGAGGAGGCCGACGTCCTCGACCTGCTGACAGAGAAGGTGTTGAAGAACGCCGGTAACAAGGCTGCCTGGACGGCCGCCGGTGTCGAGAAGAGCCGTGTCATCGATGAGCTGACACAGGCCGAAGACGAGCGGGTGGCCCTGCTCGGTGCCGTAGGGACGGCGGTCACCGAGACACTGGCGGCCCGCCTGCAGGACTGGGTGCTCGAGCAGTCGACGCGCCGACAGGCCGAAGGGGCACTCGACTACCACGACCTCCTGGTGCACGCGCGGAACCTCCTGCGTGCGGAGCGGCAGGTCCGGGAGAAGCTCCACGCGGCGTGGCCCGTGCTCATGATCGACGAGTTCCAAGACACGGACCCGCTGCAGATCGAGATCGCCTGCCTCATCGCGGGGGACTGCGGCGCAACCCCCCCCGACGCACTGGTCGCAGATCCCCATCCCGGATGGTCGCCTGTTCTTCGTCGGGGACGCCAAGCAGTCGATCTACCGCTTCCGCCGGGCCGACATCGCGACGTTCGCGGCGGTCGGCGACGAGCACGACTCCGGCCGCAGCGGACTGACCGTCAACTTCCGCAGCGTGCCCGGAGTGCTGGCCGCAGCCAACCACGCCTTCGACGAGCTGATCGGGTCCGACCCGGGCGCCGGGATGCCCTACTCACGGCTGCACCCCGCGCGCGCGGCCGCGGTCGCCGACCAGCCTCCGGTCCTGCTCCTCGGTGGCCCGCACCCTGGCGCCGGGGCAGCCACACTGCGACAGCAGGAGACTCAACACATCGCCGACGTCATCGTGCGGGCGAAGGCCGAGGGGTGGCTCGTAGGTGACGGGCGACCCGCGACCTTCTCCGACGTCGCCGTCCTACTCCCCACCCGGACGACGCTGCCCGCGTTGCAGCGGGCGCTGGACGCTCGGGGTGTCCCCTACCGGATCGAGAGCCGCAGCCTCGTGTGGTCGACCGAGGCCGTCCGCAACCTCGTGACGCTGCTGCAGGCGATCGACTCCCCGGCCGACGAAGTCGCGCTGCTCGCGGCGCTGCGGCAGCCGGGGCTCGCGTGCTCGGACGTCGACCTCCTCCAGTGGCGGGCCGCCGGTGGGCGATGGTCGCTGTTCGCCCCAACTCCCGAAGACCTGACCGCCGAGCACCCCGTCGCATCCGCTCTGCGGCTGCTGAAGGGCTGGCACGAGCGCCGGTGGTGGGTCCCCGTCAACCACCTCGTCGACGAGGTCGTGCGCGAGCTGCGCCTGGTCGAGCTGACGGCGTCCCAGCCACGACCCCGTGACCACTGGCGTCGGCTCCGCTTCGTCGTCGACCAGGCACGAGCCTGGTGCGACGGCGGTGGCTCCGGGCTGAGCGGTTTCGTCGCATGGGCCGTCCAGCAGACCGAGAGCGACGCCGACCTGCTCGAGACGGTCGTTCCCGAAGCGGACGACGACGCGGTCCGCATCCTCACGGTCCACGGCTCGAAGGGGCTCGAGTTCCCCATCACGGTGGTGGCCGGCCTCAGCAGCTCCGGCGGCCGCACGGATGCCGTGCTCTGGACGAACGGGGGACCGCTCGTGCGCCTCAAGGCCCACGTCCTCGAGATGGCCGGCTGGCCCGACGCCTCCACCACGGAGGACGCCGAACGCGCGCGGGAAGCGACGCGTCTCCTCTACGTCGCGCTGACCCGGGCCATGGACCACCTCGTCATCGGTTGCTACTACAAGCCTCCGAAGACGAACTCCGGCAGGGCCAGTGCCGCACAGCGCCTGTGGGAGCTGTTGTCGCCGGCCGGCCTGGTCCGCACCGAGGCGGCGCCGCCCGCTTCGATGACCAACCTTCCGGTCGAACCCGTGACCGCGTGGCCGATCCCCGACCGCGACGTATTCGCACGCGACCGCGCCCAGCTTCTCGCCGCCCTCGGAACGCGAGTGGCGACGAGTCCCACAGCACTGGCGCGGGAGCGCGCCGGCTCCGACGGGTCGACCGTGCCGCCCCACGTCGCCTCGACCGCTTCACGGCGACCACCGGCGTTTGCTCGCCATGGTGGCCGCGGCGCGGCCATCGGTACTGCGGTGCACCGGGTGCTCGAGCTCGCCACGCTTCCGTCGCCCTCGGAGGATGAGCTCCAAGCCCTGGCGCACGCGGCGTGCGAGGCGCAGGGCATCCCCGACCTGGTCTCCGACGTCGTCGGTCGTGTGCGGACTGCGCTGGCCTCGGAAGTGGCCCAGCACCTCTCATCGGGCTCGTCGTGGCGAGAGGTGTACCTGGTGGTTGATGACGGCGCGCGCTTCGTCGAGGGCTACATCGACCTCCTCGCGGAGACCGACGACGGCCGTCTGGTGCTGGTGGACTGGAAGACCGACAGAGCCGTCACCGCTGCGGAGATCGCGGCCAAGCGAGAGCAGTACCGACCGCAGCTGTCCGCCTACGCCGACGCCGTGAACCGCGTCCTCGGTCGCCGTCCCGAGACCCACCTCGTCTTCACCCGTCCCACCCCTGCGGAATGATCGTGTGGTGTCCGCGCACGCGGTTGGTGCTCCCGAGAAGTCGGTGAGGTCACCCGTGGGACGGCGAGGTGTCCAACCAGGCGCACGTGTCCGGGAACACCTCTCGGACGTCTTCGTACGTGAGCCACCCGAGTCGACGCGACACGGCGACGAAGTCCATCGACGTCCGGTGCGGCAGGTGGCGCGCCAGTAGAAGGGGGTCGGCGCGATACCCGGTCATCAGCCACCCGTACAAGCGGGTCGTCGGCTGGCGGCGGAAGACTTCCGGCGTCAGCAGCACCAGGCAACCCGCGTCAGGCGACCGCTCCAGCAGGACGTCGACGTTGCGGGCGATCTGGTTCCGCGTGACGTCGTACTCGATCTTCGTCGATGCGTCGGACTCGACCTTGGCCTCGAAGGCGACCGTGAAGCCGTCGGCACCGACGAGGAGCGCGTCCACGTGCGTCGGTCCCTCGAGGAGCACGCCGGGTCGATGCGCAGCGGCGCGGCGCGTCGGTGTCAGCACAGCGTCCCCGAGCCGGGCGAGGAGAGCGGCTCGGTAGCTCGGCGGCGACGGCAGACGGGCTTCGAAGTACAGCTTCGGCGCGGGACCGAGCGCCTCGCCCCACGTGGTGAACCGGGTGACGGGCGGGACGGCCCCCAGGCAGCGGGTCAGCAAGGACGTCCACGCTGCCACCGGGTCCGCCGACCGAGCGACGGGCATGAGCGCACCGATCACCCAGAAGCGCTCGTCCTTCTCGATCTGGTGGGCGAGCTTCTGCTCCCCGGCCGTGAGCACCGCCGTCCTCGAGCCGTTGGCGGCGTAACCCAGACTCTTGCCGTAGTAGGTGAGGTTCTCCGGGTTGGGCAGGGCCTGGCCTGTCGCGGGCAAGAAGTGCTCGAGGAGCTGGTCCGCCGTGTACGGGAGGTAGACGGGGTGGAGCGGGTGATCGACCTCACCGACCGGCGCCTGCTCCGCGACTGCCGACACCCGCGTCTCGACCGAGGTGGGCGGCTGCCCCGGAACGCTCGCCGGCGGATGCAGTCCAGCGCGGTCGTCGTCGCACCACTGGTCCGCGGGGCGCCCCGTCGCTCGTCGCAGCTCCACCCAGCTGAGCACCTCATCGTGCGGGCGAGCCGGATCCGTCCCCCAGTAGCCGATGGTGGCGCTCCACGCTGCCCCCGTCGAGCGACCGGGGAAGGTGTGCAGCTCACCCGCGGCCCGCAACCGGCCGAGCGCTTGAGCGATGCGGACGGACGCGGAGGACGTCGACGGGCCGAACATGCGGTGACCGCTCCGCAGGACGTGCTTGGCGAAGACGTCGGGTGCGCGGTCGCGCAGCCGCTGCTCCACGACGCCGTACTCGAGCCACGGGTCGGAGGGCGCGAAGCAAGCGCGGAGCGCGTCCAGCAAGTCGTCGGTCACGAGGGCCACGCAAGGCTTGTCGGCCGGATGCGGTCGTCTCTGTACTCCTCGACTTGCCCGCCACCGGCTACCGTGGTTACAACCGGGGCTCGATGGCGGACGACATCGCTCGGGGCGTCAGCTCCCGGTTACTGAGGTGTGTGCCAGGCGGACCGACGAAGGGAACCAGCCGGCCAGTACGCTCCCGGGCCTGCGAGACGCGGGACGTGGTCGTCCACGACCTAGCGAAGCAGCGCGACTCTGGCACCGGCACCCGGTTCGGGCCGTTGACACTGCGGTCCGCGCAGCCCTCGTGGCACCGCCGGCAGCTCGTGCGACGTGACACGCGCTCTCGTCGCGGATCTGTGTCGTCCGGTGAGCGTGGGACCACCCTGACGTGTGCGGAGACACAGCGGATCGCCCACCGAGTGGAGAGCTCAGACGGACCTCCTGCCGTCCGAGGCGGGGATGGCCGCGACAGGGCGCCCGCGAGCGCCGGAGAGTGGATCGGCGTCCACCTCCCGGCCCGCTTCGCCCGACTCAACCTGCTTTGCTCGACGCGCTCGTGGTGGTTGCTCGGTTGAGGTCAAGTTGAGGCCCCGAGCTGGCCATCCCGGACGATCGATGTCCTCGTCTGGGAAGGTGCCATGGTGAGCACGGAAGACGCGAGACTCGTCGAAGGTCTGCACGAGGTCCTCATCGCGGAAGACCTCGCCGCTGCGCTTGCCAGCGCACACGACTGGGCGACGGTGGTCAGCAGTGTTGATGACGCAGATGCGCCGCACGTCTTGGCTCGGCACGTCAGCGCCCTGGTCCAGCGGTCGCTGGAGGCCACGACGGACCGCTCCGAGCGCCTCGCGCTCGTCCGCGGTGTCCTCGACGCCCTCGGGGAGTCGGGGTCGATGCCGGTGACCGACAGGGTTGATGCTCCTCGCCAGCTCCTGGCGGCCCACCGCGTGCGCGCCCTCGCGCAGCCGGTGACCGCCCGACCCGCGACTCCCCTGTCCGAAGCCGCCCTGCTGACGAACAGCTCGGCCGACCCGAGTCTCGCCGCGGAGCTGCGCGCCGAGCTGGCCAGCGCGGACCGCGTCGACCTGCTGTGCGCCTTCGTCAAGTGGTCCGGGATGCAGCTGCTGGAGCGGGCGCTCAAGGACCTCAAGGACCGCGGCGTCCCCTTCCGGGTCATCACGACGACCTACATGGGGGCGACGGAGCGCCGGGCCGTGGACGCCCTGGTCAACGACTTCGGCGCCGAGGTCAAGGTCATCTACGAGACGACGCGGACGAGGCTGCACGCCAAGGCGTGGGTGGCGCACCGGGAGACCGGGTTCAGCACCGCCTATGTCGGGTCGTCCAACCTCTCGCGGTCGGCGTTGCTGGACGGTCTGGAGTGGAACGTGCGGCTGTCCGCCGTCGCCAACCCCGCATTGCTCGCGAAGTTCGACGCGACCTTCGCCAGCTACTGGGCCAGCAGTTCCTTCGAGACCTACGTGCCGGCTCGAGACCGTGAGCGGTTGGATGCGGCGCTCGCCGACGCCGGTGGACAGCGCGGTCCGGGTACCCCTGTCGACCTCTCGGGCCTGGAGGTCACCCCCCGCCCTCACCAGCAGGAGATGCTCGAGCAGCTCGCCGGCGAGCGCCAGCTGCACGACCGTCACCGCAACCTTGTCGTCGCGGCCACCGGCACCGGGAAGACCGTCCTCGCCGCCTTCGACTACCGGCAGCTGCGCGAGCAGCACGGCCGGGACCTCACGCTGCTCTTCGTCGCCCACCGTCGCGAGCTCCTGGAGCAGGCGCGCCGCACCTACCGCGAGGTGCTGGGCGACGGCGCCTTCGGTGAGCTGCTCGTCGGCGGTGAGCGCCCGCAGCGGGGCACGCACGTCTTCGCGAGCGTGCAGTCGCTGAGCGCCGACGTGCTCGACACCCTGGACCCGCACCGGTACGACGTCGTCGTGCTCGACGAGTGCCACCACGCCAGCGCGAGCAGCTACCGGCGCATCTTCGAGCGTCTCCAGCCGATCGAGCTCCTGGGCATGACGGCGACGCCGGAGCGCGCCGACGGGCAGGACGTGCTCGCGCTGTTCGGCGGTCGCACCGCGGCAGAGCTGCGGTTGTGGGACGCGTTGGCCGACGACCTGCTCGTGCCGTTCCACTACTTCGCGGTGGACGACGGCACGGACCTCCGCGATCTCACATGGCGCCGCGGCGGGTACGACGTGGAGGGGCTGACGAACCTCTACACCGGCGACGACGCGCGCGCCCGCCTGGTCCTGCGCGAGCTGCGCCGCCGGGTGAGCGACGTCCGCATCATGCGCGCCATCGGCTTCTGCGTCAGTGTCGAGCACGCCCGCTACATGGCCCGGGTCTTCCGCGAGGCGGGCATCGACGCGCTGGCTGTCAGCGGCAGCAGCACACCCGAGGAACGCGCGGCGGCCCTGCGTCGGCTGAAGGACGGTGAGGTCCGCATCGTCTTCGCCGTCGACCTCTACAACGAGGGCGTCGACGTTCCCCAGGTGGACACCGTCCTCTTCCTGCGACCGACCGAGTCCTCGACCGTCTTCCTGCAGCAGCTCGGGCGCGGCCTGCGCACCGCACCCGGCAAGCCCGTGCTGACGGCTCTGGACTTCGTCGGCCACCAGAACGCCGACTTCCGCTTCGACACCCGCTTCCGCGCCCTCACGGGCGCGAGCCGCGGCGCCTTGCAGCACCAGGCCGAGCACGGGTTCCCCTTCTTGCCCGCTGGCTGCTCGATCGTGCTCGACGAGGTGGTGCAGCAGCGCGTCCTCGCCAGCATCCAGCGCCAGCTCAGCCCGCGAGCGCCGGCCATCGTGGCCGAGGTCCGGGCCAGGAACACGAACCGCATCGCCGACTTCCTCGACGAGAGCGGCCTGAGCGTGCGCGAACTCCTCGGCACCAACCGCTCGTGGACGGACCTGCGGCGACGCGCCGGCGTGGAAGAGCGTCCGAGCGGACCCCTCGAAACCACCTTGCTGAAGCGGGTGCGCGCCGTCACTCACGTCGACGATCGAGCGCGCCACGACGCCTACCGCCGACTACTCGCTGACGGCGCCGATCCGGAGGCACTCTCCCCCGTCGAGCGTCACCTCGCCGGCATGCTGATGGGTTGCTTGTGGCCGTCGGGGGCACCGGGCGACCTGAGGATGGTCCTGGAGGTCCTGCGCCGAGAGCCCGCAGCGCGGGACGAGCTGAGTCAGCTCGTCGAGATCGCCTTCGATGCCGCTCGGCACTCGACGACCCCGCTCACGGGTGACCTCGCCGATCTGCCGCTCAGCGTCCACGCGCGCTACTCCCGCGACGAGATCGTCAGCGCGCTCGGCGTGGCGACGCCCGGCCGGCCCCCGATGTCCTTCCGCGAAGGAGTCGTCTGGGCGCCGGAGCGGCGGACCGACGCGCTGCTCGTCACGCTGGCCAAGTCCGAGGCCGACTACTCGCCAACGACCATGTACCGCGACTACCCCCTCACACGGGACCTCTTCCACTGGGAGTCCCAGTCGCGCACGAGCGCGGCGTCCACGACAGGGCAGCGCTACCTCAACCACCGCACGCTTGGCACGCACGTCCTGCTCTTCGCGCGGCAGCGCAAGCAGGGCGACATGGGTGCTGAGCCGTACCTGTTCCTCGGCCCAGCCGACTACGTCTCCCACGAGGGGGAACGGCCCATCGGCATCACCTGGCGGCTGCACCACTCGATGCCCAGTGACTTCTTCGCGGAGGCAGCACTCGTCAACGCCAGCTGACGCCCATGGACGCTCATCCGAGTCTGACCACTGGGGATCTCAACGGACGAGAGGTGTGGCTGAAGTCTGGACCTCCCTGACCTCGAGCAGGGCCGGGCGACGTGGTCCGGAGCGCGGAAGGACAGCGCCGACCCGTGCAGGTGCCCCAGTAGACCCGTCGATGGCCTCGGTGGGACCGCTGCTGATGCCGGGCCCATCCACGTACGCCAGCACGCCAGCGGCCTCCGCCACCGCCTCGGACGCCACGGCGGTCGAGACAGACCCGGACCACGAGAGTCATCCTCCGGGGCGATGTCTGCCGTTGCGACGCGCTCCTCGAAGGCGACGAGGACCCGTGCGTCGGTCTCTGCGCGCAGCAAGCGCCCTCACACCGCTCACGACGGGGCGAAGCGCGCCCACTGGGCGCGCCTGCGAGCGTCTCGCCACCGCGCCGAACGTCGGTGCCCACGGGTAGCGTGCCCAAGGAGAGCACCCCGCGGGACGACGAGTACCCGCGCAGGCAGTGGGGAGAAGCGATGAGCAGTGAGCTTCAAGTGATCAACGACGGCAGCGGCTTCGCCGTCATCGGCACGGCGAGCGATGTCGAACGCTTCTTCCTGTCATCCGGGCTCGACAAGCTCCCGTCGAAGACCCTCGACCTCCACCGAGTCCGAGCAGCGGCGAACCTCAGCGGCGGTGTCGCCGAGGTGGGCGAGACTGTTGCGACGAGCGTCGGGCGATGGGTGAAGCTGACCGAGGAGTCGGCAGGCGTTCTGAAGAGCTCGCAGCTGATGAAGGGGGCCACCGAAGGCGTATCGCGGGCCATCGCGGTGAACGACAAGGGCACGTCGCAACACATCCTGCAGATCGTCACGAGATCGGGAACGGTGCTCACGAACCCCGCGGTGCTCGCTGGGGTCGGAGCAGTCATGTCGCAATACGCGATGCAGCAGCAGATGGACGAGATTGTCGACTACCTCCAACTCATCGACGAGAAGGTCACCGACATCCTCCGTGGACAGAAGGATGCGGTGTTGGCCGACATGATCGGCGTAGACCTGACGATCGAAGACGCGCTGATCGTCCGCGACGAGGTCGGCCACGTATCGGAGATCACCTGGTCGAAGGTCCAGGCAACCTCACAGACTCTCGCTCGAACGCAGGCCTATGCACTGCGTGAGCTGGACGCGATCGCCGAGAAGCTCACGAGGAAGGCCGACATCGGCGAGATCGCGAAGGCGACACAGGAGGCTGAGCCGAGGGTGCGGGAGTGGCTGGCGGTCCTCGCGCGCACCTTTCAGCTCCAAGAGGGCGTATCGGTGCTCGAACTCGACCGCGTGCTCGACGCATCACCTGAAGAACTCGACCGTCACCATGCAGGGCTGCTGAAGGCACGCCAGAATCGTCTAGACCGGATCGGGCGGAGCACTGCCGCGCTCCTCGCGCAGATGGACGCGACCGTGCTGAAGGCCAACGCCAAGGTACTCACCAATCCCTTCGACTCTCCGGCCGCCGTCGAGCGGAGCAACCAGGTCGCCGCTGAGATTCGAAGTCTTCGTGGGCGGCTCGGTATCGAGTCCGACGCCGACTCCACGAAGGCGAAGCGCTGGAGCCAGGCTGCGGGCGAGGTGCTGGAGAAGGCTCGCGTCGGGACGGTCGCAGGAGCCGCTGCCGCCAAGCACCTTGGCGACCACGCCTTCGACCGCGCCACCGAGGTCTTCCGCACCGTCGACCTCGACGGCAACGGCACACGGGATCAGACAAAGGCAGCGGAAGCAGCGAAGTCTGCCGGAGGGGCGATCAAGATTGCGGCCACTGGCGTCGCAGGAGCTGTCGGCAACCTCTTCCAGCGCAAGCGCGCAGCCGAAGCACCTGTCGACGAATCCGGTCCAAATCCCTCAGGGAACGTCGAGGCGTGATCCACGCTAACTCACTATCCCTGACCCGACCACGCTCACCGACCTGGACGACCTGGGTCTGACCGTCGTCGGACAACGCCGGGAAGCCTACCGAGCGGTACTGCACGGCCGGAGTCATCGAGCACGACGACTGGTACCGCCGCTACGGCTGCAAGGGCCAGCCCTTCGGACCGTCGCCCGCAGCCTGGTGCGCCGCCGTCCTCGTGGTGATCCGCGATCCTGCGCGCCCGGCTTCGCCGCCATCGCTGCAACGACTACGGGCAGGTGTGGCGTCAGGACACCACCGCCGCGACCGAGCCTCACCTCGCCAGCGGTGCGGCCGCCGTGTGCTCGACACCTCCCTGTCGCACGGCCTGGGCGAGATCAACCACGGCCTCGAGCAACGCGTCAGGCTGGACCGCGACGTCCAACGTCCGTACCTGCACCCTCTTTCCCGCCGCGGCGATGCGGACGTCCCCGACGTCGGCCTCCCCCGCCGCGTAGATCAGCAGACCCCCGTCCAGGTCGTACGCCGTCAGGTAGGCGAGCATCTGGTAGACGTCCGCGTTGGGGATGCTGCCACTCGTCCGCTTGTACTTGCAGTCGCCGACGAACACGCAGCGCCCGTCCTGCCACCACGTGAGGTCGGGTTCCAGCGGGACCCGGTGGTCGACGTCGAGCCAGCGCCGCGGCCCAGCGCTCCCGACGGGGAACTCCCTCTCGCTCGCACCGAGCTCCTCGCGCAGCGCGGTCCGCACGAACTCCTCGAACACGGCGTTCATGTCGACGAGGATGCCCGCCGCGGAGCGGTGACCGGCGCGCGCTTCGAGTCCGCCGGTGATGAGGCTCACGGCGAGGGAGAACGCGGGCCGGTAGTGCGCGTTCAAGCGGGTCCACAGGGGTTCCGCTACCCGGCGGGTGTCGACGAGCGGGGAGACGTCGTGGAGGAGGTGGTGCAACCGGTCGACAGTGCGACGGGAGCCTTGCGAACGAAGCCGCAGCCGGCGCAGCACGTCGACCGCGGAGCGGAGCACCTGGTTCTCCAGGACGTCAGCGGTGAACTCGTCGAACTCCACCTCGACGGGCAGGGCCATGCCGCGTCGCCGCGCCATCTGATCGGTCATCCGCACCCGGCCGCGGACCGTGGTCACCGCGTCCTGCTGCCGTCGGTAGGAGTGCAGCAAGCCACCACGGGTCGCGCTCCTGGTGAAGCGGGCGAAGAGCTCGATCAGGGCTTCGCTCAGCGTCGAGTCCGCCGCCAAGGCGGTCTCGGCCCGCCAAGCGGCGGGTGACGCTCGGTAGGCCAGCATGAAGAGCAGCGGCGCGAGACCGACCTTGGGTCGGAGTTCGAGGGTCACGTCCCCGACCTGCACGATCCCGACCGTGGACCCGCACATCAGACGGTAGCGGTCGCTCGCACCTGGTTCGGGCACCACGGACAGGCCGGGGACCGCGTCGCGCAGCGCGTCCCGCTCCGCGACGGACAGCTCGACGGGCTCGCTCAGCTGGTGCTCCGTGAGCTCTAGCAATCGCTCACCCACCGGGACGGAGCCGGTCCAGGGCGAAGCGCTCCAGCGCCGTCGGGTCGCCGTAGAAGTGCTCCTCGAGGAAGGGCAGCACCGAGTACCGCCACGCGCGCTTGACCGCCTGCTCGCTCAGTCCGGGACGCAGGAAGTGGCTGGGCCCGATGGCGAGGTTGCGGTCGGCCAGCTCGATGTTCGCCCGGTCGACGACGTCGGCCACCCAGGCGAGCTCGGGGGCGTGGTCCTCGAGCCAGCGCCGCAGGACCCCGTCGATCGGCGGGGTGTCGGGGAAGAACGGCACGAAGTGGAAGCGCCGTCGCAGGGCCGTGTCGACGAGGGCGATGGACCGGTCGGCGGTGTTCATCGTCGCGATGATCTTGAGGTTGGTCGGCAGCGCGAAGGGCGTCTCGGAGTACTGCAGCCGGATCTCCTCGTCCCGGTACTCCAGCAGGAACAGCAGCTCGCCAAGGATCTTTGCGACGTTGCCGCGGTTCAGCTCGTCGATGAGCAAGACGTGCGTCACGTCGGGGCGTTCGTTCGCCTGCGCGGCGATCCGCTTCAAAGGGCCGTCGACGACCTCGTAGGTGACCTGTCCCCCGTCGGACAGGCGTGGGCGGTAGCCCTCGATGAAGTCCTCGTAGGCGTACGACGGGTGGAACTGCACCTTCTCGACGAGCCCGCCTCCGCGGGCGAGGTGGCCGGCCAGCCGCCGAGCCACGAAGGTCTTCCCCGTCCCGGGCGGACCGTAGAAGACGACCTGCCCCTTGTCCTCGAGGAGCTCGACGCTCTCGGCGAGGAACTCCTCGGTCAGGTAGAGCTCGTCGGCCAACGCCGCCAGTGACGACTCCGGTACGTGCTCGCGGTGCAGCAACCACCAGGAGAACGCCTGCATCGCCCACGAGTCGTCGGCGAAGTGAGGCTCCAGCAACCGCCGAATGGTCTCGTTGGTGCGAACCGCGACCTCGGCTTGCGAGCCCGCACGGGAGTCCGGACGACCCAACAGGTCCAGCACGGCGAGCTTCCCCGCTTCACCGCGGGACACGTAACCGGGGAACCACGCCTCGGGCTGGGCAACCGCCAACGCCTTGACCAGGACGGCTTCGCCGACGCGGGGCAGCTTGTACCCACCCTGGAGGCAATCGGCCAGCCGGTCCACCAGCGGACCGTCTCCGTGCAGGAGGTGCAGCAGGGTGCGCGCCACCTGCGCGCGCCCGACCTCGTCGCTCAGCAGGGCGTTGAAGCCCGGCTGCGGGCCGGGTGATCCGTAGGCCGGGCCGGCGAGACGGTGCAGCACGGGGACGTTGAGGTCGGTGAGCGCCTCCGCGGTCAGGGCGACCGCGAGCTCCTCCCGCTCGACCCCACGCTGGGCGTCGGTCTCCGTGGGGTACCCCCTCTCCTGCCGGAAGAGGGCCACCAGGTCCGCCAGGTCTTCCATGCCGCTCCCTCCGACGAACTGCGTGTGCGCATCCTCGTCCTGCTCGCCTTCGAGAGGGACCAGCGCGTGGACGGCCCGCCACTGGCGCGGTGTGACCCGGAAGTTGGTGGCGTTGGCCTGCTGGAGGACGGCGAGGTCAGCCAGCTCTGGGGTGCTCTTGGCGAGGGTGCGGGTGATGTGCGGCGCCACGTGCCGCACCACGCGGAAGTCGACGCGGTATTCGCTCGGGTCCGCGTCAGCGGGCCGGAAGTCGGGGGTGGGGCTCTGCTGCGGCTCGGACGTCAGGCGACCCACCAGGTGGATGCCCCCGTCAGTTCCGGACGCCCAGAGGAGGACACCATCACCCGGCCGCATCTCCGTGCGGTAGCGGGTGACGGTCCAGTCCTCGACGTGCCCCGGTGGCATGTCGGGCAGCTTCGCTGCGAGGTCCCACTGCATCGGGTTGGCCTGGAACATCCACAGCTTGCGCTCACCGTCGGCCCACGGTGATCCTGCGGGCCAGCCGGACCGCGACCGGAGGTCCTCGACGTAGCTGTCGTCGAGACGGAACAGGTACCCCTGCTTGACGTTGCCGTTGACGTCGAACGGGCCGTCGCTCGTCGACCGGGCCGGGAGGGAGGCGAGCGGGATGCCGTCCTCGAGGGGGAAGTACTCGACGCGCGCCAGCCACCCGTGGTCGCGCTCGTCGATGGGTCCGTAGGGGCGGCGCCCCTGCACGGGCGCGGTGACGACCTCGCCGAGCGCGACGACGTGGCCTCGCCGGTAGTGCACGACGACGTCGCCGACGGCCATCCGCGCGACGTCGAGGTGGTGAGCCCCGGCGTTGCCCCCGAGACCGGCGAACACGATCCCGAGCCGCGACTCCTCCGCGTAGGCCTGCCCCTGGTTGACCCACCACGTCGTCGGCCCCTGCTGGCCCTGCCGGTTGTAGCGAGGTTGCAGGTGTTCGAGCAGTCGAGCCTTCGCGGCGACCGGGTCGTCCACCTCCCGCCAGGAGATCGTGTGGCGGGCGTACGCCTCCGGGAGAGACTCGACGGCCGGGTCGAGCTCTGCGACGACCTGGTCGTGCAGGACGGAACCGCTGGACAGGTGCTGGCGCAGCCGCCGCCGCAGGGCGCCCGTCGCACCGACGTAGAGGACTGCCCCGCTCGCGTCGCGCAAGACGTGCACCGCGCCGCCCTCCGGAGCGGTCGCCAGTACCGCGGGGGTGAACGGCCGGGGAACCGTGAAGTCCCCGAAGAGGTCGGGAGCGCTCGTCACGACGTTCCCCGATCACGTCGTCGCGGCCAGCACCGAGGTCTGCGGCACGAGCCTCGGGTCCCGCAGCTCCGCGTCGCACTCTCGTCCACCGCCATGACACGCCCCCTCAGGTAGGGCTACGAGTCTGCCCGAGGCCACCGACAGGCGAGGGACGTCGCTGCGATCGGTGTGGCGTGACACGACGACAGCGCCGTCCCCAGCGGGGCGGCGCCGTCGTGGGACACAGGTCAGGCGTTGACCGGGAAGCCGAGGTTCAGGCCACCGTGGCTCGGGTCCAGCCAGCGGGAGGTGATGACCTTGCCGCGGGTGAAGAAGTGCACGCCCTCGGTGCCGTGGGCGTGGGAGTCGCCGAACAGCGAGTTCTTCCACCCGCCGAAGGAGTAGTACGCCATCGGCACCGGGATCGGCACGTTGACGCCGATCATCCCGACCTCGACCTCGTTGCCGAACCGTCGGGCGGCGCCGCCGTCGTTGGTGAAGATGGCGGTGCCGTTGCCGTACGGGTTGGTGTTGACCAGGTGCAGCGCGTCGGCGTAGGTGTCGACACGCAGCACCGACAGGACCGGCCCGAAGATCTCGTCGGTGTAGACGCTCATCTCCGGGGTCACCTGGTCGAGCAGGGTGGGGCCGAGCCAGAAGCCGTCCTCACCACCGTCGGGGTCGACCTCGCGGCCGTCGACGACGACCTTCGCCCCGGCCTCCTCGCCCGCCTCCACGTAGGAGGCGACCTTGTCCCGGTGCGCCCGGGTGACCAGCGGGCCCATGTCGGCGCCGCGGGTGCCGTCACCGGTCCGCAGCGTCGCCGTGCGCTCGCGGATCTTGGCGACCAGGTCGTCGCCCACCCCGCCGACGGCGACCAGGGCGGAGATCGCCATGCAGCGCTCACCGGCGGAGCCGAAACCCGCGTTGACCGCGGCGTCCGCCGCCCGGTCCAGGTCGGCGTCGGGCAGCACCACCATGTGGTTCTTCGCGCCGCCCAGGGCCTGCACCCGCTTGCCCGCCCGTGTCCCGCCCTCGTAGACGTAGCGGGCGATGGGCGTCGAGCCCACGAAGGAGACGCTCTTGACGTCCTCGTGCTCCAGCAGCCGGTCGACGGCGACCTTGTCGCCCTGCACCACGTTGAACACCCCGTCGGGCAGCCCCGCGGCCTTCCACAGCTGCGCCATCCACAGCGCCGCCGACGGGTCCTTCTCGCTCGGCTTCAGCACCACCGTGTTGCCGCACGCGATCGCCACCGGGAAGAACCACATGGGGACCATGGCGGGGAAGTTGAACGGCGAGACGATGGCCACCGGGCCCAGCGGCTGGCGGACCGAGTGGACGTCGACGTTGGTCGAGGCGTTCTCCGTGAACCCACCCTTGAGCAGGTGCGGGATGCCACAGGCGAACTCGACGACCTCCTGGCCCCGCGACACCTCACCCAGCGCGTCGTCGAGGACCTTGCCGTGCTCCGCCGTGATGATCGCCGCGAGCTCGGGCTTGCGCGCGTTGAGGAGTTCACGGAACGTGAACAAGATCGCCGAGCGGCGGGTGAGCGAGGTGTCCCGCCAGGCGGGGAACGCCGCGGCCGCCGCGGCGACGCCCGCGTCGACGTCGGCCACCGAGGCCAGCACGACGCGGCCCGTGACCTCACCGGTGGCCGGGTTGGTCACCGGGGCGGTCGACGTCCCGGCGCCCTCGGTGCGGGCGCCGGCGATCCAGTGCCCGATGGTCGTGGGGGGTGCGGTGGGCTCCATGGGGGTCCTGTCTGTCGTCGAGGAGAGGGAGCGCGGGTCAGGCGCGCGGGGCGCCGGGACGGAGCTCCTCGGTCCGCACGCCGTGGGCGTCGGGAGCGGGGTCCTGCGCCGTGCCGTGCACGAGGATCTGGTCGTCGGCCAGCGCCATGGAGCCGTGGGTCTCCGGCAGCAGCGCCAGCCCGATGAACACCACCAGGACGACCGAGCACACCGCCGTCACGGCCAGGGCGAGGCTGCCGCCGAACCACTGCGCGGCGATGATGCCCGCCACCAGCGGGCCGGGTGCGGTGAAGAGACGGCCGATGCTGTTCGTCACCGCGAGCGCGCTGGCCCGGACGCCCGGCCCGAAGAGCTCCGGGAAGTAGACGGAGTTTCCGGAGAAGAGGCTGTAGACGCCGAACCCCACCACGGGCAGGCCCCAGAAGTAGGTGGAGTAGGAGTCGGCGAAGGGGTAGAGCAACCCGACGCCCACGACGGCCAGCACCATGCTGACGACGTAGGTGCGCTTGCGGCCGATCGCGTCCGCGAGGAAGCCCCACACCGCGTACCCCAGGAAACCGCCGAGGTACAGCATGGCCATCGCGTTCGAGACGTAGGGCACCGCGGCCGCGTCGGTGATGCCGTCGCGCGCGACGATGGTCCGGATGATCGCCGGAGTCCAGGTGGTGACGCCCCAGAAGGCGAAGAGGGCACCCGTGGAGATGAGCGTGGCCAGGAGGGTCCGGCGAAGCAGGGGCCGGGTGAACAGCTGCACGAGGACGAAGCGGTCCGCCTGCGTGCGCGCCGAACCGGCGGCACGTTCCGCCTTCCGCTCGACGCGGCGCGCCTTGACGGCCGCCATCGACTCGGGTTCGTGGACGGAACGGCGGATGAAGAAGACGAGCAGGGCCGGGAGGACACCGACCGCCAGGGTCCAGCGCCAGCCGTACCCACCGGTGAAGCGGTAGACCACCGAGGCGATGAAGAAGCCGACGGCCAGACCCGACATCATGACGCCCGTCGCCTTGGCGCGGTGGCGGTTCGTCCACGCCTCGGCGACGAGGGCGGCCCCGATCGGCAGCTCCACCCCGGAGCCGATCCCCGCGAGGAAGCGGAAGACGACGAACGTCGGGTAGTTGCCGGCGAGCGCCGTGGCCCCGGTGAAGACCGAGTACATGAGGACGCCGATCATCAGGACTCGGACGCGGCCGACGTAGTCGGCGAGCGCCCCGAAGATGATGGCGCCGACCGCCCACCCGGTGAGGTACAGGGTCACCGCCAGGCCGGTGCGGAAGGCGAGGGTGTCGGCGGACACCCCCGTTCCGAGCAGGTCCTTCGTCGCCGGCCCGACGACGAGGGTGAACAGGCTGGAGTCGAGACCGTCGAGGGCCCACCCGAGCGTGGTCGCGATGAGCACGACCCACTGCGCTCGGGTGATCTCCTGACGCCAGTTCGTGGCTCCGGGGTGTGTGGTGCCGGCCATGCTGATGTCCTTCCACGACGGTGTAGGCGGGACTGGCTGAACGTGCGGTCGGACCGGGGCAGGGGTGACCCCGGCCCGTCGGTCGTGGTGGGGTCGGGCGGTCAGGGCTCGTCGCGGCGCTGCGCCGCGACGACGAGGCGGTCGACGCTGAGCTCGAGGGACTGGTCCTCGGACAGGCCCCGACCGGCGGCGAGCAGGGACTTGATCTCCGCGTGGACGCGAGGGCTGCGCCGCCGCAGCAGGCCGACGCGACGGTCCACCTCGGCGCGCAGGTCCTCCCCGGAGGACGCGACGGCGGAGACGAGGCCGAGCTCCAGCGCCCGGCTCGCGGTGATCTCCTCACCGGTGGCGGTCAGCCAGAAGGCTTCCCGCTCCCCGACCACCGTCGGCAGCCAGGCGAGGACGACGGAGGGGGCGAGGCCGATGCCGACCTCGGGGAAGGACAGGCGCGCGGAGGCGAGCGCCACCGCGACGTCGCAGAAGGCCAGGAGCCCGACGCCGAAGCCGGCGGCGTCCCCGTGGACCTCGGCCACGGTGACCAGTCGCGTGCGCCGCAGCGCACGGTGCAGGCCGACCAGGGCCAGCGACTCCTCGCGCAGTGCGCTGGGCGAGGTGCCCGCGCGGTCCCGCCCCAGGCAGAAGGCCTCGCCGGCGGCGGTCAGCCGGAGCACGTGCGCACCCTCCGGCGGTGCGTCCAGCAGGTCCGTCAGCGCCCGCACCACGGGCATGCTGAGGAGGTTGCCCGGTGGTCGGTCGAGCCGGACGGTCAGCACCCCCTGCACGAGATCGCCGACGTGCAGGCCTTCGACGGCGGCCATCAGTTGAGCCGGTCCGTCGCGACGCCGCCGTACCAGTCGACGTCGTCGGCCGCGGTGCGCACGGTCACCGCGCGCACGTGGGTGAACGTGTGGAAGGACTCCCAGCCGCCCTCGCGGCCGACGCCGCTCTCGCGGACGCCGCCCCACGGGGAGCAGGGGTCCAGGCGGTGGTGGTCGTTGACCCACACCATGCCCATCTCCAGGCGCCCGGCGACCCGGTGCGCCCGCGCGACGTCACGGGTCCAGATCGCGGAGCCGAGACCGTAGTCGGAGTCGTTGGCGAGCGCCACGGCCTCGTCCTCGCTGTCGAAGGGGATCACGACGACGACGGGACCGAAGATCTCCTCCCGGGCCACGCGCATGTCGTTGGTCACGCCCGCCAGGACGGTCGGCTCCAGGAAGAACCCGCCGTCGAGGCCCTCGACCTCCGCGGCACGCCCTCCCGTCACCACGCGGGCGCCCTCGTCGACGCCGGACTGGACCACGCCGAGGATGCGGTCGCGAGCCTTGCCGGAGATGACCGGTCCGAGCTGCGTCGTCGGCAGGCTGGGGTCACCGATGCGGATGGACCGGGCGACGCGCACCAGCTCGTCGACGAACTCGTCGTGGATGTCGCGGTGCACCAGCAGGCGACTGCCCGCGATGCAGGTCTGCCCGGCGCCGATGAAGCCGCCGAAGGCGGCACCGCGAGCCGCCACGTCGACCGGGGTGTCGGGGAAGATGAGCACGGGCGACTTGCCGCCCAGCTCCAGCGTCGTGCTGGCGAAGCGCTCGGCGGCGGCCAGGGCGATGGCGCGCCCGGGTCCGGTGCCCCCGGTGAAGACGACCTTGCGCACGTCGCGGTGACCCGTGAGCGCGACCCCCGCGGTCGGCCCCAGACCGGGCACGACGTTGAGGACGCCGGCGGGGAGGCCCGCCGCCTGGGCGATGTCCGCCAGGAGCATGGCCGTCAGCGGGGTCTGCTCCGAGGGCTTCAGGACGACGCTGTTGCCCGTCGCGAGGGCGGGCGCGAGGCTCTTGGACGCGATCATCAGCGGGTGGTTGAACGAGGACAGGATGGCCACGACGCCGAGGGGGAAGCGGCTCGTGTAGGAGTGGTAGTCACCGCGCATGGGCACCACCGCGTCCCGGTCCGCCAGCAGCAGCGCCGCGTTGTAGCGGTACCACTCGGGGAGACGGGTGATCTGCGCCTTCGTCTCCGTGAGGGGACGGCCGTTGTTCATCGTCTCGAGGCGGTACAGGTCTTCCATGCGGTCGGCGATGCCGTCGGCGAAGCGGTGCAGCACCGCGGCCCGGTCGTGCACCGGCATGTCGCGCCAGGTCCCGGCGGCGAAGGTCGCCTTCGCCGTCGCCACGGCACGGTCGATGTCCTCGACACTCGCGCCGTCGACCGTGGCGAGGAGGCGCCCCGTGCTCGGGTCGAGCACGTCGATGGGGTCGGCCGTCCCGGGGACGACCTCACCCCCGATCCGCAGACCCGTCGGCAGGTCGGCCACGGGCAGCTCGACCCGCTCTCGCTGGACGTGGTCGGGGTGGGTCTCACCCGGTGCCGCGCTCGCTGTCGTCGTCATGACCGCTCCTCACTGCCGTATGCACTTCCTGCATCTCGTATACGGCTGGACGGTAGTGGTGTACCGCGGACGTGACAAGGTCTACCGACGATGGAACTCCGGCTGCAGCAGCAGATACTTGGACGGGCGAGGACCGCACGAAGCCGGCGCTGTCGGCAGGGAGAGCGAGGTGGGGCCGTGTCGGACTCCGCGACGGAGCGCGTCGTGCGGTCGCTGCGCGCCGCCGTCCTGACCGGTGAGCTCGCCCCCGGGGAGAAGCTGTCGCAGAGCCGTCTCGCGACGGACAACGGGGTGAGCCGGATCCCCGTCCGCGACGCCCTGCGCATCCTGGCCAGCGAGGGCCTGGTCGAGATGACGGCCACGCACGCGCTCGTGCGCGGGCTGTCGATCACCGAGCTGCAGGAGCTCTACGAGATGCGCGAGGCGATCGAACCCGTCGTGACGAAGATCGCCGTCCCCAACGTCGGGCGGGCGCAGGTCGCGCGCATGAGCGACCTCGAGGACCAGATGGAGGGCGAGGCGTCAGCCACGGCCTGGATCGAGGCGAACGCGCAGTTCCACGCGCAGATCTACCGCTGCGCGGTGCGGCCCAGGATGGTCGAGCTCACCGAGCAGCTGCGGCGGCTGACGGACCGCTACCTGCACCTGCACCTGGCGGTCATCGGCAGGGTCGACCACCTGCACTCCGAGCACCGGGCCATCCTGGCCGCCGTGCGACAGGGTGACGCGACCGAGGTCGCCGAACTGACGCGCGTGCACCTGGCCACGTCGCACGACTTCATCCTCCGGTACCTGCTCGAGAACGAGCTCGTCCCGCTCGGCTCCACGCACGTGCACGGCTGACTCTGCGGGTGTCTGGTCGCCACCCAGGAGCACCTCGTCGCGGGACTGGCCGCCGGCACGACCAAGGGCCGAGCCCGCACCTCCCCACACCCAGGAGAAACATGAAGATCGTCGACGCCGCCGTCCTCGTCACCTGCCCCGGCCGCAACTTCGTCACCCTGAAGATCACCACCGACGAGGGTGTCACGGGCCTCGGCGACGCCACCCTCAACGGTCGCGAGCAGGCCGTGGTCGCCTACCTGCGCGAACACGTCGCCCCGCTGCTGATCGGCACCGACCCGCACCGCATCGAGGACACCTGGCAGTCGCTGTACCGGGGGGCGTACTGGCGACGCGGGCCCATCACCATGGCCGCGATCGCCGCCGTCGACGTCGCCCTGTGGGACATCAAGGCGAAGGTCGCGAACCTCCCGCTCTACCAGCTGCTGGGCGGCGCCTCCCGCGATCGGGTGCGCACCTACGGGCACGCCAACGGTCGGGACATCCCCGAGCTGCTGGACTCCGTGCGGGCGCGGCAGGCCGAGGGGTACCACGCGATCCGTGTGCAGACCGGTGTCCCCGGGCTGCAGAAGGTCTACGGCGTGCACACGGGCGAGGCGATCGCGGCCAACGCCACACGGTTGGACCAGCGCGCGCTGCCCGTCGTCGAGGACTGGGACACGCCCGCCTACCTGCGGCACCTCCCCACGGTCCTGGAGGCGGTCCGGCACGAGTTCGGCCCAGAGCTTCCCCTGCTGCACGACGCCCACCACCGGCTCACGCCGCTGCAGGCCGCGAAGCTCGGCAAGGACATCGAGCGCTACGACCTGTTCTGGCTGGAGGACTGCACGCCGGCGGAGAACCAGCAGGCGTTCCGCGTGGTGCGGCAGCACACCACCACACCCCTCGCTGTGGGCGAGGTGTTCAACACCGTGTTCGACTATCAGACCCTGGTGAGTGAGCAGCTCATCGACTACGTGCGCTCCGCCGTCACGCACTTCGGTGGGGTCTCCCCGCTGCGCAAGCTGTTCGACTTCGCCGACCAGCACCAGATCAAGAGCGGGATCCACGGGCCCGAGGACATCTCCCCCGTCGGCATGGCGGCGGCGATCCACCTCGACCTCGCGGTGCACAACTTCGGCATCCAGGAGTACTCGGGCCACACCGACGCCACCAACGAGGTGTTCCGGCACGCCTACACGTTCACCGATGGCCACCTCCACCCGGGCGAGGCACCGGGGATCGGGGTCGAGTACGACGAAGAGCTCGGGGCGGCGCACCCCTACGTCCCGGCCTACCTGCCGGTGAACCGGCTCGCGGACGGGACCGTCCACGACTGGTGAGTGGCGGCCGGGTTCAGGGCCCGAGCAGCGCCGCCGGCACGACCGCGATCCCGTCCCGCCGCCGATAGGCGTCCGCCCCCGACGTGACCACCACCGCGTCGAGCACGTCGTCGCCGAGCGTCTCGCGCAGCCAGTGCAGGTGCTTCACGTCCGCGTCGGTGACCGTGCCGGCGAGCTTCACCTCGATGGCGACGACCTTTCCGTCGCCCCGTTCCACGACGAGGTCGACCTCGTGGTCGCCGCCCCGCAGACGCAGGTGACCCGTGCGAGCCTCGGCGGCCTGTGCGTGGACGCGGACGTCGAGGGTGACGAGCGACTCGAACAGCTGCCCCAGCAGCGTCGCCTCCCGGCCGGCCCCGCGGGAGGGTGCCGCACCGAGGAGGGAGTCGGCATCGACTCCGAGCAGTCGAGCGGCGAAGGCCGGATCGGCGAGGTGGTGCTTGGGAGCGGCACCCAGGCGGGCCAGGTGGTTGCGGGACGGGGTCCACGCCGGAACGGGGTCGAGGAACCACAAGCGTTCCAGGATGTCGCGGTAGGCGGTGGTCGTGGTCTTCGCGGGCTTGTCGGCGTCGCCGGGGGTGGCGGCCTCGAGCAGCCGGTCGTAGGCGGTCGTGGTCGACTCGGCGGCCGCGTAGGCCGCCATCCATCGCCGCAACGGTGCGGGGTTGCGCACCGCGCGGCCGAGGTCGGGGAAGTCGCGGTCGATGATCGCGTCGACGTACCCGTCGAGCTGGGCCCGGCGCAGCCGTGGTGGCAGCGCACGGATCGCCGGCAAACCGGAGCGGCAGATCTCGTCGGCGTACTGGTCCAGCCCGACGGTCGTGGTGCCGGCGACAGCGGGCCGTCGGCCGGTCAGCAGGTCCGCGAGGGAGACCGTCGGTCGGCCGACGCCGCGCTCGGCGAGGGTCATCGGCCGCATCCGCAGGCGCACGATCCGGCCGGCCCCGCTGTGCACACCGGGGTCTCGGGGCACGGCTGATCCCGCGAGCAGGAACGATCCGGGTGCGGCCCCGGCGTCGACGGCGCGTCGGACGGCGTCCCAGGTGGACGGGACGTGCTGCCACTCGTCGACGAGGACGGGCGTCGGCCCCCGCAGCGCCCGGTTCGGGTCCGCGACGACGAGGTCCCGCTGCGGGGGATCGTCGAGCTGGACGACGGTGCGGACGTACTGCAGCGCCGTCCGGGTCTTGCCGACGCCCTTCGCTCCCTCCAGAGCAACTGCAGCCAGGCCGGCCAGGTACTCCTGCAGCTCTGCATCGACGACGCGGGCCGAGTAGGGCGGCGGACTGGGCACCCACCCACGCTACCTTTTGGCGGACTCAGACGCTACGGTTTGGCGCCGTTTGACGCTACCGTCTGATGAGCCGCAGGACGTGGACGAGGGAGGGGACGTGGACCGACAGCACCGCGTGATGGGCGCCCTCGTGGGTTCCGCCGTCGGCGACGCCCTGGGCGCGCCGTTCGAGTTCGGTCCGGCGGAGGCGTTCAGCGCCCGCTTCTCCACCAGCGCCCGCGGCCTCGCCACCGAGATGTGCGGCGGCGGCACGCTCGACTGGGAGCCTGGCGAGTTCACCGACGACACAGAGATGGCCCTGCTGCTCGGCCAGTCGCTCGTGGGGCATGACGGCCTCGACGAGGCCGACGTCTTCGACCGCTTCCGGCGGTGGGCGGAAGCGGACCCGCCAGACATCGGCATCCAGACCCGTGCCGTGCTGCCGTCGGGACTGCCGTGGGACACCGCGGCGGCCGAGCACGTCCGCGCCGGGAACCGGGCCGCCGGCAACGGGTCGCTCATGCGCACGACTCCGGCGGCGATCTTCTTCGCGAGCGCCGGGCGCGAGGTGACCATGGACGCCGCCCGTCGGATCAGCGCCCTCACCCACGGCGACCCCGCGGCCGGAGAGGGGTGTGCGCTCTTCCACGAGGTGCTGCGCGTGCTCCTGGACGGCGGGGACGCCGACGAAGCGGTGGCCGCGGCGCTGCCCCTCGTCGCTGAGCAGCACCGGACGAAGTGGGCCCAGGTCTGCGCGCCGGAGTGGCGGCCGGAGGACGCGACCGAGGCCAACGGCGCCGTGTGGCCGACGCTCGGGTCGGCGCTGTGGGCGCTGCGGCGCTCGACCACGTTCGAGGAGGCGCTGCGCCTGGTCGTCGACCTCGGCGGGGACACCGACACCGTCGCCTGCGTCACTGGCGCGCTCGCCGGCGCCCGGGCGGGCATCACCGGCCTCCCGATCCGCTGGACGTCCGTCGTGCACGGCCGCATCCCGGGGTTCGGGCCGCAGGTGTGGGAGCTGCGGGACCTTCAGCTGCTGGCCGTGCGCTTGGACGGCGAGCGCGGTGCCCGTCTCCACGAGCCGCCGCCCACCCGCGGTCTGGACGCCGTGGAGGTCACGCCCCGGGTGTGGGCCGCGGACCTGGACGGCGCGCGCCTCAGCGACCGCGACTTCGCCGTGGTGTCGCTGTGCCGCACCGGCGGGCGCTTCGGCCACGACGTGCAGCGCTTCGCCTACCTCACCGACGACGACAGCAACCCCGAGCTCGTCACCGTGCTCGACGACGTCCTGGACGACATCGCCGCCCTGCGCGCCGATGGCCGGCGGGTGCTCGTGCACTGCCACGCAGGCGCCTCGCGCACCGGGCTGGTGCTGCGGGCGTGGGTCGCGCGTGAGGAGGGCGTCTCCGCACAAGAGGCGACCGAACGGGTGGCGGCGGTCTGGCCGCACCTGAGCCTCTGGAACGACAGCTTCACGCGGGCGCTGGACGAGCTGGCCGACCGCGGCGCCTGAGCGGCGTCCGCGCGTGCAGCACTCCCGCCACCCGGTCGGCGGCCGCGACGGCGGGCACGTGTTCCCACACCCGCAGCGGGTACCAGCCCAGCCCGAGGAGGTGAGCGTCGGTGTCGCGGTCGCGCGCGGCGATGCTCGCGAACTTCACGCGCCACCACGCGGCGTTGGCCTTCGGCGGGTGGAAGTGCTGCGGGCAGGCGTGCCAGAAGCAGCCGTCGACGAAGACGGCCACGCGGGCGCCGCGGAAGACGAGGTCCGCGCGGCGCCGGC
>Ga0160429_1000302_pt1 | contig 53980 bp, 55 predicted proteins | sample SolpanmetagenomR_FD_108199 | JGI IMG/M metagenome (GOLD analysis project Ga0160429, IMG submission 108199) | Solar panel surface microbial communities from Lawrence Berkeley National Laboratory, California, USA - R | ecosystem: Engineered > Built environment > Solar panel > Unclassified ... | reverse complement strand
CAAAGTAATTGAAAATTTTGATTTCAAAGCCGGTTCATCAAAACATGGAAATGCTCGGCGAGCATCAGTAGGTTCCATTTGAGTTGTTGCAAGATATCCTTTACTTCCATCTGCTTTTGTATAACTCGATCTATAAAATCCAGCCATATTGTCCTTCAAAACTCCTTTGAATATGATTGTCAATTGTGCTTTATTTCCTGCTTCGACTTTTTCTTTCAAATCTAATTTTGTTGTTTCTGAATCTTCATCATAATGGAGACCAGCATGTATGGGAACATCTTTTCCATTTGATGATAAGATAGCTTCTTTGATATCTATATCTTTAGTATTGAAAGAAATTGAATGTGTATCCTCGACTATTTCTAAGCTAGAACGATATTAATCATTTATTTATACGGATAACTACTTGATCATTTCAAATACTTACTCTATAATGACCTTTCCTTCAAAGTCAAATGTCTCTAAATTCGGTTCCAATGTCAAATCGTAATGAGTAGCTTTGACATTGGTGGGCAGTAATTCTCTTGCGTGGCGAACATCCATTGTACTAGAAATAATATCTCGACCGTGTTGACCACACATAATGTGACGGTGGAAAGAGCAAGATCTACTCTTAATTATAGAAGTGGAGACGGGTTTGAAAAAAGAGTGGGCCCACTTTTTATGATTGCTGTCAAGCAGAGATGTAATCTTGTTGTTGTAATTGCTTTTTCGAAATTGTAATTGTCGAGAATTATTATTATGAGCCGAGTATAACCGGACTTGTAGTGCTTTTTGCTTGATCGACGAAAGAGGAGATTTATCTGTCAATTGGACTCTAGAGAGTGATTGCCTGATCAATGATTGTGCACTTGAGAACATGCAGCGTTTCATCGATTGGTCAACTGTCGATAACAGAAATCCCAAGTAATTCGTTTGGTGTTACCATGGTGGAATTTGGTTCCTGGAGTAAACAGAAAAGTCTATTCATACTAAGAATACGGCACGGGCCGATAGCTATCACCATCGAACTCTGATGCTAGATGACCCTTTCTAGACAATAATACAAAAGCATTAGTAGTAAATATTGATGACTCTCGCAAAGATAAGTATTAAATATGACCTCGTATACAGGAATACTCCATCATATTTCCACCTTTACTGCATTTGAGGCAACACCCTCCAAACTAGAGCATAACAACATTGGTCCTAAAAATACATTACTCTGGTTAGGTGGTTTATTCGACATTTACGCCAGTGTGACATATCCATACAAATTATCTCAACGTCTTGCACCAAATTGGTCTCTAGTTCAATTATGCTTGACTAGTAGTGGCACATCGTGGGGTACAAGCGATCTCGACGACGACATTGAAGAGATTCATGACGCTGTGAATTATTTCCATAAATTAAATCCTGCAGGAAAGGTGATATTAATGGGCCATTCAACCGGTTGTCAAGGTGCCATACATTACAACTCGAACCATTCTAAGAATTATACTAAATTAGATGGAATAATTCTCCAAGCAGGAGTTAGTGACCGAGAAGCATTTCACGATGCTATTGGTGAACAATCCCTAATCTTTTTACATATTATAGACGATCTGGCAAAAGAATATGTCCAAAAAGGTAACGAATTAGATTGTTTACCTGGTTCTACTACAATACCAATATTCAAAGCTCTTGGTTTTCCAAATCTAGCCATTACTGCTCAAAGATGGTTGTCCCTGTCTTCTCCCGATAAAAACGGGCAAGATGATTATTTTTCTTCCGATCTGAGTGATGAACAACTCAGGAAATCATTCGGTAGTCTCCCGAGAGGTTCTCATTTGCTTATAATATATGGACAACAGGATGAATATGTTCCAAAAACTGTTGATAAAACTGCTTTGATACATCGCTGGATTGGGTTTGCAGAGTCTGCTGGGGTTAAAGTACATCCATCAAGTAAAGAATTGTTAGAAGATGCATCACATAATCTAAACAATGATTCTCAAAAAGTCGTGGATGAATTGTGTAATCGTGTCTTGAAATTTCTTCAACTTGTTGTAGAGCAAGATACGATTGATAGATAGACAAGAGTATAAAAACCATGATTCATATAATGTACAAATATATAATACATGATACAAATGAATGTTACATACGAATGATTCAAAGGAATGCTTTTATGATATCAACACAAATTAAAAATGACATTATTCATCAAGAAACTTCCATACCATCATCATCCACACCATCAACAATCCCATCGTTTCTGCCACCAAACTCCGATGCAGCAGTTCCAAATCGATTTCTACCTCTTGATAATGAATGACTACCATGACCCCTTACAGTATTATTTTGTATTGCAGAGCTAGATCGATTCGATGAAAACGTGGCAGAGTTTGCAACTGGAAAACCGCTTTCGACGTCCTCTACCGCACCTACAATTCTTCCTTCAAAGTCTACTTCTTCACATAACTCCAGCAAGGTGTCCCTTTTTAGCCTTTTGAAAGCGTCTGTTCTGACGATTCTACCCCAATTAGTCAGACAGAACGCAGCAGCTCTCTTCTTCAGCCATCCTTCTTGTGCTATAGATGCATGTTCGAAAATGAGAGCGGCATGTTCGATATCAAGTGATTTGACTAGATGATTAATGCAAATGTGTTGGAGTCGTGGCATTGCATATAAATTTGACATGACAAGCATACCTGCCACGTCTCGAACAGAAGGTAAACTATCTACTATACCAGCTTCTGTAGAAGATGTAGAGGATGTAGAAGATGTGGGACAAGAAGAAATAGAGTCAGTGTATAAATAATACAAGAATGCTCGTACAGAAGAATATGGTTCTGGAATATGTAACTTCATTTGTTGGTATTCTGCCATTTGAGAGTTGAACAATCGATCAAAATGTGGCCAGCGAATTGACATGAGGAAACGATGAACATGTATTGGTTTGGAGATTGTTCGACTTTTAACTTGTGGATCAGGGGCCGGAGAGTCCTCCAGCGTATCGGTATCATGATCCATTGATGTGTTTCTTGGTAACAAATCATCAACCTCTGCTGTAATAATAAAATCTGTACCTGATCCAGAGTCGGGTAAAGTATCAAACACGCGAGAAAGATCGGCTCCAATTCCCAATAACGATGCAGGCGTTGATTTGATGGATCCACTATCAGATCTAGGTAGATGACTTGTACCTTGCTTACTAAATTCATTGGCCAGTTTATTCCCCAACAAGCCTATTTTACGTAAATCTATACGTAAAACGCTACTCAACGTCTCTTCTAGATCATTGTCCTGTCTAGTTTGATTGACAGGCATTGGACAACCCAAAAGCCAAGCATTAATTCCGGCTTCATCTAAACAACAATATTGCCAACCATAATTTGGTTTGAACAAATCTTTGCCATCCATCAATCTCTGCCACGAGAAAGTATCCAGATCAAGGGAGCTAAGACTAGTATCTAAAGAATGAATAGGAGAAGAGGGGATCACGGTGGCAAAATCAAGTAAACAACCAGAAGAGAATACATGAAAGTGATAACCAGCATTTTGAGCGGGAACATTTGGACCGGTGACAAAATTAAGAAAAGAAATGGTTCCGGGAGCTGGTGGTAATGTACGTCTTTGTATCGACGTCCACATATGTGATTCTCTCGACTCGTGGTTCGATTCATTCCAATTTGGCCGTCTTGATTCGACTGGTATTGTTAAAGAGGAGTGAGTGTTGAGATGCATTGGCCTGAGGGATGATCTACTGTCATAATTGAGGAATGTTGTCGGACGAGGAATATCAACCTCTTCTTCATCTTCTAATTCATCATCGGTAGAAGTTTCTACAGCAACGACCCCATGAAAAGCTGGTCCTTCAATATTCAACCACCATAATTCCCCGGTTCTTTTCATTTCTTCCGTCATTCCTCCAGAAACCCATAATTTACCGTTATGAATAAATGTCGAATGATCATATCTTGGAACAAATTGCCAACTTCTAGACCATGTCATTGTCTTTAGATCTAGATAACAAACATCATTCAAGATCGTATCATCTGGTGAAGACATTCCACCTGTTATGAATAATTTATCGTCATGTATTATCGCTGCATGTCTGGATCTTCCTCTTGGCTTTGGTCCTCCTAATTCCGGACATGTCCAATGAGCTGTTGTCAAGTCAAATATCACCATGTCTGATAAATGACAACGATGTTCATTTTCTCCTCCATATATTAATAACTTATCTTTTTGCCATAGATTTGCCGTATGTCCTAGATCATCGAAAGTTAGTTTTGTTTTATTTATGAATCGACTGATAGATTTGAGAAGAGTTATTACCCATTCTTACACTCGGTATTTCACCAAAATTATCCACCGAAGTCCATTGACGAGTGACGAGATTCAATTTTGCTACTCTATTATATACTAAATGAAATGAATTAGATGGGTTTTCAACTAAAAATAACTCCTGTTGAATACTGACCTTCATCACTATATTGATCAAATCCTCCAAATGCATATATTTCATTATTTCCGACGTATGTTACAGAGGCGTTTATAAGACATGCTGGCGGATCTCCGACTGTTCTCAATATTTGTGGCATATATTGATTTGCAACCTTTTTTCTACCATTTTTTCGTCGAATATTACTAGACATGATAGCAGGATGGGATGAACAATGACCTGAGAGATGATATGACCATTGACAGAGGTATCGTACACCCTAACAACACACCTAAGCTGATCGCAGAATCATTCTGTACATTCGACAGCAAGTGGAAAAACCGATGAAGTCATTGCTGCATCATCCAAATGCGGGGAAGGGTTCTTTTGCATCTGAGAATAATACATCAGACGTAGATCTCATATTGAATACTGTAATATTGTAATAAATAATTATGATTAAAATTATAATTAAATACAAGGTCTTAAAAACAGTATGAAATTCGAAAATTCAGGTTATAGAAATAAAAGATTTTATTTACAAATTTATCACTCAATCCAAAGCGTATATGTTTATTTAATTATAGGTAAAAGCAAGATGCTATCATTGACACTTTTGTAGTCGAGCTTTGCTTCGAAGAAATGGAATACATGACCATGTAAAGATTAAAAGATTGTTTCGCATGATTTTTATCGCCTTGAAAGATGATTTTCTTTTCTAAGCAGTAGCTGTTACCGGGTAGTTCTCATGCTCAAGAGGGGCTCTTCGTTTGCGTGAAGCAAATGTAAATCCTCCAAGGAAGAAAAAGATCATGGAAAGAAACAAAGCCAGGGCAGCACCCCAAGCAAATCCAAAGCCGTATGAACCGACATGGGAATCTTGTCCGTTATTACGGAATATGTTACGTCCTTTGACGGCCCATACACTATTTGATCGTTAATATTACAAACATGAAACATAGATCAAAATGAATACTTACGTCATAAGTGCGGCACCGACAGCTTGGAAAGCAAATGCTAAAAAGATGATACTAGAATCTAACCATGACAAAAGTCTAGAGAAGAATGCCAATCCACTCGCTAAGAATGTGAGACCAGATAGAATGATTGCGACCAAATAAAAGGCCCACATCCATCGAGATTCATAATAATATTTGTGGGTGTTGTTAAAAGCGGCCGGAATATTCTTCTCTACGTTTGTTACATTTCCAGCAAAGTTGGACGGAGGATCGAATGTTGTAAGAGTGTGCGCACTTCCACAATTGACGTTTTTACTTCCTTCCGCACCACAAATTGACCAATAAGTCCATCTTGTCGGGTTTAATAAACCAGAAGAGCTTGTTGACGCTTCGAGAAAATAGACCTTGTTGGTAGGATTACCAGCTTTTGTTCCTGATAAGATGATGAAGAATTGAAATAGTATAGCGACTGCTAGAAAGAATAGCGCAACAAAGCGCATAATCTCTGCATGATATAGTCAGTAATGATGAACGAATTATGATATTAAAAATGGTAATAATTACTTGGTGTCATTGCCATGATGAATAGATATCCGATCTCGAGAAACGAATAGAAGGTAGGAATACTGCGCAGGTGAAATTATAAATCTTGAACGAAAAAGGAGAATATTTTCGGACCGGGATCTTAGATGGTATTCTTTACCAAAGCATTATTTTCCAGTTCATTAGACTATTGGATCGGGAGGAGAAAAAATGACGCAGGGACCAAACCCACAACAAAAAATGCCAGGATATTTTCATCGAATAACAATAAACAGAGTTTGACCATGACGTCATGGTCGTCAAGGCAATTGAGTAATTTTACCTATCGATAACTTTGTTTTACTGTAGTAGAGCGGTGAAAAGTATCCGATTGTGATGGGTAACCGAGATGTTTGATAGTAGTAATTATATATATAGGGGATAAGAATGAAGCCACATCTGAATATCATATATTATCATAAGTCATGTATGAGATTAGTGCCAAGCCATGATGAACAATGTTTCTATCACATAAATGATGGAATATAATTAATATCAAGTGTATTTATATTGATAAAAACAGGCAAGCTCGAAACATAAATGAAAACATGTTTTAGACCTACAAGTCGACCATTTACCATACGCAAGGGATCATACATACCGTCCACTCGTTTCCATAAAATGCCAGAAGCCATACTATCCACAATAACAAATCCCTCCACCGATCCATCCGCACCTCCCAAGTCCGAAATCAATCCTACAAGCAAATCTGATAAGCTAATCTTTGCTCCAACGTCCGACCCTAACAAAACAACAGCCGAACAATATAACCTCTCTACTCTATCCCGCTCGTCTCTCCTTCCCAATCCCCTCTCACAGTTCCATTCATGGTTTGAATCCGCAAAAACATCTTCTGTCCATCAACCCGAAACAGTCTGTCTTTCTACAAGTCATTTACCCTCTGGTAGAGTCAGTAGTAGATACGTCTACCTCAAGGAACTAGACAAACGTGGGTTTGTGATATATAGCAATTTTGACACTTCTCACAAACAACAAGATTTGGAAACAAACAGTCATGCGAGTTTGGCGTTTTGGTGGAGAGAAGTAGAAAGACAAGTCAGAGTTGAAGGAAAGACTGAAAGATTGAGTAGAGAAGAGAGTCAGGTTTATTTCAATACGAGAGGGAGGGAAAGTAGAATAGGTGCATGGGCAAGTAAACAAAGTGCCGTTATAAAAGATAGGGATGTACTGGACGGATGGGTGAGAGATGTAGAAGAGACGTTCAAAGGCCAAGAAGAAATACCAGTCCCGGAATTCTGGGGTGGTTTGAGAATAATCCCGGAAATGATTGAATTTTGGCAGGGAAGGAATAGTAGATTACATGACAGATTTAAATATACTAAACAAGATGATCAAAGCGGTAAAGATACGACATGGAAGATTGAGAGGTTAAGTCCATGATAATGATAATGATTGAACTATAACGACATTTGGGATGATTAACGTATATATATAGGATATTGATGAGAGAGACATTATATTATTGTTAATATAGTAAAAGGAGAGAGTAGAGATACTTACTTTTTGTCATTTCATCATTCATCACCATCTACCATTCCTAACTCGTCAATATCATTAGCCTCATCACATCATATAAAATTGCAGCATTTATATTTGGTCGATAACCTAGAAAAAGGTCAAGCATTCGTTATTGTCAACAGAAGATCAATCAATCATAAACTTATCATTCGGTATTTCATATAATCATCATCATCATCCACATTTCCATCATATCTCGTCAATCTACGCAGATTGACTTCTTTTTAAACCACCTCGACCAGCATTAGTATTATCCTTATTCTTATCATGAGTGGGTATATCACAAAGACTTTGTCGACGTAGAGATTGTTCCAGATCAATAGTATCCTTTTCATAAAGAAATCTTCGTTTAGTAGGTGAAAACAAATCTCTTGGACTTTTAATATCTGTATTTGAAACAACAATCTTACCACCGTTTTTGACTCTTTTTAGATAGCCATTAATCGTACCTAAAAAGTCATTCTTTGTAGGGTCGGGACTTATAGCTGCAAAAGGGTTTTTTAATTCTGCTGTCAAGGCTTGTCTAAATCCAAGGTCAAATTCTTTTCTTACCGATGCAACGTGTGTAAATAATTCACTATCTGTCGGAGCACGTTTATGACCATGTCCACCGACCAGACGTGGTACACCGTATTCGAAAAATCTGTCATAAGCGTCAAAAATAGCAGTAGCACGATCAAGATCTAAAATTTGACACATTCTATAGAACCAAGCACTAAAGTCTTGATTCAATTCATCCACGAGTAACGTTGCCGATTTCTTGGGATATAATGATTTGTTACGTTCCATGGTTGACTTGAAGTTTTCTTGAATCATTGGACTGTCCTTACCGAGTATAAAAACGTTATATTCTTGTTCTAGACTAGGTTGGTTATGTTTCATTTGAAGATACCTAGATATTAGTCGAAGAGTTTGAGCATCATCTCCTTGAGGATTACCATTTAATATGGCAGCGATTGAGTCTATCCTTATGGACGAACTACGTCGAAAGTACCTCGACATTATTTATATTAAACTAACAAAGAGACGCACCGACCCATGTAGAACAGACAATAGGTCAAGTGGTATTCTTTGGTAGGGTAAATATGTCTTGAGGAGAGAGATGATGAATCTTAAGCATGGTAGAAAGAGGGATGACACGACTTTTGTATAAAAGACTCACGGGAAAAAGGGTTTGTCAACAGGAAGAATAAGGATGCAGGATGTAAAGGAGTGGCATTCCTTGACGCAAGAAAAAGCCGGGGGAGAAAAAAATAAATAAACAAATCCTTACGAAAGTGTAGGAGTGAGAGCGGAAATCAGCAGATGAAGAGGAACGAATGGACGGGAATGATCAAACTCGGGGACGACAGAAAGCTTCCGCCAAGATCATGTCGTCATAACTGGAGTTCAAGTCCCGTCGAGGAATGGAAGGCGCAGTGAGAGATCCTACATATTCCTACCACAAAGGTCAAATCCGTATGCGGCACGGAGCTGGCAAAGTCTGATGGAGAAGTGATGGAGTTTCAGAGCGAAAATGACGTCAATGACGTCAAAAGGATGCAAACTCAGTCACGTGTGTGGTTGAAATCCTTTTTGTGAACGGGAAGAATGTGGGGAAAAGCGGAAAGGATTGTTTTTGTTTTTACCCGTTACGCCGTGTGGGGTACTCAATGCCAAGAGGTAATCCAATTTATACGGTTGTCAATATCATGTATGATGCAAAATTGTTCAAAAAAATGTGTAGCAAGCATGATGTAGGACATATCAGTCAGTTGATCAAAGACCTTATGATACGATCTTAATCACATTCGTGGCATTGAATATCTTATAATATGACTCTCGGACCTTGTATACGGCACGTCTGCACCAAATCTCATCGCAATTCATTCCTTTCCAGCACATATTCACTACCAATAATACCTCGAATTCTTCAATCCAAATCAATCAGACTCTATCATAAACGAGTGTCTATCCCTCCACCAGATCCAATCCCATTCTGTCCTGATGTATCCACATTCTTAACCCTCATTGGACGAAATCTAATCTCACAACAATCAAAAATACCATCATGGTCAGCATTATTTTCTTTGACGTCAAATCAACTTCGAGATTCAGGATTAGAGCCTGCACGGACGCGGAGATATCTACTACGGTGGAGACAAAAGTTTAGAGACGGAGAATTTGGAATTGGAGGAGATTTGAGATATGTTGGAGAAGATGGAGGAGCAGCTTTACGGATTGTTGATATTAAGAGCCAAACCAGCCAAGATACTCCTTTGTCCGCAAATTTAATCAAAGACGATCAAGTTAGAAGGGTTGTAGTCAATGTGCCTACAAATGCAAGTGATGAACAAGTACAAAATATCATAAATGAGATTGAACAAGGAACAACAAGTCCAGGTGTAAACGGTATGAAAATAAAAGGTTGGGATATGATTGCAGGAAAGAATGTCAGATTATTAGGATCTGGCAAGGCAGAATTAAAAGCTTCCCCTGGACTTTGGGAACATAAAAGAGGTATAAAAGTGGATGGAGGTGAAAGGAGAAAAGCAGAAGTCAGAGCCAAAAGAAGAGCCGCCGAAAGAAAGACATAGCATCATATCATATCATATTATATTTTGTTCATGTTTATATTCATTCGATTTTAAGTTGCATAATTATGTACATGGAAATTATATCATGTCATAATACATTTACACCAAATGACTTGGTAATAAGAAATTGGCGATTCCTTCCATAATAGCATATTCATGATTACAATTATTACATCTCAAAGACCCCGTCTTGATTTCTGTTTCCATCAAAAGAGTATGTAGATCTTTTGATATTTGTGTCGGTTCTCCATTTCCATCTACTAATGTTTCTGTCTCCGGTATTTGTGCCGGTAATTCCGGTTGTTGTAACTATTTGACAACCTGTTTAGCATACATCTCAATTATTCGTAACGATTGACATGGATATATACCTCTTGTGATACCTTTCTAATAGCATCCCATTCTAAACGTGGTAATATATTTTTAAGAAATGGTAGATTAAACGGTATTTCAGTCCTTTCTAATTCTGCTTCTCGTGGAGATAATGGAAAGGCAGCGGTAGATGCCTTGCATGATTTTCTAGCGCATGTAAGAAAGTTGAGTGTGAGTAATTTCATTGTTGCATACGACTATCAGATAGTACACTAATTATGATCTACTACATGTGAAAGTAGACAGAAAAATATTCTGGAAGAGTGAAAATGCGGGGTAAATATACTTGACAGGCATGATCTATTTGTTTACACGATACAGAAACACATGTATGCAAGATAAAGATGTGATTGAACAAGGACAGATAATTTGAGAAGTGATAACGTAAAAAGGCTATGCCTCCACGTCGTCGTCGTCAAAATAGACCTGGAGCATTGAATGATCTCTCTCCCCGCAGGATCTTTCTACAAATTGTATTGTTACAAATACAATATTATGTTGTGACTTTTATCTTGATTGGCTTTACTGCATTTGTTGCAGGACAAAGTGTTAATCTTGGATTGATCTTGGATTGGCGGAATGTCAGGAGTGATGTTACTACGGGTTGGATGTTGGGACTGTGTTGGTCAATGAGCGCATTAATCAGGTTAGTGATGAATAGTATCTTTTTATTGTCACTTTTCCACTAGTCTTCATTTTTGAATCTGTCATTCCTTGTACTAGCCAGATGATCGTGTTTTCGATGCCAAGTCAGTTGACTTGACACCAATTAGTCAACTATATGTTGTTATATCATTCTCTACCTTGTTATACTTGATGTTGTGGTATTCAATTACTAATGCTTGTTTGATTCCAGTGTTATAGCTCTTCTCCTCCTTGTGGCTCGATCGAAATTGATACCCGACTTTGCTTTGACGATACATTTTATTCATTTTTTAATTACTTCTTTTTATACTCGTTTGATACCATCAACAGCGTCATGGTGGTTTTTACAAGCTTGTAGTGCATCAATGATGATTTTTCTTGGTATGTGGGCATGTAGATGGAGAGAATTAAAACCGATAGCTTTTGGTGGTAACTCATCAATCACAAAAGTATTGGGCACAAAATTAGGGAGTTCTGTTGCGGAAAGAGGGGGCACAGGTGGAGAATATGAATTGGTAGAACGAAATGAACCTGTTTGAGCGATCATTGGTCGGAATATTGACACTGATATTCCGTTTACGAAATAGAGCGCCATGTTGTTTCACCTTTTACTGGTTCACAATGTTGATTGTCGTGTCCCAGCTCAACAACGCTCACTTTAGCTTGACTTTGGTAACAGACTGTTGTTTACATCACATAGTCACGATTTTTGGAATACTCACAATACTCAACGACGTTGAAGAGGACGAAGCATGACACGTTAATCAATTCGTATATAGTACAGTCAAGATTTATGTATTGACTGTTACATGGCAGAACGGACTGCACTACGAAAAGGAATGATTGTAGCCTGGTAATAAAATCAGTGACATTCCTCAAGATCGGAATGTTGAGGAGTTTTACATTTTCAACATCCCAAACACCATTCTTTGCATAAATATCACTCTTTAATAATTCTACAACCTCTTCTCTAGTATCAAAAGCAAACAACATTGCACTACCAGTTATGTCACCTCGAGATGAATCAGAAGAAGAAGAAGAGGGTTGAGGATCGAAGATTGCTCCTCCCATGAGGATTTTTCCCTGATTTACATTTGGACTCAAATTGGAAATATGTTGACTATAATTATTCACAAGATTATGAGTATATATATACATACTCGATAGACGTAGTCATGTATAATGAAGATGTAGATAATAATGAAGATAAAATACATACGGTCTAATATCCATTCTTTTGGAAAGCATACCAGGTTTATCATGTACAATGACCAGCCATTCATTTTTGGTGGTGGAATTATTACTAGCCATTGATCTATTTATTATTGGTCTTGTATAATTGATCCTTGATAGTACGATTCAACGAGACATATACATACAAGAGATGGATACTATTGTTGAAGGTGGAGCTATTAACCGAGAATAAGCGTTATGTTCTATCACGTGAAAACATTGTTAATATAAGTTTCATAGATAACTCTAGCTCCACGTCTACCATAATAAATAAATTTACTTCACCTTCTTCACTAGCTGTCTCCCTCGATAGTAAAGATGAGAGTGTCAGCAGTTCTCACTACAGTCTTCCTATTCCTTGTTCCATCAATCTCAGCATGGACAGAAGCGGGTACATTTTCCCTTTTTCTTATCAATTCATCATCTCCATGACTTTTCTTTTTCTCTTTCCTTTTATATTTGGATATATGCTTAATATCCAATTAGACCACGAAATCTTCCGTCTCCAAGATGAAATCATCTCTCACGAAGGATCCAATGCCACATTCTACACCTTTGTCGGCGCCCGTCCTTCATCTCCTTTATCTGACCTCAATTCCGCTTACAAAAAACAATCCCGCCTTCTCCACCCCGACAAAGCCCGCGCCGTCTTCCTCTCGCAATCGAAATCGAGATCCAAAAAACCGACCCCTCGCGAACTCAAGCTCTTCGACAAAGAATCCTCTGCGCGGTTCGCTCGGCTCGGAGTCATCATGAACATCCTCCGCGACGGGGAGAAACGCGAACGGTACGACCATTTCCTCAAAAACGGGTTTCCTAAATGGCGCGGAACGGGGTATTATTACAAGCGCTTCCGACCTGGTTTGGGGAGCGTGTTGACGGGTCTGTTCATCTTTGTCGGCGGCGGGTTCCATTACATTGCTTTATACATTGGATGGAAAAAACAGCAGGATTTTGTGCAGCGGTATATTAATTCCGCGAAACGGATGGCGGGAGGATCGTCGACAAATGACGTTTTGAGTAATGTAAATCTCGGTGGAGGGGGGTTGCTCACGCCTCAAGACTCGGATGATGAAGGTAATAACCAAGCTGCGGCTCAGACGTGGAACCGGAGAGAAAAGAGAGCAATGGCAAAGGAAAAGAAAAGGGATGTGAAAAAGGATAATAGAAGTGGTAAAAGTAAAAGTAAAATCGGAGGAGAAAGTCCTGTCATGACAACAGATAATATCCATCATGATAGTCATAGTAGTAATAACAGTAATGGTCCGGTTGGAGCTAAAAAGAGAACCGTGGCTGAAAACGGTAAAGTTTTGATTGTGGATAGTACGGGAAAGGTTTGGTTGGAAGAGGAAGATGAAGAGGGTGAAGTACATGAATTTCTACTTGACGTGAGTTTCATTATCATGAAATATAAACTTTTGACAAGATACTAATGTTTAATATGTACAGCCGAATGAAATACCTCGGCCGACAATATACGATACGATACTTTTTAAATTACCTCAATGGACATATCACAAAACAATCGGTAGATTTACAACAGACTCGGAAGTCATAGATATGGATCTAAAGCAGAAGAATGACGAGATCATGACGAATGATACACACAAGAAAAGAAAATGAATCGCTAGAGAATATATTAATATCTTTTATATGATATTTATTCATTTCATTCTTCTGTATATACAATAAAAGAAAATGAATATATTAATATTGCCAAGATATATATGTTTGTAAAGGAGAAAAGAATGAGTAGAAAATAAAAAACATGTTGATTTATAATAATATTGATTCACTATAATATCATATTAATTACAACAGTCTATAATTATTCAACTTCTGTCCAATCATCTCTATACCTCTTAATCTTTCTCGTCCATCTAGCTCTATCATCCTCCAATCTAGCAATTTCTCTAGAACTAGTTGATTTTGTAACCCTTTTTAACAAAGCATCAATCTCACCAACCGTTGTGATAAGAGGTTGAGCCATTTGTTGGAGTTCTACTTCCCTCTCTCTCCTTTCTTTTGCCTTTCGACAAAGATATTTATAATCGTTATTTCTGACTGCTTTCGAGAAGATCCTTCTCATGCGTGGAGAATATAAAGTACAACTAGCTTCTGTAGACATGCCAGAAGGACCATCCCATCCAAGAGGAAGAAATTGAGGAGTTTTGTGAAATCGCAAGGTCAAATCATCATCATTATAGTCATTATTCATAATAGGAACAATCATGTCGTCGTGACATTCTTCGCAAACTGTAAATTCAGGAAGAGTAGGGATAAAAAACCATTTCTTGCCCTTCATCATATTATCACGAGGACAATCTGCAAGTTCGGTTTTATATTTGACGAGTTCTGTAAATGGTCTCATGTCTGACGATTTTGCCAAGACTCCTTTTGGTAGACTCTCATGAATAGATACCAAACTATCGAGATAGGATGGAAATCTATTGTTTCTAGTAGTATATAATGTACATTTTCTCAGAGTTTGATCAGTTGTCGAGGAGATTAATGATGTCATGGCAGTAGATGAAGTAGAAGATGAGATACTACTTTTAGGATAATCCACAAAATGACCTTTAAGACCAGGAAGTAATATTTCGATTGATTTTACATCTGTTGGACAGACATGGAATTTACGAATCGGTCTTCTATCGTTATAATCGACTATTGTCATCCATCTACGATTTGCCTTTCTAGCGTCAGGACAATCTTTCGATTCGTCAAGATGTTTGTATAATGTTTGCAGCAATGACAAGTCAGGCAATCGTCTTTCAAGAGTCAATAACCAAGCGAGACGCATCCATGGATTAGAAAAGTCACATCGGACTTTTACAGATAAAGGCCTAGTATACTCACGTGGTCTTTTAAAAAAGGAAGAATATCTAGTACCTTCAAAAACGTTATTTCGACAATCTGGACACAAATCAAAGTTTGGACAACCTTCAAGATTATACCAATCTTTATAACCAGATTTGTAATCCGATCTTGGACAAGGAGGTAGATGTGGAACTTTTGCTCTTCTTGATGTATTTGAAGACGATGATTTTGTTGGTAGATCGAATGATACTTTTCGGATTGGCTTTTCTTTTGTTTCTGTCTCTTTTTCTCGTTCTTTTTTCTTCTCTTTCTCTTCATCAGTATTTGATACTTTTATAGCAGTCACATCGGATTCTGAATCTGTTGTAGATGTCGTTATCGTCGATGACTTTTCATCTTTTAAAGATTGTCTCGTCGAGAAATAATCATCTCTTGAAGATTGTCTTGATTTTGCAGTTGTAGATGGCATTGAATCTTTGATTCCAGGTGCAATTGTTGTTTCTGGTATGACTGGCATTTTTGCAGTTCCAATAGAGGATGATGAAGAACCTGTTTCTGATCTTGCCGTTCCTGACATGAATTGATGATCCCTTTCTTCAGGCATCGTCACTGTTGATCCAGTAATAGGATAAGGTAATGAAGTAGTATCATGACTTGAGTGAATATCAAGCAGTGGTATGTTATGATCAATAGGACTAGGACTGGCAGTAATCACGTGTGCAGTATAAGGTGAAGAATTTATAGATGTAGATCTCGATCTTGAAGGAGATTGTGAATGTCGTGTTAATAACTCTTTCAATGGTGCTTCTTCATCTGTAAACGAACTTGCTGATGAGAAATTCCCTTGATAAGCAGCAGTCCCACTTGCATGACACGAATTCTCGGGAATTTCGGGAAGTTCCGTGATTGATTGTGTTCGAGATGGCGGCTCAGATCGTCTTGCTGTCGACGAATGAAGAGGTAGATCATTGCGAGTTATATTTGATTCGTTCGAGGTTATACAAGAAAGATCAGGACCGTCAGTGTTGATGACATTTACATTCGACTCATTCACAGCTCGTCTATAAGATCTTGGTCGACTTCCGCTTCCCGGTTTATAATCAAGACTCGACCGACGACTTGACGTTGAATTTACTCTCCTTGGTTTATCGGCTGGGTTCATGACGGGGGTAAATGACATTTCAGATGAAGGAGTTGAGGATCCTATCGACAATGTTTCATCGGTTTGAGATTCGACAGCCTGTAAGGAAAGTCCCGATTCTAGACTAGCGGCAAGGTCTTGTTGTGTTTTACCATCAACACGAGCCGGTATACGTGCAGATTGAGGATACGTTTCTATTATTTTTGATGTTCGTCGTGATGTAGGTTGACTTTTGTTTTCTATCGGTTTATCATCCACAGAAACCGTGACTTCTTCCATCAAAGGCTCTTGATCGACTGTACCACGTGAAGACACTGTATCATATATCATATTACTGCCCAAAGATATATCTTCATCTTCAACAGAAGGAGCTGGTGGCCATTTTGATGAATATCTGATTGATTGATTTGGAAGACCTGCAGGAGGAGGCGGCAGAATTGGAGATTGATGATATCCATTTTGATGACGTTGGCGACTATCTGCTACCGATTGGGAATATATAGGCGGTGGTAAGGATGTACTTTGAGCATGATTGTTGTTGTATGTTGGAGGTAAGGTCGTATTTTGGGCATGATTGTTATTATATGGTGGTGGTGGAGGGATTCGTCCTCCATTGTTGTTGAGATTTGAATTTGCTGTATTACTGGATTGAGTATATGCTGGATGTATAAATCTTGGATCATATCTGTCATATATTTAGTATCTTATCACCTATTTTATCTCGATAAAGACTTACTTGTCATTTATTCGTGAATTATACCTAGTGGCATCAGCGTTTTCATGATCATCTCGAAGTGTCCAATGATCTGCATAATCATTGCGACGCCCAGCCATTGTCGTTATACATTATTCGTGAGGAAATAAGTTGACATCTTGATAATATTGTCCAATCTCAGCACAGAATGTATTCAGGAATGTACAGGTAAATAATCACAGAGATATTGTCAAGCAAATCAAAGGTTAAAACCCTCACAAAAGAAAAAAGGTTTCCCGATTTCGGTTCGCGGCTTCGCGACCCAAGATGATAAAAATTATGACAATTGTCATGACGTGAAACACTACAAAATCAACATTGAGACACGTGGGATGGATTTCCTATGGATTACGAGATCATTATCGATCGAGTCAAGAGTTCTGCATTTGGGAAAAATGCCTTATTATTAGACGATCATGATTAATTTATTTTATTCCTTTTGTAGATTGGAAAAACATTGTAATGCGTAATTCTCTACTTCTGATTGGTCGTATGTCAATTTCCTACCCCGGAAAGGAATCTTGGAAATCTGATCCGAGATTCTGTTAATGCCGAAACTCTATTCACTTCTTTACATGTGACGACAATCATTCTTCTCTTTTGATTCTTGTTAGTGAGATATTATTATGATATAATGTATATTATCTCTCGACTACTGACTATTGCGTGTCTATTCTCGCAGGTAATCATGACCGATAACCACCCCGCTATAGCCCCGAAACCCATCCTTCGAAAACCATTTACAGCTTTGGCATCTGATCAGAATCAAACTCCGTTATTCCAAGCACCAGCTTCTTCTTCCAAGAATCAAGATCAAGAGCTATTATTGTCGGATGTGTTGACATTAGATCCTCAAATCAAGATCTTCACGACCATGTTACACGATACAGAAATCGTTGATGATCTACTGGGTAAAAAAGGCTTTCAAGGGCTAATTTTGGCTCCGAGTAATGATATTATGAATGCTTTACCAAAGAAACCTTGGGAAGGAAACCAGATAATTTCGGAGAGTGCTGATGATCAAGAGGTGAATATAACTGCTGAACAAGCGGATAAAAACACAGAAACTTTTATAAAGAATCATATTGTACCGCAATGGCCGTGGAGTGAGGGACAAAAGATTGCAACGCTTTCAACAACTAATAAACAAATATGGTGGGAAGAAGATGAGAAAGAACAGTGTAGAAGAATCATGCCTTTTGGGATAAAAGTGGTAGAGGTTGCACAATTGGCAGACAACGGAGAAATTTGGGTTATTGACGGAGTACTAGGCTGAGACTCAATATACTCCAACAGCTTGGATATAAGAATTATATATGCAGAATGATGTTATGAATAATGTTCAAGATAATACAAACAATAAATTTCATCCTTGATGTATCTTCTTTACCCTTTGACTTCCTTCATATAATGCTCGATCTACTGCAGCAGCTACTGTCAAAGTACCTCCAATTATTGCACATATTCCAACAAGAAAAGCAGAAAATGATTTACTTTGAGCTTCTCGATTAATTACTTTCATTGGTGATATATCCTAATTATTATCAGTCGGATTTTCAACAAGTATCAATCAAATAAAAGCAAGAGGAGGTTAATCAAAACTTACATATGAAAAGAATACCCCTGGAATTCCGCCCCTAGCATGTATTCGTTCTTTATGACCTTGAGCAGAATCATCACCTCCTTGTACATTCCTCTTATGACTCGTCACGCTATATTGATGTGTCTCAATACTACCATCATCACCATGACCCCAAGCTCCCAATGGAGTTTCTTCATGATCAACACCAATCATTTGCATTGTAGTTTTCTTTTGATTCCAACCTAATGGAAGATAAGCAGTACTGACGACTTTGACAAAATACATGAAATTCATATCTTTATCATCGACTTCTTGTTCTATATTATCAAGAGGGTTTAAATGATGATTACTCCACGAAACACCCTTTCTTCCCACCTTTTTAACAACAGATTCCGGTAGTTCAGGACCAAAGCGAAGTTCATGGATTTTGTGTGAAAAATCATGTTCGACTCCAGCTTCTTGTTGTAAATATACTTCAAGATCGTGCATATGCATCATACCATTACTAAAACTCTTTCCTGGCGCAAAGTGGAAGTTGCCGGCTACTTTATTCACTCTTATTGAGCCTTGAATTCTACATCCTTCGTGTTTCTGTTGTTCTAATTGTTCGCCATAATGTTCTCTTTGACATTGTTCTACATTTTCACCTTTACCAAACGACCAACTTTTTAAAGCATAAGCGTCTCTTACTTCACTACAAGTATTACAACATCCAGCTTTTTTGACGCCGGGAGGAGGATCTGCTCCATAACAATTACCACAGTAATCAGGAGCTAGATGGGATGCTTCTTCTTGATCATGTCTATAGTTTATCATCGTCAATTCAATATAATAATTCAGTTATTAATAACGAAGATACAAAGACTTACAAGTCCAATTGACTAGAAGAAATCTCTCCGCCTCCATTACTTCTCGAAGCTAACCGTATCTTCGTCACGCCGTGCATGACGCCTTGCTGGATCTCTCCAGAAACATCCATGACGTCCAAAGTCAATAATTCGCAAGGCATTTTAGGAAATGAAACGTCCATGTGTATTTCCATCTTTTCCCCTCTACTTTTATCGACAATGATTTCCGGGTGTACGATAATTCTTCTGTAATCCGTCCATTCTCCTAGAATCAAATAGATGATTGCGATGAGAGAAACGACCGTGACGATTCCTCCAGAATTCGTCCGTATTCGCGCATCTTCGACCGTCTTTGTAAAGGCGTCTAGTCTTGTAAATCGTGACTTGACAGGCATTGTATCTAATAATTACTACTAGATCAAGAAATGAAGGGTTGAATGAATGTGAAGAGTGGAAAAAGATATTGTAGTATAGGTTATGTTTAGTTTTTGTCAAACCATAAGCGTTGGAGTATTAGGGATATACAATCAATACTCGAATAGGATTATTAGATACATTGACATGTCGTACAATGCAAGTCCAACAACACTCATTTTTGTAATTAATGCCACGCAAGCTATACATAGTATCATGAAGATATAACGGAAATAACACGGAGTTAAAGTGTTTATTGTTCCATCAAGTCATAAATCCGCATCTCCATTACAACTCTAGTACAAGTAACTAATACAATGTCTACAATATTACGTACGATAAGGAATATAAGAAAAGTCGGTCTCAAGGTGATATCCTCTCAAACGTCCATCCCTATCTTTTTATGGTTACTAATTACAAAATCAGGACTTTGGTCATCAACTACAAGTATACCTTTTCTCCAGCCTTTTCCCTCTTCTTCCCTTTCTGAAATATTGTTAGAACATAGGAGATACCAAAGCCGGAACATTGATAGGCGTCGACTCTTATGGAAATAAATTCTATGAACATCTAGACGAATTACCTCGTTAGTTTATCCTTTTTTCCACTCTCTTCACCCCTTCATTATTTATAGATAAAGAAGATTCAAATGGACTGATATCAAATAGTACGTACAAGATGGGTAGATTACAAAGACAGCGAATACGACCCGTAAGCCCCGCCCCTCTCTCTGCCCCTGTATTCTTCCTATCATACATTTTCTAATATAAACATCGATTACAGAACTCAAGTCGAACCAGGATGGTAAAATCCCCCTTCTTTCTTCTCTTTCCTTGTCGTTTTTTTAACAAGTACTTAAAAGGCAAGCATGGTGGTCATACATGGTTGATAAACCACCGAATCAAGACCCTCTGATCGCGAGAGGAGTTAGAGCTTGGGAACCAAAAGAACATAGACCTTTACTTACAATGACGAGGGGAAAGTATAAGCCTTATTCAACGTATGTCATTTCTCTCCTTTTATATTCTTGATCAAAAAACTGATGAGGAATGAATGTGTAGGGTCAAGAACAAGTATTCTGCTTGGAAACCCGTTGCTGCACCACGATGATATAGATGAAATGTATATAGTATTGTCGTTATATAAATGCAATGCAAATCGAATCACAAAGTTCAACCATGTGTATAGAGTCGTAATGTGATTCGTGATATGAGAAAAATAATAATATGAGATAAGAAATCTAATATACAGTTATTGATGATGATATATATCTATACAAGATTGGAAACTCCACTACATAATACAATATTTTATTTTAATAAATCAACCATCCATGACCAGAGCTCCAGAATCACCACCACCAAGTTTTGCTTGAACAACTAATAAACTAGCTTTTGCTTGAGCTTCTACCAATCTACCAGCAAGAACTCCCAGAGTTTCATTTCGACTGATATCCTGACCGGCAGTGAACCAACCTTTATTTCTTCCCAAAACAATCAAATCACCACCGTTACGGTGATTAGTTCCTACTTCTGTCAAAGCTCTTGCTACAGCATCTTGTACGGGAGTTGTAGTTTTATCTACCTCGAATACAACACGAGAAGTAACATCTGAACTTAGATTTGCTTTGATAGAAGCAAAGAATGCGGCGTCATGTTGATGTAATGCTCGTGTTGGAGGTACAATTACAGCGCGAGACTCTCGAGCTGCTTCTTTTGCCGTCGGTGACATTGGAGAAAGTAACAAACCTCCACCACCGGGTGTAATTGGTTCTAAAAGGTCAGGATGAGTATGAGATATTGTGTCCACATTATTGTCATCATAATAGACAATAGTGGCAGTAATGACTGGATTCTCAACCAATTGTAGAACAAGTCGGACAGCAGCTCTTCCATCAGGTCCTCCAAAGAATGGAAGGAATATATGATGTGATTTATCAGCTGCAGGAGGTGCGACAGACTCACGTCTCGTTCGCATGGAAAGAGATGAAATTGTACGATGAATCGTCTTGTGTTGTTGATTAGCAATAGTAGACTTTACTGAACTACCAAAGCCCTTGTCGATAAAAATGACAGTGTTAGTTACGGCTTTGTCAAGAGCACGGTTGGCAAAGGCTGAATAAGTGGAAGCTGCGAGTTTAGCCCTCTCAGTTTCATGAGATATAACCTGTGTTTCATGCAGAGCACCAGTCTCTGACCAAGGAAGTAACAATAGGTCAGAGTCTTCCTCCGTAGCCTTTGACGTAATCATGTCAGGGAATGTAGTTTCCGGTCCAATAGCAATTTCTCCAGAGATAGCAAGGTTGTTGAATCGACCTACAGTTCTAAATGTATTGATGACTGGATCGTGAGCAGCATATTCATCAGTTTCAGTAACCATCATGACGTTAGAGTTACGATCTCCCAATTCGATCAAACGTACACCGTGCACTTCCACAGGGCGGTCGAATAATTCCGTAGTACCTTCACCATTCTTCTTCTCATCATCTCCATCGTGAGAAGGATGAATGACTTTTGGTGTAATGACATTCTTGCCACCAAACAACGAGACAAATGCAATCATCGACGGTAAATTATCAAGACGTAGATATACAAGCATCGACTTGACACGTAAAATCTCTGCTCCACTTTCCAGAGGCATTAATGTACCATCAGCCATTGATTTTCTTCGTGGAGCTCCAGTATCCCAATCAATTTCACCTCTTTTATAGGCTTCCACCTTCTTTTGGTACCAAGGAGGATATAAAGCGGCAGTCAAAGGGGTAGTGGTCACTGTCGTTATAAGCGCCATAATTACAAAGACAGTAAATGTTTGTGGGCTCAGAATACCCGCGTTTTTACCAATGTTCTGTAAGAAAAAAGAGTTAGTAAAACGTTATGATCTATATATTTTTGATCGTCGACATACCAGAACAATCAGTTCAACAAGACCTTTACAAGACATTAGTACACCAATAGTAGCACTTTCTCTCCAGAAAAGACCACATAATCTTGCTGCCACAGCTCCTCCAATCAATTTGGTAGTAAAGGCTACAACAACTATTGCGATAACGTATGCCCAGGCTATACCACTGTTCAAAAGACCCAAGTTGGTATTTAATCCGGAAAGGGCAAAATATAATGGTAGTAAGAGAGCTGAAACGAGATCTTCAATCTTTTCTGTTAATTTAATGGCAAATCCACCCTCGTGAGGCATGATCAATCCAGCAATAAAGGCACCAAAGATAGGGTGAACGCCTATTATTGCGGTGAAGAAAGCACACGCTAACACCAGCAGCAGAGTAAAGGCTACAATACCTTGACTTGGACCTTCTTGAATGGTTCTGTTACGACGCAAGACCCACATAAAGCCCGGTCGGACAGCAAATACCAAAAAGAGGACAAATCCAACAACAGTCAAGAGAATGTAGAGAACGTCAATACCTTTTCCGTGTCCAGACTTGAGAGCATTGACAAGTGTGACTGAGAGAGCAAGTAGAATCCATCCTACAACATCGTTGCTGACTCCAGCAGCCAATACAATAATACCGACTGGGGTTTGTAATAATCTCAACTCTGTCAAGATACGACATAAGACTGGAAATGCCTGAATGTCACAAAGGTTAGCTTCTGAAGTGTTTTGAGAATCAAAAAATCATGACTTACAGTAATGGACATTGCAACACCGATAAATAGAGCGAATATTCCAAATGGAACATACTCAGTTGTAACAAAATCTTTGTGTAAACCCCAAGCAATCGCAACTCCCAGACCAAATGGTAATATCATTCCCAATGCGCCAACGCTCACTGCAATCTTAAGGTTTCCGGTCAAGAATCTTAGATCTACTTCGAGACCGACTAGGAATAGGAAAAGGACAAGACCGAGGTTGGCGACCAACGTGAAATTCGGTAAAGCGGCCGGAGGGAAAATTGTAGCCGAAAAATGTGGTATTCTGCCCATGACAGACGGCCCGAGAAGTATTCCACCGATGACTTCAGCTATTACTCGAGGTTGACGCATGTAGGATAATGGCCAATGTAACAATCGGCAGAAAATAATGACTATACCGGCCTAATTAAGAAAGAATAATCAGTATATTGTGTTGAATCTTGGGTAATTGAATACTAACCTGGATGATGAATAGAGTCAAGGGATCTTTTGGATTGTATATACTCGGGTTCTCCTTCTGAAATATTCCACCCTGGAGCGCCGCTCCAGAAGCAGAAGCTGAAGCAGATGCAGATGCCGCGCTCGTAGGAGACATACTCATTGTGGCTGTGGAAGACATGACGGGCTAACGAAGAAGAATATCGCTAGGTCGAAAAAGGTGAAAGAAAAGAGGACAAAGGTGGGTGCAGAAACAGCTGCGATTGAGTAGTTGCTGAATACGCAAAAGAATTATCCGAGGACATACCAGCAATTTATCATTTTGAAACTGATTTCTAAAAAAAGGTCGTCCTATGTTATTAACCAACACATTAGCTGCAGACTCATTCTTGGCGATCCAAGCTTGTGTACATGTGACACCATGGTTCGAAGAGGAGCTTAATGCGTCTCAAGACAAGGTTGGCCTTGTGAATTGTTATTACGGATCGCAAGATTTGAGGTGCAAGGTAAAAATGCATGTGATGGCCCCCGCTTTTCATTGGTTCGCGGAAATTAGGATTTCGTGACCCGTTCCTAAAAATAAATAGCAAATATCAGAGCAACTAAAGTTTGTTCCGGAGGGAGAGGTGAGGACCCCTGTCACCCGAGAAATGAGTTGAGCATGACCAGCCTTGTAAAAGATGAACATGTTATCCACAAGGCGACCAACTAAACACAAAAATGTTCCAAGATGTTCTGGACTGCCTTGGGCTTGGCATGAGCATGAAATTCATGTATGCCAATTATTTGTGACTTTGCCAAGAGGTTATTTTTAGATGTGTGACGTTTGACAATTCCGATGCCGAGAACTTTCTGCGTCATCTTCATGAGTTATGGCATGATCAGCCTCCGGCGATTACATGCATCTTTGATGGTTGGTTAGGGGTGTTGAGATTTTTATAATAACTCTCAACCATACCAGCACTACGGCGTGCTTCGATGTTGAATGGTCCTTTGACGGCTCCTCGAAAGTATTTCTGAACATTGTCTCGAAAAACTTGAATTGGATCTGTGCCTTCTTGTTCACATATCCACGAAAGCCATCGATGTCCAGTAGTGACGTGCGTGATTTCATCATTGTGGATGACTTTTAGAATCTCTACTGTCTCGTGATCTTGAGCTCCACGAAATTTATCTATGGTTCGTGGGTTCACGTCAAGTCCTCGTGCTTCATGTACAAGAGCTATAATACTTATTCGAGCACGTAAGTCATGAGCAGTCATTCTTGCGCTATCCCATAATCCATGATGTACAGGTAAAGCGCCAAAATAACTACCAAGCTCTTCTAAACGAGATCGAAGAAGTGAGAAATGTTTTGCTTCATCATTAGCTACTTTAAGCCAATCATGGTAGAATGTTTGAGGCAGTGTCACTGGTGGTTTGCTGTTTGTTTCGAATGATGAGAACCGTATACATATGTCAATTGCAAGATCGATCGCCCATTGTTCGATATTTGCTAGCGCATGTAACATTGCAATTCGACTTTTTAGAGTGCCTGCTTTTCCAGTATTGGTCATTTTGTCAGGAGCCATTCTTACTTGATCTGAAGAGCGTTGAGGTTCTTCTGGGGCTCTTATGTCTCCAATGATCATTGGGAAGTCTGTAGAAGATTGCTTGACAAAAGTAGTAAACAATTGTGTGGTCATTTCGATCTTTTTTTCAGGATCAGATGTTTGTAAAATAGCTGCACAATATTCAGTCAGAGTAGTGTCTTGATTTATGATTTCAACATCATGTCTTGGCTCATGTTTGAATTTTATTTTCTCTGTTATAGGTGTATAGCTTGTCATTGTGATATTTTCAGAGTCGAGACACAAGAGTATATTCCCGTCGTCTGTGACATGTATGGGGAATAAACATGCTTTTATACCAAACTTGGATTCACCAGTATCAAGATTAAAATCATAGGCATGCCACGGACAAGATGCTATATATGATGAATCTTCAATGTCTATCTTTGATTCACTCATAGGTCCACCAGCATGAGGACATTCGGCTTCCATAGCATAATATGTCCATTGTAAATACTCATTCTTTTTTGTTCGATCTGTTGAGATTGTGGGGAGCCTGAAAAGGACTATCTTTTTACCATTTGATAAAAGTATGGATGACCGAGGATTGACCAGATCATCATGATGTGCAATTTGAATAAAAGATTGCATATTTATAATATCATAGGACTTCAAAATGCCTTGTTCCTTTCAGTAGCAGTTTTTGTTCATGTGAACAAGTGAAGAGAATGACGTTTTCCCCAGAAAAAAAATATGTGAACTTTTTTTTCCGTAACTTCTTCTCCGTGTTATTAGACAACAACTTCTGACCATATACAATCAGCATCAGCGTTATATTATTTAAAGAAACAGCATGGCAGTAAGCAAAGGAAAGCCATCAGGTGGCTCTAAAAAGTCAAATACAACACCAAAACCAACTACAAAATCCGGACGGATTGTAAAATCAAAATCAGGTCCCTCATCATCATCAAAATCGAAAAAACCTCTTCCAAACATGGCCAAACAGCAAAAGACAAAATCTACATCCCATAAACCTGTACAAAAGAAGAAAAGAGTCTATACGGATAAAGAACTGGGTATTCCTGCATTAAACGGTATCGCACCAGCAGGGATTGCAAAACCTCACGGCGTAAAAAAGGGTAAAACGTTTGTAGACGATGGAGAAGGAATGCTTGCTATTCTCGCAATGGTTCAAGCGGACAAAGAAGGTGACATTGAGAGTAAAATGATAAAAGCGAGACAAATGGATGAGATTAGAGAAGCAAAACGGTTAGAAGCAGAAAAAAGAGGCCAGGCGAAGAAATCAAAGTTGGAAATGGCAAAGGATGAAGTGAAAAAAGGGAACCAACTACGACGTAAATCAAACAATCAGGACACGGACAAGAGGGGTGAAGATGAGGATACGAGAAATGCTGTCAAGAAGAATAGAAAAAGGGTATCATTTGGTTAAAATATATATATGAATGAAATATTCAATCATCTCAAACTCGGAGAGAATCTCGACTTTTCACATTGGATCGAAGACAAAGGGCGGGTCCGATGTCGAATGTTTACGACCTTATAATTATATTTTCGCCCTTCTTCCTACCTTTGTGTGGCATCAACATGTACATGTCGTTACATCTTTTCTTTTGTAGCCTTTCAAACCCGGCAATAGAGAAAAGTCAGAGAGACCAAATCGTACCGCAAATGTTCCTACAAATATAAAAGATGACAACCGCAACAGGGATTGAACTCGAATGATAGAGAGGAGTTGAGATGTGAAGAAGAGATTCTACTTTTATATACTTTCCCTACATTCTATTCTCGTAGGCGACACATGTAAGATATATTCGAAAGAAGAATTATCAATAAAGAATCTTATATTATAAATCGGTATTATCGTCATAAATATCATTATACAAAGAAAAAAAAGAGAAAAAAAAGTGGTATAGCTATATACAAGAAACATCCCAGACTCTTTCCAACCTTTTTATCCTACTCAATCAAATGATTTGTGGTTTTTTTTTCTAGAGTCTTCCGAAAAGAAGAACCTGATCTATGCCCGCCATACTAAGACTAGCCAATTCCATCGGTCTGGGTTCTATCAGATTGAGAAGTTCTCCTTCGCAGGTATGTTTTTCCTCTTCGAGCTCTAATTCCACCGTGCTTGGTTTTCTGCGTATAAGGTTTTTCAAACTAAAGGTTATTGCGGAAGAGAATGAGAAGCGATGGTGGTTTGTAGAGTGAGACGAGCGAGTCGGTGATGAAGTTCCGGATGAAGAATCGAATGGGTTTGCTGGGATTGATTGTGATGAAAGGGGAGATAGAGCTGGGGTTCTGCGGAATGTAAAGGATGTAGAGGGGGAGAGAGTACTCGGTGATGATTGCATATTGAAGGTTGATGTTTAGATTGATGTTTAGATTGACTTTAGGTTGTTATAGATTGTTATATATTGATTGAGTTGATTGATTGAGTTGATTGATTGAGTTGATTGATTGAATTGTTTGATTTGATGAAGAATGTAATGATAATAAAAAGAAAAAGAATCTGTAAATCGAAAACTGGATTGATTATATATATATCCAATCTTCTCACTTTTGAAAGGAGAGAGGTTGGCTGTACTGTACTGTAATAGGCCTGGCAGGGGAAGATTGTAATATCGATCAAACGGCGTCGCAGGTACAGTAGTGCATAAACCTTGTTTTTTTCTCTATCCACACGGATCTCGTGGTTCAATATGCGTGTTTGAGGAACAGGAACAGGAAAATTCAAAAAAAGAAAAAGGCTGTGGGGGTTGGACCGTTTGAGTATGAGAGTAGAACTCAACGGTCTTTCGTCTCTTTTTGGTTTGACGGCCGAACAAATCTGTGCTCGGGGCTGGATGTAGTGGCGCGTAAAGGTGGGCAAGTATTGACTGTTGGAAAAAAAAACGGTTGATGGAAAAACGAAGAGTTCAGAGATGGCAGGAGGGGGAAGAAGATGGATGGGACTTATTACTTGTCATATGAGCATTCAGTCGTTATATAATGGATATTGATATTGGGAGGGCTGTGAGATGGGCTATGCTTTTGCTGTGCTATGCTGTGCTGTGCTGCGTGAGATCTAATAATAATGTAGATTAATAAACAGTTTAGGCAAAAACATCGCACGTGGCATGTTCGGATACAACAGCGATAGTCCTTGATTGATCATTTCGTCGCGCATTTCCTTTTCCAAATCAGGTGTATTGCATTGAAAGAAATATGCAAACTTGAACCATGTACCTATATCAACATTGTAATCATGACGATCATCGACCTTGCATGAGAGATCTACTGAGGAAAATGATGTCGTAATGCCGATACTTGTAATTATTATTTATTGTATTTTAGAGTTCTACTGCACAGCCGAGCTAGTCCGATCCAGTAAGATTCTTCCCTTTGATCATACTCCCTTTTGTCTGCATTTAGTGATTTTGCATCAAATGTGATAAGTTAGAAGCATAGTTAGTCAAGCATTGACCGCTTACGCCTTTCCTTCTGATCAAAGGCCGTTATTCTAGCACAAGCCATGACGCCACGAAACACGTATCGCCAAGGAATTTGGAATCGTATAATAGTAGTCCTTGCATGTATGATTTGAAACTGATGATATATATGCTCCATATGACTTTTATATTCTATCATTATGATTGTAATCACACGTCTGCAATGCACAATTATGAATAATTACCATGTTATGTTCATGTACAAATAGACATGCATCACGCGCATAAATCTCTAATAAAATGTCTTGTTGATGATTATTTCAAATACTTTGTATGCACCACGTCCCTCGTGGTCATTACTAAAAAGAGAAGAGTTTGGTGGTAGATTACTTTCCTCTTCAGGTATCTTGCATGATGATTAAGAAATGACTTGATACACCCCTTGCATATTCGGTCATTTCCGGTATACTTTTTAATAATTATATTTGTCATTCATTTAGTGTAGACTACATTGTCAAAGTAAAATAGATATTATAGACTAGACAAGAATATTGATGTGATATAATTAATATTTCAATTAAAAATATATGTAAAAGTTATATACGTGAATTTCATTGAATAGGAATTAGAGTAGAGGTCAAAATCATGTTTCTGATCCCCAAGCAGGAAATGGTGCTCCTAGTGCAGAATTACACGGTGAAGTCACAATATTAGGACTCATATAACCTGCATTCTGACCGGGCGTACTTGCTAGTAAAGTGGTACCGTCTGGAGCAAACAAGCTGAATCTCATATCTCCTTGACCACCACCATTTCCCCACATGACTCTCACGGGAGTAAAGGTATCGAATTGGAGATAAAAGGCTACAGTAGTGGCAGTCTGCGTACTTTGTGACCAGAATTGTAACAAATCACTATTCGTTCTATTCCATCCCGACATTGCTTTGTTTCCTACCCAAACGAATTGAATATCATCCGTATAAGGGATTGTCAGCGAATAATAACCAGTTCCACGACCGGCATAGACGTAAAAAGTATGATCCATGACGAGACTGTTACCGTTTATTCCAGTGAGACCGTACATGGTCATACTTCCCCCATCGTTGTTTGTTTCTGCAATATAAGAAGCAATACCCGTCGGTGAAGGCTTGATGGTCTTGTAAACTTGTGGCGTAAAAGCGGGATAAGAAGCAGTGTTTTGACCTCCGGGCCATGAATTGGTGTACATGGCGAATTTAGCACCTGAATTGCCACATGTGGTTGGTGGAGTTGGATAGATGACGGTGACTGAAACGACTGATGCACCGGCTGTGAACGGAGCTGTAGAAGTAGTTATTGCATGAGAAGTACCACTGTCGATATATGTAGTTGTATAAGTTGTAGCGCTGGTAGGAACCACACCCGGAGTCTTGATGATGATATACCCCGTAAGTCCAGCCATAGAGGTTGAAGTTGCGGTACTCTTACCAGTCCAAACAGTCGTATAAGTTGTATATGATACAGTAGCGGCGATTTGACCGGCATTGAGTCCAGCATATTTATTAGTCATATAAGCAAAGTCTACACCAGATGTTGCTGTCGGTGTCTTGGTCAATCCAGCAACATTTTTGAACCAACAAACACCGTAGGAGTAAGAGAATCCACTGCATCCGGAGAAATTGTCACACAAATTATAACAAGAATAAAAGTCTGGCGCAGTGGCATTTCCGACATCTCCGGCGTATAACAGATCATAACCACATAACATTGTATAGTTGACGTTGTTATAATCGACTACAGACTTACCATTGACACCCCCACTTAAACTACTACAACTAGCTGCTGTTCCCGTTGGAGCCGGTGCCCAGGTCTTTGAAGTAAGACCGGAATCTTGAGGATATAAAGTGAAGCCATAAGAAAGTGTGATATTCAATATGACTTGTGTACCGTCAGATATTGTTTGTTGTGCGGTATTTGTATATCCGGAAGTCGCGGCGACATTCGAATTACTGTAGAAAAGACAATATATTCCTTGAGAAGCACCTGCATATGAAGTATTGAACGAATTCCAGTAATTACAAGCCGAATAACTTGTACTCCCAGCTTTAATCGCTGCAGCCCGATTTGACGCAGTCAGACTTTGACATAATCCAGGACAGCCTGATTCATCTCCAGTAGGTTGAGCAGATCCTAAGAAATAAGGTGAAGAAGTACCTGCAACAGCTCCGGGTAATGCTACTGGACCAGAGAAGTTTGCATATGGTTTAGGCGGGGATGGATCTCGATTATAACCGTTACTTCCCGATGTAGTCACCAAGAAATCGTTCTTCCATAGACCAAAATTAGTGGCCGAGGCAGCATATATACTTGTCTTGAATAATGAACAAGTAATAGCAGCCCGAGCATCGGGATTCGTACATGTCGTGTTGTTTGGCGTATATAATGGATTTCGAAGGTAATAAATATTGAATCCCATACATTCTGGAACTGTGTTGCAAATTGCAGCACAAGCACTGGTGTTATAACTTGCCAACTGTACATAACGGAAGTATGAATCAAGTACATTTGCACCGAGATTGTTTAGGAAACTAGTAGTATAACCTGGTGGAGGTACATAATTACCAAGAGCGAGACTCGAGAATAAACTGTTCACTTGATAACCCGTAGGACTTTGATCTGTAGGAATATAATTATACATGTTCAATTCGAGAGCAGAACAACCAGTATTGTCACGAGAAACCAAAGCATTCCTACTCTCAGCTCTGACTTTCTTGACAGCAGTAGCTTTTGCCTTTGCCGTTGTTGTGGTTTTCTTCCTGACGGATGTCTTTAACGTCGTCTTTTTTGTCGATGATGGCTTTTTTGTCGACAATGCCTTTTTTGTCGTCAATGCCTTTTTTGTTGACGATGTCTTTTTAGCTGTAGTCTTTGGTTTGGGTGTGGTTCTACCAGCATTATGTATAGAAGTCATACTTGACTGCCACGAAGACACCCATGATTTTGTATTTGTAGAAGCAGGAGGTCGAGTCGTAGCAGTATTGAGGGATTTTTGAGTGTTAGTAAAATGAGGATCGGTATTGATAGTTAATTCAGCATTGACAACATCGATCTGTGACAACGCCGCCAATATAGGCACAAACAAAGTTGATAAATACATGACTGAAAGAAGTTCTGCCCAATGCAGAATGACAAAGGATGAAACAAATCAAAAAAGACACAAATCGGAAAACATGTCTATTTATTAATAATGATGAACTTGCAGGATAGGAAACTTTCAATGCTATACAGACTTCAAAAGGCCAGACTTATGATATTCATCGTCATCATCGTCAAAACCGCTCGGAAACTGATCAACGCGATTTGATGCATATTAGATTGCCACGGGAAGATCTTCCACCGATCAGAGTCGAATGAAAACGGTCAACGTACAACAAAAGCAGTTTCTTAGCCTTTACCTACATGTGATATAATTGTACAGTAAAAAGCAATATGGACGGCCACCTTGATGACTTTTTGTGACAGAAACGGTAACATGAAACGGTTGATGAAGAAGATCGAGGCTTGTTCGTCTTTAGATTTCCAGCCACCACTTTATTCTAGCATACTGCTACAGTCCCGTGAGATATTGTTAGGTCATGATTATTATAAATTCTCCGCAATAATAACGGTCCACCGGTCGGATGCTCGACGATCGTCGAATGAGGAGCTCGATTTGATCTACCTTTTGCTATACCGATATTTAAGTGGTGCTAATGGTAATGTCATATGTTTCACATTTGCCACGGAATTGTGTCAAAGTCTCGAGGTTATCTTGTCGATCATCATCATTATCATACTCATTTTCATACTCATCATCATCATCATCATCATCATCATCATCATCATCATCATCATCATCATCATCATCATCATCATCATCATCATCATCATACTCATGATAGGAAATTTTCATGTACAAAAGGATGATATTTATTTTACATTTAATTTAGATGAATATTTGCATCGCATTAGTCTATACGTCAACCCAGTCTTTGATCAAATCATGCATCATAGATGGCCATAATAATTCACCTAGCGATTCTTTGACCGCGTTTTTCAACTTTTCTTTAGCAACCCAGTAATGTCGTACCAACAAACCATCACAGTGAGCTGCTCCCTGTTCTTGTTGCTCTGGTGCTCCATTCACTTCATTACATGGTACTTCACGCATATGATTTTGATATTCATATCTTATATAATCCGAATATGCACTTTGTTCATGCCAAAGCTCTTTTTTCCAATGCTTACATCCTTTGAATTTCACTTCTGTAGGACAATCTATCCAGTCTTGAAATATCGCTTCAGTCAGGCTAGTCTTTTGAACAATCATAAAACCAGTGTTAGAAATGATTTTATGATGTATTCGATCGTGACGTGATGGTAAGTCCGGTGCAAGTCCTAGAGTCACGGCTATTTCTGACGTCACATTCCATCTCTCAAGTAAATATTCTATTGGCAATTTCATGTGTGGAAACATAACATCAGAATCTGTAAAGACGACATATTGATATCCTGCTCGTAACATATCACGAATAGTTTTGACCTTTACCCATGGAGGAGAAAGATCTGTAGGTGAGTCATATACTTGTATATGCTTATAATCATAGCCATGGATCTTTGCTACAAATTATGAGTCTTTGTTACAAATTGTCAAGATTGATGGAAGGACGAACCATAAATATAATGATTGAGTCTACCCCAAGTCATCTGTTCTTGTTTATCCAACGTTTCTCTCGTCCAAGCCCGAGTATCAACATCGAGAATAAGAAGTGATTTACCCAATTTGTTCGGGAATGATCCGTTGAGATATGTCTGGCTGATTTGAGAGCTGTCAATCTCGGGCGGTAATGTCTCATTCGCAGCCCATGTCAACCTTCTAATCAACTCTTCAATTGTAGCCGAATTTTTTGGCATTCCGGTGGGTCGATGATGGATTCTGTTTGATCACAAGTGTATTAGCTTGAATATAGTAATATGAAATGTAATGTAGCTACTTACGCAGATCCGAGAAGCGCAACACATATTATGAATATAACAGCCGCAGTGAATACTCTTACAAGCCACGGTATCTTTCTTATAGCTGTGATGATCGCAAAGGAATTATATTCTCTTCTCCACAATGGTGAACCAAGTGTTATCGGACTGGTTGATTTCGAGTCTAAATTGTCATCAATTTCATCCGTCTGTAATAACAGAGGATGGCTCAATTTTTCTCCGTGCATTGCCATGAAATGTTTACAACCTGTTGACCAATTGTAAAACTATCTATATCGATTTTCGTATTTTTATCAAACTGATGGTTACGGAAATGAAATCGCAAGTTGACGGCCAAGTGCATCATGGCCATATATATATTAAAATATGGCCCGGCCGTTTGACAGGGGCTTTGTCAACAGTCGTACCGTGATACATGCTTTATAAATCATAATACTACTGTAGATCAAGGCTGGCTTTCTGAAAGTAATAATCAAAGATATAATCTTACCTTGCATGACTTACCTCTAGATGGTCAAGATGTCAGTCTAGATATAAGTGCAGTATTGAACATGACGATTCAGATGACGATTCGACCATAAACACTATAATCATCAAATAAACTTTGAACTATCGGTAGCCGGTCCGAAACCCCAATGTACCATTTCATGTTGAACAATCATTATTCAAAAATATTATGCTAACTGTATGTCAAGTCATGGCTGACTTAGAACTTATTGATGCTCTGAGACGTCGGATTCGAGAGACTGAAGACAAACTCACACAACTAAAGCACGAACTTGGTCAAGTTACTAGCGAGGCCTCTGACTCGTCAAAAACTAAAAACTATAAATGGCCCTTGACGTCAGAAGAATATAAAAGATACGGTAGACAATTGATTGTAAAAGAAGTTGGTATAAATGGTCAGCAAAGGCTAAAGAAATCAAGGGTACTTGTAGTTGGACTTGGTGGATTGGGATGTCCTGCAGCGGCATATCTTGTTGGAGCAGGAGTCGGAACACTTGGATTAGTAGACGGAGATACGGTTGATATATCAAATCTACATCGACAGATTCTACATGACACGTCTAGAGTGAATATGTCAAAGGTTGAAAGTGCAATAATAGGCCTACGAGAAAAGAATCCTTTGGTCAAATTAGTCGGACATACGTCATTTTTGACATCTGATACGGCTATGAATGTGATGAAAGATTATGATTTAGTGTTGGATTGTACCGACCATCCTGCTATACGATATCTAATCTCGGATACCTGTGTCTTGCTAGGAAAGCCTATAGTATCAGCTTCTGCATTACGAACAGATGGTCAATTAATCGTCTTGAATTATCCTCCTAAACCTGTGGGAAACACCGAGGGAGGCCCTTGCTATCGCTGTATCTGGCCTAAACCACCGAAACCAGAACAAGTTACAAGCTGTGCTGAAGGAGGGGTGCTTGGCCCCGTAGTCGGTGTTATGGGCGTTTTGCAAGCGCTTGAAGCGATTAAAATCATTGTTCGCCATGACGATTCTTATGACAATGCATTACATAACCCAAATTTGACCATCTTTTCTGCTTGGAGTTCAAAGCAGTTTCATAACATAAAAATGAGAGGTCGAAGAGCCGACTGTGCTGTATGTTCAATTAATGCATCCGTAAAGTCCACAACCGATACAGACTATGATGCGTTCTGTATGGGTGACAAAGCTACAAGACTGCTTGGCTCTGATGAGAGAATCAATGCGATACAATTGAATTCCATGAGTTCGAATGGCGAACATGTTATTGTGGACGTAAGACCTGCTGTAGAATTTGATATATGTCATCTACCTAATTCTGTCAACCTGCCATGGGACGACTTTAAAGCAACGATGGGTGCTGTAGAAAAGGCTCCAGAAAGTTTACCCAATTGGCTACAAAATAAAGACATAGTGATCGTCTGTAGAAAGGGGAACGACTCGCAGTTAGCGACAAGGATCATCAAGGAGACTAACCTTGCACAAAGGTCTGTTGTTGACTTGGAAGATGGTTTGCAAGCCTGGAGCAAGAATATTGACCCAACATGGCCACAGTATTGAGTTGAGTTTGCTCAGTCACTGATCATCTCAATCATATATATTTTCCACTTTCCCACTCGCATAAAGATGTACTTATCTTGGATCAGCCAATCGCGGGCTCTGATTTCTGATCCACATCTTGAAATCTTCACTTGCTCGAATTGCAACTGGTCAGAATCATTGTTGACCTGTCTTGCGATATATACTCCCCCACTTTCTAATAAAGATCTGGCTTTGGATCTTGATTCAGCCGCGTCGATCTTGTCAAGAAGATCTCGAGGACTACATTCTCTCAAAAAAGAATTAGAAAGTCTAACCATGGCTGCTTCTCCATCAGGTTTTCCGGACATTGTGGAGATTTCTACAAACCCAGAGATCGTAGGATTACGTGATCGATAATGTAATGCTTTGATGTATTGCTGCCATTCAAGACCATGAACTACAGCACAAACTTCATCTGCAAGTAACGTTTGAGCTTTTCTCATAGACGGATCGAGACTATGTTCTTTCAAAGTTGTATGTATTGTGTCCATCGAGGCGAGACTAAGAAGTTTGAGATGATTTTCGACATCTGCATCTGCTGTTCTCAACAGACTCCCATAAAACTCGAATGGATGTAACATGACTGCATCTAACCATACTGCGTTTCCTGCAGATTTTCCCAGCTTTTCTCCGCTTGATGATGTAAGTAATGGTGCTGTTATTCCTATAGGTCTACCACTCGTAGTACTCTCCTTAAAACATCGCTCGGGATGATGTGTCTGCATATGCTGTATATATTCTTTTCCCGTAATTATATTGCCATATTGATCAGATCCCCCCACTTGAATCTCTACTCCTCTATCTACAAATAAGGAAAACCAATCGTATGATTGGATCATTGGATACATGAATTCTGCGAGAGACATTCCATTTCCACTGTTTAATCTCGTCTTGACTGTATCTCTTGACATGAGCGGACCCATCGCTGCGCCTGATGCAACATATTTTAGGAAATCGGGGACTGTTAATTTCGATAACCATGCGCTGTTGGAAACAATCATTCTTTTTTGATTAGTGCTTTGATCAATCTCGTGATTCTTTTCTTTCTCCAAGCTAGCACACTTTTGGCTTTTCAAACGAGCCTCGGCGTTATTCCAGATACTCGCAAGCTGCTGCTTGATTCCCATATAACGTGCTTGTCGTACATCTTGTTCAGATTCAGCTCTTGCATGGGTTCGGCCGGTTGGATCGCCGACTGTTGCCGTCACATCGCCAACCTTTGATTTTGATCAGCCATTTACACGGTTCATAACATTCTTTTTGAGACATACCACTGATACGGCATGGTGTCCATAAGCGAAAAACCATATAAGAATATTCAACGGTATGAGATGACCAAGATGCATGGAAGCAGCAGTCGGGTCAATTCCACTGTAAACCTTGACAGATTGCTCATTCGTCCGCGTCCGGAGAAAATCTTTGTCGCCAGCAATCTCCTTCAACAGCCCTCTCTCATCAAGCATGTCGATGACATTCTTGGTAGGTAGTGCTCGATTTGTACTTGACCATCTTGTAAATTGTTGGTAGGGTCCTTGTACAGATCTTGACGAGGACGCTCTGCAGGATATGGCTAGCTTACTGTCCTTGCATAGAGCTAGTCTCACTCGTTCACACGGAAGATGAAGTCGAGCTATCATTGAGCAATTGTAGAGTTACGCAGCCATGTAATTTTTCTAGTGTCACAAACATTGACCAAAAATTGGCTGACTCAGCGAGCTGACCCCACACATAACTTACCGGAAAGAAAGAAGATCTGCCCCGCTAGTTCTTGACCCCGCATGGTTTGTTTCTGAACGGTTGCTCTCGGCATAGGCATTCATCAGTGGTGAGCGAGGATATCCTGACGTTCACGTCACACGTCACGAGAGCAAATGCAAGCTCTACGACCCCTCCTTTCTGAGCGGGGGAGCTGAAGTTTATTGTCACTAGGTAGATCAATCCGCTCATCCCTGCTCACTTTTTGTTTTGAAAGATTTCATCCACACACATTACACACGATCACCTTTCTAAATAGTACAATACCGTCACGATGAGTGCAATCGCTGAAGAGAACGGAGACTCTACTCCAGAGATCAAAGTTCTCTTCTGTTTATATGATAACTTTGATACCATGGACGTTGCTGGTCCATTAGAAGTCATTGGACTCGCTCAACATGATGGCGATAGTAAGTTACTTACCATGTCATATACCATTCTAGTCTGATGATGATGTGAACAGAACGCAAGGCATTCAAGTGCATGTTTGCCGCACCTTCCGAGCATACACTTTCTCGTCAAGGAGCTTCTTTCAGAGCTCATGTCGATTATGATGATGCCATGAAGCTTCTCGCTGATGTAGACATTCTCGTCATTCCGGGAGGTGACCATGAGACAGTTATCAAGAATAATGCACAACCACTTCAAATGATCAAAACATATGCCGAAATCCAAAAGAAAAGTCCCACGCGCGAACGTACTCTCTTTTCAATCTGTACTGGAGCTTTCTTATTAGCCCAGCAAGGTGTATTGGCTGGTCAATGTGCAACCACTCATCCAGATTCTTACACGAAATTCGAGAATCTTTGCAAGTCAGTCAGTCAAAGAGACATGACTGAACGTACCGACGTCATGGAGGAACGTTATGTGGTTAATAATCCTCGTTTTGATCTAGGAGATGAGGAAGAAAATCCTTATGTTAGATCACGCGACGATCGTCGCCCAAGTAATGCCAGAAAAGGCAGTAGTTCTTGGAGAGAAAGCAATACTAGAAGAGAAAGTAATGCTAGACGTATGAGTCTTGCATTAGGAGGACTGAGAATCGTCACTGCCGGTGGAATTACTACCGGATTGGACGCTTCTCTTTATTTAGTCAGTGCAATGGTCAGCCACGAATCGGCAAATGAAGTTGCTCGTGTAATGCAATATGAATGGCGTAAAGGCGTCGTTGTCAAAGGTGTTGATGTTTGAGGTGACGTCAAGATATTTTGAGCAGCATCTCGAGCGGACTTGCTATGATCGTGACCATGCTACTGGCCGATGATACTGTAATTGACACAACACTATTTGTAGCGTAAAATACATAAAAAATAATCATATGCATAAACATGTCGAAATCACGTGTAGAATCAAGTCTGCCATGTCTCTCTCGGAGTAGACACCGTCTCTTTCACTGCGTGAGTAGGAAGGATTGATGCTAAGGTAGGTGAACTGACCTCAGGCCCTCTGTGACAGTATTTTCCTTTTTGATATCTTCAATCATCCTGAATGCATGTCTCAAGTGAATTTCTCAACTGCTCATGAAGTTTGTTTAATCACTGTCTACTGATCCGGATACAACACTAATATATGGAAAAAGAGCACGAGAAGTCAGGTAATTATTGCCGGAGCAATTGCAGGTCTTTTTTCTCGGTATGGTATACTCATTCTTCCGCCTCCAAAACGCATCAGTACTAATTCCAGCTAGATTCTGTATTGCTCCACTCGATGTGGTTAAGATTCGTTTACAACTCCAAGATGTTCATATTCCCCCAGTAACGTCAACTACTGCGTCTCGGTCAACAAATACCTTTTCTACATTCACCTCAATAATCCGGAATGAAGGCATTACTGCGTTATGGAAAGGAAATCTTCCAGCAGAAGGATTATATTTATCATATGGAGCCGTTCAATTTCTAGCATATCGTATGACGACCCAACTCCTTCAACCTTCTTTGTCAAAATCAGAAAAAGCTTCTGTAACGACGACTTTTATATCTGGTTCTGTAGCAGGTACTTTAGCTACCACAATTACATATCCCCTTGACTTATTACGGACCAGACTCGCAACATCTACTCATCGATCAACAGTGCTCTCTCGAAATAGAATTGTCTCGCCTTCCCATCCCACACTTTCATCCACGATCAAGCGGATCTATTCTGTAGAAGGACCATATGGTTTCTTCCGTGGATTATCAGCAGGTTTGGCGCAAATAGTGCCTTATATGGGGTTATTCTTTACATTTTACGAAACGCTCAAAGCACGATTGTCGCTCGTTCATACTCTACCACTACAAGGCTTTGGAAGTGCTCATGCGATTGCTGGAGTAACCGCTAGTGTAGGAAGTAAAACTCTCGTTTTTCCACTCGATACTATTAGAAAAAGAATGCAGGTGATGAGAAGTGAACAAAAGCGGCAGAAGAATATGAATATTATGGAAATCACCAGAGATATCGTCAGAAAACAAGGGTGGAGAGCATTGTATAGAGGTTTAGGTGTCGGATTGGTGAAAGCCGCACCTACTGGTGCTATTACTGTCTGGACTTATGAAAGAGTCATGTGGTTTTTCGCAAGATACGATCATAAGTAATTGACACTTGACCTTTTCATCATCTCTTTACCGTACAGCATCATTGTTATAGTATAATTTATATGTATTTATATCATGACGAGTTCTTCTTTTTATCTACTACAATCTCGATATTATCCTCGGGTATAACCTCTCCATGAACATCATTCAACCACTCTTCCACATCAACAGCCAAATCGCCTTGGATGGTAATCTCCTCTCCTCCAGAAGCCGTTTTCGTCACGCTAGCTCCTGTAGCGAATTTCTTTCCCATGTCTTTGCTCACGTCTTTTAGTTTCAACTTGTACTGTTCTAACCCACTAATCGTCGTCACAAACTTTCTCTTATTCCGCTCTACGAGTCTGATTATAACCTTTGCCGAAGCCATGGCCTCGCTATCCCGCTGTTCAGCCGCAGCAGCCTTTGCGGCTTTTTTCGCAGAGTCTTTTTCCGCGCGCTTGATCGCATCGGCGGATAATGTGGAGAGATTAGAAGCAAGTGCATCGGGGGAGTAGAGACGAGCATAGAGATCGGGATGGTTCTTGGATAGCCAGGCGGAACATTTGGGAGTCGTGCCGCCGAACTCGCAATACTGTTTAACCATTAGAAATACTCTTTCAAAAAAAGGAACCACTCTCAAGGCTCGAAACACTCTAGAAGGAGGGGGGATATACTTCTGGCGGTAAAGTGCATACTATATAATATCAGTATGGAACATGATTGTCAAGATTGAAAGGGCAAATAGACAAACCTCCACAATATACAACATCAACTGCAGGTTTTTTCTCAATTGTATTTTCGGGCTCAATCGCAGAAGCTACATCTGGCGATTTGACATCTATTTCAGTAGTTGGAGAAGTTATTTCCTCGGTATCGGTAGTAGCCATATTTGAGGGGATTGATATGGGAATCGAGACGACCAGGAGAAAATGCGAGAATTGATTGATCGATATTTAATATGAGAAGAGCACGTGCATTACGTCATTGTTTAGTAGCGTCTTATAGTATAATGATGGAGGAGACGAGGGAGGTTGAAATTGATTGCGTACTTCAAGTCATTGAGAAGTAATCATTACAAGGCTATAGCTATATACCTATAGATACAGGTATCCTATAATTTGGACCCTAAGAGTGTCTGGCATAAAATAGAAGCATCCACATATTATACAGCGGTTTGTAGTTGCATATTCGTCTTATACTCGTTACAGCGATGAAAACGATCGTTAGCTATATAGATCAATTAACCAACCAGACTCTCTCACAGTAAGGTTTCCTGATATACGTCTCTGCTGCATCAAACGGTATGGACAGTGGTAGCAGATACTGTACGATCGAAAATGGCTAATAATCTAGACCGGCTAGCGTCGGCAATTTTGTGGAATTTCACTTTGACACCCCGCATCGATATACATATACATAACGAACATCTCGAGCATGTAATAAACCACAACTTCTTATTATATTCCGATTACTTTGATATTTGAGAGCTGTAATACATCATGTCTACCTCTACAGAACTCGAAACACCTTTGACAGGAAAATATACTCAGCCGACTGGACTGTAAGAACTTCATCCTACTATCTCTTGCTTCCGAGACTAATCATCATTCATACTAGATTTATCAACAATGAATTCGTCAAAGGACACGACGGTCGAACCTTTGAAGTCATCAACCCATCGAATGAACAAGTCATAACTTCTGTTCATGAAGCAACAGAAAAAGATGTCGATATAGCTGTTGCAGCAGCACGTAAAGCCTTTGAAGGGGAATGGAGAAAAGTCACTCCGGAAAATCGAGGCAAATTACTTGTAAATCTAGCAAACCTTTTTGAAAAACACATACAAACACTTGCTGCGATCGAGTCTCTGGATAATGGCAAGGCGATCAGTATGGCAAAAGTAGATGTTACTCTGGGAGCCAGTTGTCTTCGTTATTATGGTGGTTGGGCGGATAAAATCGAAGGAAAAGTAGTGGATACTAATTCCGATTCATTTAACTATGTCAAAAGAGAGCCTGTAAGTTTTAAACTTTTCTACAAGATATGCTTTGATGTCTGATGAGTTTAGATCGGTGTATGTGGACAAATTATTCCTTGGAACTTTCCGTTACTCATGTGGTGCTGGAAGATTGGTCCTGCAGTTGCATGTGGCAACACGGTAGTTCTAAAGACTGCTGAGCAGACACCATTATCTGGTCTTTATGCCGCAAAATTGGTAAAAGAAGCAGGATTTCCTGCAGGCGTGATAAACATTCTTTCTGGTTTTGGTAAAACTGCGGGAGCTGCTATAGCTTCTCATATGGATATTGACAAGGTTGCCTTTACCGGCTCGACTCTAGTCGGTCGTCAGATCATGAAGGCCGCTGCTTCTTCAAATTTGAAAAAAGTGACCCTTGAATTAGGTGGTAAATCTCCTAATTTAGTATTCAACGATGCTGACATCGATAACGCTATATCATGGGTTAATTTCGGTATCTTCTATAATCATGGGCAATGTTGTTGTGCAGGAAGTCGTGTCTTTGTTCAAGAAGGAATTTATGATGAATTTATGACTAGATTTAAAGCTCGTGCACAAGCTAACAAAGTTGGTGATCCATTTGATGAACAGACTTTCCAAGGTCCACAAGTGTCAAAAGTACAATTCGATAAGATCATGGGATATATCGAAGAAGGCAAAGCTGCAGGAGCAAAAGTCGAAACTGGCGGTGTGAGAAAGGGTGATAAAGGGTATTTCATCGAACCAACTATATTCTCAAATGTAGATGAAAACATGAAGATTGTACAAGAAGAGATATTTGGGCCGGTATGTACAGTGAGTAAATTCAAGACTAAAGAAGACGCTATACGTATGGGAAATGCTACATCGTATGGTTTGGCTGCGGGAATACATACCAAAGATCTAAATACCATGTTGGAAGTATCGAATGGATTAAAGGCAGGAACTGTGTTTGTAAATCAGTATAACATGTTACATCATCAATTACCTTTTGGTGGTTATAAAGAAAGTGGAGTGGGTAGGGAGTTAGGAGAGGCTGCATTGGATAATTATACGCAGATGAAGACTGTCAGTATTAGATTAGGTAATGCTTTGTTTGGATAGAATCATGATAAATGTGATTTTATAGCTGTATATTCTGATGTTGTTCAAATAACAGTCATAAAGTCTAACATGTCGCTGGAAATTTAAGTGTTCGATTTTGATACATTATACCCCATTTCGTCTCATCTTGTGGTTGACCATTATCACCTACTGCAACACCTTTCCAGGGTTCTATAAAAATGTCAGCGGATGTTATGTCGACGATTAAAATAAATACATACCATCAAACGCCTCAAAATAAAAGGAATTAAGATTCCAACCAAGAGAACCACAAACTGCATTTTGGTAATACGAAGCAGCATTACCTGTACCAGCATCTGCAGTGCCATAATTAGTGCCACCATCTGTTGGCCAACCAGTTTCACCATTCCAGAACTCGATACTACTCAAAGAACCGTTAATCTGTTGGACTCTTTGAAGTGCTTGTGCCATGTCGTCGAAATATGTATGTACTGCATCGTCACCACTTTTTCCTTGCCAATATGCAAACCCATTTGCGAGACTACACACACATATGTATTAGTATCGTAGAATAAATAATCATAGATGGCGTGACTTACATTATATCGACTCCACCGTTAATTACCGCGTCTCCAGTCCCGTCTTGGAATTTATTCCAACTATCCGCCGTACCCATCTTGATCCCCGCCGGAACGACTGCTCTGACCTGATTAATCTTGTCCAACAATTCCGGACCGGTGAAATCCCCTCGATACAAAGTCTCAGACCCGACAGTGATGGCATAGATTTGATCGAGATATTCTGTCGTCACGTCTCTTTTCAAAGCAGTGATTTCGGCATTCAAACTCTCTTCGCTATCCGGCCAAACACCCAATATGACTTGGAACCCTTTTGCTTTTGCAGCGGGGAGAATGTGCATGGAAGTGTTACATTGGTTGGAAGAATATGTTCGCACGAGAGTAGAGCCCGTGTTTGTCTTTATGGCGTCAAAGTCGTCCTCCCACCATGCTTGGTCTTTGCAGTCGTTGCCGCCGGTGCCTGTGGCGGCTCCGATTGCGAATCCATGACGTCCAGCAGCGTGTGCGAAAGGAAGGGACGCGATGAGAATGAAAGGGAGGGTTGGTAGAGAGATATGCATCCCGGCAACCAAGTTAGAGAAAGGTAAGCCACGTCAATTGGAGATTGGAGTTCTTTTGATATGTCTTAAGGAATGACAAGAAGGAATGGGAAATGTGCAATCGTTGCAGTGACAGAGATGATTGAAAGGGATGCTTGTTTCCATTCAATCATTCACATGCGGGACCGGTTGGCAAAACGCACGGACCAGTTTCTGCTCCTGATTATACAAGCAAGAAGTTCGCCGGAGTTTCACTCAACCATATACACGCATCATATCACTTTGAGCATATGTCTTGTAGACTGTATTCAATTTCAAGACGTGGCAATGTATAAAAGTAAATACTATCCAAGATGAGTCGAATAATTACTCTTGTCTAAACTTTGCTTGACAAGTGAAATGTGAAATGCTTCTTCACTTTCGATGATTCTCCTCCAGCTCTGTTATTTTCCCTTTTACTCATTCCACCTTCTTTATATACTCTCAGACTTGAATTAATTCCTATCATCTATCAGTAATTGATTCTCAAAGTATTGTTCAATCAAAGCATATTCATTTCAGTTGTATTCATCTATCAAAGCATCAATACCATTTGTCGATCTTCATGGCTCCCGTAACTCTCTCGGAACGTGAAGTCGCAGTGTTATGCGCCGTCTTTTCTCGCTGCGCACCTCCTTCACTAAGCGTAAGTCCTCTCTTTTATCAATCATTACTAGAAGTAGAAATGCTGAACGATATTTTGAAGAATGATGAATGGCTCGCAATCGCGCATGAAGCCGACATCACTAATGGCGACAAAGCTCGTAGAGCCAAGTATACTTTTTCTCAAATCAAAGATAAAATTGGTGGAAAACCTGCAGCTGGTCGTGGTGGAAACACACCTCAAAAGAAGCGCAAAAGAAGTTAGTAGAGTAAAGCACAATAATTTAAAGTGGCCAAATAATCATTGTTACTAGGTGAAGAGCAAGCAAAAGACAACCAGGAGTTTGTCAAGTCTGAAGATGAAGACGAGTGCACACCTTCTTCGCATAAAAACAAAAACAACAAAGATTTTGTCAAATGCGAATATGAAGATGTGGATAGCCCTGTTTCGAACAAGAAGGTGAAGAGCGAATGGTCAATAGATCTCTTCTCAGAGTAAGGAATGAAACATGTCTTCACGAATAATGACAAGCAGGTTTTAAGGTGGAAGAGGATGAAAAGTCAAGCATATATTGAGGATCTAAATACTCATACAAGTCATATAAACGAGCCGACTAGAGTTCCAATTATACCCATAATCAAAGTCATGGTGAAATTTACACCATTGTTATTCAGCAGATCTCTCCCTTGTTTGATCCTACTCCCACCTTCTTGAACCAGCACCCTCGTCCCATTAGCCCCTTCTATTATCTTTCCAGTCTTTTTGTCTTCCACTGTAACTTGTAGCAACGCACCCAGTATCGAGTCCAACAAGGTCCCCATAAATCCCATCAAGACAGCCAACAACGCACCTTTCAAATCTTTCGTCACTAACAAGTATGCCGCTGCTATAAACTGACTCCCAATCAGTCCAGCGAATAGCCCCATAGATGTCACTCCACCATTCGTCCCCCTTCTGACTCTTTTCCATGGATTTGTTATGAGAAAGGGTTGTTGATTCGATAATATCCCTAATTCAGAAGAAAATGTATCCGCAGCGGCAGCAGCGTAGGCACATGCAATTCCTCTTAGTATACTATTGTCATCACTTCCATCTAATACCGTTGTTGAGCTGTTCGAGAAGAGCGATAGGAGGATAAGTATAGACGACGCGCCAGAGTTGCATATCACTTGAACCGCATTTCTAGCTTTGTGGTCGTTGGCAGACGCAATGGAATTCGACGACGATGTCAGGTGAGATTTGATGCCCGAGTAATACTTTGTGACGAATGTTCCAGTCAGAAAGAATGTGACGAGCGCGTAGATTGGGAATGTGGAAGGATGGGAGAGGTGAAGAAAGGCTGTGAAAAGGGCTGTAATTAGACCGACGACTGTCAGTTTTTCTTTGACGAGCGCATATAGAAAGACGGCAGATGTAATAGCGAGCGGAATGGGCCTCGAGAACGGTGATGGCATTGCTACTTGCACTGTATAGCTCGATTACAGATTATCTTTTCATTATTGAGGTGGTAAAGTATGGTGAATTATGATAGCTGTAGGTGACGTCATAGTTACAATTCCATAAAATTATAAAATCACATGTGCTCGCGTAAAATTCGTGACTGCCAGGCCTCTTTGAGATGGGGTTTTTTACCGTTGCGAACCTGCCGCGGAAAGCCCCTGAGCTCCACACCGGTTAATAAATCATATGTATGCACGAGAAGAGTTTACTAGCCTCAACGTCACAATGAGCTGCTGTCATTCGTAAATGCCAAGAAAATGAAATTTCTGATGCCGAGAAAGAATACATAATCTTCCCATGAAGTAAAGACTCGATGTGTTCACTACGTTCGAAATTTAGTCCGTCGATATGTACGCCCGCGCATTACCTGCTAGTAGGCTAAGGACTATCGGAGCTTTCGCTTTTATACTGCTGATCATACATCTGACATTCTTCTCTAATGCTCCGGGCGCTTTGTTAAGTGATAATATTGGTAATACGCTTGGTCTTTCGAAATCGCAAGAAATACGACAATCTGGGCAACTCCAATACCCTGTCACAGAACAACAGTCTGATCAAGATGTTGGTCCACCTAGTACACATGAAAAGCAGAAAGCTACCGAGGCCGGGACGAATAATGATGGCGTTGATGGTTTGAGTTCAAAACAAAAAGAAGTGGAAAACAAGCAATATATCGGATTGTCCGATTCTACGCCGGACTCAGTTCTCAAGCCTTTGAATCCCTCCGAGTCTATAGCGGCTGTAAATTTGCACACTGGCTTTGTAACGAACAAGTCCCAAGTACGAAATGGATCATACGATGAATGGATAAAAAGATATCCGAAGCATTATCCTCCATGGCAGAATTATTATAAGCAAGCTTATGATCCAAATATGTGGCATCTCTTTGAAATGTTAGTCTGTCAAATAATTGTAATATCCATCGATTAACATTCCTGCAGTGATCAAGATTTCCATACTACGACCGTGACGGAAAGCATAGATTCCACATCGCGCAAAGTTGTTCCTATAAACGTGAATGCAACTGGTGGTGTGGCTTGTATGGGACCTCGTCAAAAGCTTTTAGAAGAAGATACTGCCTTGAATATATATGGTTACGAAATGGATCCAGAAAGTAAGTTGATGTAAAGATCGATGAATACGTCCAGCTACTCATACAACCACCAGGTTTCGCCAAACCATTCATGGGAAGTCATGCTGCCATCGGACTGGAGGACTCGATATGTTTTGATCGAGCCGCGCGCTTTCGACCATATGGACTTGGAGATTCAAAAGATCCTTCAAAGACACTCGGCAACGCTATCAGTGCATTGGAAGTCGATTGGGAGAATGTCAACTGGAAGAAGCTACAAACAGATTGTGCAGATTTAAATTCAGACTCACATAGTAGCACTGACAACACAGGCGCATTAACTCACAAGATCGACCCAGCGCATTCTGAATTCTTGTCAAGACTTGGTATTGAGCAGACACTCAACATTAAAAAGAGGACAGATGATCTGGCTGCAAAAGTTCTTGGTGAATTGAATCGTGCGAAAGATGTGGCAGTACAGGTTGTCGAGGATCATATCAAGACATCAGACGTAGAGGAAAAACCTGTGGTGAATGTGCCCAAAATAAAAAACAAGCCAGGCAGATCTGCTGTCGTGCTCCGTGCTTATGATGGTTATAAATATCATGCAGATGATTTACACTCCATGAGGTCCTTGATTGTTGAATTGGCATTGGCAGGTCGCGGTGAATATGAAATATTTTTGATGCATAATGTAAAAAACAAGACGATGAATATTCATGGCGACGCAGACCTACGAAAAAGGATATTGTACGAGAACATTCCGCGTGAATTCCATGATATTACAATATTGTGGAATGAAGATGACTGTCAGAAGTTGTATCCTAATTTAAGATCCAATGAGTAAGTTTGTATATGTCAGTGAAGCACGTTGAAAGCGTTTCTAATATAAGACAGCGTTTACTTTAATCAATTCCAACCATTACAGTATTTCTTGTTATCACATCCTGAATTTGATTACGTCTGGAATTGGGAAATGGATGCAAGATATATAGGTCACACACATGTTTTCCTCAAAGGTCTAGTAGATTTTGCACGTTCTCAACCTCGCAAACGTTTGTGGGAGCGATCATCACGATTTTGGTTTCCTAAAGCACATCCTACTTGGGCAAACTTCTCATCGTACATTGAGAATCTACTTCCAAAAGAGCTTAGTATTTGGGGCGCTGTTCCGTCGTTGAATACACCGACCGGCACCCAAGCCAAGGTATCGGCAGTAGTTCCTCCAGGTCCAATTAGTTCAAATGAACATTCTTCGTGGGGAGTAGGAGAAGAGGCGGATTTGATCACTCTTCTGCCAATGTTCAATCCCGAAAATACATATTGGTCATATCGAGACAAGACGGTTAATTTTACCCAAGGCACTACCACGCCTCGTCGTACTTTTATCAATACTCTTAGTAGACTAAGTACACGCATGATTAAAGCAATGCATCAGGAAAATGAACAAGGACGTGCAATGGCCAGTGAAATGTGGCCAGCGTCTGTCGCTCTACATTACGGTCTGAAAGTTGTATATGCACCACATCCCATCTATTCTTCGAGGAAATGGGATCCTGCTTGGGCTCAAACAGTGTTTAACCCTGGATCGGAAATCGCTCCTGGAACCGATTTGACAAGTCCGTATAGTCCTGATAGAGAACACAACTTTGCTACATTGAGTTGGTACTTTTATTCTGGCTTTTCTGGAGCATTATATAGAAGATGGTTAGGATGGAAAGTCAAAGGTCCTGAAGGGTCAGACACGTTTGGAGCCGTGAAAAGACAATGGGACAATATGCAGAAATTGGAAGGATTTGAAGAAGGAAGTGCGGCACGAATGTGTCTACCTGGTATGCTGTTACATCCTGTGAAAGGTATGGATTTTGCCAAAAGGCTTGATTGGGTAGGATAACTTGGATGTGAAGGGTTGATGTATTATAAAATGTATTTATAGTGTAAAGTGAATGATTTTGTAAGGGAATAAACAATGACGTCAATATAATCAAATTCTCATTCATTGTTTTATCATCCATTCTCCTCCATTTATCAACCATTCGTGTCAATCTATACATATAATCAGACAATCAGACAATCGTCCATATGAAGCAGCGATTCTCTTCTCTCGATGTCAAAGTCATCGCCCATGAATTATCATCCAAGCTAACCTCCTTACGAGTCTCAAACATATATGATTTATCATCCGTACGTCTTCTTTCCTTTCCTTTATAATACCTCAATACTTACAATGGTGTCTAGCGGATATTCCTCATCAAGTTTGCAAAACCAGAACAACGAGAACAACTCCTCATCGAATCCGGGTTTCGATGTCATTTATCAGACTTTGCCCGATCAACGGCAGCCGCTCCATCAGCCTTTGTATCCAGACTCCGAAAGTATTTAAAAACCCGGCGAGTCACTTCCGTTTCGCAGATTGGGACAGACAGAGTCTTGCAAGTTCAATTCTCAGACGGTCAGTATAATCTCTGGTTGGAATTTTATGCTGGAGGAAACATTATCTTGACGGATAGAGAGTATAATATCCTAGCGTTGTTGAGGACAGTTACTGAAGGCACGGAGGGAGAACAATTCAGAGTCGGCATTCAGTATGATTTGAAACTACGGCAGAATTATAACGGGATTCCAGAGTTGACAAAGGAGAGGATAGCAGCGGGCTTAAAGGCGGCTAATGATCTGTTGGTTGAAAATGAGAAGAATGCGAAAAAGTTCAAGAGGAAAAGTGGAGATGCGTTACGACGAGCTTTGGCCACGTCGATTACAGAGTATCCGCCCATATTACTAGATCATGTATTGGATCAAGCACGCTTTGATAAAAGCGTATCACTAAATGAGGTATTGGAGAAGGAGGAATTACTTGATAGTTTACTCAAAGCGTTGGGTAATGCCAAGACGTTGATTGCAGAAATAACGAGCACAGTCCCTGTCAAAGGATATATCATTGCAAAAAGGAACAAAGCGGTTGCAGACGATGGAGAAAAACATGTATATGAAGATGTACATCCTTTCAAACCACTACAATACATTGATGACACAAATGTACGCATAATAGAGATTGAGGGATATAATAAAACGATTGACAATTTCTTTTCGTCTGTCGAAGGGCAAAGGTTGGAACAAAAGTTGGAAGAACGAGAACTTGCAGCGAAGCGAAAGTTGGAGAATGCTCGGTCTGAACATGAAAACAAGATTGGTGGACTTCAACAGTTACAAGATCAAAATGAACAAAAGGCTCAAGCTATAGAAGCCAATCACGAAAGGATAGAGGAAGCCCGAGCTGCTGTCAACAGTCTGCTTGCGCAAGGGATGGATTGGGAAGATGTTGGCGTTTTGATTGAGCGGGAGCAAAGTCGTGGAAATCCCGTGGCATTATCCATTAAATTACCTCTAAAATTGGGCGAGAATACCATCACACTTCTACTTTCGGATTATTCTACTGTAGAAGATGATGATACTATGGATGACGAAAGTGCTTCCGAGCCATCTGATAGTGAAGATGAAGGGACAAAATCGAGAAAACCTTCAATAAAAGCTGTAAATGATACGAGAATAGCTATTGATATTGACCTCAGTCAAACAGCGTGGGCTAATGCTAGACAATATCATGACCAACGCAGAAATGCAGCTTCGAAACAAGATCGCACTGTACAAGTATCAGCAAAGGTTCTCAAGAATGCTGAAGCCAGAATCACAGCGGATCTAAAGAAAGGTCTGAAGCAAGAGAAGGATATCCTTAGACCTGTCCGTAAACAATTCTGGTTTGAAAAGTTTTTTTGGTTCGTGTCTTCCGAGGGTTATCTTGTACTTTCTGGTAAAGATGCTCAACAATCTGATCTTATCTATCGTCGCCATCTTAAAAAAGGTGATTTATTTGTGCATGCAGATCTGAAGAATGCCATGCCCGTCTTTATAAAAAATAATTCTTCCATATCTGATTCACCGATCCCACCTTCGACATTATCACAAGCCGGAACGTTTTGTGTATGTAGCTCTTCAGCGTGGGATTCCAAGGCTGTCATGTCTGCTTGGTGGGTAAAGACTGAACAGGTGTCTAAAATCGCTTCGACTGGTGACTTTCTCGGCGTTGGTGAATTCAATGTCAAAGGAGGAAAGAACTTTTTGCCTCCGTCTCAACTTTTACTTGGATTTGCGATTGTGTTCCAAGTTGATGACGATAGTAAAGCTAGGCATATGAAACATAGACTGATTCATCCCGATCCTGACAACGAAGGGGAAGAAGACACTAAAACACCATTAAAAGAAGAAGCGACCGAGTCCGATCATGGTTTTAATGATAATGATAGTGATGACGATGAATTTCCTGACGCAGGTAAAGATGATGATGAGAGAAGTGAGGTCGCCGAGAGCGTAGAGCACAAGGAAATATCCAAAAGTGAGCAAGATATAGATACAGATGAGCATGAAGATCACGATGATCACTCGACTCATCGAGATAATCCATTGCAACCAGGGAAACACTCGGATCATGATCATACATCAGATGCTGAAACCGCAGATGAATCTTCTATCATTGATGAAGGAGGCTCTGTAGCTGAAAATGATTCTATTGCTGCTACCCAGAATCAAACTATAACAAATAGTGTCAAATCTTCCGTATCGACTAAATCATCACAACAGTTGCCAATACAATCAAAGTCAAATACTGCCGCCCCAAAACAACAAGTGCGCGGCAAGCGTGGTAAATCCAAAAAGATTGCTACCAAATACGCTGATCAAGACGAAGACGATCGTCAATTGGCAATGTCTCTTTTACATTCAGCTGGTCCTGCATCCAATATGCAACACGATCATCACCATGATCATAATGCAGATTCTAACGTCAAACTTGACAAACCTATAACGCAGCAAGAAACCCTCGAACAAGCTCGGATTCGTCGAAGTGAACAGCATAACAAGACTCAAGAGGCCGGTATAAAAGCTGAAAAACTTCGACAACAAGCTCTTGCATCCTCATCGACCTCTGTGTCCCATCAGACAAAGAAAGATGAAGACGATGATGACGCCGATGAAGAATCGAATGAAAGTGCACTTGACAGTCCTGACATTCTTACCCAAATCTTACAAAGTTTAATTGGTACACCTCATTCAGAAGATAATCTATTAGAAGCCATTCCCATGTGTGCGCCATGGACCGCATTGACAAAGTATAAACATAAAGTAAAACTACAACCCGGAACCGTGAAGAAAGGCAAAGCCATGAGAGAAATATTGAGTAGGTGGAACAAAGGCTTTGAAGACCTGAAAAAGCGAGGGGAACATCACGCCTCGTCCAGGAAAAGTCTTGCCACGACGGTCGGAGGGGATATTGCGAGGAACGAGTCAAACCCCGAACACGCACCGTTGACGGACATCGAGAACGAGTCCGTGAAACAGAGCTTGGAAATCAGAGAAGCAGATCTAGTCAGAGCGTGGAAAGAAACTGAAGTCCAAGGCGTAGTCCCCGTCAAGAGCGTAAGGGTAATTATAAGTGGTGGCGCAAATGGCGCTGGTGATGGTGGAAAAGGAAAAGGCAAATCTGGAGGAAGTGGAAAGAGAGGCGGTAGAGGTTCTAAAAAGGCACGATGAATGAGAGAATGTAATCGTGAAACGTAACAAAGTTATATATGACAGTAGCGGAACAACAGTTCTTTTCGAACAGAAACTGCGCCACGTCTTTGTAATTTCCACTTTTTATTCTATGAGTTTATATTTCTTTCCAGTCCATAGACCTAGTCACAATAAACGACTGAAGCAGTAGAAGTGTCATTACTATTCATGCCATCAGGACGATACCTCGTCTGATTGGCAATCGAGGGTTCTAAAACACTATTATATCGCTCATCGAACGTGGATTGGCATTCTATAGCTCCATATTACCTCATAAATCAGGCCCTCGGCCGACTGCAGCGGAAATTCACGTGACGTGCTCGAAATGATAAAGTTAACTTTTCGAATAGAATTCGAAACCGAAAAATCCTTGCCTCTCATTGGTCGAACCGCTTGCTCCGCCAGAGATTTCGAAACACACTAGGCCGAAAATGGACTAGATTGAGGGGAAGCAAGGTCATTTCGAAAGTCTAAAACTCTTTTCGAACTCGAAAACATCACGTGCGGAGCGTCTGATTTATGAGATAAGCTCCATATTACATTTTCAATTTACCCCAGGAAATCACACCATATGTAGATTTTCGGTCTCACACTAAGGAATCACACGATATGACGATCACGATGTCAAT
>Ga0160429_1000300_pt1 | contig 54877 bp, 55 predicted proteins | sample SolpanmetagenomR_FD_108199 | JGI IMG/M metagenome (GOLD analysis project Ga0160429, IMG submission 108199) | Solar panel surface microbial communities from Lawrence Berkeley National Laboratory, California, USA - R | ecosystem: Engineered > Built environment > Solar panel > Unclassified ... | reverse complement strand
CTTTCTTAATCTTGGCGAAATTGATTCGCTCACTGGCCCCAGTCAGGTGTTTGACTTCGGCGGCCTCAGTTGCTTGCGGTGTAGCCAATTGGAAAGGTTTTAAAAATGTACACGTAAGCTATTATAGTTACGCGAGTTAATTCTACTATCAACCTAAGAAGGAAGGTTGCTCTTACACCTGCACCTACGGTAAGAGCCTTCAGACAAACTTAGGCGTTATGAGCGCAGCAAAGGACCTTACCACGTGATTGTCAAATGAGTCCGAAACTCTTGCGACTTATAACGTGATAAGGTCCTATTATTTTGCTTCGCTCCATGCGGGGTGATAGAAGAAGAAAGCTGCTAGCGTAAGACAACCAAAAACAAAAGCTTTCGGTTGCAAAAGGTAACTTAATCTGCTACAAACAGGAAAAGACCTGGCTAAATGCCAGGCCTAATCCGATTCGGGAGCAAGCCCGTAGGCGAACCTACTTAACTTCTACTTCAGCACCAGCTTCTTCAAGCTGCTTCTTCAGGCCTTCAGCCTCGTCTTTAGTAACACCTTCTTTCAGGGGCTTGGGAGCACCGTCAACTAGTTCTTTAGCCTCTTTTAGGCCCAGACCAGTCAGGTCTTTTACCAACTTAACTACTGCTAGCTTCTGACCACCAGCAGCTTTCAGAATTACGTCGAACGAAGTCTTCTCCTCAGGAGCGTCAGCAGCAGCACCACCGCCGCCACCAGCCATCATTACAGGAGCAGCAGCAGCAGGCTCAATGCCGTACTCATCCTTCAGGATACCTGCGAGTTCGTTTACTTCTTTAACGGTGAGGCTAACAAGCTGCTCAGCGAAGGCTTTCAAATCTGCCATTTCGGTAGGGTGTTGGGGGTTGTAAGTTAAAAATTGAAAGTTGAAAAGGATGAGCAGCGGTTAGCCAGCAGCTTCTTCTTTTTCGGAAAGCGTTTTGAGGATGCCAGCCAGTTTGCTGCCGCCGCTCGAAAGGGCAGAGATAACATTCTTGGCGGGCGATTGCAGTAGGCCGATGAGCTCACCGAGCAGTTCCTGCTTGCCTTTAATAGTAGTTAGGCCTTCGAGTTGGTCAGCACCGATGTAGATGCTGGAGTCAATGAAAGCACCTTTTAGTTCAGGCTTCGGCGTCACGCCACGGGCATAAGCCTGCGCTTTGTAAAAGTCTTTAAGCAACTTGGCAGGAGCCGAACCGCTCTCTTTCGAGAACAGTACACCCGACTGGCCTTTCAGCGCCGTATCCATCTCCGTTGTATTACCGCCGAGGGTGTCGAGAGCTTTGCGGATGAAGGAGTTTTTGTAGACTTTGAATTCCAGCCCGCGGTTGAAGCAAAGGCGACGGAAGTCATTGATTTTCGCTACCGACATGCCTGAGGCATCGGCGATGTAGAATGCGTTGTGCGACTGAAACTTCTCGCTCAACTCATCCACGAGGGCTTGTTTTTCTTCCCGATTCATGGCTGGTTGGTTAATTATTGTGCGGAAGAAGCCGTGCTGTCAACCGGAACGGCCGGTGACATAGTGCTGCTGAGTGTAATGCTGCGGATATAGGTGCCTTTCGACGAAGAAGGCTTCAAACGACCGAGCGTCTGAATGACTTCCAGGGCATTCTCAGCCAGCTTGCTGGGGTCGAACGAAACCTTACCTACTGAGCAGTGAATGATACCGGTTTTATCAACTTTAAAGTCGATTTTACCAGCTTTCACTTCCTGAACTGCTTTAGCTACGTCAGTCGTTACCGTACCCGATTTTGGGTTAGGCATCAGACCACGTGGCCCAAGTACACGACCCAAACGACCAACCTTAGCCATCACCGAAGGCATAGTGATGATTACGTCGATGTCAGTCCAGCCCTTCTCGATTTTGGCAATATAATCGTCCAGACCAACGAAATCAGCACCGGCTGCAGTAGCTTCAGCTTCTTTGTCAGCAGGCACGAGAGCCAAAACTCGAACAACTTTACCAGTGCCGTGGGGTAACGTGGCTACACCACGTACCATTTGGTCGGCTTTGCGAGGATCTACACCAAGACGAACATCGATATCAACCGAGGCGTCGAACTTGGTATAAGTGATATCTTTCACCACTTGCGCGGCTTCGAGCAGGCTGCGTACCTGCGTCAGGTCATGTTTGGCAAGGGCTTCCTTGCGCTTTTTGCTGATTGCTGCCATTGTGTATGTCCTCCGGTTAGTTATTCAGCAAAAGGCGAATCGCCCTTCACGGTGATACCCATGCTGCGAGCCGTACCGGCTACTTGCTTCATGGCCGACTCTACTTTGAAAGCGTTCAAATCGGGCATTTTGGTTTCGGCGATGGTACGAACCTGGTCCCAAGTTACCGAGCCCACTTTGTTACGGTTAGGCTCTTTAGAACCATTCTGCAACTTAGCAGCATCCATTAGGAGAACCGGTACTGGAGGAGTCTTGATGACGAAGTCAAAAGACTTATCCGTGTACATCGTAATCAGGACGGGGCAGATTTGGCCAGCTTTATCCTGGGTGCGAGCATTAAACTGCTTGCAAAATTCCATGATATTCAAGCCTTTACTACCAAGCGCAGGTCCAATCGGCGGCGCGGGATTCGCGGAGCCTCCCTTTACCTGAAGTTTCAGGTAACCTCTAATTTCTTTGGCCATTTGGTTTATAAAGCTGCGGCTAGCGTGACGTAACTCGCGTTAACCTCAGTTCAGATAATACTCCTGTGTGGAAGCCCCGCCTGATCGGAGTGGATATCAGACGACGTATGCTAGTTGTTACTCCTTCTCTACCTGCGTGTAGCTCAACTCTACGGGCTGAGCGCGGCCGAAAATTTTCACGATGACATTTAATTTCTTGCGCTCCTCAAAAACTTCGTTGACGTTGCCGCTGAAACCGTTGAAAGGACCGTCTATAACTTTTACTAGTTCGCCTACCGTAAAAGGAGTTTCGATTTCAGCTGATTTTTCCTCGGCCTCATCAACTACCCCTAGTAAGCGGTTCACTTCATTGAGCGAGAGTGGTACCGGCTTAGCATTAGTAGTCTTAGTCTCCTTGTCTCCTAGAAACCCTATCACGCCTGGCGTCGAAGTGATAATGTTTTGTACCTCGCCGTGCGTCAAATCCGAATGGATAATGATGTAACCGGGATATAGGTTACGCTCACGTACGCGCTTCTTGCCGTTGCGCATCTCGAAGACCTTTTCAATCGGAATAAGCACCTGCGGGAGAAGCTCCTGCAAATTGTGCCGACCGATTTCAGTCTCCATATAAGTTTTGGCTTTCTTCTCCTGGCCGCTCACTGAGCGCACCACGTACCATTTCAACTCACCCATTTCTTAGTACCTAGCGGGCGAAAGTTGAATAAAAAGCATTGAGGGCGGAGTTAAAACTCACATCCATCAGGCCAACCACGGCGGCAAATACTAGCGAGCCAATCAGTACCAAACCGGCGCTCTTTTGCAGCTCGGTAGTCGAGGGCCACGTTACGTTGTAACGCATTTCCTCAATGGTGTCGCGGAAATAGTTGTTCAGCTTAGCCATGGTTGCAAAAAGCCGGTAAAGGCGTGAATACGCCGCCGTAGCGACTAAAGTGGCACGAGTGGAGAGATTCGAACTCCCATCAAAGGTTTTGGAGACCTCTATTCTACCCTTGAACTACACTCGTGGGTAACAAACCCGCTCACACCATTTGCTTACGGGAGTGCAAAGGTAGTAAAACTTTGCTAGTTAGGCAACATTAGTTAATTAACTAATAAAGTTTATTCCTAAAAAAACGCCCCCGATTGCTCGAGGGCGTTTTCATATTTAGCTAAGGAGCTAAAACTAGTCAAGGATTTCGGTTACCTGACCGGCACCTACCGTACGGCCACCCTCACGGATAGCGAAGCGGAGGCCTTTCTCCATTGCCACCTTGTTGATGAGCTCAACTGTGATGGTGATGTTGTCACCAGGCATTACCATTTCAACACCTTCTGGGAGGGTGATGATGCCGGTAACGTCGGTAGTGCGCAGGTAGAACTGCGGACGGTAGTTGTTGAAGAAAGGAGTGTGGCGACCGCCTTCCTCTTTCGAAAGAACGTACACCTCAGCCTTGAACTTCTGGTGGGGCTTAACCGAACCGGGCTTGCAGATAACCATTCCGCGACGGATGGCTTCTTTTTCAATACCACGGAGCAGCAGACCTACGTTATCACCAGCCTCGCCACGGTCTAGGATTTTGCGGAACATTTCCACACCCGTTACCGTCGACTTCAAGCCTTCAGCACCCATGCCGAGGATGTCAACTTGCTCACCCGAGTTGATGATACCGCGCTCGATACGACCGGTAGCAACAGTGCCACGGCCAGTAATCGAGAACACATCCTCTACAGGCATCAGGAAGGGCAGGTCGGTCAGACGAGCAGGAATCGGAATGAACGAGTCAACCGCGTCCATCAGTTCGTTGATTTTGGGAACCCAGTTAGCGTCGCCGTTCAGGCCACCAAGAGCCGAGCCCTGAATAACCGGAATGTTGTCACCGTCGAAGTTATAGAACGACAGCAATTCACGGATTTCCATTTCCACAAGCTCGAGCAGCTCGGGGTCATCCACCATGTCCACTTTGTTCATGAACACGACCAGCTGAGGAACACCTACCTGGCGAGCGAGCAGGATATGCTCACGAGTCTGGGGCATCGGGCCATCGGTAGCAGCCACCACTAGGATAGCGCCATCCATTTGAGCAGCACCCGTTACCATGTTCTTCACGTAGTCAGCGTGACCGGGGCAGTCAACGTGCGCGTAGTGACGATTCTGGGTAGAGTACTCTACGTGAGCGGTATTGATGGTGATACCACGCTCTTTTTCCTCGGGGGCGTTGTCAATCGAGGAGAAGTCGCGCTTTTCAGCCAGGCCCTGGTTTGCCAACACCATCGTGATAGCAGCGGTCAGGGTCGTCTTGCCGTGGTCAACGTGACCGATGGTGCCGATGTTTACGTGCGGCTTCGACCGGTCGAAATTTTCTTTAGCCATTGTAAAGAGTTGAGAAAAAAGAGGAATTAAAAACTAAAAAAGCAACTAGGCCTATTACAAGAAAAGCGAAACCCAGCGTGGGCCAATTCAGGCTTGAATGCTGCGTATCGCTTCTTTCTTGCTGGCTCGGCCCTAACCTATCCCGAAGATAGGTAGTTCCGAAAATGCTGAGCCATTTATGGGATTTGAACCCATGACCTCTTCCTTACCAAGGAAGTGCTCTACCACTGAGCTAAAACGGCTTAATCTGAACCTTAGTGAGCGGGAGACGAGGTTCGAACCCGCGACCTGCAGCTTGGAAGGCTGCCGCTCTACCAACTGAGCTACTCCCGCAGATGGCTACTAAAGTTTAAATGTGGGGGTAACAGGACTCGAACCTATGAACCCGAAGGAGGTGAGTTACAGTCACCCGCAATTGCCGCTATGCGATACCCCCATTTATAAACAATCCAGTCGTTTACCGGAATTGAGACGCAAAAGTACAGGTTTTTAGGGAATATGCAAGGCCTCACCCAGAAAAAAGCGCGTCCCTACCCCTACCCCTTTGAATAATAATGCCAAAAAATGGATGAAGTACTTACTGCGCCAGGTATCCTTTTTACTGGTTTACATTAAGTTATACGCAGCTTTAAGCCGTTCATCCGTTTCCTTACTTTTTATATCAAATAGCACATTTTTTAAAGCTGGTTGGCTGGGCACTAAAGCCAACATACCACGATAGGCGCCAAGACGCACGAAATACTGGGGGTGCGCACGTGCTATTGCCTCTAACTTTTGAACTCCCTTCTCGCGCTCTACCACGGGCATCTGAACCATGAAATTGCCAAATGCTTGCAGGTAGGTGTAGAGGTCGGGGTCGGTAAGGTCGGGGAGGCGGCGCAGGAACCAATCATACTGGTCAATTGTACCACGCTGGGCGTAGTAATTGCCTAGAGCTACTAGCAATGTGGAGTTGGATGTGTTTTCTAGAGCAGCTATCTGGACACGCGCTACTAGGTTGGGCATTTTTGATAAGGCATCAATGGCGCTGGCTTCTACTAGGTAGGAGCTATCACGAAGTGCGGCTTGGTAGGTGACGGCGTAGTTTTCATTTGGGAAGGAAGCGAGCGTTGACAGTGCCTGCGCCCGAACTGAACTATTGGGGTCAGTGGTAGCGAGCCGCTGGATATCGGCGCGCACGGCGCTGGCGTTGGGGCCACGGTAGCCACGCAGGTGGTCGAGCGCAGCACGGCGAATGGCGAAAAAATTGTCGGTTAGCGCGTTACGCACCATTGCGCTCACGCCAAAATCGGTGGTTTTATTTTGGAGTTGGTCAAGGGCTTCGAACTTCTGTAAGTAGTTCTGTGCATGATAGAACTGAAAGATTAACTCGTCTTGAGTACGCTCTTCGTCAAGCTGCGCTAAAAGCTGTGCTTCGCTGTCGAATTTTACTAGGGTAGGCTTTTCAGCCGCTGCGAAAGCAAAGGTTTGGTCGGCCTTGGTGATGGTGATGCGGTGATCGGTGAACTTGTCTTTCTGCCAAACGGTGACTGTGAGAGGTAGACGAAACACAGGTTGGAACAGCGTATCCTGGGTTTGTTGCACGTGCAGTAATACCTTTCCACTGGTGTAGCTATGAGATATTTTCAACTCAGGATGGCCTCGCTGCAGAAACCATTGGTCGAAAAACCACGTGAGGTCTTCGCCCGTGGTTTCTTCAAAAGCAGTACGTAGCTTACTAATTTCGACAGCTGTGTACTTATTCTTAACTAGGTAGGCAGTCAGCGAGGCGAAGAAGGCGTCGTCGCCCACGTATTTGCGCAGCATATGCAGTACCCTACCCCCCTTTTCGTACGAATGCCGGTCGAACATATCCTCCCGGTTGGCATAATGGTAGCGGATGAGCGGCTCTCGCTTAGAATCGGCCTCCTCGATATAATGCGCTAGGTCTTGCTGCTGTACTAGCGCAGCAGCATCGGCGCCATACTTGTGCTCAGCCCATAGGAACTGTGAATAGTTGGCAAAGCTCTCGTTGAGCGGCAGGTTGCTCCACGACTCGCACGTGACATAGTCGCCAAACCAATGGTGAAACAACTCGTGGGCAATAACTGACTCGGAGGTTTCGTAGCTAGCATCGAGCAACTCGCGGGGAGTAGCCTGAATAGACGCGCCGTGTACGGTCGCTGTCGTGTTTTCCATGGCACCGCTCACGTAGTCGCGCACGGCTATTTGGGCGTATTTCTCCCATGGGAATTCTACACCTAGCCGCTTGGAGTAAAACTCCATCATTTCAGGCGTGCGGCCAAAGACAGCTTTTGCGGTGTTCTTGTACTTAGGCTCCACGTAGTAGTCCACGGCTTTGCCGTGCCAGGTGTCAGCTACTACCGCAAAATCACCAACTGCCAGCATCGTTAGATAAGGGGCAGCGGGCAGGCTTTGGCGCCAGGTATCGGTGCGCGAGCCATCGGCGTTCTTCTTCGAAGTCACTAGTAGGCCATTCGACAGCGTTTTGAACTGGTCCTCCACCGTAAGGGTGATTTCCTGGGTCATGCGCTGGTTTGGATGGTCGATGGTCGGAAACCAGCATGAGCTACTCTGCGTTTCGCCCTGCGTCCATATTTGGCGCGGCTTGCCTACTTCCTTACCCAGGGGGTTGATGAAGTAAAGTCCCTTATCCGACGTGATGGCCTCGCTCCCACCCGTTGGCAGTTCGTTGGGCTTGGCCACGTAGCTGATGCGCACCTGGTAAGTTTGCTCGCGGGGGTAAGCGTGGTCGAGCGCGATGGTTAATTGGCGGCCGTCGTATTTGTATGTGAGCGCTTTGGAAGCTTTGGCCCCTAGTAACTGCACGCTTTTGATATCAAAGCCTCGGGCATCAAGTATCACCGTATTCTGCGGATAAAAATGCGGATGCAGCGTGAGTACTGCCGTGCCCAGTAAGTACTGGTGCACATAGTCGAAGCGCACATCTAGCTTAGTATCTACCACATCTGTTATCTGTGGGGGGGTAGGCTGCAGCGGCTGGTCAGGGGGCAGCCAGGAAGGAACCGTGATGCCAGCGGGCGCAACCGGAGCAGACGCAGTTACTGGCGCCGTTGCAGCCGATTTTTTACGGGGCGCTTTGCCTTGCCGGCTGGCCGGCTGGCCTAGGGCTGGCAGCACAGTAAGCGCACAAAGAATAAAGCTGCTAAAAAAAGAGTGTCGCATGCGAGGAGCAGACCGCGGGTGGAGTGGGCAAGTTCCGACGAAATTAAGATTCACCTTACCTTTAACCCCGCTTCGGCCAGCAGGGCCGGCATTCGTATGCTTCATATTAGCCTTGACTCAACGCACAGCTGGGAGGTGGACTTTCGAGCCATCGATGCCATCACGCTCAACAGCCAGACTTTTGACTGGGACATAGCTGCCCTTGGCGATGGTCGCTTTCACGTGCTGCACGGCGGACATTCGTATTCAGCTGAGGTACTGACGGCTGATTACGCCACCAAAACCTTTGCTTTGAAAATCAATGGCCAGCACATCGAGTTGCAGGCCAAAGACCGGTTTGACCAACTGCTAGACCGCCTGGGTCTCAGCACAGCTCATATCGCTAAGGTCAATGAGCTGAAGGCACCCATGCCTGGCCTGATTATCGATATCCGAGTGCAGCCTGGGCAGGCTGTGCAAAAGGGCGACCCGCTGCTGGTACTGGAGGCCATGAAGATGGAAAATATTTTGAAGGCACCTGCCGACGGCGTCATCGGCAGTGTGAAAGTTGACTTGCGCGCCAACGTTACCAAAGGGCAAGTGCTCGTGCAATTTGCGTAGCCCTACCCCTCCCCTCTCACCTTTTCTTACCCTACATTTTGACTTACCAGCGAATACTTCTCAAACTCAGCGGCGAAGCCCTGATGGGACAGCAGCAGTACGGTATCGACGCCGAGCGCCTGATGCAATACGCCACCGAAATAAAGGCCGTGGCCGCACAAGGCGTTCAGGTGGCCGTAGTCATCGGCGGTGGTAATATCTTCCGTGGGGTGCAGGCCGAGCATTTTGGTCTCGACCGCGTGCAGGGCGACTACATGGGCATGCTGGCTACGGTCATCAACTCGATGGCCTTGCAAAGTGCGCTTGAAAAGATGGAGGTGCCTACACGCCTACTCTCGGGCCTCACCATCCAGCGGGTGTGCGAGCCTTACATCCGCCGCCGAGCGGTACGCCACCTCGAAAAAGGTCGCGTGGTGATTTTTGGCGCCGGCATCGGTTCGCCCTACTTCACCACCGACTCGGCCGCCTCGTTGCGCGCCATCGAGATTGAGGCCGACGTAGTGTTGAAAGGAACCCGCGTAAACGGTATCTACACCGCTGACCCGGAGAAGGACCCCACTGCTACCCGCTACGCCGAAATTACGTTCGAGGAAGTGATGGCGAAGAACTTGAACGTGATGGACATGACGGCTTTCACGCTGTGCAAGGAGAACAACCTGCCCATTATCGTTTTCGATATGAACACGCCGGGCAATCTGGAGCGCCTGATTGCGGGCGAAAACCTTGGCACGCGCGTGACAATGGGTGGCCCTAACGAGCCAGGTCGGGCAGGCAGCCCTACCCCCCAGCTCGACGTAAAAAACGGCGACTTACTGCCTTTGGTCGGCAGCCAGTCGGAACAAGCGTAGTTACAGCCGCAGTTAGGAGCTAACGCCTTTTTGCCCCGAATTTTGGGGCTTCAAGCGAGCCATCTTATCCTAGACCTTTTACCTCCTTATCTTTTTTAAAGTGGACGAAGAAATTCAATTTTACCTCAGTGACGCGGAAGAATCGATGGGCAAAGCCATCGCCCACGTTGGCGTCGAGATGGGCCGCATCCGGGCTGGCAAGGCCTCGCCGGCTATGCTCGACGGCCTGCGCGTAGATTATTATGGCACGCCTACTCCTGTAGCGCAGATTGCTAATATCTCGGCTCCCGACCCGCGCTCACTGCTCATCAAGCCTTGGGAGAAGAACATGGTGAGCGAGGTGGCCAAAGCTATCAAAAACAGCGACTTGGGTCTCAACCCCATTGCCGATGCCGATGGCGTGCGCCTCAACATTCCGCCCATGACCGAGGAGCGCCGCCGCGACCTAGTGAAGCAAGCCAAGAACGAAGCCGAAGCTGGCAAAGTCCGCGTGCGTGGCATCCGTAAGGATGTGAACGAAGCGTTGCGCAAGCTACAGAAAGATGGTGCGCCTGAGGACGCCGTAAAGGATGCCGAAGCCAAAGTTCAGAAGTACACCGACGTACACATCGTTGAAGTGGACAAGCTCTTCACCAAGAAAGAGTCGGAGATTATGACCATCTGAGGTCACTACCTACCAAAAAGCCGGCCCCGCTTCTCCTTCACAGGAATAAGGGGGCCGGCTTTTTTAAACGTTTTACTCAGCGGTAGTAGCCGTGAACGGCAACAGCTTGCTCAACGGCAGCAGGTACCAAGTAGCGAATACTTTGCCCGGCCCGGATGCTTTGGCGGATAAACGTGGCCGATATATCGAGCACTGGCGCATTTAGCACACGCACACGGGGGTAGGGCGCCAAATCGGGCAGCGTAGTACCAGGCCTAGGATACACATACAAGTCAATTTCCTGCGTGAGTCGGTCGGCAGCGCGCCAGCGGGGCAAGCCAGCGAGGTTATCGCTGCCCATCAGTAACACAAAGTCACAGTCGGGATGGTTGGCGCGCAGAGCATCCAGCGTCACGATAGTATAACTAGGACGAGGTAGGCTTAGCTCGATGGCTTCGACCCGCAGGCGTGGATTATCGGCGATCGCTGTTTCGAGTAGCGCTAGCCTCTGGACCTCAGGCAGCAACTCATCGCCTATTTTGAATGGACTCTGCGGTGAGACTACCAACCAAACTTCGGCCAGGTCAGTACGGGTAGCGAAGTACTCGGCCAGAATAAGGTGGCCCGTATGCACTGGGTTGAAGGAGCCAAACAGCAAGCCAACGCGCCGAACGCTAGCCGAGCCAACGGGCATCATACAGCTTCTGGCGCGGCGTCGGCAGTGATGAAGTCGCGAACCAGTTGCTCGGCATGCGCCACTGCTTCATCCAGCTTATCGTTGACAACGGTCACGTCAAACTTGTCTTCGAAAGCCAGTTCAAACGTAGCCTTGTACACCCGCGAAGAAATGCTGGAAGTAGAGTCCGTAGCGCGTGCAGTAAGCCGCTCGGCCAAAGCTTCGATAGATGGTGGACGCACAAAAATGGCTAACGCCCGGTCTTTGTAAAAGTCCTTGATGCTTAAGCCGCCTTTGACGTCGACATCGAGAATGGCATGTTGGCCATTGGCCCAGATGCGCTCAATCTCCGATTTAAGCGTGCCGTAAAAGGCGCCTTCGTACACTTCTTCCCACTCCACGAACTCGTCGTGGCGGATTTTATCTTGAAAATCCGCCACGGAGATGAAGTGGTAATCTTTCCCATTAACCTCAGCGCGACCCCGACGATCGCGGGTGCAAGCAGAAATGGAAAAGCTCAGCTCGGGGAGCAACCCCATGAGCCGGTGCACGATAGTCGTTTTGCCTGCGCCTGAAGGCGCTGAGAATACAATGATTTTGCCCTGCATAGGGCCGCAAAGCTAGGCCATTTCGGCGTGCAAACGCGCCATGATGGCGTTCGGCAACGACGACGGTGCTTTGCGATGGCTTACTTTCAGCTTGAGAAAGCCGATAAAGAACTGCTGCTTCTTAATATCATCGAAGCAAGGCGAGCAATCTTCGCCGTGGTGGATGAGGTAATCCTCATCTTCTTCCGTAAGGACCCGTCCTTCGAGAAGTTGGTCAAGTACAATGTTCACGCGGTCGCAGTCGGCGGCGCTAGCCAGGGGCGAGGTTAGGGGAACCGACAGATTGGTTGTAGTAGCAATAGCTTCCATGGGCGATACGGGAACAGGGTCTTAGCCTGGGTTTAAAATGATGAGGAAAGAATTAATTGTCGTCTTCTTGTTCGGCGGCATCAACGGCGGCGTCAATATCATCGTTCCCGTAACCCATCGAAGAAGCGTATTTTTCAAGCTTATCCTTGAGGAAATTGCGTGCCCGGTGCAGGCGCGAACGCACCGTGCCGATGGGAATGTCCAGCACTTTGGCCATTTCCTCGTAGGTAAAGCCTTCAAGGTCGCACAGAATGATAACTGTCCGAAAATCAACGGGTAGCGAATTCAAAGCGCTGGCTACTTCGTCGCCAATAAGGTCACGAGTAGCCTGTTGGCGCATGTCGGAAGACGAGGCTCCTGTATCGGCGTCACCTTCTACTTCGTCCGGATTATAATATCCTTCAACTTCGCTGTAATCTACCTTGGCTGGCTGCTTGCTCTTCTTCCGAAAATCGTTGATAAACGAGTTTTTCAGGATGCGAAAGAGCCAAGCCTTAGCGTTGGTACCGGGCTCGAAGTACTCAAAAAAGCGGTACGCCTTGAGGTAGGTTTCCTGCACCAAGTCGTTGGCATCGTCTTCGTCGAGCGTGAGGCGGTAGGCGAAGTTGTAGAGCGGGTCGAGCACGGGCATCAGTTCGGCTTGGAAGCGCCGGTCTTTTTCCTCTTTGCTCAGTTTCACCCGTTCGGGAGAGTCACTCATAATACGTAGATAGGGCGAATATAAAATCAGTAACTGGGCAAAAGTAAGACTAGACAACAGGGATTTAGTTAAGTCAAACGCATTAAAAGTGCATGAAAACGTCGTCTACCCTGCCTTGCCAAACCAACTTTAGTTCTACGTACGGTGCGGGGTAGCAACCAGGTTGCCTAAAGTGGCTGCCACTGCCCTACCTGGGCAGCCACGGCGGCTGGTTCGAGGGCCTTGATGCAGGTACATGTACTAGGCTGGGCCCGGCAATCCTGGCAATCGGGCCGGTCAAAAACCAGGTAGTCGGCGTGAGTCCCCAGCGGCCCCCAGCGACCCGGATGCATGGGCCGAATAGGTGGATATAATCCTAGCGCGTGGCGCCCCAACGCCGCTGCCAAGTGTAGCGGACCAGTGCTACCTGCCACCAACCCATCGGCCGCCGCAATGAAGGCAATGAACTCGGGCAAGGCTAGCTGCCCGGTGAGGTCGGCAGCTAGAAAAGCGGCATTTTCGCGCAGCCAGTCGGCCAGCTCCTCCCCTTCAGCTGCCGTGCCGCTGATGAAAACCCGGTGCCCAGCCGCGTGGAGTAGCCGGGCTAGCTGGCCAAAATGCACTAACCCCCACTCGCGGGCGCTACCCCGGCTGCGCGGGTGCAAGATGACATTGAGCTGACCGGGCCGGCGCTCCACCAGCAGCTGCTGCCACTGCACACTGAGCGGCACAGTCGGCCGCAACTGCACCAATTTGGCTACTTCGGCCAGCGCGAGGGGGGTAGGGCAACCCAGGGGCGTGAGTAGCTGCATGTTCAGCTGGGCCTCGTGTAGGGGCGAGTGGCGACGACTAAGAGCCACCAGCCGGTTGCACGTGAGCCAGTGAAACAGCCGATTGCGGGTGCCAATGCGCACCGGAATACCCGCTTGCCGCGCCAGCCGGGCCAGCGTTTTATTCGGGAAAACGTGCACGATAGCGGCCGCGCCATACGCTTTTAGCCGCGTTACCTGCGCTGGGGGGGGTAGGGCCAGCAATTCATCCAAGCTCAGGAAATCATCGACCCAGGGGCAGGCAGCAGCTACGGCGGCGGTGTAGCTGCGCCCAATGAGCACGACCCGGCAGCCAGGATGCCGCTGCTGCAGCCAGCCAGCCACAGGCAGCGTCAGCACTACGTCGCCGATGGCATCGGTGCGCGAAACGAAAAACGTGGGCACGCTCATGCGGTGGGCGCGTTTTGGGTGCCGGTTTTCAGCTTCGCGAATTTTAGGAAAACGCCCCAAGCCGAGATAGTCGCGATACTCAGCCCCGCAAAGCCATCCAAGAAACCCAGCCGAAACACGTAGCCGTGCACAAATTTCCAGAGCGGCTTACCTAACAAGTGAAACAGCGTAACCTGCGTGCGGCCCCGCAGCGCTAATTCTTGCGCCGTGATGCTGGTAAACTTGTTGAGCTGGCTCACATGCTGCGCAATGGAGTGGTAGGAGTAGTGCAGCGCATCGCCGGCGAGCTGGCCGGTGCTGTGGCCGGGCTGCAGCTCGTAGCGCTCGTGCAGCAGTAGGCCCTGCCAACGGCCCAGGCGGCGGTCGTAGAGGCGCAGCTTGCGGTCGGGATACCAGCCGCCGTGCCGCACCCAGGTGCCGCAGTAGTTGGTAAGGCGGGCCAGCGCGTAGGCGGCGTGCTGCCAGTCTTGCTTCACAGCCTGAATGCTTTGGCGCAGCTCCTCGGTGAGCACTTCGTCGGCATCGAGCTGCAGCACATAGTGGTAGCGCGCCTGGTCGGTGGCGAAGTTTTTTTGCTCCACGTAGCCCACAAACGCATTTTGCACCAGCCGCGCGCCGTGCATCCGGCATATTTCAATAGTGCGGTCGGTAGAGTAGGAATCTACTACCAGCACCTCATCGGCCACGGTGCCCAATGCCTGGAGGCAGCGGGCAATATTGGCTTCTTCATTGAAGGTGATGATGACGACGGAGAGCGGGATGGAAGGCATGGGTAGTACAAAGCTAGCAGCCGGTACGGGTGGGCTCACCAACTGGCCGCCTATCATTCTGGGGCAGGCTGCGTATAGAGGCGTTTCTACTTCTCCCCGTTCATGGCTGACTTACAAGATAAAATTATCCTCGTTACCGGCGCTACGTCGGGCATCGGCACTGTCACGGCGCGCGAATTGGCTCGGCAGGGCGCGCACGTCGTTATTCTAGCCCGCAATCGCCAGAAGGCAGAGCGCACGCAGCACGACATCATCGCCGCTACGGGCAATCAGCAGGTTGATATCGTGCTGGCCGACTTATCGGTGCTGCAGCAAGTGCGCGACGTGGCCGCCCAGTTGCATGATAAATACCCGCGCCTCGATGTACTGGTCAACAATGCCGGCCTTATGTTTGGCGCCACGCGTGAGGTGTCGGCCGATGGCTACGAGATGACGCTGGCCACCAATCACCTGGGGCCGTTTTTGCTCACCAGCCTGTTGCTCGACTTGCTGCAGAAAAGCCCGGCGGCCCGCATTGTCAACGTGGCATCGATGGCCTACCGCTTTTCTAAGCCCACGCTCGACGATATTCAGTCGGAGCGCGACTACAGCGCTATGTGGGAGTACGGCAATACCAAGCTCTGGAACATCATGTTTACGCAGGAGCTGGCCCAGCGCCTGCGGGCGCACGGCATCACCAACGTGACGACCAACGCCCTGCACCCCGGCGCGGTAGCCACCGGCTACGGCCAGCAGTCGGGCGGCTGGCTGTCGGCAGTACTGGCGCTGGGCCGGCCCTTCATGCTCTCGCCCGAGAAGGGCGCCCAAACCAGCATTTTCTTGGCTTCTGACGAGGGGGTAGGCGCTACCAGCGGCGGCTATTTCAACAAGAAAAAGCCGGTGGCTGTGAATAGCAAATTCAACACGCCTATCAACAATAAGCGCCTATGGCAGCTGAGCGAACAGCTTACCGGCACGCAGTTTCTAGACTAGCCCCTACCCCACTTAGTCAAGCCAAATAAGATGGAACTTGGAATCAGCACCTTCGGCGAAGTAGCGCCGAGCCACGTGGCGGGCGGCGACCAGCCGGCTGCCCAGCGCATGCGCGAACTGCTGGCCCTAGCCCAACTGGCCGATACCACGGGCCTCGACGTGTTTGCTGTGGGTGAGCACCACCGGCCCGACTTCCTGGCGTCGGCGCCCGAAGTGATTCTGGGCGCGGTGGCGGCCACCACCTCGCGCGTGCGGTTGTCGAGCGCCGTCACGGTGCTGAGCTCAGCCGACCCGGTGCGCACATTCCAGAATTTTGCTACGGTGGATTTGATTTCGGGCGGCCGCGCCGAGATTCTGGCGGGCCGCGGCTCGTTTATCGAGTCGTTCCCCCTGTTTGGCTACGACCTTCAGAACTACGACACGCTGTTTGTAGAAAAGCTGGAGCTTCTGCTCAAAATCAACGCCAGCGAGGTCGTGTCATGGCAGGGCAAGCATCGGGCAGCTATCCAGAGCCTGGGCGTGTACCCGCGCCCAGTGCAGCCGCGCTTGCCCATCTGGATAGGGGTAGGCGGCACGCCGGCCTCGGTGGTGCGGGCGGGCCAGCTCGGGTTGCCGCTTACCATTGCCATTTTGGGTGGCGAGCCAGCACGCTACGTGCCTTTTGCCGAGCTCTACCGCGAGTCGGCGCAGCAAGCTGGGCATGCGGCAGCTAGCTTGCCGCTGGCTCTCAACTGCCACTTTCACCTGGCCAACAGCTCGCAACAGGCCTCCGACGAATATTTCCCGGCTTATTCGGCGCTCATGAACCGCATTGGACGCGAGCGGGGATGGCCGCCTATGTCGCGGGCGCAGTTCGAGCAGCTGCGCGGGCCGCAGGGGCCACTCTTCGTAGGCAGCGTGCAAGAGGTAGTAACCAAGCTGCTGTACCTCGACCGCTTGTTTGGCAATACGCGCTTCCTGGCCCAACTCATCTTGGAAGGTGTGGCGCACGAGCATGTGCTGCGCTCCGTCGAGTTGTTTGGCACCCAGGTAGCGCCCGCCGTACACGCCGCCTTGGCAAAGAAAGCAGCGCCGCAAGTCGCCTGATTCCCTACCCCCTTTGTAGTACGGTAAAACTAAAAAGGCCACCCAGATGGGTGGCCTTTTTAGTTTTACCTGGAAGTTAGAGCGGCGTGTGCCCCGCGAAAAATCCGTGGCTTAGTAGCGGTACAGGTCCGACTTGAACGGGCCTTCAACCGGCACTTTGATGTAGTCAACCTGCTTTGGCGTCAGCTCATCCAGTTCTACGCCGATTTTGGCGAGGTGCAGGCGGGCTACCTTCTCATCAAGGTGCTTGGGCAGGGTGTACACTTGGTTTTCGTACTTATCAGCATCTTTCCACAGCTCTAGCTGGGCCAGCGTCTGGTTGGTAAACGAATTCGACATCACGAACGATGGGTGGCCAGTGGCGCAGCCCAAGTTCACCAAACGGCCTTCAGCCAAGATGATAACTTCTTTGCCGTCAATGTTGTACAAGTCAACCTGGGGCTTCACCGTGTCTTTGGTGTGGCCGTAGTTTTTGTTCAGCCACGCCATGTCGATTTCATCGTCGAAGTGGCCAATGTTGCAAACAATCGCCTTGTCCTTAAGAGCGCGGAAATGCTCCTCACGAATGATATCGCAGTTGCCAGTAGTGGTGATAACGATGTCGGCGCGCGGGATGGCATTCTCCATCTTTTTCACTTCGTAGCTATCCATAGCGGCTTGCAAGGCGCAGATGGGGTCAATTTCGGTTACGATAACGCGGGCACCAGCACCGCGCAGCGAGGCAGCGGTGCCCTTTCCTACGTCACCGTAGCCAGCCACTACAGCCACTTTACCAGCCATCATCACGTCGGTAGCCCGGCGAATGGCGTCTACGGCCGACTCTTTGCAACCGTACTTGTTATCAAATTTCGACTTCGTTACCGAGTCGTTGATGTTGAAAGCAGGGAAGGGCAGTGAACCCATTTTCACGCGCTCAATTAGGCGCAGCACACCGGTCGTGGTTTCTTCCGAAACACCTTTGATGCCCGCAGCCATCTCGGGAAACTTGTCGAGCACCATGTTGGTGAGGTCGCCGCCGTCGTCGAGAATCATGTTGAGCGGCTGGCGCTCCTCGCCAAAGAAGAGGGTTTGCTCGATGCACCAGTTGAACTCCTCCTCGCTCATGCCTTTCCAGGCATATACCGGAATGCCAGCGGCCGCGATAGCAGCAGCAGCGTGGTCCTGGGTCGAGAAGATATTGCACGAAGACCAGGTAACGTCGGCGCCGAGCGCAATGAGCGTCTCAATAAGCACCGCCGTCTGGATAGTCATGTGCAGGCAGCCGGCAATGCGCGCGCCTTTCAGCGGCTGGCTAGGACCAAACTCCGTGCGCAGCGACATTAAGCCAGGCATTTCGGCTTCGGCCAGACGAATCTCCTTGCGGCCCCACTCGGCTAGGCTAAGATCTTTTACTTTATAAGGAACGTAGGTCGTAGACTTGGTCGCTACCATAATAATCGGCAAATGAAAGGTATTGCGTTTCAACCGCAAAGATAAGGCTTTGTTTGGGTGTTGGGACCGTACACACACTGGCTATATTTGCTATCTATTCTATTATTCTTTATTTAGCATGAACTCTACAATTCATTGGTTAGCAATCTCTTTTTCTATTTTTAGTTTAAGCAGTACTACCCACTTGGCCCAGGCACAGCAGGCCACGCCAGCTACCATTCGCCTCTCGCCCGAGGACCAGGCGCGCCGCCAGTATGGTGCCCAGCATAATTTCTATTTCCTACCCCCCGGAAAAACCGGCGAAGACTACCAAAACGCTGGCTTTTTTGGTGGCAAGCTGCGGCCCTACCTGGCCAGCAACTCCATGGCCCTGCGCGAGCTAGACCAGTACAAGCGCCAGAAAACCTTTTATCTGATTGACAAAGGACTGTTAGTGGGCGCTGTAGGACTATATGGATCGCAGGTATTCAGCCACGGCGACCCAGTTTATTTCAATACGGCGCAGCAAGCGGCGGCCGGCGTAGCGGCGGTAAGCCTATTGGCCACCATTTTCATCAATCGCCACACCAATGAACATTTAAAGCAGGCGGTTGATAACTACAATACAGATTTGCCCAGGGCGCATGGCGGCGCGTGGCCGCGGCTGCGGCCCGCTAGCGTAGGCATGGCGGCACTTTATGGCCGGCCGGGCTTGGCGTTGCGCTGGCAGCTATAGCTAGCGGGGAGAGTTTCCTTCCCTACCCCCTCTCGCTACCTCAAAGCCCACTTGGAGCGGGCAATGCACCCGTCTGCCGTTTTTTTCGTTAGTAGCTGCACCATGGAGTTTCCTTTACCCGAGGCGGCCCGACGCTACGTGGCCGCCCACTTGCACGACGACCCCGCGCATTTGGCGCTGCAAGCCCGCCGCCACCCGAATTTACCCGTGCCTGAGCTGGTACGTCAAATTCAAGCCCGCCAAAAAGCCCGCCTCAAGCTGCCCACTTGGGCCGACAACCAAGAGTTGATTTTTCCGCCGGCGCTCTCTGTCGAGCAAGCATCCTCCGAACGCACGGCTACCTATAAAGCCGCGCTGGTAGCGGGTTCTAGCAGCCTGGCCGACCTAACGGGTGGCTTCGGGGCCGATGCGGCGCACTTTGCCGCCGTAGTCGAGCAGGTAGACTACGTAGAGCGTGATGCGCACTTGACGGAAGTGGTGGCGTATAACTTACGCCAGCTGGGCATTAGCAACATTGCCACGCACGCGGGGGATGCCGCCGCTTTTCTAAAGCAGGGCGCCCGTACGTACGACTGGCTATACCTGGACCCGGCCCGGCGCGACAAGCGGGGCGGCAAGGCTTTTAAGCTTGCCGACTGCGAGCCCGATGTGCCGCGCCTCCTACCCCTGCTTTTGCGCCACGCCCCACGCATTTTACTCAAAACATCGCCTATGCTCGATATCGAGCTGGCCATTCAGGAGCTACAGCATGTGCGCCGGCTGTGGGTGGTAGCGGTAGATAATGAGGTAAAAGAAGTTTTATATGAGTTGGGTGCCGAGCCAGCTATCGACCCCGAGCGCCTAGCTGTGAACCTGCGACGCGACGGCAGTCAACAGGAATTCCGCCTCAACCGCGCTCGTGAGGCCCGCGCCGTACCGCGCTACGCCGAGGCGCAGCAGTACCTCTACGAGCCCAACGCCGCCATTTTAAAAGCCGGCGCATTCAAAAGTATTGGCTCGGCCTTCGAGCTGCTTAAGCTACAGCAACATAGCCATCTCTACACTAACCAAGAGCTGCGCGCTGATTTTCCGGGTCGCATTTTTAAAATTCTGGCGACGGAAAAAGCTGATGGGCCTGCTCTCAAAGCTCACTTGGGGCCTGAGGGTAGGGCGCACGTCACGACCCGCAACTTTCCCGAGTCAGTAGCTGATTTTCGACGGCACACGGGCATTCGCGAGGGCGGCGACATTTATTTATTCGCCACTACCGACCTGCGAGGACGCTTCATAGTACTAGTCTGCGAAAAGCTACCCGTGCCAAGTTAGTGACCCAAGGCACGCTTGGTCAGTATTTAATGACTAGTTTTACAGCCCGCCCGCCCGTGCCCCTTACCGGCCCGATGGGCGGGTTTTTGTTTGTTTAGCCCTTTGCCATGCCCTATCTGTTCACTTCCGAATCGGTTTCGGAAGGCCACCCCGATAAAGTTGCCGACCAGATTTCCGACGCTATCCTCGATGATTTTTTGCGTCAGGACCCCGCCGCCAAAGTTGCCTGCGAAACGCTGGTTACGACCGGCCTAGTCGTTATTGCCGGCGAAGTAAAGTCTTCTGCCTATGTCGATGTGCAGAGCGTTGCCCGCGACGTTATCCGCCGCATTGGCTACACCAAGGCCGAATATAAGTTTGAGGCCGAGAGCTGCGGCATCCTGTCGGCGCTGCACGAGCAGTCGCCTGATATCAACCAAGGGGTAGTACGCCAGGCACCCGAGGAGCAAGGCGCCGGCGACCAAGGAATGATGTTCGGCTACGCTACCAGCGAAACGGCCAACTACATGCCCCTGGCCCTGGATTTGTCGCACAGCCTGCTACAAGAGCTGGCAGCTATCCGCAAGGGGGGTAAGGAAACGACTTACTTGCGTCCCGATGCTAAAAGCCAGGTGACCATTCGGTATTCTGATGACCACCGTCCCGAGGCCATCGATACCATTGTCATTAGCACGCAGCACGATGACTTCGACGCGTCAGAAGAAGTGATGCTGGCCCGCATCAAGCAAGATATTATTGACCTGCTCATCCCGCGCGTAAAAGCTAGCCTGACGCCTGAGATGCAGGCCCTATTCACGCCCGATATCCAGCACCATATTAACCCTACTGGTAAGTTCGTTATCGGCGGCCCGCACGGCGACTCGGGCCTCACTGGCCGCAAAATCATTGTGGACACCTATGGTGGCAAGGGTGCGCACGGCGGCGGTGCCTTCTCGGGCAAAGACTCGAGCAAAGTAGACCGCTCGGCTGCTTACGCCACGCGTCACATTGCTAAGAACCTCGTAGCCGCCGGCGTGGCCAACCAGGTACTCGTGCAAGTGGCCTACGCCATCGGCGTGGCCAAGCCCGTTGGGCTGTATGTAACCACCTACGGCACTACTAAAGCAGTAAACGCCGCTGGCCAACCGCTAACCGACGGCGAAATCGCCGATAAAGTCAACGAGCTGTTCGACCTGCGCCCTTACGCCATCGTGGAGCGGCTAGGGTTGCGCAATCCTATCTTCAGCCAAACGGCAGCATATGGCCATATGGGCCGCCAGCCCGGCACCGTTGCAGTTAGAATGAAGGACGGTGTTGAGAAAACGTTCGAAACGTTTACATGGGAGAAGCTCGACTATGTCGACCAGATTAAGGCGGCTTTCAAACTGTAATTTGAGTCACATAAAAAAGCCCTGGTTGTATAATGCAACCAGGGCTTTTTTATGTGACTTATCTGCCTAATGGCTCAAATTTTTCTCTTTGAACTTCGTAATCTGCCGCTTCAAAGCCTCTACCGCAGCGTCGGTAGCGGCTTCGAAGGATGTGGCATCTTCCTGGCTAAAGAGCGTGCTACCGGGTACCATCAGCTTTATTTCGACAGTTTTGTTTGCTACCCCGTCTTTGTTGTTGAGGCGCAGAATTACTTCGCCGTCCGTAACCCGGTCATAGAAATGTTCCAGCTTGTTGAGGCGTTGCTGAATGAAATCGAGTAGCGTTTTGTCGGCGTCGAAATGGACCGACTGCATTTGCACTTTCATGGGCAAAGAGGAAATGGTGGTGGGAATTATAGCCTATCGGCTACATGCATCAGGCTTTAAATTGGCAATAAATTATATAGAGAAAGCCTCGTCAACAATTTAAGCACCAGTGCAAAAGCCGTAAACTGTAGCCTGAAAGGTAATCATGCCCGAGGGTGGGCTTGTTCAAATACGGATTTTAAGCGGTCGACGGACAAGTGCGTGTACACTTGTGTAGCCGCTAAGCTCGCGTGGCCTAGCAGTTCTTTGATAGCGTTCAGATCAGCTCCTTTGCCCAACAGGTGGGTAGCAAACGCGTGGCGCAACGCGTGCGGGTGCTGGTGCGCAGCTGAAGTTGATATCTGACTTAGATACCTCTTCACAGTACGGTACACTAGCTTTTCGTAGAGCGGGTCGCCCTTATCTGTGAGTAGTAAACTACTTGAAGCCACTAGGCCAAACTCAGTGGCACGCCTACCGCGGTATTTTTCCAAAACAAGCAGCAATGATGGGTTGAGAGGCACTACGCGCTGCTTATTACCCTTACCAGTCACGCGGACCGTGCGAGCTACCGTATCTAGGTCGTTGTCATTAATTCCAAGTAGCTCCGAAAGCCGAATACCGGTGCCATAAAGCGTCTCCAGCATCAGTTGGTCGCGGACGCCGGCGAAGCTATCTTCAAACTCAAATGAATTCAACAAGCGATTTAGTGACTCTTCAGGTACAAACTCGGGCAACTTATTCGCCATTTTTGGGGCTTTGATACGCAGCATCGGATTAGCCTCAATCTGGTGCGTACGCAGCAAAAACTTATAAAACGAGCGTAAGCAAGCAACTTTGCGATTTACCGTCCGCGGATCTAGATCCTGGCTCATCAAACTCACTACCCACCCTCTGATGGATGGATGCGTAGCCTGGGCGGGCTCGGTAAGCTCATACTCAATCTGCAAGTATACCGCAAATTGCATCAAATCAGTTTGGTACGAAGTAACCGTGTGGGGGCTAAAGCGCTTCTCGTAGCGTAAAAAATCTAAGAACTCCTCCATGCAGGGACGCCGCCAGTGGCTTAGGTGGTAGGCAGTGGCGCAAAATAGCGCACAACTACTTAATAGTAGTTAATGATACGCCAAAAGCCCGCCCAGCTGCCGAATAGCAACTAGGCGGGCTTCCGCAATGCGTTGTGCCCTATCAGGCCGAAAAGCTATTCGCTTTCGGGACCGTAGGTAGCCAGCTTGTAAACAGCTTTCTGCTTAAGCTTACGCTTGGTGATGCTAGGCTTCTGGAAGAACGTGCGGCGACGCAATTCTTTCAGCACACCAGTGCGCTCGAATTTCTTCTTGAAGCGCTTCAGCGCACGGTCAACGGTTTCGTTGTCTTTGATTTGAACGATAATCATATCGGGGAGTGAGGAGTCTCTTTCAGGGCAAACGGGCCGCAAAGATACGCAAGGACTTGACAGATTGTCAAGAAGTACCTAGCTTATTTCAATAAAGCTCGGGCAATCACTAGTTTTTGAATCTCGCTGGTGCCTTCGCCAATGGTACAGAGCTTAGCATCGCGGTAGTATTTCTCGGCCGGATAATCTTTGGTATAACCATAGCCTCCGAATATCTGAACGCCTTCATTGGCCGTGCGGACCGCCACTTCTGAGGCATAAAGCTTGGCCATCGCCGACTCCAGATTCACGTTTTCGCCCCGGTCTTTCATTTCGGCGGCTCGGTAAGTCAGTAGACTGGCGGCCTCGATTTCGGTAGCCATATCGGCCAGTTTAAATGCGATACCCTGAAAGTTGCTGATTGGCTGGTTGAACTGCTGCCGCTCTTTGCTGTAGCGCAACGCAGCCTCGTAGGCACCTTGCGCAATACCTAGACTTAGGGCTGCAATGCTGATGCGCCCGCCATCAAGCACCTTCAAGCTCTGCACGAACCCATCACCCACTTTACCAATCACATTTTCTTTGGGCACCCGGCAATCAGTAAAAATCATTTCGGTGGTTTCCGACGCGCGCATGCCAAGCTTATCTTCTTTCCTACCCCCGGCAAAACCTGGAGTATTCCGCTCCACAATGAAAGCCGTCATGCCGTGCGAGTCACCAACTTCGCCCGTGCGGGCGATAACCACTGCCACATCGCCACTTTTACCGTGCGTGATAAAGTTCTTAGCGCCGTTTAGCACGTAATGCTCCCCATCGGCGTCGAGGACGGCCGTAGTACGCATGTTGCCTGCATCAGAGCCCGTGTTAGGCTCTGTAAGACCCCAAGCACCCAGCCACTCGCCCGAGGCTAATCGGGGCAAGTACTGGTGCTTCTGGGCTTCTGAAGCGTGCTGCAAAATGTGCCCGGTACAGAGCGAATTATGAGCGGCCATGCTTAAGCCAATGCTGCCGTCAATCTTCGATAGCTCAACAATAGCTGTTACATACTCTTGGTAACCAAAACCAGTACCACCGTACTGCTGTGGCACTAGTACACCCATCAATCCTAATTCGCCCAACTGACGAAACGCCTCACGAGGAAATTCCTGGGTTTCATCCCAGCGCATCATGTGCGGCTTGATATGCTGAAGCCCAAAATCGCGCACCATTTGCGCAATCATGGCTTGGTTTTCGGTAGCTACGGTAGCTTCCATAATATTTCAGGTAAAAGGGTGGGGTAGGGAGAGAAGAGCAGTACAGACCTACACGGTCAGTATTTAGGACTGTAAAACTACGTTTGTGAAGCCAAGCTATTTTACAAACCAAGCCTAACACCGCTTCTTGTTTTTGAAAGCCCAAAAGAAATGGGTTACTTTTGAGACATTTTTTACCTTTCAAAGGTGCTTTTCAGCCTATTGCAACAAAGCATCTTCGATGAATTGCAAATATTTTGCTTAGTCTTCCCGGGCCTTCATTTTTTCCCACACGACGGTTTCTGCTTTTAGCAGTAACAGCGTTGTGTCTGCTTTCGTCATGTTCTGGCCGGTATTACCGCCAGCGCACCATGTTTCAGCTCACTAAAGGAGCTGATGGTGTGATTGATACAGCGAAACTAAGGCGAGCAGTTAACCGCACAGACCGCAACTACCGCATCCACGCAAATGATATACTCAGTGTTCAGGTCTATACCAATAGGGGCGAGCGTCTCATCGACCCTAATGGAGAACTGCAGTTTGGTTCACCTAATACTGGTAGTGTGCCGGCAACATCTAGTATAGCAGGTTCTTCTCAGCGTAATGTGGGCAGAGGCGCTGGTAATGTTCCAGGCAGCACCCAATTTGTAGTTCAAGCCGATGGCACTGCCTATTTGCCCCTTATAGACCAAGTAAGAGTACAAGGTTTAACGCTTATACAAGCGGACAGTGTTCTTCAGATCAGATATAATGAATACTACAAGCAAACCTTCGTTAAGACAGCAGTGGCCAATAATCGCGTTACTATACTCGGAGCACCAGGAGGGCAAGTTATTTCGTTGAACAACGATAACATGAACTTATTGGAGGTACTAGCATTGGCTGGTGGTGCCGATGGTGGAAACAATGGCAGTAATGCTACGCGCTTTGGTGGGCGCATCAATAACATTCGTATTATTCGTGGCGATTTAAAAAACCCACAAGTTCAATTTATTGACCTTAGCACATTAGAAGGTATGCGCCGAGGTAATTTACAGGTCGAGCCCAACGATATTATTTATATTCAGCCAATAAGACGTCCATTGCTTGAAGCAATCAGTGATGCTGGCCCAGTACTTAGTGTATTTACACTACTCTTAACCACAACTGGTTTTATCTATAGCATAACCAGATAATAAAATGGTTATTATTTTATATTAAAGTTTTTCTCTTTTATAACATTTGAATACTGTATATTATGGCATCTAATGAAAATAAAGAACTAGAAGAATCTATTCGTCTAGTCAATACTGGAGGAGAAATTTCTACGGCTACTAGCACCAACTTTAATGAAGAAAATGAGGAAGATAACGGTTTAGACTTAAACACACTAGTATTGGTGGCGCGCCGCAGCCTACCATGGGTCTTTTTACTGTTAACTTTGAGCATTGCTACTGCGTGGCTTTATATACGCTATACAAAGCCGGTTTACGAGGCAACATCTACATTGAAAATAGATGATCGCAGTGATGCAGGTGCAGGTGCTTTGGGATTAGGTATAGCATTAGGTGATAATAGTCAAACAGCTTCCCAGCTAGCTGGCGAAGTAGAATTAATAAAGTCAGGGCTTACTTACAAGCGTCTTAAACAGACGGTGCCATTAGACATAAATTATTATACAAAAGGGACGGTACTAGAAACTGAAATGTTTGGGGTTTGTCCCTATGTAGTTAACTATAGATTGACTGACCCATTTTATTATAACCATAAATTTAACGTTGAATATATTAATTCGAACAAGTACCATCTCACTGTTGAACTGAAAGACACAAAGCTAGACGGTGTTTATGCGTTTGGTCAACGCATCCAATTATCTGGCATTTCATTTACACTCTTCCATTCTAAGACCAAGCCACAACCTGATGCTACTTATCATTTTGTGATTTTGGACGACAATACTATAAATTCTTATCTTGATCACAACTTAAAAGTAGAAGTCTTAAATCCTAACGCAAATACATTAAAGGTTTCATTTCAAGATAATAACCGGATAAAGGCTCAACGAATTGTAAATGCACTTGATACTGTATATCGAGATGTTAAGCTTGCCCACAAAAAAGAAACTACTGAAAAATCCCTAACATATCTAGATAAACAGCTAGAGGAAAACGGAGAAAATCTTGCTAATGCCGAAGATAATTTACAGGATTTCGCCCAGCAAAGTGGCACTTATGATGCTAAAGGTGAACTCAAAAATATCGCCACAAAATTAGAAAATATTGAAGAAGAGAAAATGAAGCTTGAGCAAAAGCTTGCTCTTCTATCAGAGGTAGGTCAGCGCGCTTCACAAGAGAGATTAACACCAAGTGATGAAATAACAGTTGCTCAGTCTATACCAGGATTGGCATTACTTGAAGACGCAGCGCTATCTCAGCAACTAAATGAATTGAATTTTTTGCAGCAAAACTTGCGACGCATTAGACGTTCTTACCAGGATCAACTAGAAGCAGTACAAGGACCTTTAGCGCAATTAAAATTTGCACAGAGTTCTCTACAAAAGCAATTAATTCAAACCCAAAAACAGCTGCAGAGGCAAATAGCACTGCTTGATATGCAGCGAAATAAATTAGATAGTGAAATAAAGTCTATTCCAGGCAAGGAAACAAAGTTAGAGAGACTTAGGCGACCATTAGCACTTTACGGCAACAGCTATCAGATGTTGTTGGAAAAAAAGGTGGACTACAACATCAAAAACGCGGGGACCACTGCTGATTTTCAAATACTATCGCCTGCATACGCTCCAGAAGAACCCATTTCACCCAAAAAGTTACTTGTATACGCAATAGGATTAGCTGGAGGCTTAATCTTAGGATTAGGCTTGATTGGTGCGCGCTATTTAATGCACAATACAATAACTAGCGTAAATGAGTTGGAGCGTAATACAAAAGCATCCGTATTAGGTGTAATTCCTTCTTACGATAAGGAGCAGATGAATATATCTCGTTTAGTGGTAGATAAGAACCCTAAATCATCGGTATCGGAGGCTATTCGCTCTATTCGGACAAACCTTGATTTTGTTAGCCCAGCAGCCAAGAAAAGATTAATATCAGTAACCTCTACAATATCTGGTGAGGGCAAGACATTTGTAACCGTTAATTTAGGGGGGATCATTGCTTTATCTGGTCAACGAGTAGTTATTCTTGACTTGGATATGCGCAAACCAAAGGTTAACCTTGCCTTTGATGCTGAGAATGTACGCGGGATAAGCACTATTCTGATTGACCGACATACGGTAGCAGAGTGTATTCAGCATACTAGCATTGAATCATTAGACTTTATATCAGCTGGCCCTACCCCTCCTAATCCTTCAGAATTAATCCTAAATCCACGCTTTGATTTAATGCTGGAGGAATTGTATCGCAGCTACGATGTTATTCTTATAGATACACCACCCGTTGGGTTAGTTACGGATGGCATTCTTATTATGCGTAAAGCTGACGTGCCTATTTATATCGTTCGAGCCAATTATTCGCGCAAAGCATTTCTCAAAAACATGAATCGCCTGATGCGCAACAATCAGTTTTCGCGCATGTCTACTATCCTCAACGATGCCAAGTCACAAGGATCCTACGGCTATGGTTATGGTTATGGCTATGGCTATGGCCAAGGCTATGGCGTACAGGGAATGGGGTACTATGAGGATCCTATTACCAGACGAACGTTGGTAGAGCGAGTGAAGGGACTCTTCAGTTAGACCTTTTATGACAAGTTTCTGGAAGCAGCTATTTGGTGGCTCGACGCCTAGCAGTAACGCTTCATTTTCAGCAACCCTTCCTTTTGCAGCGCTGGGTGTGGATATGCATTCGCACTTGCTACCTGGCTTAGATGACGGTGCTGAGACGCTTGCACACAGTTTAGACTTATTGCGCGAGCTACGCACTCTTGGCTTCCGGAAATTAGTAATGACGCCCCACGTGATGGGCGACTTTTATAAAAATACGCCCGCTGGTATTCGAGCTGCACTAGCTGCCTTGCAACTAGCAGCAGTTGAAGCTGGCCTTGGCGATGTAGAATTAGCATGTGCTGCCGAGTATTACCTGGACGAGTGGTTGGGTCATAAGCTCGCTACTGGTATCGAATTATTAAGCTTTGGTGGTGAGAATCGCTTTCTACTTTTAGAGACCTCTTATTTGAACGAGCCTTTTAATCTGCAGGCTACGATTTTCGAACTCAAAGCCGCTGGCTATCGCCCTGTGTTGGCGCACCCAGAGCGGTATGTGTACTTATATGGACGCTTTGCAGAGCTTGAGAAGATGCGGCAAGAATACGGGGTTTTGCTTCAATTAAACCTAAATTCCCTGGCTGGTTACTACTCGCCAGCGGCACGGAAAGTGGCTGAAAAGCTTGTGGATGGTGGCTTGGTGGATTTTGTGGGCACTGACACGCACCATCTGCGTCATACAACCATGCTCGCCAGTAAGACCCAGCACTTACCTTACTTTCGTAAGCTTCTGGCTTTGCCTCTGCTCAATTCTACGCTATAGAGTCGATAGCTAGCAGGATAGGCGGTGCGGCTACGAGAGTTAACTTAAGTATTATGGTTTTTGTGACGGGTGGCACAGGTCTTATTGGCTCGTTTGTGGTGCAAGAGTTGCGGCAACGCGGCTTGGCTGTACGGGCCCTGTACCGGGGGGCCAATCCACCCAACGGCCCAGCAGGGGTAGAATGGATACAGGGTGACTTAGCTGATACAAGCCTGCTCGCCACTATTATTACGCCCGAGGTTACACACGTATTCCATTGCGCAGGGTTGGTTTCGTATGCTCCCCAGGATGAGGATGCCTTATTACAAGTGAACGTTGAAGGCACAGCAGCCATAGTTGATGCCTGCTTGCAGCAGCCGACCATTCGGTTAGGGTATGTGTCATCGGTGGCAGCGCTAGCACAACCTTCGGGCGAACAAAATGCGGCTGAGTCAGGTAGCCCTACCCCCCGCGTGCTCGACGAAACTGCTACTTGGGACCTAGGCGCTAGTCATTCGGCTTACGCCACCAGCAAGTACCTGGCTGAGCTTGAGGTATGGCGTGGAGTAGCAGAGGGATTATTTGCTGTCATTGTCAACCCTTCTATCGTACTAGGAATCGGCAACTGGAGCCGCAGTAGTACGCGCCTACTACGCTACGCTTACGAGGAGCATAGCTTTTATACTCCTGGCCAACTCAACTTCGTGGATGTGCGCGATGTGGTAGCTCATTTGCTGCGGCTCACGCTAGACCTACCTGCCTTACCCCCCGCGCGCTACATACTAAGTGGCGGCACGCAGCCACTGGGCGTTTTTTTGGCAGCAGTAGCACAGGCTTTCGGCCGCCGGCCGCCCCGCGTAGCGGTGCCTGCTTGGGCCGCTGAGGTTATTTGGCGCCTAGAACACGCCCGTTCGCTGCTCACGGGTGCGCGCCCGCTTATTACGCGTGATACAGCGCGCGCCGGGCGGCGCTCTGTAACGTACGACACCGGCAAGGCGCAGCGCGCTACAGGTCTCGGCTTTCGACCTTTGGAAGAAACCATTGCCTGGCTGGCCACGGCCCCCGAAACGAACCGGACGGCTCAACCAACGGTTGTAACTTAGCGACTAGCCGCTACCCGTTCACACCCAGTTGAGAGGAAGTAGGGGCTTCGCTGGTTAGCTTTCCATAGCCCTGTTTTAGTTGCTCGGGTTGGCATCTTATTAGCAGGGTAGGGCGAAGGCTGCTGGCTATTATTTGTGATTACTATGCGCATGAACGAACCATTTGATGACCCACGAGCAGCCCAAGACACCGTGCAGCGCTACGAGAGAATGCTCGCAGATGATGCTGCTGCATTTTTTGACCTGGAAGAATTTGAAGTAATTATTGACCACTACGTAACGGCAGCAGCTTTCGACAAAGCTCAGCAAGCTTGCGAAGCGGCACTTAGCCAATACCCTTTCTCCACTGAGCTACTCATTGACCGTGCGCAGATTTCGGCTATGCAGGGCGACTATGCCGAAGCCGAACGCCAAATTGCCAGTGTAGCCACTCTCGACCCTGACAATGCGGACGTAGCGGTAACGCGCGGCATTATCGCTACCCAACGGGGTGGTTTTGAAGAAGCTGTCCGTTTCTTTCAGTCTGCACTAGAGCGTAATCCCGATCGTGAGGATATTCACTTTAACCTAGGGCTTGCCTACCAAAGTTGGCATAAATTCAAGAGCGCTGCTCGTCATTACAAGCACAGCTTACGCTTGCAACCCGACAATGAAACGACGGTGCAGGAGTTGCTAAACTGCTTGGAGACTACTGACCGTTTAGTCGAGCACGAGGAATTTTTTCAGCGCTTTACTGACGATGACCCATACTCAGCCACAGCTTGGTATAACCTGGGTCAGTATTATTATCGCCTTGAGAAGTACGAGCAGGCAGCAGCAGCTTTCGACTACGCCATTGTTATCGATGCTGACTTCCACGACGCGCACCATTGGTTAGCCGACACGTTTGTGTGCCAACAGCTATACCAGCGCGCTATTACGGAGTTTGAGTTGAGCTACCCAACCGGTGAGCCAACGGACGAAGCGCTGTGTAACATCGGCGAGTGCTACGAGAAGCTACGCGACTGGGAAAAATCTCGCCAGTACTATAAAAAGGCACTTGAAATCAACCCTGAAATGGATGAGGCCTGGTTTGGCCAAGGGGTTTTACTACAGGAGCAGGAGCGGCCGTTTGAAGCCTTGCATTTCTTTCGCAAAGCCGTGCAGATCTACGGCGAAAGCGGCGAATATTGGGCCGCGCTTGGCGCTGCTGAAAACCAAGTTGGCAACATAGTCAGTGCACTTGAAGCATACGAAAAAGCTACCGAAGTAGCTCCTGAAGATGCCACTGGCTGGGTAAGCTGGAGCGCCATTTTATATGAGCAAGGACACTACGACGAAGCTATTGAGCTGCTACAGCACGCGGTGGACTTGCACCCGCATGAGGCACATTTTCACTACATGCTGTGCGCTTATCTTCTGGCCAATGGCCGCCTGCGTGAGGCATACCAAGAATTAGAGACTGCCCTCACCCTAAATTATGAGCAGCATTCGCTACTATTCGACTATTTTCCAGAACTAGAAAAGCAGCCAGCTCTGCAGCGCCTCATCGACCAATTTCGCAAGTAATAAACCGGCTAAGTCTCGCGACTGCTTTCTGAATTAATTTTGTGCCTGCTCGCCTCGTGGTGAGCAGGCTTTTTTTATCCTTCTATTGGGCCAATGCCCGCTTCTTTGCGCATGAATTATTCGCTCTCCCAGCTTCCTGAACGCACACAAAAGCCTCGTGAACAAGGCTTCACCATGATGATGGACAAAGGTCTCAGCATGCGGGAGGTAGAAGACTTCTTAGAAGTAGCTGCCCCGTATACTGACATCGTGAAGCTGGGTTGGGCTACATCCTTTGTAGTCCCTAACCTAAAGCGTAAGTTAGAAATTTACAAGGCAGCAGGCGTACCAGTGTACCTAGGAGGCACGCTGTTCGAAGCATTTATCATCCGTAACCAATTCGACGACTACCGGCGCCTACTTGATAGCTTTGGCTTGGAGTATGCTGAAGTATCGGATGGCAGCATCGACTTGCCACATGACCGCAAGTGCGAATTTATTCGCGAATTGAGCAAGTCAGTGAAAGTTTTGAGTGAAGTAGGCTCTAAGGATGCCGAAAAGATTATTCCGCCTTACAAGTGGATTTCACAAATGCAAACTGAGCTTGAAGCCGGCGCCATTAAGGTAATTGGCGAAGCCCGAGAAGGTGGCAATGTGGGTCTTTTCCGTAGCACCGGCGAGGTGCGCTCCGGGCTAGTAGAAGAAATTTTGACTAAAATTCCGTCCGAGCGCATCATTTGGGAGGCGCCGCAGAAAGCCCAGCAAGTGTGGTTTATAAAGCTACTTGGCGCTAACGTAAACCTAGGCAACATTGCTCCCAACGAAGTAGTGAGCCTCGAAACCATTCGCCTAGGCCTGCGCGGTGATACTTTCTCGCACTTCCTCGACATGGATGCGGTAGACCCCATGTTTCACCCAGTAGCCAAGTCGGGCAAACCCGGTACCTCTATGCCTCGCGGGTAATTTTTTAGATAACACGAGACATAAAAAGGCGTGCTTCCTTACAAGGAAGCACGCCTTTTTATGTCTCGTGTTATCTACCGTCACCTACTGCATCTGGGCACGAACCGTTTGGCTAGTACCATCGGGCAGCGTCAACTTGGCTACGTAGAGGGCGCTACGCAGGCTTGCCAAGTCATTTAGGGAACGGCTCGCATGCTGCACCACTACATTTTGTTCGCGCACTGGGCGGCCCGTCATATCTACTAACTGCACGTGTGCTACGCCACTGCCAATAGGGGTAGCATTAAGATTAAAGTCAATTTTATCAACAAACGGATTGGGGTAGGCGGCTACTGAGGTCACGCCCGTGGCAGAACCACTAGAGCTTACTGCCCGCACGAGCGAGAAAGATTCCTCACCGCTGATAAAGAGCTGACGCAGCCGGTAGGAACGGGTACCTGCTTTTAGCCACAAAGGCAGGTTTGCGGAAGACAGCGCCATCGCTTGATACTTGCACTTCAAATCATTTGTTTTCAGATTACTATCTGTCTTCCAAGCCAATGCAGCTTTCTGGTTCACACGGGTTGCGGTAAAGGCAGTGAGGCTAATTGGCAAGGGATTGGTTTTGTCGCCTAGAGTACGCTTAATTCAACAAGCTCGTAAGACCTATGTAAGCAGTAATAGACCTTTTACTAACGCGAGGTGTCAAGGATCAAGCTTAAAATAGCAGCAAGCGTGAGGCTACCTGCTATACGGCAGCCATATACTGGTACAGTGGGTAATCTGGATGTGACCTGCTTTCTTTGCGGTCACAATATTCCTTGCCCGTATGGAGCTGCTTAAACACTTCTTAGACTTAGTACTTCATCTTGATAAGACGCTCGTGAACGTAGTGCACGAGTATGGAAATCTTACCTACCTCATCCTGTTCCTGATAATTTTTACTGAGACGGGGGTAATAGTTTTTCCTTTCTTGCCGGGCGATTCCTTGCTGTTTGTAGCGGGCACCTTAGCTGCCCAGTCTAATCCTGAAACCGGCCAGCCACTGCTGAACATAGCTTATCTCATCCCGCTGTTGATAGCGGCGGCCTTCATCGGCGACAACCTCAATTACGCCATTGGCGACTACTTAGGCCCCCGCGTGTTTCGAGAGGATTTTCGTTTCCTTAAGCGCAAGTATTTGGAGCAAACCCAGGCTTATTATGCCAAGCACGGGGGCAAGACGATCATTATGGCCCGGTTTGTCCCGATTGTGCGCACGTTTGCGCCTTTTGTGGCGGGGGTAGGTACTATGACGTACCGCTACTTTGCTTCGTACAGCATTGCAGGTGCCATTTTGTGGGTGGTGTCGCTTACGCTAGCTGGATATTTCCTGGGTTCAATTCCGTGGGTGAAGAACAACTTCACGCTGGTTATCTATGGCATTGTGCTGTTTTCGGTAGTGCCGCCGCTCTTCCAGTTTATAAAAGGTAAGCTGCAGGGCCAGCAGGCCTAGCCTTATATTCAGCCGGTCGCCATTACGGCTTATGGTTGACAGTCATGCTTCCTCACTTCGTACTATGCGCATTTTTGGGCTTCTGGGTCGTTCGCTGGCTCACTCTTTTTCGCAGCGTTATTTCAGCGAGAAGTTTGAACGCCTACAGTTGGCCGACCACCGCTACGAGCTATTCGAGTTAGCCGAAATTAGTGAGTTGCCGCACCTGCTTGCTCGCCAGGCCGGCTTGGATGGATTGAACGTGACGATCCCATATAAGGAGCAAGTATGGCCTTACTTAACCCAAGTGGCGCCTTCGGCAGCGCTAGTCGGGGCGGTCAACGTTATTGAGTTTCGAGCCAATGGTGAGCTGATTGGACACAACACCGACTACGTTGGTTTCCGGGAGTCTCTGCGTCAGTTTTACCCGCTTGCAGCGGATAGCAGCGCGCTGGTGCTCGGCACTGGTGGCGCCGCTAAGGCAGTCAGCGTGGCCTTACACGAACTGGGCATTGGTGTTCAGCCGGTGTCGCGCCGCCCACTAGCTGGCCACCTTACCTATGAAGAGTTGACGCCTGCAGTGCTAGCCGCGCATTCCCTTATCATAAATACCACGCCCTTGGGCACCTACCCTAACGTGGCAGAGTGTCCTCCCCTACCCTACGCGGCACTTACTAATCAGCACTACCTATTCGACCTCATCTATAATCCGAGCGAGACACTGTTTTTGCAGCGCGGTCGAGTGGCGGGTGTCCACACCAAAAACGGGCTAGAAATGCTGGAGCTACAAGCAGAAGCTGCGTGGAAAATCTGGAATCCCTAACGGGGTTACCAAAAGTTACCAAAAAGAGGAGGGGTAGGGAAACGCAGCTGTGGCTACGTTTCCCTACCCCTCCTCTTTTTGGTAACTTTTGGTTTTATTTAGCGGCTAGCTTGCTAGCTATCTCGGCCGTGTGGCGGCCCTGGAAGCGGGCACCTTCGAGCTCGTTGGCACTGGGCTGGCGCTCACCCTGGCCGCCGGCTACGGTGCTGGCGCCGTAGGGCGTGCCGCCGGTTACTTCTTCATGGCCCATTTGGCCCTGCCACGCGTAGGGCAGGCCCACGATGACAAAGCCGTGGTGCAGCAGCTCGGTGTGGAAGTTGCGAATGGTTTCCTCTTGCCCCCCGTGCTGCGTAGCGGTGCTCACGAAGGCGCCGCCTACTTTGCCCACCAGCGCGCCCTTGGCCCATAGGCCGCCGGTGCTATCCATGAACGACTGCATCTGGCCACACAGGTTGCCGTAGCGCGTGGGCGTACCAAAGATGATAGCGTCGTACTCCACGAGTTCATCAGGGGTAACTACGGGCAAGTGAGCAAAAGCCTGCTGGGCACCAGTAGCCCCAGTCTTGTCCAAAATCTCTTTGGGTAGGGTTTCGGGAACGCGCTTAACCACTACTTCATTGCCAGCTACTTCGCGAGCGCCTTCTGCGATGGCTTCGGCAAGCTTCCAAACGTGGCCATAGGTAGAGTAAAACAGAATGAGGGTTTTCATGGGTAACTGAAAAGGTGAGGGAAATAACGTAAATAACGACTCGTTTCAGAAAATCGCTGGATGAGCTTTCAAAAAGATGTACCTACATTTGTTATAAAGCGCATTTACTTTGATCTAACTCTTTTTCCGTCAATAATTTATGATTGAAATTCAAAAAGTTCGGGCTAGGAATGCAACGTGCATTACGTGCTGGGCTTCTTAGCGATGTAAACGCACCCGGGTGGCCCCTCATTTTTCGTAGGCAGTTAGCAGCGCATATGTTGAACGCATTTTACTCCGGCACGGGCCGGCTCTATTTATGAGTGCTGCTGCCTGGCCCGCGATGGCCCCCGGGGCAACTAATTCTGCCAGTAACAGCCTAACTGTGAGCCGCTCAGGAACCCCTACCCCACCGAGCGAAGCCGAACTAATAGATGGCTGCCTACTCGGCCGGCAGCTGGCTCAAAAGCAGCTGTATGAGCGCTATTCGGCGCGTATGATGGCCGTATGCCTACGCTATGCCCAGACCACTTTTGAGGCGGAAGACATTTTGCAGGAAGGCTTCTTGACGGTGTTTCGCACGCTGGCCAGCTTTCGGCGCGAGTGCCCGCTAGAGTTCTGGATTCGGCGTATCATGATAAATGCGGCCCTACGCCAGCACCGCCGCAATGCGCCGCTAGTGGCGGTGAGCGACGGCGACTACCCCGAAACCCTGGCCAGCGAAGAATTTACGTTTAGCAATTATGCCTACAGCGAGCTGCTCAACGTAGTGCAAGAGTTGGCCCCGCGCTACCGCCTGGTGTTCAACCTATATGCCATCGAGGGGTATACACACAAGGAGATTGGCGAAATGCTGGAGATATCGGAGGGCACCAGCAAATCGCAGTATTCCCGCGCCCGCGTGGTGCTTCAAACTAAGCTCGCCCGCCTCCAACCACCCGTTAAATAACTTACGATCACTACCATATGAACCCATCAACCCCGCCCAAGGGTAGTCTGGAAGACTTGTTCCGCCATCATTTGCTGGAAAGCGAAGCGGCCGCTGTGCCCCCGCGCCCGCAGGTGTGGGAGCAGTTGGACAATAGCCTGCTCTTGGCCCAAAACGAACATTATCGGCGGCGCCTGCGGGTGCACCGCCGGGCCATTGCGGCTAGCTTGCTGCTGGCTTCGCTGGCGGGCGGTGGCTGGTGGCACAGCCAGCAGCCGCAGTCTCCTTCGCTAGCCACGGCCACCGGGCAGGCTACCTACCGGCCCGACTTGGCTGTAGCCCGCCGGGCTGCCCCAGCAGTAGCCGCACCTGCCCCAATGCTGGCAGGCACTACTGCGCGCACTTCCTATTCTACTCTCCTTACTACCCCAGCTATCGACCAAACTGCTACTCTACGGGCCGCGGCCCAACCGACTGTTGCCTACGCTGCTACCGAGGCTGGTAACGGAGGCAGGTCTTCTACTAGCACCCGTGCGGCCACTCGGCACTTGGGCAGCGGGCAGATGCTTGCGGCCTCACAAGGGAGAATGCACGCTGCTAGCGATGGAGCCGGCGCTTGGGCCCACCCGGTAGCCACAACGGTGCCGACTTCAGCTAGTAGGGTTGCTGGGGCAGGTAGCCCTACCCCCCTCTACGCTGCCCAAACTGCTGAACGCACAGCAGGTGCTGGCCAGCAGTCCGATTTTCTGCCTAGCACCGCGGAATTGGTGGCTACCGCAATGGGTGGAAACGATGTTTCTAGTACAGGCCTAGCCGTGCAGGCACTGAGCACGAGCCAAGCGAGCTTGGCCGGAGCACAGACGGCTGCCCTACCCGCCAGCCTAAGCCCAGTAGAGGTCGTAATGCCCGCCGTGGAAATGACGCGGCCCTGGCAATTTGGGTTATCGTACGCGGCTAGTGCTTACCAGCCCAATATTGATTTCACCAAAGCGCCAACAGTTTATAGTGCCGCGCTGGGTAGCAACTCCGTTAGTATTACTAATATGGCGGCGGCTGAGTACCGCAACAATTTGCGCGCCGGCCTAGGCCAGCGCTTGGGCGGGTGGGCTACTCGGCGCCTAGGCAGCAGCCGCTGGCGCCTGCGCGCGGGCCTAGAGTTAGCCCAAAACACGGCTACCTCGGCTACTTCGGTATCTTTTCTGGGTGAGCAGGTAGCTGACTTGAGCTATGCGCAAGCCATGCAGGCCCATTTGCAGAAGACATCGTACCGCTACCGCTCGGTGAGCGCGGCGGCCGAGATGCGTTATGCGAGCCCCATTAAAACGGGCTTCTCGCTCTATGGGCGGGTAGGCGCGCTGTTCACGTCGTTGCTCAATGTGCATAGCGAGGTAGAGGGCACGCCCGAAGCCACGCGTACTTACACCTTGCTCTCGACCGACTCGCCCTATCGACACCTCACGGCTTCGCTCCGCGGTGGAGCAGGTATTCAGTACCGGCCGGTGGGCCACCAGTGGTCCCTCAACCTGGGGCCAGTGGCTGACTTTGGGATTCTGAGCCTGAATGCTGACCCTACTCAGGATTTCTGGCACCAGCAGCGGCCCTACAGCTTTGGGCTGGAAGCCGGCCTGGAGCTGGGCCGCCCGCTGAAATTGCAATAGGCCTGCCCGCGGGCGCAAAGGCGCCCTCTCACCCTCACCACATTCTTCCCCTACCAGCTATGAAAATTCTGTTACGTGTCTTATTGGTAGGGGTAGCCTGCCTTTGTTTAGTAAGCACCCGCTGGCTGATGCAACACCACGCGGGCCAGCGCCTGGCCGAAGTAGCGCCAGTAAACGCCGTGGTGGGCGATGCGAGCTACGTAGCACGGTTTGGGGAAGCCCCTACGGCGGCTACCCCCGACTTCGTGCGCATTCAAACGCACTTAGCTTATGCTGAGCAGCAACTGCGCCAACGCACGCCGGCCGGGCTGCCGGCGGCGCAACGCCAGCGCCGGGCCCAGCTCCTGGGTTTACTGCATAGCTACTGGCAAGCCGGCGTGTTTCCGCGCAACGAGGCGCCCGACGGCCAGCGTCACCCGTGCTTTATCGACGGTGCCGGCCGCATTTGTGCAGTTGGCTACTTGGTCGAGCAGACGGCCGGCCGCGCCGCTGCCGAGCGTATCAATCAGCGTTTTCAATACCAAGAGCTGCCGGCTATGCGCGACGCGGCCCTTAGCCGCTGGGTGGCGGGCAGTGGGTTAAGCCTGGCCGACTGCGCGCTCATCCAGCCTTCGTATAACTTCCAGCCAGCTCCCGAAACGCTGACCAATGGCTACGCCACTTCGTCGGCGCTGCTGGGCGGGGCCAACCTGGCCGCTATTGCCCTCAACCGCTCGACAGCCGGCCAACAAACGGGCCGCTGGCTGCCGCTGCTGACGATGGCGACCGGTACCACCCAAGCCATCGTCGGCCTGGGCAACTTCCCAAGCGAAGACAGCTACTACAGCTCTTCTTCGGATGCGCGTCGCTACGTTTCTATTGCCAATGTGGGGGTAGGCACGGCCACGCTACTCTTCGGCACCTGGAACCTGCTACACCGCAACACTACCAGCCAGCTGCCCCGCACCAGCTTCAACGTGGGCCCTTCGCCAGTGGGCAGTGGGCTGCGGGCCGAAGGCACCAGCGTTTTTATAACGCGGCGCTTTTAGTTAGGTATTCGTTACGGATACTTCCCTGCTCCCTACCCCATGAAAGCGCCTTTACTAATCGCACTGCTTACAGGCTTATCGGCCAGCTGCCAAAAAGTACCCGGCCCAGCTAGTCCAGCGTTGAGCATCGGCCAGCCGTTTAGCTTAGCCTCGCAGCAGCGCACTGCGCTGCCGGCAAGCAGCGGCGGCCCGGTGCAGCTCACGCTCACCGAGATACTGGACTCGCGCTGCCCCAGCGGTAAGCAGTGCATTTGGGAAGGCTATGTGGCCGTAACCGTCGAGCTGACAGATGCAACCGGCGCGTCGCAAACCGCACGTATCGGCTTATCACGCATCCCTATTCCGCCCTACACGCGCGATTCGGTAGCTGTTACGCTCAACCAGCGGGCGTATTGGCTGCGGTTGCTGGCCGTGAGTGATGCGCCGGCTAGCGCCGATAAGATGGCCACGCTGCGCCTGCGCCCGCAGTAGCGTGGCAGCTGGGCAGGCCCCTACCCCCTCCTTTTTGCGGAAGTGTAGAAACCTCGGCGGCGGGTTTGGGGTTAGGAAGATTGGCCTGTTTCCGGCTGATTCTGCATGTCCACGTACCAGCTTACTTCTGAATTTAGCCCTACCGGCGACCAGCCCCGCGCCATTGCCGAGCTGGTGAAAGGCGTGAACGGCGGCGAGCCGGCCCAGGTACTGCTCGGAGCCACCGGCACCGGTAAAACCTTCACGATGGCCAACGTAATTGCCGAAACCGGCAAACCGGCTCTGGTACTGTGCCACAACAAGACACTGGCCGCCCAGCTCTACGGCGAGTTCAAGGCGTTTTTCCCACAGAATGCCGTCGAGTACTACATCAGTTACTACGACTATTACCAACCTGAGGCCTACATTGCCAGCTCTGACGTCTTCATTGAGAAGGACTTAGCCATCAACGAGGAGATTGAGAAGCTGCGGCTACACTGCACCAGCACGTTGCTGAGCGGCCGGCGCGACGTGGTTGTAGTAGCCTCGGTGTCATGCATCTACGGCATCGGCAACCCCGAGGATTTTGGCAAAAACGTCATTTTCCTCGCGCCCGGCCACCGCTACTCGCGCAATAACCTGCTCTACCAGTTTGTGCAGATTCTGTACTCCCGCACCGAAGTTGAGTTTAAGCGCGGCAGCTTCCGGGTGAAGGGCGACACGGTAGACGTGTTTCCGGCCTACGCCGACTTTGCGTACCGCATTTTCTTCTTTGGCGACGAGATTGAGGCGATTCAAAAAATCGACCCGGTGAGCGGCCGCAAGCTCAGCGACGAGAAGAATATGACGCTCTACCCGGCGCAGCTCTTCGTGACGGGCAAAGAGACGCTGAATACCGCCATCCACGAGATTCAGGATGATATGGTGCAGCAGCACAAGTACTTCGAGAAAGAAGGCCGCGATGTGGAGGCGCGCCGCATTCAGGAGCGAACCGAGTTTGACCTCGAAATGATACGCGAGTTGGGTTACTGCTCGGGCATCGAAAACTACTCGCGCTATTTCGACCGGCGCGAGCCGGGCTCGCGGCCGTTCTGCCTGCTCGACTATTTTCCTGACGACTACTTGCTGGTGGTGGACGAAAGCCACGCCACTATTCCGCAGATTCGGGCCATGTGGGGCGGCGACCGCTCGCGCAAGACTGCGCTCATCGAGTACGGCTTCCGGCTACCGTCGGCATTTGACAACCGGCCGCTGACCTTCAACGAGTTTGAGAGCATGTACCGGCAGGCGGTGTTCGTATCGGCCACGCCGGCTGACTACGAATTGACGCAAGCCAACGGCGTGGTAGTAGAGCAGATTATCCGGCCTACCGGCCTACTCGACCCCATCATCGACCTGCGCCCAAGCATCAACCAAGTCGATGACTTGCTCGATGAGGTGGACGAGCGCGTGAAGGCCGGCGACCGCGTGCTGGTGACAACCCTAACCAAGCGCATGGCCGAGGAGCTTAGCAAGTATATGGAGCGCCTGGGCATCAAGGTCGAGTATATCCACTCGGACGTGAAAACCCTGGACCGCGTAGAGATTTTGCGCCGCCTGCGGCTGGGCGAGGTCGATGTACTTATCGGCGTGAACCTGCTGCGCGAAGGCCTGGACTTGCCGGAGGTGAGCCTGGTAGCTATTCTGGACGCCGATAAGGAAGGCTTTCTGCGCGACCAGCGCTCGCTGATTCAGACCATGGGCCGGGCCGCTCGGAATGAGAACGGTAAGGTAATCCTCTACGCCGACCGCATGACCGGCTCGATGCAGCGCGCCATCGACGAAACCAACCGCCGCCGCGCCACCCAGCAGGCCTACAACGAGGAGCACAACATCACGCCGCGCACCGTACGCAAGAGCCACGCCCAGATTATGGGCCAAACCGACCTAGCCGACTACCGCACCGTAGAAGCCCAGGCCCCGGCCGGTGCTTATGCCGAAGGCGGTGCCGCGCTGGCCATGGCTGCCGAGCCCGTAGTAGCCATGATGAACCGCGCCGAACTCGAAAAGCTCATTAAAGCCACTGAGAAACAGATGGAAGCTGCTGCCAAAGAACTGGACTTCTTGCAAGCCGCCAAGCTGCGCGACGAGCTAGGCGCCCTCAAACAAGCCCTAAAAGGCAAGCGCGACTAAGTAGAAGGTGCCGTAGCTTTGGCGTGCACCCTACCCCCTCGCTATGCGCAAGCTTTCAGTTGTTTTTCTGCTCGGCAGCCTGCTGAGCCAGGCCTACCCTACTCTGGCTCAGCAGGCAGTTAAGCCTGTTTATCTGCAGATTTTTTACGAAGGCAGCAGTCAGCTCTTAAGCGGCAGCCGAGTTTTATCTTATAGTCCAACGTTTCGGGGCAAAACCCACGAAATACTTCCGCAGAGCGATTCGGCACGCATACTAGACGCTAAGCTGCGCAAAGAATCGGCCATTAACAACGCAAAACCCAATTATACCACCGTTTACCCTGGAAACGGCAAGGGATATATAACTACTGCCGACGGAAAAACGCGCTTGCTCACCGCAGACGATATACGTCAAAGAGAGCAGGAACAAAATGCTAGCGTACGAACCTATGAGCGCTTGCAACAAGCGAATGCCGCAGCTTCCCGCGATATAATGACCCAGGCCTTAAACGAAGCCGCCGCCGACGGCTGGGAAGTTGTCCAAATGACTGCTCGGGGTACGCAGGGCGGCTTGGTGTACCTGTTGCGTCGGCGCTAGCGTAGCTCAAAAACTTGCTTAGCCGAGCAGGGGTAGGGCACTTGCTACCTGAAATGCGGTCGCTATTCGGCGCTGCATAGCTCAGCGCGTAGGCGAACTAATGCTATTTTTTTACCACGGTCACGGTGCCATCGTGCTCCAGGCGCACGGTTTCAGCTTTGGCAAGGTCGTCAAAATTAGCAGCCCCACGCACAGCAGCGTGCACTGCTTCTTCGGAGATGCTGGCCCGGCGCATTTCGTGCAAGTTCAGTTCGGTGCCTTCGGCCAAAACAGAAGCCTCGCCCCGCACCAAGCGGCCTAAGGGCGGAAAAAAATACGTGGCATAGGCCAGGAAGCGGTGCAGCAGCACCAGCGTCACGGCCGCCGCGATGATGACGCCAAATGGCGAATCGCCCGCAATAGCCCGGCTCAAAATAGCCCCGAGCATAAACTTCACTACCGTTTCGAGGCCGCTATTGCTGGCAAATGTGCGGCGGCCCGATACGCGCAGCAAAACAATGGCGATGAGAAACACTACACCCGTGCGCCAGCATATTTGGCCCGTTTTTAAAGAAGTAGCCGTTTCATCGAGCCCCAGTAAGTCAACCAAAAAATCCATCATCGAAGCAAGCGCCAGCAGGTGAGGGTAGGTATACGGCAGCCCACTCAATGTGGCCGCGCCCCTACCCCCTGGCTACAAGTAAAGTAGGAGCCAGCAACCAGCGTGAAGATGCTGGCTGCTGGCTCCTACTTTACTTGTGCGGCGCTTAGCTTGCTTGCTTACGCGTACGCTTTAGGTCGGCGGCGGGGGCAGGTGCTACGGCGGCGAGCTTCCTTTTCGTGCCAACTTCTTTTTTGCTGGTGGCAGGTACCGAAGGCTTGGCTTTAGCCGGCGAGGGGGGGGTAGGACTGCTGGCCTGGCGAGCCGATTTAGCGGCGGCTTTTTCTGCTTGCTTTGGTACGTTTTGGGGTTTAGAGTTGGGGTGGCGCTGTAGGTAGCCGCCCCCTAACTTTTGGTAAGCCAGAGTCAGTAGCTGCGATTTGCGGGCACTCCAAGTACCAGGTTCGCCGCCCTTTGCAGCGGCTCTAATCTCCGTCTTAAGCCGCTCGCGGAGAGCCGGGTCAGCGTAGGTATTTTCAACAGTACGGCGGCGAGCGGCGGGCCGAGTTTTCGTTCGTTTGCGAGCCGGGTTGCTACTGGCGGCATCGTCGTGGGCAGGGGTTTTCATCAGGGGGCCAGAAAAGTAGAACAAGCAAACTACGCGATTTCCGACCATACGTTGCACGGAGATTGTAATAATAACACATTGTGCTTGCTATTCATTATCAGATTTTTAAATGAAATCAATCGTCCCATTTTGGGACACCACTCTTGAGGCTGGCTGTCAGCCGACAAAGCGTGGGGCCCGTAGCGCCCTCAGCAACACGGGGCACTCGTACCTTGCTGAAATACTTTTATTCTCTATGTATCATTCTTTACTACGCACATTATTAGGGGTGTTTTTAACCCTCACTATCTTCTTTTCAGCTTCGGCCCAGCGCGTGGGGGTAGTGCTCAGCGGCGGTGGGGCCAAGGGCCTCGCGCACGTGGGTGTGCTGAAGCAACTGGAGGCAAACGGCATCCCCATCGACTACATCGTGGGCAATAGCATGGGGGCTGTGGTGGGTGCCATGTACGCCTCAGGCTACTCGCCGCGCGACATCGAACAGATTGTGCTATCCGAAGATTTCCAGAATTGGGCCACGGGCAAAGTTTTGCCTGATAAGACGTTCAACTTTCTCACGGCTGAGCCTTCTCCATCGTCGCTGCGCCTGGGCCTCGCTATCGACTCTACCTTCCAGGCTCGCATAACGCCCAACCTCGTCAACGACCTCAACCTCAATTTTGCCTTGGCCAAACTGCTGGCGCCCGCGGCCGCGGCCGCCGACTACAACTTCGACAACCTGTTTGTACCCTACCGCTGCCTAGCTACCGAAGTTTTTACGCGCAAAGAAGTGGTGCAGAAGTCGGGCCTGCTGGCCGATGCCGTGCGCAACTCGATGGCCTACCCCCTCGCCTTCCGGCCCATTCGCAACCTCGACGGGCGCTACCTATTTGACGGAGCCGTGCTCAATAATTTTCCGACTGATGTGATGCGCGAGGATTTCAAGCCCGACATCCTCATTGGGGTAAATGTGGGCGACGTAGCGCTAAAAAAATATCCGTTTAAAAAGGATGACGCGCTGCTAACGGGCACCCTGCTTTTTTTGGGTACCAGCGTGGCCGACACCAATAGTGTGGGCAAAAACGGCATCTACATTCAGCCCAACCTCGGCAGCTTGGGCGCGGCCGACTTCGACAAGGTGCGTACGCTCATTGCCGAGGGCGACACCGCCACACAGCTTAAGATGGCCGAAATCCGGTCGCGCATCGGCCGCCGCGTCGATACCGTAGCACTACAGCGCCGCCGCCTGGCTTTTCAGCAGAGCGTGCCCACGCCCCGCTTCGTGAAAGTAGAAGTGAACGGCCTGCGCCCCGACCAAAACGAATACGCCACCAAGTTTTTTCGGCGCAACGGCTCGACCTACACCCTAAGCGACCTGGAAGAAGGCTACTACCGCCTGGCGTCGGACGACTACTTCCGCAACATCTACCCGCGTATTCGGTACGACGCGGCGCTTAAGGGCTACGTGTTCAGCGTCGATGCACAGCGCAACAATAACATTGCTACCGAGCTGGGCTTCACGCTCAGCTCGCGGCCCATCGAGAGCCTGTACCTGGGCGTGGAGTTCCGCTACCTGCGCCAGCTGCTGTACTCCGTTTCGGCCAACGTGAACGTGGGCCGCTTCTACAACGGGGCGCAGGCCACGTTTCGGCTGAATGCGCCGGGCCGGCTGCCGTTTTACATCGCACCCATCATCACGTATAACCAGTGGGACTTTCAGCAAACGGGTGGCCTACTGGGCCGCGATGTGCTCAACACGCAAGTGCAGCAAAAGGACACCAAGGTGGGCGCGCAGATTGGCGTGTCGCCACGCTACCGCTCGCGGGTGGTACTCGACGTGGGCGCGTTTTACAACGTGGATAACTACGCCAACACGGCACAACTGCAATCGTCGGACGTGCTCGACCGTACTTCTTTGAAAGGTGGCACAGCGGCGCTGCGCTTTGCCCGCAACTCGCTCAACCGCAAGCAATATGCTACTGCCGGGCGGCGGGCCGTGGTATCGGTGCGGGCCGTCACGGGCACGGAGGTGTATACGCCCGGCACCACGTCCGACTTTCGGGATTTGGGCGAGCGCTCACGCAACCACCAGTGGCTGCAATTCCGGGGTACCTACGAGCGCTACTATTCCCTCAAAAAGGAGAAATCGGTGTGGGGCTACTTCGGAGAAATCGTCCTTAGCGGCCAAGGCACGTTTTTTAATTACCGCTCGACGCTGACCACGGCGCCCGTTTTTGCGCCCTTACCCGACTCGCGCACGCTGTTTATGACCAATTATCGCTCGCCGCGCTTTGTGGCAGGCGGACTGCGCTACTCGCAGCTGGTGCTGGGCAAGCTGGAGTGGCGCTCCGAGGTATTTGCCCACCTCAACATTACGCCGATCCTAAATAAAGAGCAGGTAGCCCAGCGCAGCACCGGCCTGAGCCGGCCCTATCTCACGGCAGTCACAGGCTTAATTTTTACTACCCCCGTGGGCCCGCTGGCCCTGCACGCCGAGTACTACGACGACCCCGAGCACCACTTCGGCGTGTACGGGCACCTGGGCTACATCCTGTTTCGCGGTCGCTCGCTGGAGTAACTACCTCTAACTGGGCACCACAGCCGGCGCCGGTTGGGGCTCAGTGGAGGGCGTGCCCACGTGCGGCCAACCCGCAACGTCATAGTGCACCTTGTCGAGCAATAGTACGCGGCGCGAGTAGCCCTGCTCGTCGTTAAGAGCGTCGAAAGTGGGCTGGCGGCGGTCGATGGCGTGGTAAAGCAGCCAGTCTTGGCCCGCCGCGTCGGTCACGAGGCAGTTGTGGCCAGGCGCTTGCCAGCGGGCATTTTCGGTGAGGATGGTGCCGTCGGCGCCCGTGGCTTGAGCTAGCGTTTCGTAGGGGCCAGCGGCTTGGCGCGCCCGGGCTACCAGCACGGCGTAGCGTGCATCGGGCCCGCAGCAGTTGTCGCCCGAGTAAAACAGGTAGTACCAGCCAGCGCGGTAATGCACCCAACTGCCCTCGATGAGGTGGCCGTAGGCGGCCTGGCCAGCGGGCCGCGGCAGCACTACTACCTCAGCCACGCTGTCCGGCGCAAAGCTTAGGCCATCGGCCGCCAGCTCGCGCACCCGCAACGGCCCAAAGCCCGAACCCCAAAATAGCAACTGCCGGCCAGGCGCGGGCTCGACGAAGCGCATAGGGTCGATGTTCTGAAATCCTACCCCCCCTGCCAGCAGTGGTTGGCCACTATCTACAAAGGGGCCAGCGGGATGCGCAGCCACGGCCACACCTAAGCATAAGGAGGCAGCTCGGTCATTGGGTTGCGCCGAGTAGTAGAGCAGGTAGCGGCCATCGGCGTGGCGGCTCACATCGGGCGCCCAAAAGCGCTGGCTGGTGGCAGCCCAGGTCGGCTTATCGGGCAGCGCCTCGCCTAGGTGCTCCCAGTCCACCAGGTTTTGTGAGCGCGCCACCTGGAAGTTCAGCACCGCGCCGGCGCGCTTAGTTTGCGTGCCGTAGGCATAGTAATAGCCGTCAGGCGCCAGCACAATACTGGGGTCCGGAAAATCAGCATCCAGCACGGGGTTTTGGTAAGTAGCCATAGTCTTGTGGGGTAAGCCTTAGCTTACCGTAAACCGTTAGTGTAGCTGAATAGCTTGAAAGCGGTAAGCCACAGCTTACCCTACCAGCGCAGCCAGCTCGTGGGCCACAGCGGCCGGCGCTTCTAGCGGCAGCAGGTGCCCAGCGCCGGGCACTACTACCAGCGGCGAGCCGGCCGGCAACAGTGGCAGCGTTTGGCGGCGCTGAGCCGCTACCGGAATGGCGCGGTCGTCTTCGCCCACCAGCAGGCGGCATGGCACCTGCACGTGGGGCAGCAAGGCCGAGATATCCTCGCGCGAGCCGCTATGCAGCCAGGCGTCCCAAGCGGCCTGGGTAGTGCGCAGGTTGTCAGCCACTACGTGCGCGTGCCACTCGGTAGGCAGGGGCTGGTTAGTAATTTTATGAAAGGTTTTTTCGGCTTCCTCAAGCTTGCCATAGGCGGCTAGGCTGGCGGCCCGGTCATTGTCGCTAATGGGCTCAGGGGTAGGCGGCGAGGGCGACAGCAGCAGCAATCCTCGTAGCCCGGCCGGCTGCCGCGCTGCCAGGGCCAGCGCTATTTTCCCGCTCATGCTGTGCCCAATTAGTTGATAGTCATCTACCTGCTGCTCTGACATATAGTTCACTACCCAGTCGACGTAATTAGCTACTGAGTAATCAAATCCCGCCGGGGCGGCCTGCGCCCCAAAGCCGGGTAGGTCGGGTGCCAGCAAACGGCTGCCCTCAGGTAGGTACGGGCGCAGCAAATCAAATTCGCGGCCGGAGCCAGCCCAGTAGTGCAGGGCAAGAAAAGTAAGCATAACGAGGGGGTAGGGCAAGCTAAGTAGCCGCTAGTACGCGGCTGCTGGGCCGCAGTTGGTTATCTTCGTTGTTCCAACTTGCCTAACCTGTGCAAAACGGCGAAAAATAAGCCGTGCTAGCACACTAGCTGCTTGTAAAATTCGGGCCTCACCTGCTACATTTGGCCTGATTATGGTGGGCCAACTTTTTTAGCTTCTCATCACCTTTTTTAAACCGCTGCACACTATCGACCAAAAGCTCTACGTTACCTCATTACCCGTAGTCCTTTATGGAACCCATGCAGCCGAGCGACTCCGCGCTCATCGACCTCTACCTGGCCGGCCGCGAAGCGGCATTTGCCCAGCTGCTCCAGCGCTACCAAGCGCGGGTCTTCACCACTATTCACCTCGTGGTGCGCGACGAGGATATGGCCGACGACCTCACCCAGGATACCTTCATTAAGGCCATCCATACCCTCAAAAGCGGGCGCTACCAAGACGAAGGCAAGTTTGGCTCCTGGCTGTGCCGCATTGCGCACAACAGCCATTGATGCGTTCCGCCGCGCAAAAAGAGCGCCCCAAACCAGCCTCGATGACAACATGGGGCTAGCTAATTCGTTACACTTGTCGGAAGAGTCGGCCGACGACGCGCTGGGCCGTGAGGAAAGCCACGCGCATCTACGCCAGCTCATTCAGGAATTACCCACGGCCCAGAAAGAAGTGCTGCTGATGCGCCATTACGGCGACATGAGCTTTCAGGAGATTGCTGACGCAACCGGCGTGAGCATCAACACGGCGCTGGGCCGTATGCGTTACGCCCTCATCAACTTGCGGAAAAAAATGGCCGCACATTCGCTCCTGTATGATTCAAACCTTACCCCACCCGACGTTGCTTCGCTACGTTTACAACGAATTGCCAGCTGACGAACAGCACGACGTCGAGGACGCGCTGCTGCACGACCCCGAGCTAGCCGTGGCCTGCGCCGACTTGCTGCTCTCGCAGCGAGCCCTCGACCACCTGGCCCGCAACCCGCGCCCGTCCACTACGGCGGCCATTTTGCAGTACGCCAGCACGTTTCTGCGCTAAGTAGATTTTTGAAAAGAACGTCATGCTGCGCTTGTTGAAGCCTTTCGCTCGCGCCTTTTGGTTAATAACCGCTAGGCGTGAGCGAAAGGCTTCGACAAGCGCAGCATGACGTTCTTTTTTGGTTGAGTAATTTTGTTTGAACGCCTACCTGGGCTAGTTTCCTTGTCATGACCCGCCCCGAACGGTTTCGCCGCTTTCTCGACTACTTCACCACCCATTTTCCGGAGCCTAAGACGGAGCTAGCCTATGGCAACCCCTATGAGTTGATTGTGGCGGTGGTGCTGAGCGCGCAGTGCACCGACAAGCGCGTGAACCAGGTGATGCCCGCGCTACTAACCGAGTTCCCTACCCCTGCCGCGCTGGGCAAAGCCAGGGCTGAGGATATTTTCCCCTTTATCCGCAGCGTCTCGTACCCGAATAACAAGGCCAAGCACCTAGCTGGCCTAGGCCGGCTGCTGACCGAGGAATTTGACGGCGAGGTACCCAGCACCATCGAGGAGCTACAGCGACTGCCGGGCGTAGGCCGCAAAACGGCCAACGTAGTGGTGTCGGTTATTTATAACCAGCCCGCGATGGCCGTCGATACGCACGTATTCCGGGTGTCGCACCGGCTGGGGCTGGTGCCTAAAACGGCTACGACCCCCCTGGCCGTGGAGAAAGGCCTGGTGAAATACATTCCGCAGGCCGTTATTCCGAAGGCCCACCACTGGCTGATTTTGCACGGGCGCTATATATGCGTAGCCCGTTCGCCCAAGTGCCACGTGTGCCCTCTCAGCGATTTCTGCGCCTACTATGCCCGCGAAGTAGTGGGTAAGGCTACGCTAGGCGAGTCGGGTGAAGCACCCGCTAAAAGCCAGCGATAGGCGCCCGCAAACTCGCGCCGCCAAAACCATTCGGCATGCACACCATCGGGCGGCGTGCTGAAGCTCAGGTTGGCAGCGGGCACGCCGGCCGTGACCAGGGCGTCGCGCAGCGAAGTCATCAGGGGCACCATGGAGGGGCCTTCCAGCTTGCCGCACATGAAGTACCAGCGGGTATCGGGGCGCGGGGTGTGCTCGGCTACGTAGGCTAGTAGGGCCGGGCCGGCAAACCAATAAGCCGGCGAAAACACCCCTACCCCCCCAAAAACCGCCGGGTGGCGTAAAGCGGCGTAGGTAGCCAGCAGCGCGCCCATACTAGAGCCGGCCACGTAAGTAGCCGCCCGCTCGGGCTGGGTACGGTAGTGATGGTCGATGTAGGGCTTGAGCGTATCGACTAGAAAATCAGCATACTGCTCGCCCTCGCCACCGCGCCGGATGCGGGGATTGCGCCAGGGCGAATACTCGTCGAGGCGGTGCTGTTCGGCATTATCGATGGCCACCACAATGCAGCCACTCAGGTCCTGCCCGTGGGCGGCCAGCTCATCGAGGGTTTCATCAACGCCCCACTCGCCGGCGAAAGAAGTGTATTGGTCGAACACATTCTGGCCGTCTTGCAGGTACAAGACGGGGTAGCGCTGCGTGCCGCTGCCGTAGCTTGGCGGCAAGTACACCCACACCCGGCGCGTGCGCCGCAGCTGCGGCATCGGGAAGGCTGGGCTCAGAATATGCACGTTGGGCGAAGCTGAGTGCTGGCGCGGCGGAATGAAGCCACCTTGGTCTTCCCAATTCAGCACCGCCAGGCGCAGCTCGGGCGCGTCTTGGCCAAAAAGGTAGCGGCGATTGGGAATGGCTAGGTTGTCGACATCGGTTTCGATGGTGGACCAGCTGCCGCGGCAAACTTTGTACTCCAATATGCCCCGGCCGGGGGGTAGGGCCAGGTAGTAGCCGCCGCTGGCAGGGTCGAAGGAAAAGGCGAACGCCGGGTCATCAGTCGTCCAGCCGTTGCACGAGCCAGTGAGGTAGATGGTGGCTCCTACTGGTGTGTTAGCGGGCACACTGGTAAGCCAGATGGTAACCGGTACGCGGGCTGCCCGCCGCCGCAGCCGCCCCAGCAGGCGGGAAAATACTTTCTTCATAGAGTGTGCAATGGCCAGCGAGCTGCAAAGGTCTGGTCCCTACCCCCCTATGCGGCAGCCAAAACCTCGGGGTCGTTGTGGGCCGGCGAGTTCACGCGGGTGGTAATGGCGTATTCCTGCATCAAGTCGGTGGGGTAGGGCACCAGCAATTGCTGGTGGGCAGCGGGCGCCAGGTCATCGGCCAGCCAGGCGCGCTCGGCGTCGGGGCCGGGCAAGATAACGGGCATCCGGTTGTGCAGCTTGGCCATCAGCTCGTTGGGCTCGGTCGTGATGATGGTGAAGGTGGGGTGCAGCTCGCCGGTGCTGCGGTCGAGCCATTCGTCCCAGAGGCCAGCGAAGGCAAACGGCTCCTCACTTTTCAGCAAAATGCGGTGCGGAATCTTGCCGCGCTCAGTGGCCTGCCACTCGTAAAACGAGTCGGCCAGCACCAGGCAGCGCCGCCGCGCCAGCAATTGCCGAAAGCTGGGCTTCTCGGCCAGCGTTTCGGCGCGGGCGTTGATGGGCTTGGGGCCGCTGGCCGGGTCGCGGCTCCAGCTAGGCACCAGGCCCCAGCTCACCAGCTGAATCTGCTCGGGCGTGGCATTGGTGATGATGGGCAGCGCCTGCGAGGGAGCCGCGTTGAAAGTAGGCGCCGGGGTAGCGGCTTCTTTCGCTGAGAAGCGCTTGGCGAGCGCTGGCGCCGGGGCAATAACGGTATAACGACCACACATGTCTGAATCACGGATTCCGCCGGAGTTTTCGAATTAATTGGATTTCGTAGACGATTACCTTAATCGTCAGCCATCCTATTTTCTACTTTTAATACGCACAACCTACTACGAAAAAAGCCGCCCATAAGGCGGCTTTTTTAACATCCACGAAACCCGATTACTCCGAAAAATTCGGCAGAATCCGTGGTCTAGACTACTTGTAGAGCTGCTCGTAGTACTCCTTGGCCATGCGGGTGCTTTCGAACTCGGGCTCCACATCCTTCATGCCGGCTTTCACCACCTTGAGGGACTGCTTGGGCTGGTCGTAGTACATCGGCACCACGGTGTTTTCGAGCACGGTGAGCAGGTTGTCGGCCTCCATATCGTCCTTGGTGGCGTCGGGCAGGGTCACGTCGGCGTGCTCGATAATAAAGCAATTCTCACCATCCTTGGCAAACTCCGGAATCCAGCCGTCGGCGATGCTCACGCTCACGCTGGCGTTCATGGCGGCGGTCATGCCGCTGGTGCCACTAGCCTCGCGGGGGTAGCGCGGGGTGTTCAGCCACAGGTCGGAACCCTTTTTCATCTCGGCCGACAAGCCCAACTCGTAGCCCGTGAGCACGGCACAACGCTTGAGATTCTTGGTGCGGGCAATAATGCTGTTGAAGATGTCGATGGCGCCAAAGTCCTTGGGGTAGGGCTTACCGGCCCAAATGACCTGCACGGGGCGGGCGTCGTCGCTCACGAGCTTCACAAAGCGCTCAAAATCACGCAAAATGAGGTCGGCACGCTTGTAGGCGGCAAAGCGGCGGGCCCACACAATAGTCAGCGCGTCGGGGTCGAGGAGCGTGCCGGTCTGGTCCGCCACGATTTTGAAGAACTCCACCTTCATGGCGCGCTTGCGGGCTAGCAGGGCAGCATCGTCCTTGGCCTTGTTGGCGGCAGCCAGCGCCGGGTCGCGCCAGTAGGTGCCATTTTGGGCGTTGGTGATGGAGATAATGGGGCAAATGCCGGGGTAGTGGCCCCACATTTCGCGGGCCACGTCGCCGTGCACCTTGCTCACGGCGTTGGCCTTGCGGGCAAAGCGTAGGGCAGTGAGCGTGTAGTTGAGCGAGTCGCCGTCGATGCGGGCGTCGCGGCGCACGTCCTCTTCGGTCATGCCAGCGAAGAACGTCATGTCCTGAAGCAGCTTCATTGGGCGCTCCTCGTTGCCGGCCAGCTCGGGCGTGTGGGTCGTGAAAACCAGGCGTTTCTGCACCTCGGCCAGGCTGCGGCCGTGCTTCTCATAGAGGAAGAACGCCAGCGGCAGGCCGTGGCCCTCGTTGAGGTGGTAGATGTCGGTTTGGCGGCCCAAAATGTCGAGCAGCTTGCCGCCGCCTACCCCCAGCACAATGCTTTGGGCTACACGGGTGGCAGCGTCCGGGTCGTAGAGGTGGTGCGAAATAGTCCGCGAGAGGTAGTCGTTTTCTTCAATATCGGTGGTGAGAAAAAACATCGGCGCGGTGCCGAAAGTCTCGGGCGCCAAGTACAGGGCCTTCACGTGCACCTCAGCATCGTGGATGGTGACTGGGAAGACGATGCCCGTGTCTTCCAGAAACGAGTACTGCTTGTGCAGAAACTCCGCTTTCATGGTCTGGTCGGGGTTGCGCACCTGGTCGTAGTAGCCATACGTCCAGAGCATGCCGATGCCCACTAGGTTCTGCTTGAGCTCGTAGGCCGAGCGCATGTGCGAACCCGCCAGGAAACCCAGGCCGCCCGAATAAATTTTCAGGCTCTGGTCGAGCGCAAACTCCATGGAGAAGTACGCCGCCGCCGCCTTGTATTTGGCCGCCGGAGCCGCCATTTTGAATTGAAATGCCATGTGAAAAAAGTAGTAGCGAGTTGTTACTAAGAGCGTTCGCCGTTGCAAAGGAAGCGCCCGCGGCCCAAAGCTAGGGGCACAGCCGGGCAAGTCGGCGTACTTTGGTTCTTAGTCACTAGGGCCCGCGCCGCAATGGTTTGCGGGCCAAAATGACCGCTGGCGAGCGGGCGCAGCCGGTTTTCGAGCCGCGTAGTTTTCCTTGCTTTTTCCCACATTTTTCCCTCATTACCTGCGCTATGCACGTTTTTCGCGCGTTGTTGGCCCCGTTGGCGGCCGTTCTGCTGCTAGAGGCCACTCCGGTCTTGGCCGTTTCACTTCCTAATCTGGCCGGCCCAGCGGCCAAAACGGCTCCGGCCGTTCGCATCGACCCCACGTACTGGTTTGTGGGCATGAAAAACCCCAAATTGCAGCTGCTGGTGCATGCGCCCGGCATTGCGGCCGACCAAGTAACGCTGGCGCCCTACCCCGGCGTGGCGCTCGAAGGATTTGAGAAGCTAGAAAGCGCCAACTACCTGGTGGTGAACCTCTCCGTGAGCGCACAAGCGAAGCCCGGCCAGCTAAAGCTGCAGTTTAAAGGTAACAAAAGCTTCACATATAGCTACGAGCTACGCGCCCGCAACCAAGACCCGGCGCGCACGCAAGGCCTCACGCAGGCCGACTTCATCTACTTCCTGATGCCCGACCGCTTCGCCAACGGCAACCCGAAGAACGACGTCATCAAGGGTACCCGTGAGGCGCGCATGAGCCGCGACTCGATGTTTGCGCGGCACGGCGGCGACCTCAAGGGCGTCGAAAACCACTTCGACTACCTCAAGCAGCTGGGCGTTACGGCCATCTGGCCCACGCCGGTGGTAGAAAACGACATGCCCCGCGCCAGCTACCACGGCTACGCCGTGACGGATTGCTACGCCGTTGACCCGCGTTACGGCACGATGGCCGAGTACGGGCAATTTGTTAAAAATGCCCACACCAACGGCTTCAAAGTGGTACAGGACATTGTGCTCAACCACTGGGGCAGCTCCAACTACCTGTTTTTGGACCAGCCGGCCCGCAGCTGGTTTCACGAGTGGCCCAGCTTCACGCGCTCCAACTACAACGCCTACGCCCTGAACGACCCGCACGGCTCGCAATTTGACCGCAAGCCCTACAACGACGGCTGGTTTGACACCTCCATGCCCGACGTGAACCAGAGTAACCCCTACGTGGCTACCTACCTCACCCAGAACTTCTTGTGGTGGGTAGAAAACACCGGGCTCGACGCCTACCGCATCGACACCTACCCCTACTCCAACCCGCAGTTTTTGATGAGTTGGGGCAAGTCCATTATGGATGAGTACCCCAAGCTGTCGCTATTTGGCGAAGCCTGGGAGGGTAGCACGGCCGAGCAGGCCTTCTACGCCCAAAACATCATGCAACCAGTCGATGGCTTCAAGTCGAACCTGCCGGGCGTGCTCGACTTCATCACCACCTTCGCCGT
>Ga0160429_1000299_pt1 | contig 54902 bp, 69 predicted proteins | sample SolpanmetagenomR_FD_108199 | JGI IMG/M metagenome (GOLD analysis project Ga0160429, IMG submission 108199) | Solar panel surface microbial communities from Lawrence Berkeley National Laboratory, California, USA - R | ecosystem: Engineered > Built environment > Solar panel > Unclassified ... | reverse complement strand
CCAAGACCAGCTTCAAGTATCCTTTCGCATTTCCAGCTTTGACGAGGAGCTTTACACGTCTTCTCTCCCACGCTCTGAACAATGAGAGTGCGAAAAGACTTCGCGCTGCAGCCAAGGTCGGAGGTATGATATTGCGCCTCATCGTCCTTGCACGACAGCATCAAATACAAAAAGAAGTCGGCATTGGAATCAGAACGCACCGAGCTACCTTTGCCAGAGATCTGCAAGGTATATTCGTTTCTCTTAATGCACTTATGCAAAATACTGCTCCTATTCTTGTTGGCACAAAAGTACTTCTGGTACAACATTTCGATTCCTGGCTACCTGAATTGCAGAGTGTGCTTAGCGAAGAGGAGGTGTTCAGCATCTCCAGCAAGTTCATTGACTCTTGCTTACAATCGACAGGCAAGCTTGTCATCTACAAACTTCTCCTCATCAATCACATTTGCTCAAAGGATTACTTCACCCCTGGTAACGTCCGCATAGCTTGGGAGGAGAAGACAGTCCAATGGCTCTCACCACATTGGGGTATGCCACATGGCCATATTGAACATTGGCGCAATCAGGTTCGCATCTGTTCCACAATCGTTGCGACCATAGTCACTAGGTGGACCTCCAGTCTGGCACCCTGGCTACGCAAATTAGTAGACTCATACAATGCACTACAAGCCCTGCCAAAAGCAGCAACAGAGCTGGGGACCTATACTTCCCTTTTCCCAACCACATATCCAGCGAGCTCAAAAGCTGTGCAGCATGAGCCAAACTACGACGAAGGTCTCATAGAAATTGCTGGTCTATTAGCAACAAAATCTCGCCCCAATGAGTATCTACCAACCTTGGCAGAACCTGAACTCTTCGATCTTCTCATTGATCTACTTGGTGTCTACAATTCTATATTAGACAATCAAGCCTTTCCATCTACGTGGATTAGCATTGCAATTTACCAACACAAAGCCATATTGTTCAATCTTCACGAGTTATCCATCACTCTCACGAACACCTTCCTTCCTGATCCCGACAATGCGGATGAGTTCGCCACAGATTTGTGGTCTTTGTTCTTCGACACGCTCATCAAAGTAGTCAGTAGTAATGCTTTGACAGTGGAAACGTTTCCCGAGCAGAAGAGAAGAGCCATCTGGAAGATTGCTGGTGATGTTCGGCAAATGGGTGCCACCCTCTTTGGCGCAACCTGGTCCGCACTTGGTTGGGAAACGAATGATGAGGACAAGGAGCTTTACGGTCTTGAGACACTTGGCGGCTATCAAGTACAGTATGTGCCTAGTCTTGTTGGTCCAACTGTAGTCTTGTGCTTGAGTGTACACGAAGGTCTGCGGCGTGTTGCTACCATGATACTACAAACGATGATAGTGAGTGAGTGGACTTTGAGTCAGAACCTTGGTGCTATTCAAGGAGAGATCCTGAACCGTCTGGATGTCCTCTTTCGAAGTACACCAATCAACGATGCCGTGTTGCAAAAGCTGTTCATTGGCGAATTGTTACAGTCTTTTGAGAGAAGCACAAAGGATGTCGCATTGAAAGAAGCAGTCCGATCGCTTGTGGATGTCATTGATCATCTGCTTGACCTTTTGGTAGTAGTCTATAGTTCTGGTGTGACTGGAGAAGCTTCGCAAATCATGGATACCCTCCGTCTAATGGATTTCCTGCGTGACATGCAGAAAGAAGATATCTACATCGCTTATGTGCACCGCTTGGCGTCTATCCAATCCAAAGCAGGCAATCACGCCGAAGCTGGTCTGGCTCTTCGTCTTCACGCAGAACTCTACGACTGGAACACCCGCACAAGCGTCGCTGCCCTCGAAGAGCCACGCCTACCAGTACAGAAGTCATTTGAGCGCAAAGAGTGGATATACTTTCAAATGATTGCGCATTTCGAGGCAGGATCCGCATGGCACCACGCCCTAGCAGCCTACGAGGAGCTGTCGCTTGAATACTCGAGCAATTCCTTCGACTTCTCCAAGCTTGCTCGCGCCCGACGCGCCACAGCAGTGATATACGAGAAGATTGCGCTAGGTAACAAGCAAGCCCCACGCTACTTCCGCGTCGTCTACCGAGGACTCGGCTTCCCGCCTAGTCTCCGCGATAAGCAATTCATCTTCGAAGGTCTACCTACCGATCGCACAGTCACCTTCGCCGACAAACTACAAAAACAATTCCCACTCGCCCACATCGTCGCTGGCAAAGAAGCAATCAGCGACGTCGAAGGTCAATATCTCTCCATCATCCCCGTCCAAGCCCAAAAAAACCTGCTACACCCAGTCAACCGGCGTACCAAAGTCAACAACCACATCCGCGAACATTTCATGCTCGCCCAACCACGCCACTTCACAATAACACCACGAGCACGTCATACCACTGCCAGCACTCCCGGTGGTGGTGGTGGTGGTGGTGGTCTAAACGAACCAGTCATCGAAAAGATCGTCTTCACAACCGCAGAAGCATTTCCTACTATCCTCCGACGCAGCGAAATCGTCCAAACCCGAACTGACAAACTCTCGCCAACACAAATCGCACTCGAGCGAACCGCGCGCAAAACAGCCGAACTCGCCGCCATCGAATCCAAAGCAAAAGAAAAAGGCGCAGACAAAAAAGCGTTCAAATCCCTCCAGGAAGCCTTGAACATCCTCGCACGCCCCGATTCCGGAGGAAGCGTAGCGGAGTACTGGTCTCTCGTCAAGAACAACGCAAACCACGACCTGGAGCCACCGGATCTCGACGAGCTTCTAGACGAGGAAGAAGTGAATCAGCGACATCTTGTGAGTGCGCTAGCGTGCGCATTAATTGATCATGCACTCCTCCTACGTCGCTCGCTCAACCTGCTCCCGCCCAATTCGGCCGGCGCCGCATTATCCCATTCCTTTGAGTCGTTGTTTGCGCCTGTGCTGGCGACGCTCGAAGTACCACAGGTTGTACATGCGTCGCAGATACAGGATCCGGCGCTTCCGGCGCCACTGTCGCCAACTATTCCGCCGCCTTCGCCCGTCAAGACTTCAGTGCTGCCTGCGCATCATACTGCTGGAGTGCAGGTGACACCGTTGATGCCGCCGCTTTCACCGACTGTCTCGGTGCCTTTCTCAAGTCTGGATTTGATGATGGATCAGGCGGCGACGACGCAGCAGGAGGGGAGGATGGTGGAAAAGGAGAAAGATGTGCAAATGCCGGGTGGCTTTTGGAATAGCCGGTTGAGTGGAATGGGCATGTTTGGTAGCAAGAGCAAGGGGAAGAATAAGATGAAGACGTCCGTGGAGAATGTGGATCAAGGGGTCGGTGGAAGCGAAGTCGACGGTATTGGGAGTGTGGTGATGATGAGCGGGAATGTGAGTGAGGAGGCTGGCTCGAGATTGGAAGTGCCTGGTGCAGCTGATGGAGGAGGAGATGCAGGGAGTGTGATTAGTGGTGGTGGAGGAAGTGAGAAGACGAGTGGAGTTGGCAAGAGGTTGAGTTTTTTGGGATTGAGATCGAGTCGTTGAGAGGTGCATGGAGGGATGTGTTTTGGATTTTTTTTGGGGCGAACGGATCTTGTTTTTTGTTTGAGCTTTCTTTTGTTATACCCAGGATAAAAGGGTTGGATATGCATATTGTCTCTCTTGATACACAAAGAGAGGATAGCGTGGGTTGGATATAGATAGATTGATAGAAGCAACGGCAGACTTCTTGGTTAGCTGGCTTTATATAGACGACAGTTCTTGTCACGGAAAGACATTTTGCACATATGGAACAGGCATAGATACTGTACAGTAGTGAGAAAGCCGATGCCTCATCCGCAGCACATGTATGACAAATCAAGCGGACGAGCGAGCAGTAGATGAGGCACCGATACAAAGACACAAGGCAATCTTCTTGCGCCAGGACAGCTACTGCTGAGAAGCCATCTCGGTAGTTCAAGATTCTTATTCGTTTCGTTGATTTTCATTATGCTTTCCTCCTTCAGGGAGACAGCGAGCCCAAGCATTCCAGAGGCTCACCATCGAATTATAGGATTGGGGAAGTATTGGTTGATGAGTTCCATGTAGTATTCCTAAAGGTAAAGAGATTAGTACATGTTCATGTCAAACCTTGTGTATGTATGCTGCCTACCTTCAACTCCGACACTTTTGGTGGTGCATCACTCTTGCTGTATAAATCGTATGGATTGAACGCCTGGACAGCTTTGAGCATCTCATGATCTTTCTCGTTCATGAAATCTAGCATCACCAATCAGCAAGTTGCTCTCCACGACGTTCTACAAAAATGACTTACCACGATAAGCTCCCGCAGAATGCCAAGGGTAGAACGAGTGATATCTGATCATAGCCAACGCCTCATCCGGCAGCGTGCTCTGCTCCTTGCAGATACTGTACAAATACTCATCATGCCCCCAACTCAGCATGACCTTATCCATCCCACACCCCGGGCTGTAAATGCCATGTTTCGTCGCATACACGGGGTCCTTGAGATCCGGATTATCGACAAAGCTGCCAGGGTAGATGATACGTTCATCAAACGCACACCCAACAGGAAACGTGTCTCCCACAACATCCCACTGCCCCTCTGCGCCATAGAAGAACAACAATTTCCCCAGATCATGAATCAGTCCCGTCAGCTGGAACCACTTGGGCTTGCCATCACGTCTAATGGCTTCTGCTGTCTGCAACAAGTGTTCGATTTGAGATAGCTCCGTATCTGGATCAGACTCGTCGATTAGTGTGTTGAGCTTCTCAATCGCCTGCCAGATGGTCATTTCCGCTCTCGTCTGCGTGTGAAAGAGATGGCGAGCACGGAGGTTGTAGGCGACGGTTTGCCGAGTATGCTGTTCTTTGTAGAAGTTCTTAACGCGATCGCACGCATCTTCGTATTGGCGGAAGCCGGATTTGTCTTTGTTGGCGTCGAACTGGCTTTCGCTGTAGATGCTGTCGGGGGAGGGAGTGTTGGCGGTGCGTTGTTGGTTGGCTTTTAGCTGTGCTTTGAGGACGTTGACGGCGTCGATGTTGTCGGAGGTCTCTTCTAGAGCTTGACCGTCACGGTAAGCTAGAGGTGGTGATGTGGGTGGGCTTTCGGCATAGGGCATTTTCGAGGTAGTCTAAGAAAAGGCTTCAAGAGGAATAGGATGGGCACCAGCTATTCAAGTGATAAGAGAAGGGCTGAAAAGAGAGAGGGTGATATTGGTCAAAGATTACGAGCAGGAAATGCAGTCAAAGAAAGTGGTTTTATTTCGAACGACAAGTATCATACGTCTTATGTTTTTCTTTCCCTCCTTGCCCCCTCAGTCGTCGTATTCCACTGGGCCATCACCTGATAACGCGAAACCATGTCACCAACATCTGGACTCAGGTCAACAATGCAGCCAAGACAGATACACCGGGACGCCGGCGCCCGGACTGTGCTTCCATTGGTTGAAAACCCCTCTTTACGGAAGCACGGCGCCGTTCAACGGAAAATCTCTCGTGAATGAGCCATGGAAAGAGGATTCAGCTTGCAGGTCTGCTGAGCAAACTCAGCTGCTTGGGCGGCCCGACTCGGATTCGGAATAACCTTTGGCAGAAAAGGCGAAAGGATTCTCCGAGACTGGATGATTACTTGTCAACTACTCAGTTCTGCATGTCATTGGCAAGATGGCCTTGATCGAGCCCAAGCATCTTAAGCATCTTAATCTTACTCATTGCTGTCGAACATGGTGGCATCAAGATGCTCTGTGAGGTCGTCCCTTCAGCGTGAGACTAGTTGATTCGGGCAACGGGCCATGTCAAGATCTTGAAACCTACTTATAACCACGTGCTCGGGCACACATGCCCCGGGCGCTGACGTGGGGGTAGAAGTGGTCGATAGCTGACTGTAAACACCTCTTCCCCTGCCACACTGAAGTCTTTCACACAATCACAGCAACACCACTTTGAAGATGGCAACCACATACCTCCCCCTCAACACCGGCGACAAGATCCCAGCTCTGTAAGAAAAACCCCTCTATACCACCTACATCGCTACATCATCTAACCAATTTCCAGAGGCCTTGGAACATGGCAATCAGCGCCGGGTGAAGTCAAAAAAGCCGTCCTCACAGCTCTTAAGCTGGGCTACCGTCACATTGACTGCGCCTACTGCTATGGCAACGAAGACGAGGTTGGGGAAGCATTCGAAGAGGCCTTCAGCAGTGGCATCTGCAAAAGAGAAGATATCTGGGTGACGACAAAACTCTGGTGTACTTACCACTCGCGGGCGGAGGTCGGGTTGGAGAAGAGCTTGAAGGCGCTCAGGCTCCAGTACGTGGATCTGTATTTAGTTCACTGGGTGAGTCTGATACCGCGCTTGAAGCAGATTCTCAAGAGAATGCAATGCAAATGTGCTGACGTTGGATTAGCCAGTAGCCATGAACCCCGAAGGCAACGACGACCGCTTCCCAAAACTCCCTGACGGCAGCCGCGATCTCGTCAAAGACTGGTCACACACTCAAACCTGGAAGCTCATGGAAAAGCTGCCCAAGTCGAAAGCGCGCAACATTGGTGTCTGCAACTACAGCGTGCCTTTCCTCCAGGAACTCCTCAAGACCGCTACCACCACACCTGCTGTGAATCAAATCGAGAACCATCCTCTCCTGCCCCAACAGGAAATCGTCGACTTCTGCACCGAGCACAAGATAAACATCACGGCTTACAGTCCCTTGGGTTCTACAGGCAGTCCGTTGTTCAAGAACGACGAGGTGTTGGAAGTAGCAAAGGCGCACGATGTTACTGCTGGAACGGTGCTACTGTCGTACCACGTTGCTAGAGGAAGTTCGGTGTTGGCTAAATCGGTGACGGAGTCGAGAATTAAGGAGAACATGAAGATTATCGAACTCAGCAAGACGGATATGGATAAGCTGGATCAGATCCATAAGAAGAATGGTGTTACAAGATATGTGTACCCCGAGTTTGGTGTCAAGGTATGTTTGTTGTTGTTCTCCTTGCATATTGCTGGCTGGGAGTGGTGTGCTAATCTGGTGAATAGTTTGGTTTCCCTGATAAGCCGTGAAGCAGGCGTGCCATCACCAGATAGAAATAGAAATAGAAATTTGAGAATTATGATACCTTGTTGCAGCACTTCAAGCCTTGCTGAATCGAATAATGTCATTTCGTATCTCGGACCCAGCTGAGTGCGTGGAATTCTCTTCGATCTTCCCATAGCAGTAGACACATATCATAGAAGTAAGAGCAGGTTCGAATCTTGTGGCAAGGATAAGCTTCTCATCATGTCACTGGCGCATCTGCTTTCAATCTTGACATCATTGCTTCGGTGTTGGAGCTGCAATCTCACGGTGAAGTCACTACTCGTGCCGTTCCTATGCTTAAAAGTAGATGTCCACATCACTCAACGATCTGATACAAATGCACAGCAATGTCCTTTGCGCCAAAGGTTGGAGGTTGAGGTTCAATTTGCAAACCCCTTTTTGCATCGACCTTTCCCCAGCGGAACTTGCCGGGAATATATTTGCGGCTGGACCCTGAAATTTCCTCACACAACCAAATTGAGGATCGTGAAGATTGAACGTCGACGACCACCAGCGACTTCCAACTTTTACGACAACCGTGTTGAACGACAGACTTTATCAAAAGGTACGACAATACGATGGACGCGCAATGAGCTCGAAGATACGAAGGGCAGTGGAAGAAAAGAAGGCAATACATTGTGGTGGTGATGATTTAGGGAAGAAGCTTCTGCAAAAGAAAAGACAGGTTTGAGGAGGAAGAGCAAGAGGAACAACGCCAAAGACAGCGTCGACATTCATACTGGTCAATATGGCTATGCCTAAAATAAGAAGCTCATTGCGCGTTTCGAAGAAAGAGAAAAAATACACCAAACGTTCAAGATGCAGAGGCTGACCAAGATCTTCCTATAGAAGTCTAACATCTCAACACCGCAAATATGGGGTTTGCAGCATCTCCTACTCCTATTGATCCATATCACTCACTAACACCACTCGCAGTATCTCTCGTGATTGGCGTCACAAGCGCTCGGCCACTGGTGCGAAGCGCGCATCGTACCGCAAGAAGAGGTACTAATCAACGATGCAATAAACCGAAATGCTCAAATGTCTGACCCATTGTCACAACAGAGCTTTCGAGAAGGGTCGTCAACCCGCCAACACCCGTATTGGAGCCAAGCGCATCCATCTCGTGCGCACCCGTGGTGGTAACCGCAAGTTCCGCGCCCTCCGTCTCGACTCTGGCAACTTCAGCTGGGGATCAGAGGGTATCGCCCGCAAGACCCGTGTCATCGGTGTCGCTTTCCACCCTTCCAACAACGAACTCGTCCGCACCAACACATTGACCAAGTCCGCCGTCGTCCAGATTGATGCCGCGCCATTCAGGCAATGGTACGAGGCACACTACGGTACCAACCTTGGAAGGAGAAAGACTGGCAAGGCTGCCGACCCTACAGAGGAGGCTAAGAAGAGCAAGAGTGTGGAGTTGAAGCAGGCTGAGCGTGTCAAGGGTGGAAAGGTTGAGAATGCTTTGGAGAGGCAGTTTGAGGCTGGTCGTTTGTACGCTGTTGTCTCCTCAAGACCTGGACAGAGTGGTCGTTGTGACGGATACGTCCTTGAGGGTGAGGAGTTGGCTTTCTACGCCAGGGCTATCAACAGGAAGTAGAGGAAGAATCAACATCTTGTTTGTGGTGTTGTGGTACGGTATGCTTGATGGTCATTGGCATATACGGAGGCAGCAAGAGATGTCCTACGTATGTGTTGCCAGTCTTTCATGCTAAAAGACCAGGCTTTTTTATGTCAAAATTTTCATGAATGGTAAAAAGCCAAAGTTGATCTTCTCATTATCACTGCCTCCTATTCTCTCCTGTTATTACTATTTCTTGTCGCTTCCAAGTCGTTCACACCAGGTACGTCGGTCCTTTTGCTTCATCCAATCACAACGCGGACTACGCACGGTACACTCATCCACGCTCGACTACTGTGACTCGTGTTATGCCCACGCCCACCACCACCCACTACGCTCCAAGTCAGACGCACTTTTCACCAGATCCTGAACACACTTCACGGACACACCAATGCACTATCCGCCATCACTTGAACCGGACTTCACATGGCGACCTTAATGTTACGGCCTTTCTCCATCACTGTTCACTTCACCTCTTCCACCACAAAGGCAGAAACCAAAACACACTGGCCTGATTGACTGATTCCAGTGTTAGCTCATCCACTTGGCTCCAAAAGGCTTTGACATCAAATTGCCCTGGCCGCACCTGTACATCTTTCAAACTTGAGAAATGTTATCGATCTGGAGCGCCAGTCAAGCCGGGCCTTGTGTTTTTTCATTGCTTCGTCCTAATTCCGTTATCCTTCTGTGGTAGTCTTTCCTCGCCCCCGTCTACTGTGGACACGCACGAAGAAGAGGGAGAGTGTTTGCAGGATGAGCAAGCTACAGGAAGAAGTCAGACATAAGTAAAACATAATATGAGGTGAAAGTACGCAGCAATGCTGCCCTGATCACGAGGCCCCTCACCTAGCATCAATTCCCGTGGGCTAAAAGAACGAGGCGCAATGCTCATCTCATCGACAAAGATAACGAGGTCAAAAAAAATTGCAAAAAAGCAATGTCAAACATACAGCAACTGAAATTCGCATGTGGTCACCCATACTACTACTGCAGTCGATATTTCGTGGCTTTAATAGGTCAAAGCGAACCGGGTGCCTTTTATCTCCACGACAGGTCTATGGCCGTATGTGCTCAAATTTCTTGTTCACCGCAATATATACCATGGTAAAAGCGTGGATTTGAAACGAAGGTGAAACAAGACTATGTCGATCGTTTTTATGTCCAAGCTTTTTTCAGATAGCACAACACTGGCTGTTATGATAGTCTTAATGGTATATGACTCTTCTCGTACATTCATCCAGCCTCGAATGCACGGTAGTATGCTACAACAGCCCGAGCATGAACTGGTCTTGTCTATATGCTTGCATGAATAGTTTACCTCGTTCATGTAGTCTCTCGCTAGCCTCCCTCATTCGTGTCTTTCCTTTCGCGACCTTTTTCGAACATGTTTTAGGAGGACGTCTATGGAAGAAGACTTGAACTCTGAACACATCGTGATCACATGCTGGAATAAATATGGTCAGAGAATAGTGGGATGTCGTGATTGTGATGAGAATGTTTGTGGAGCAAGACTAGTAGGTCTTAGCTTACATTGCTAGAAGTAGACTGAAGTATCATAGCTTTCCTCTCGGAAACTTCTTCTACTGTCTGTAAAAGAGCGGTTGTATACCACTATTCGCCTTTCTGACGTGTGTAGCCCCATTAGAGGGTCCAGCTCACTCTTACCATTCCGCTCATCGCCCACCACTCGCCAACGCCACCAACTCATCCGCAGCCCAATCCCTCCCCGGCCTCCTCTGGCAAATCTCACCAATCTCCCTTGCCTTCCTCCGTATCTCGTCTGATCTAGTCCCGTTCCCAAGCAAAGTCATGAATGCGGAAGTTAACTCGGCTGCGTTGAGAGTAGGTGCGGAGTGCTTGTGGCCCCAGATGCCGACGTCGAGGTATTCAGCGCGGACGGCGTTGTCGTAGCAGTCGACCCATTGAGGGAGGAGGAGTTGGGGGATTCCGACTCTAGGTGGGAGAGGTGGTTAGTGGTGGACTTGTGGTGGAGGGCTTTGCTGTGGGATGCTGAGGCTTGTTGTAGAAGGAGTAAGGTGCAAAAGAGGGTGAATCTGTGGTTTGGAATATGATATCGTGCGGTGCCCAACTCATCAAGACTTACGACAGCGGTTCATAGAAACTGCTTGCACCACCATGATGTACAGCCAGGACTACATCTCCCGTTTCCATCAAAGCAGTCGGATCCGCCTTTATCCACGCGGATACTCTTACTCGATCTTCTTCAATCGCCTTCGCCACCGGCGCTAGCGCAGCAATAACCTCATCCTGCGAGAGGTCCGGTCTCTTCTGCAGTTTCCACAACACTTGCACATTGGTGTCTTTCAGAACTTGCTTCAATACAAGAGCCATCTCTACGATATATGCGCTATCCCAGGTGAATATGCTCCCCATGTTGATAATCACAGTTGGGGCTCTTGTAAGCCACTGTACTAGTTCAGCATCTTGTTCCGCAGCTGAAGCCATGGATAGCACCATTGGTCCAACGGTTTTGATGCGACTGGGAACGTGGTAAGGTAGCTCGCCTTCCGCAAGAGAATGGACGATACAGAGTGGTGCGTCTGAGCAAGCGGCAGCAGGAGGAAGCGCGGTAACGTTCAGACCATGAGCACTAAGCCAGGCAGCACGTTCCGTTATGTGAGGCGCCGTGAATGCTTTGTAGCCCATTCGCAGGTTGAGGAACACGTTCGGAGGAATAAGATACCATGGCAGAGGGTAGGGATAGCCGGAGCCAAAGCTGTGATTGAATGCGTTGTAAGAACAATAGAGCGATTATATGTAGCTTGGGAGACTTACACAGGAAATTTCCACAACATAGCTAGCCCTTGCTCCTCAGGCGCATTTTCCCGCACAGTGTTTGCGCTCAAGACGACCCAATTTCTGTTCGTGGTCTTGACTGCATCCACACCAGGACCAAGTGCTGGGTCGACTGCAATAACAGCTGGATCGACCTTGTCCAGTACTTGCACGATAGCATCATGAATTTCTAGGTACTCTGGTCCGGTCCAAGGCATGAAAAACATGGAGATCATGCTTGTCAGCTTCATTACACCGAAGAACCCTGGCGCAGTGGTAGCTTCCAGCATCGTGTGATCACTTAGGATTCTATCGCCAAAACTCAGACCTGGTAACTTGTGAAAGGTGATGGAAGCTGACGGCGATTGTTGCTGTGAATATTGCTGGAGCTCCTGCACGCGTACTTCAAGTTTGTCGAATGACGCAATGTGAAGTTCTATTTCCGGGTATCTTGTGAGGAGAGAGTTGGCTGTAGCGAGCACGACGTTGCGTAGACCATGTTCGCTGTTTGTTAGCAGTAGCACGGTATTCTTTTTGCCAGCTACAAAGCTGCGAGGCTTCGGCGGTGTACTCGACGTTACTGACGAAGAAGACCATGGCTGTTGAAAGAATACATAGCCAGATATAGCAAATATAAGAGCAACGAAGGACAGCCAGTCACGCCTTGTGGTCGGGGTCATTCTGCTTTTGAGCTTCTCTTGTGCAACGCAGCACTTGATGACAATATCACAGACTAGAACAGCAGAAGGGCTTGGTCAAATATTAAGTCATTAGCATAGCAGAGAAACTTTATACAGTGAGAGGACATTCACAAGAGGTGTTAATATTCTTACGCGCTTAGGTACAGTAAGCGACAAGGCTGTTAGTAGTTTCAACAATGCGAATCTCATGTGAGGGTGAGGACAAAACAGTTGAAGTGCAAACTACCTGCCTATTCCTATCATTACGAACAACGCCGAGCCGAGCAACACCGAACACCGATAAACACCTTCTCGTGTACCCCGAAGTTGCAATCTCGCCATGTCTCAATGTCCTCGCGCAATGCGATACCCTGACCAAGAGGACCATTCCTGGCAGGTCTACCAGTAACACACAATACCTTGCGCATTGTTGTCTCCTGCCGCACGCAAAGTTCCTTCCGAAGTCATTTGAAGTCATTTATCCGGGTTTCTCACGCAGCCTTGATCTTGGCTATCTCACCACTCATGGTACCGGCCCATTCATATACTGTCCATGTAAGAAAGGGTTGACCGATGAGCTCCTAGTGGGATCCATGCTTTCTTTGTTAGTGATATGATCTTATAGACGGCTTCGTCGAGCAACAGGTGGTTGACGAGCTCAATGCAGAGTTCGACACGGAGATGCACAAATATAACCTTGAGCGCAAGAACGTCAAGGCGGAGCAGTTGAAAACCCTCCACGAGATGCAAGATATCGCCAAGGGTTTGGAGGCAATCGTATGGTGAAGGGACGGGGATGCGCCATCGTAAGTGGCTCTCGAGGCATACCATCCAGAGACAGCTCGAGTGATACGAGGGAGAAAATTCTTGGACTATGAGGGGAGGTCGGAGCGAACAGTGCGGGAACGAAAGATCCTTAAAGCAGAAAGCTGACTTTGATCTTGCCTTACAGAAACCATGTATATTAGTCTGTGTTGCTCTTCACTTCCCTTTTTGTAAGTACACTGAAACCACTGTTGTCTATCACGAACTACTGCTAATACCACGACCTCGACCAGCTTATCTGTCTTGTCTTCTCTTTGCCAAAGTTCATATTGGAGACATTACTCTTCGTCAACATGGTACTGATTGGATGCCTGACTTCTCATGCTTGTCGAGATGGTATGTTGATCTACTTCTGCTATGTGGCGGCCTGCCCTTAGTTGTGGAGCCTTGTGGGATTGCTTGGGGGTACTCAACGCCCTAATTGAGAATACTCTAGTCTGGAAATGGCAGGGCAATCACACCTGATACCATGAATACCATTCAGGAGCGGCCTCATTCTGTACCACGAAGACACACCTGTCGTGGTGAGTCTCAAGATCGAGGGCAAACTACAAGGCCCGACTGGAAGCTATGTGCACTCGATACCCAAGCTCTTTCCACGAGAAATGAAGCCAGAACAGTCGTCATTTGATCTGGAACTTGTCGCACGAACGATTGACGAGCTGATGTTCCAAAGCTCGTCGACGTCGCCTACCAATCGTCTGAGATGAGGCCCCCACCGGTCCCGTCAGGCTTCTACTTAGCCCCCAGCAATCCTACAGGCCTTCCAAGACCTCATTTCTCAGTACGTTCGGGCTTTCATCCGAACCAGGCGACCGACCTGTCTTCAATTGACTACTCCACGAGCTCAGTGGTGTCATCTGCAAGGGCTGCGATTACTGGTTTAGGGACAAAAGATCGTTGGCTTCGCCTTGGATCGTGGCAGGCAGTGGTACTAGCACGTATGTCGAAAAAAAGGAAAGACGTGATAGGGATCAGGTTGAGGAAGTTAATGATGATGAGGAAGTCGGTGTGTTGCAGGAAGCAGCTATAGTGGAGGAAGAGTCAGGGACTAAACCATGATGAATTCGAGATAGAAGTGGCGTACTATGGAAAAAGGCGCGATTGAGAACGTAACATTTTACGTTTGGAAGCACGACCACTAAGCACGACCACTCCCTGTCATCACAGCACAGGAATACCTGACAGCTTTTGCCTTGAGCAAGGAAGGCACCCAAGCGGACGCGCATGTGCGACGTTTGGTGTGCTCAGCAGTCGTCACCCAGCACTATTTTTATACGGAGATTCTTGGCCATTGTACACCACTCATGCCGAAGAAAACTGGAAGCATCTCTTACCTTACGCTCGAGCCCTCGCCGGTCAGGGCGGCCTTGTATAGTTGTGGGTCCGGTTCCCGAGTACGCCAATGGGGAGGGCCCTACTACCCAACTATCTCCCTCATTGTAAGTCTTCTTGAGTTGTGACAAGGATACCACGAGAATGACTGCGAGGTGGCTACGATTGCTACAAATGTACGTATATACAGCTACGATTGCTACGATTTATGTCAAGAGCATGGACAATGGTAACACGGACTATTGTTACTACGATGAAGATGAGTTCACGACGGAATTGCTGCAAGTCTCATGACGATGATGGCGGGGAAAGAAGGTATATAGACTTAGATCAATCTTAATCTGTTTCAGCTATATTTGTGTCATAACAGTTTTCGTTCGTAACTTTGGTAGTTGTTGAGGTTGAATCGTCAATACCAATATCGTGAGCAACTTGGTCCTGGTCTCTAGCCTGGCCAGTCTGATACACTCTGAGGTTGGGCTGTCTGCGAAGGACTTCATCCTTTTACAACGTACCAATCACTCTTAGATCACGCTGGTCTCCCCGCCACAATATCCTTGCGTACGACCATCCTCGAACCAGCTCGCTCAAACTCCCTTCCGCCAAAGCCTTCATTCCCCTCCCAGGCCTTTGCGGTTTCCCGTTCATGTAACCTCTTCTTCTCCACCCACTCCCTTCTCGCTTCTCCATATCTCGGACCTCCGCCAATACCCATTACACGCCACCTCTTCGGCGGATGCTCGCCTTTCTCCGACAAATTCGTCCATATCCTAGCACCTCTCCTGTCCCATCTTTCGCGTCGATCTTCTTGCTCTTCGGCGTTGGCTTTCCATTTTGATTTCAGAATGCGCCGGATGGCTTCGGTGCCAACGGAGAAATGGTCTGCGAGGATGGGAATGGTGAAGGTTTCGGGATATTGTGCATGTAGAGCGCGGACGCCGTCGAGAGCGTCGGGGGAGAGACGGCGAGTGGGAAGCCATGCTGTTGTTGGTTCGGATTCTGGTGATGTTGAAGTGGTGGATGGTGCAATGGAAGATGAATCTGCCCGCGATGCGGACGAGGTGGAAGGAACCACGGAGAAAGGATTTGGAGCTCTAGCAGAGGGCGTATCTCTGAGAAGTGGAGGACTGGTTCGTTGTGATCTTCGTGGTTTTGGCGAGTCGTTGGCAGGTGATGTAGGTGCTACTACCTCGATCTCTGGCTCTGTAGTCTCAGGAATACCTGCAGCTTGCTTGTACTTCTTCAGCCGCTCTTCTCTACTGATGGCGCTGGGTTTAGTTTTCGCTTTCACGGCCGCTTTCTTGCTGCCATATGGAGCTTGCTTCACCTGAATATTTTTGCTCTTCTGTTCCCCGGCCTTTGATATGACACTTGATGCTTTCGGTTCAAGGCCAGCAAACGATCCGCTAGCACGCAATCGTGAGCTGTCGAAGAAGAAATCCCTTTCGATGACTCTTTGCAAGCCATCGCCAGACATTCCTTTCAGCTCTCCATCAAGCACCAGGGACATCTGTGGTTCTTCATCAGACCTATCTTGCGTCCCTCGTGTTATCCACGGTGTAGGCTCGTGCGCGGTGTCGTTTCTCCCTTGTGGCAGAGAAGCATGAAAGGGTGTTGGTGTTGGTGCAACTGCCGAGGGTCCAGCCTGCTCGGGATTGACCTTTGATAGAGGTGTAGGATCGAATGGGATGTAGAAGTCATCAGGGAACTGTTTTTGCGTCTTCTGATGCTTCTGAGCCTTGTGTGTAGCATAAGTCCGGGTCGTCTCGGAGGTTGAAGCTATTCGGAGGGGGAGAGTAGTGTCACGAAGTAGAGCGGTCAAGGCGCGCCGAGAACAGATCAGACAGGCCATAGTGGTGGTAAGGCTGAAGGAGATGTCCGACAGGTGTTTCCAATGTGTTTCAGCTGCGTATCACTTGAACGAGGCTGCGACATTGAGACTAACCTGAAACATCTTAGCCTTGCACGTGCTTTCACGTGCTTATATTTCGTATATTGGCATCAATGACGCTTCCCTTGTGGCGGACCAGATCTGGGAGCATCCTCGGGAGAGCTAATTCGTGTCTATCCGAGATCGAAACGCTCCAATCTTCTAGCACATCTGCAAAACGTCTAACGCTTCCATCATGTCGTCGATGTTTATTTGCCGCTGTGACTGTCATGTCTTCTTGTTGTTGTCCGTCGTTCCATTCACACTCGCCGTGCCCTCCTTGACCTCTACGTTTCCGTCTCAGCATACTCCCTCCTCCTTCTCTACTTCATCCGATGTCCTGGCCGAATCCCTTCTATCGATCGACGCCACATACCCGGAATGCTTGGGGATATCGTTTCGAATGGACTGATGAGCACTTGACTCCTGAGGCTTCGGAGCCACTGAAATACTCTTGTGATACTCTAGCAGATGATTGTCTCGACATACTCAATGAACTGTCGCCACCAGCATCCCGATCAGTACTTCCACGAAATCGAGAAAGAGCAGTAGAACAAGATCAGAAAGAGTCCGCGGATAGTCCAGCCCCTGCAAGGGATCTGTATGCTTTGCTACGGGACAATGCGGACAGTAACGAGAGGCTCAAACAGATGTGGACACAGGTGAACGCTGTACCAGACTGGGTAGATTGGGATCAGATAGAGAGGGGTCAAGATACGTTCTACAGGTACGGAGGTGCTGCCATAACAGGTCTTGCATTCCAGTCGCTGTTGGGTGGCATGGGTGCTGCGAGAGTTACGGAAACATTAGCTAGGACTGGCGGCTTTTCGCCAAAGGTTGCACGAGGTCGATTATTCGAGACGACACAGGTGCGGCAGACTATTCACTAGTCGTTCTTACTAAGGACTAACCTCTTTTCACAGCATATATTACAATGTACGAAAGACATCAAATCTATGCAACCTGGCGGAGATGGTTGGGCGTCGACGATACGTGTCAGATTGCTCCATGCTGCTGTACGAAAGCGCATCTTAAAGCTCGCAAAGGCCAAACCCGAGTATTACAGCGTTGAAAAGTTTGGTGTACCGATCAACGATCTAGACGCAATTGGGACTATAGCAGTATTTTCATCATCGTTGATCTGGATGTCGTTTCCTCGTCAAGGCATTTGGTTGCGAAAGCAAGAAATTGATGATTATATTGCGCTTTGGCGGTATATTGCATATGTTATAGGGGCTCCGCATGAATACGTCGCGACTTCGTCGAAAGCGAAGGCTAAGATGGAAAGTCTGTTCTATAACGAAGGTATGCTTGCTACCGTTTCTGTTGTCTTCTGGCGATCACTGACAACCATTGAGTCCGGCCAAACGAAATGGGTGCTCTATTAGCCAACAATATAATCAAGAGCATCGAGAACGAGCCGCCTACCTACGAAAGCTCAGATATGCTTTCGGCAAGTGCTCGTTGGCTCAATGGCAATGCGCTTTCTGACGCACTCAATATACCGCGACCTGGTTTGTACTATTGGGTTCTGATGGCCGGGCAATGTATCTTCCTGGCTGGTATGAGCTACATCTACCGATCAGTACCAAGCTGGGACAAAAAGAAAGTAGCTTCATTGAAAAAGATCTTGTGGATGATCGTTGTGGAGAGCAAGTGGGGTTTGAACAACAAACATGCTACTTTCGACTTTCAATATGTGCCAGAATACTCGACATTGACAGAGTTGCATGAAGGTAAAGGCCCGCAGATACAACGTAGCCGGATAGAGATGCGCAATCTGAAGGCTTTCTTTGCCGGAGCGGCAATCTTGGTAGTTGTTTCTTGGTGCGGTTGGAAGGTTACCAGTGGCATTGTACATCTGAGCACGAAGTTGTTTTGGTAAGGATGACAAGGTTTGACGATTTCACGAATATTTCTTCATACTTTTCAGCGCAGAAAAATAGACTACAGACTTGGAAAATAATTTTGACCACACAATTTGAGGACAAATCTCACGATAGCACCTTTTACCCAGGGTTCTCGATGTTGTGTACTAGCTTCACGACAAGGTTCTGTGAATGCCAACTTCGATGCAAGCGGTTGTAGAAGATTCATTTGCACTGCGCTGCATCAAGTGTCCGTGCGAGCCCAAAGCATAATTCATGCCTATGGAACTCAGTCCGAGGGACCTTGTTGTCGAAACACGGCTCCACTGTAATGTATCCCGGGGATCCTGGAGAAGGAAGGAGCTATACTGTGGAGGTGTGGAGGAAGTCACGCGACCTTCCGCTCAGAGCAGGCACGCTGGTCAGCTATATAAACCCGGTACTCCTCACACCTTTGTTTTCTTCTTTTTTCCCCCTTGTTTCACATCAACATCCTCAACTTTCCTTTTTGGGATCATCATCAACCACTTCGATGAAAGCATCTTCTCTTTCCTCAACGACACACTTCACACCACCTCTTAGTACCTTAACCTTTAAGTAGTTAAGTCTTAAACCTCAGTCAAGTCGTGTCTGGGATCATCGTCAGAACAATCAATTAAACAATACTGTTTACTCAGGGCACTCCTCACACCTATTCTTCCTCCGCTGTCTCTATCACCATGGATCGCGATACCTCCCCAGAAAACCTCGAGAACGTCAGGACCACCGTCGCCGCGTCGAGATCCAAGACGTCCGACGAAACGACACTTGTACCTGCCCAGTCGGCAAAGCTCAACGCGAGGATTGCGGATCCTCTTAGGGGCCTCACAGTAGAGCAGTTGAGGCAAGATGCCAACGGCATCGCCCAGTTCCGACTGGGCCTAACGGAAGAACAAGCGACCTGCTTGGAGCTCGGGGCCGTGCTTGCCCAAGATAAAAATGCATACGAGAAAGAGCAGAGGTCACTTTTCAGCACAGAGCAGTCTGAGAGCCTTGCATACGAGGCCGTGCACAGATGGGTTTCGATACCCAAGACTCTCTGGTTCGTCGTAGTGCTGAACTCTTTGTGTGCTGCTGTCCAGGGCATGGGTAAGTCTTACCTATATCACAATACAATCAAGCTTCAGTACTAATGTGTCTTTCTATAGACGAGACCGTAATAAACGGTGCACAGATCTTCTTCAATGCCCAATTCGGCATTCAAGATCAGCCATGGATCGTGGGCATAGTCAACTCAGCCCCATACCTGGCTTGTGCTGTCGCGGGATGCTGGTTGAGCATCCCATTGAACCATTATCTTGGACGCAGAGGCACCATCTTTGTGACTTGCCTCTGCGATGTCATCTGCTGCATTTGCCAAGCGCTGGTACACAGTAAGTCGCGAAAACGTGTTCCTTACTTGGATTCTTTGCATATACTAATTACCTTCTTATAGACTGGTGGCAGCTATTCATCGTCCGCTTTCTCCTCGGCCTCGGTATTGGTGCAAAGTCGGCCACCGTACCGCTTTACTCGGCTGAGTGCGCACCTTCCGCTATCCGTGGCGGTCTTACGATGCAGTGGCAGATGTGGACTGCCTTTGGAATCATGCTTGGGTTTGCTTCTGACCTTGCCTTCTTCCGGGTTCCCGACATTTATGGCATTGTTGGCTTGAACTGGCGTCTTATGCTGGCCAGCGCTTCCTTCTGCGCCATGATTGTCTGTTGTGGTGTATGGTTCTTTCCAGAAAGCCCTCGCTGGTTGATGAGCAAGTCCAACCGCGCTCGTGCTGCCGGGAATGACGACGCTGCCAGGGAGCATTTGTTCAAGGCCTGGAACAGCATGAAGAAGCTGCGTTCGACCGATCTGCAAGCGGCCAGAGACATGTACTTGATGGTCAAGCTGCAAGAAGCTGAGGAAGAGGCCGCCAGCCAGCGCAAGGGAGCCATCAAGGAGCTCCTCTTCAATGGTCGCAACCGACGGGCAATGATTGCCAGTCAAATCTGCATGTTCATGCAGCAATTCTGTGGCATCAATATCATCGCCTACTACTCGTCGGTAATCTTCTTGGAGGCTGGCTTCCCGGAACAGTCTGCCCTTATCGCGTCTCTCGGTTTTGGCATAATCAACTTCGTATTCGCTCTCCCTGCCGTCTACACGATTGACAAGAAAGGTCGTCGCTGGCTTTTGCTTTTGTGCTTTCCTCTCATGGCTCTGTGCTTGTTCTTCACTGGCTTCGCCTTTAAGATCACGGAGCCAAAGGCACACCTTGCATGCATCTTGGTGGGTATCTACCTCTTCTGCATTGTCTACAGTCCTGGTGAAGGTCCTGTACCTTTCACCTACTCTGCCGAAGCATACCCTTTGTACATTCGTACTCAAGGCATGTCTCTCGCCACTGCGACGACCTGGTTCTTCAACTTCGTCCTCTCCATCACCTGGCCTGCGCTTCTCGCCAAGTTTGGCCCCACTGGCGCTTTCTGCTTCTACGCTTGCTGGAATATCATCGGCTTTTTCTTGGTCCTATTTTTCGTCCCCGAAACCATGGGATGGTCTCTTGAGCAGCTCGATCAAGTCTTCTCGCTCAGTACTAAGAATATGGTCCGCTTCGGCTTGTCTCAAGCGCTCTGGAGCTTCAGGTATGTCTCTACCTTTGGTAGAACAACAGCCCCAGCCCCGGACTTCGAGGACTTGATGGCTATAGCTGAGGAAGATGATCACACTGAAAACCCTGCCACTCAAGTCAGAGCGCCAGTGGCTCCTGATGTAGAGAAGAGGACTTGAAGTGTCGCATAAGGCAGTGATACCCAGGACAAGGGAACGATACCCAGGATTTGTGATGACCAAAAGGCAACGTTTGTTTCGTTTGGCATGGCACAAAGGCAATGATACCCAGTATATGGCAAAGGATGCTGTCCAGGACGAGGCAATGATACCCAGGATGTGTAATACCCAAGGCAATTTGATAGGCGAATGGTGTTGGTTATAGAAAATATTGTTGGTTTGGGAAAAGTTGTTTTGGTTTTGGTTTTTCGTTTCCAAGATTGTCTGTTTCTATGTAAGTCCTCAAATGGAGTAGGCTTATGTATTTTATGTACGTGTTTAGATATCAATGCAAGATATCAACAAAATCTCTCCACCAAGCCCAACATGAACAATCGAGATAACATCATGAGGAGCTCACCTCAAACAGCCTCAAGCTTCACAGTGGTACGAGCCGTGAGTGTGTGTTAGTACATCATTGTGGTTATCTGAAATCCGCAGCACGTTTCTCAACATGATAGCTGAACTCGGACTACCAATGAAATATGGGTGCTGGCACTTCATGTGCAATGAATCTTGTCGATCTTGATATCAACATCCACTTGTATCCTATCCAGCGACTCCATCTAAGATATTGCTCAAGTTGATCCTTGCCAGCATCCCGGGAGAGCAAAATAAGTTCCTTGCTTTCAGGTGTAATGCCGTCATCTGAGCAAATCTTGATGATCAGTAAAAGACTGCCCTGATTGTTTTTCATCTGATGCTGATGCAGTCAGTAAGAGAGTGTCTTTTGATATGAAAAAATTGGCAAGGATGGGAGCGGTTCGGAATCATGTTCTTCTTGGAACTGACTGTGGCTGTTGCTGTGTTTGTGTTTGTGTTTGTGTGGCATATGCTCAGAGATAGTCCCCTGCTTTTGGATGTACAGGATGGTAGACTTTTGAAGGTACACTTACCTCGAATCGTAGGCCCGTCGAGGTTTGTTCCATCATGGTAAACACGTCTTTTCCAGTACGATTGTGTGTTTGATGGATCCCACGCTACTCAGAACGTACTTGTGATCATTGTTTGAATCACCAAGGCTTCTGCATTACCACCACATTACCACCACAATCTATTGTAACATCCTTACCTCATCTTGAGTTTGACCACGTTTGCTATTGAGCTTGTGTTAAGCGCTTGCTATTCAAACACGACATTTATCATGTTACATTTACTCACATTCACACATTCACTCGCTCACCTCAAATGACAAGACAATAGCTATTGTGAACAATAAGCTTGTGGTGCCCTTTCCCACAATTTATATCTTCGATCGGTCACCTTCCTCTTGTCTTTCTCTTCCTTCCTTTCCCCATACATATACATATGCTACTCTGACTACCGTGCAGCTCGCAGCTTCATCTTTGAGACCGCGTTGCAGCGTATTACTGTCTTGTCATTGGCAGGATGCCCAGTTTGTGGAGGAGCAGCTGTGAGTCCTACGATGCATATCCCTAGCATCTGCTAACTTCCCTAGTGTCGCGGGTTTCAGATCGTTGCGCTGGACATGGAGAGGGCTGCGTAAGTTTCCTCCATGCATCTGCCCTGCATATGCTGATGTTTTCTGGCCGAGGGCAAGAACTGCCGGCGACATGTCTCAGAGTGCTCGCGTTGCTGCCATTGACGGCTTCCAAGCTCTCGCGAATGGCGACTTCGACGTACTCGTCTGCACTAACGCCGTAGCATCGAACTTGTCTTTCGCGGCAATCCCTCACGTCTACAACTTCGAGAAGCCTGTTGACACCAATGGTTACCACGCAGTACAGAAGTTTCTGAAACAATGTACCAAAACTGGTACACTTGGCAACACCAGTGAGGTGCATACCACACTCGATCCTTGCAACCCTTACGAGCATGCTACATTGTCTGCACTGATGGAGTTCTTCGGGCCCAGCTCTACCTCTCTTGAGGAACGATTGAGCACATTCAAAGTTCGTCCGTCGCAAGGTTTGTCTCCCAGCATATGCTCGGTATAAGCTACGCTCACACTTCATGTAGGCTGCTCCCGCATCTTCCGCCGCGGTTTGGAGACTCTTCTGATCTGGATCTTCATCTATTATTGTCGCTGGTATTATGACGATCTGTTTTCTTCTCAGGCAAAGTCGCCCTTCTCGAGCGCTATTCGCATTCGCACCAACTGAGGTACAACGATTATCAGACAAAGCTACAGCTGGGCGAAGAAGAATATAATATCTTTCAGTCAGCACTCACCATCGAAGCCGATGCCATGAAATCAATCCTGTTCTCAACATTCGAGAAGCATCTACAAGCATTGGCATGCCTACACTATGTGCACAACAACTGCAGGCCAGGACGTAAACAAGAAGTGCAGTTTATGTGCGGGTCCTGCGTGTTTTGTTGTTGTAAGGCCTAATTGCGATGCCAACAAAGATGTCGAGGAGGATGATGGTGATGATGAGGGTGATTGTGCTGGCTGTGCAGAGTTGAGAGGTCAGGTGCCGGATTTGCAGGAGCATTGGAGGAGGAGGTGATGCGCATAAAGTGAAGATTGGAAGAATGTGATGATGGAGGAGTTGGATAACACTACACTGTAATCCAGTGCCTGGGCATCATGGAAGCGAAAGAGCTGTCGACCTGGACGTAAGGACGACGGTACTGGGAGAAGTTGTGGACATCAACAATGCAAGGTATATGAGATGTGGAACGAGAGCTACACGTAGTGAAGTGGTTATACGCTTGGGACTTGTTGGTCAAGCGTGGCTCATACCTTGTCGAGAACGAGGGCGATCACAGGAACAGATTGTCCTCAGGTTCTTGCGACCGCCAGCTGCATCACTCTCTGCTCTATCGGATATGGTACGACGCAGAGCTCGAGTCGTCGAGGGGTTGGGAGGCAAGCAGCAAGCAGCACCCAAAATACTCCTGAGCTAACGCACCACACCATCCCAGCAAGAGAAGGAAGGGAGATGGTTGCTACGTGTGCCCTCACTAATATGGCACCACCAAGGACATTTTGCTGCGTACTTGCTTTGAGAGGAAAAGGGCGCCGCAGGCCGGCGCCTGAATCTTTAGCTACAGAACCAGAGCTAACCCTAAAATCAGCCACTCTGTTGAACAATCAGCATTTCTGTTTGCGTCCTTAATAAAAAACTTGGGAGCCATCATTTCTATTTGCTCCTTCCCTAAAAAAAACTCATTATCTTCAACGAGCCTCCAGAACCCTCTAGCAGAGGGAAAAAAAGGTGAAAAAGATGTTGATTGTTGAACAGAGTGGCTGATTTTGGGATTAGCTATGGGTTCTGTAGCTAGAGATCCAAGGTGAATAACTTACGATTTGAACCCACGCATCTTTCGATACTAGAAGACAACTCTACAGTGAGAGCAAGTTTGGACAACTTGAGTCTAGCGCCTTAGACCTATGGATAAATTAGGACAATCATTTGAAGTTAATGCAGTTCAAGGAAACTAACCGCTCGGCCATCTGTCCTAATCGATATTGTGTTTGCGGCTGGGTTGATTTATAATGGTATAATCTACCCGACATCTCCAACGACGACAAAACACGTCTTCCGCCTTGCAGATGACCCAGTTCATGAAAGCTATTTTTGCAATATCTGGCAGACTTCTGTGCTTGCAGTTGTCCCTCACATCACTAGGAGGAGAAATGTAAATTGGCAAGGCAGACACATGAAGTGACTTCTGCTGGTCACTCTATCCATCTCAATATGCATCGTCACGATGTGATCACTCACATCGTGACTCTTTACAGAATCTGTGGCACCCCTCATACTCTTTAAATAAGAAAGGTGGAGGCATGATCTCATTCTGCAGTGACAATACTCTTGTAGTGTTAATGCGTGATTTCTCATATCTGCTTGATTGCCGTTTGCAATCGATGCTTTACGACGGACGAAATCACTCTCTTAACACTTGTATGACCATCTGACAGTATCAGCATGTTTCCATAAGCAAATATGTCTGTCAATTCATCATATATACGTAAGAAGCTCATTCTCGCTTCAGATATACACTGTCAAAACAAACGACATCATCGTTATGTCTTTCCGTCCACACTATATCCCTTCCCCATCGTTACTGCCATCGTACCGCTGCGACTACCAAGGTATCTACAACAAGACATATTGCCTTTAGTTGTCTTATCGTCCATCTTGAAGTATGTCATCCTCCATCAAGCAGTCTTGGTCCATTGAGACATGAGTCCCAATAGCGAACTGACTGTACCCGCCAGACCAACGATTCCATCATCAAGATAGCCCTGCCCATACCCAATCGCGTACGCAGGAATCGTGATGTCGCACAGATCCGACAGGAGCTGCGTGTTGACTAGCGCTCGTTCTCTGTACCAACCATACATTAGCATCGGTTCACGCACTAAGCTCACTCGACCATCACAAACTCACCTCTGAATCGTCTTCAACTCAACCGCACCCTCTCCCTTCTCCCCACTAACCCCACTCTCCCTCCCATTCAACTCCCAAGTCCTATACACGCCCGCCAACGCACTACAAACCAACCCCCCAAGCCACCACCTATACGCCTCCCTCGCCAACACCTTCCCCCTCTCCCCCTTCATCTTATACGCGCCAATATTGTCCAAAAACGTCACACTATCCAGTGTCATATATCCCGCATACCCGAGCTGCCGTCCAATAGTCAAGTACTTTAGGATGTTCTCACTGCTGGTGAGCGAGGAGGAGCTCGTGCGGATGTCGTAGGCTTGCGCGGCGGCTTTGAAGTGTTCGACGAATTTGCCGAGACGGAAGGCTTTGCGGGCGGTGCCAAGGGTGGTTTTGAGTTGGGTGAAGGGGATGATGCTGGAGGGGGCGGCGTTTTGGCGGAGGAGGTACCATGCGTAGAAGCGGGAAAAGTATTGGAGGAGGCGGAGGAGCTTGTCGCGGCCGACTGGGGTGCATTGTGATTAGATTTGGAAATGGGTTGTTATTGGAATGAGCTGCTGGAAGGGATCGTGGGCTTTGAGAAGCTCTTTTACTGGGCAGGAATGGCTGAACGCTGGTGTGGGGGTTGTCTTATCGCTGGAGACATACCTGTTGTGCCTACAAACTTGACATAGTGAGAGACTTCTTGACGATAGATAAGAGCGTCGGCGACCATGATTAGCACCTGCGGGATTTGAACTGAATTATTGGTATCAAAAGTGGGTGATGTGATTGCTATGCTATCACTACGATCTCAATGCGACAGGAAGGTAGTCGAGATGACGCCGCGTTGAAACCTCGGTCTTACAAACGGTCATGCGAGCTTCTCCTTTTTCTTAAAACACCACCTTCTTGCCTGTAAAAGCAGTCGTGATATCAATCTTCTTCGCTTCCTTTGCCTTCCTTGCAGCCTCCCACGAAGGATGCAACGGCTTATCAGCATCAGCTTTTGCTTTTTCTCGCTTTCCGCCTAGAGCTGTTGCATTTTCACCAGTATCACCCTTCACATCCTTCGCTTTAGCCCAGGCAGGTCTATACGCTCCACCAGTTCTTCCTCCACCACCATCTTTAGCACCTCTCTTCATATCCCACCCATCGTCTCTACCCCCTTTGCCTGCTGCTTGCTTGCCATTCTGTAGATGCTTTGCGTTGTTGCCGAATTTCTTTTCTGCTATTTGTTGTCTAGCACGTTGACCTCGTCGGTTCTTTCGTGGTGCAATGTCAACGTCTCCCATGTCTTCCGCGCCAGATTCTGAGCCTGACCAATAGCCGCCCATGGTCAAGGATGGTAGGAAGGATGTATCTGGACGTTTTGTCTCTTTCTTCTCTTTCGTCTTCACTTTTGTTTCTGGTTCTGGTGGTGGGGATCCCATGTCAGATGCTACTGAAGGTGATGGCTCGAGGTCTCCGTCTATTGAGGGCGAGAAAGTTCGTTCTCTGAATGGTCGAGCATCTTCTGCTGCGTCACCATTTAGGTCGTCCTCGTCTTCTGAGGAGCCTGCTACTCGTGCGTCAAATGCTAAGAAATCATCGTCGTCGTCTGCTGCAACTCCAGGCGCATCCCGTTCGGTTTGCGACTCTTCCTCCTCAGAGGAGTCTCTCTCGTCCTCACTCCCGCTTATGTCTTGCTCTTCTTTTCGCTGCATTTCTTTCCGCTTCTGCATTGTACTTGATGACTCTTTTGCATTCACCTTTGCACCACCTTTAGCTTTCAACTTAGTCACAACTTCCCTCACACCCAGAGCTGATCTTATCAACGGCAAGACCTCAGCCATAGCCTCCTTGACAGGATTCGCATTGTACAATCTCGCCGCCACATTCACACTAGCCTTAGCATTCTGCGGTCTCGGCGGCGCCTTGACCTCCTCAGGCAACGCAGGCGACGTAGCAATAGCCTTTTCCTTATTCAAAGTCTTATGCAAATGTGCTTCCGCGGCTAGCACCAGATCCAGATTCTTCAGCGCCAATATTTCATCGTCTATTCGCTTCAGATCTGCATCTTGGCTGGCTTTCGTAGCGATCTTCTGTCTTCGGCTGAGCTTTTGTCTTTCGAAGCCTTTGGCTAGCTTGAGCGCTCGGTGGAGGACTTTTTTGCCGTGGAGAATCTTTTCGCTTGCTCTTTGACGGGAGAGTTCGGTGTGTTTAACGCTCGCAACTGTACGATCGCCTTCGTCGGCGTCGTCTCTCTTTCGTTTGGGCATGTTGTGGTGGTGTTATTGCACTGTTGTGTTACTAGATCGTCGAGTCTGTTTCATATATTTTTGATAAGGCTGAAACGTGGGGAATGGTCAACCGGAACTAGTATAGGCACGACTCGGTGACGGTATAGAAGGTGCAGGAACAATACTTGTCGACGAAAGGAAGGCAGGCTTTGGCCAATATGAAAAGTATTTGCACGGGCAATAACTCGTATCTTCTATAAATTAGTGATGTATAAGTTAAGGACGCCGATCACGGAGGCGGAGGAAGGAAAGCTTTTGATTGTCAAATCAAGCCCCAGATACTTAGAGGTCAATGGTGCAAGAGTCTTCTCGGCGAAGGCTCAGAGAGGCAAGCTGCATACGAGCGCGACATGACACGAAGAGTGAGATACCATGCTCAAAACAACTGGAAGTCTTTGCATCCACTGAAACACCGTGCTGGATTATTTCGTCGTCTTATCGCTCACATGCAAGTTGAAGAGCGCATCTCAAACAAAACAAGCTAATCAACAACAGCAAGCAAACGCAACCATCAGGCATCCAGCTGACCATGTTGTTGAGTGGATTGTCACAGGTGTTCTAGTGGCGTGGCAATGTTGTCGCCATGAGCGCATGTTCAGAATAAACCGGATGCTCTCAAATAACCCGAAGGATTCAGACCTGTCTCCAAACTCCTTCCGAGCTTTCGCAGGACAGATCTTCTTCCTTCCTCCAGTAAGTCTTGCTCAGAATCGCACCCTCTCCACCCGAACTGAAATAGTAACCGGGATCTCTTACCTCCTTGCCTAATGCCCTACCACTGCCTCAGTGTCAAATTCGTCCTCACTCCCTCCTCCATATCTTGCAAGACGTAATAGGGGCGATAGTCACCAGACGCGGCGGGCACCAAAGAATCATCGAGAGTGCTATGTGACTCGTCGTCGCTGGGGCATGTCATAGTTTGCCAAACGCAGACGGTGCGAAAGAAGTATTGGCGGGTCATGTTGATGAGTGCGCCATAAATGACTGAGATTGGTCACTTCCAGATTTTGTGAGGACCAAAATGCCTGTCGCATTTTATCGGTCTCAGGCTGTCACAGCTTCAGCTATAGCACGTCTTTCTTCCGTGATCACTTTCCATATGCTCAATAAAGCCCTGTTTAGTAGGCTCTGCTGCTTTGAAAGTTGCAATGTATCTTGCACTATGACCTTTCGTCTCAAAGACCTATGCATGAGCTTCCACACACGATGCTTTGGCCTGGTTTTAGGACTCCCTTAGAGATTGTTGCAAGATACAGTTCTGACTGTGCTAGCTCTCTGTGACCCCACGATCGGAGGTGATCGTCGTTACATCTCGGACATCCTTCAAGGTTGTCAATGAGAATACAAGACTGTAATGCATCAGTATAGGCACAACTAGATAGCACGCATAAAAAATGTAAGAGGAATACTCGTGAGTGAGGTAAAGGTTTTGACTGAAAGTAGTCTAGGTAGTGGTTTGATTTTGTGTCCGTTCCTCGTTTTAAGCTGACATATCGAGAACATATATATACACCATATAGCGAACGAGAACCCTATGATGATCAACAACATCAAGGTCCTACTACCACCTCCCCTTCCCAGCCACTCATGGCTCGAGAATGTCTTCCTCATTCGTCATCCTGAAAAGTTGCGAAAAGAGCGAAAGTTGCAGAATCCTGCAGATCAAACGAGGAAAGAGCGACCCTCGTGCCTCCATTTTTTCATAGAATACAGACAAGCGCAATGCTCGATGTGTAGAATGGCTGAAGCAATCCAAAAGCGAGTGAAACCACCACAAGAATATAAATAGTGACATAAAAAACTTTTTTTTGCGCATAGCAAGCTATCCCTCAAGAGTAGCATTTCACATTCCCTTCCATGCTGTAGTATAAGAGTCGTGATAACAAGCAAAAGAGAACCGAACTTTTCCATCGGTAAAACATAACCAGAGACGATCCCAAAAAAGGCTTTTGTGTTGAAATCCAGCAAGCGCTCTTGTTTGACCATGAAGCTGTTTAGCATGCCCTGAAAACTCCTGTCATGATGAAAAGAGAAAAAGGAAACCTAGATGTTTTTAGGAGCGACGGCGGAACATCATCGCGCGCTGAAGAGTGAGTAATGAGATTCGTTACGAAAGAAAAGTTAGAGCGAAGATAGGTCAAAAGGGTGAAATAAAAGGTTGAGTGACCAGACCAGGTTACCTAGAAGAGGTCGGTCTTGCATCAAGCAGCAGCAACAGTGCTGTATCGCGGATGCATTGCGCGACAGTTACCACATTGACAATGAGCGCCATGTACGTTCCACATGTTACCAATTGTCGGATAAGTTGGGATATTATTGGAAGTCGAATAAGCAGAAAGATCTGGCATGAAGCCGGTTTGTAATGGTGCAAAGCCAAAGGGAGCTTGTACATGTGCTTGCGGCTGTAAACAGGCCGCCGCCTCTCTGGTCCATTTGTTATAGTATTCTGGAGTATGAGGGCCGGAAGAGTATGGAGCAGTTGAGGGCGATGAGGCGGTGTGAGTCGAACGCTGACTATGCCAGGAGTCATACGGAGAAGCGGTCATTGTATCGTAGGATGCCTCAGAAGTACGTGACGTAGCGAGACTACCATGTCTGGAGTACTGCGAAAGGCTGTGAGCAGAAGGAAGGCTGTGACGGACTGATCGTTGACGATGTATATTGGTGTCTAGAGGATGTGGCAGGATCATGAATCTTGATTGCCATGTTAGCCATTTGGCCTCCCACACAGTATAACCAGACGATCCATTCGGATCGTGGTGTAGACGATGTCCAAAGGTCGTAAGCCAATCACGTTCGTCCCTATTGAGCTCCATGACTGAGATGTTGCTGACTTCCGCCCATGACTTGTTCTGGAAAGTGTTGTCGTCAAGGAATTTGCTGCCAAGTATAAGAGCCACAGTCAACATTTGGTACAGGCTGCGCTCGGTAGGCATGAAACGTCCAGCTGCAGATAACCCACGAACACGTAGAGACAAATACGACAAGCTGAGAAGAATCGTGGCTGAAGGAAGTCTTGTTGCGTTGAGGACCTGCAGAACCCATTTGCGAAATGTCGTAGGAGGGTTGATGCTGGGTTTGATGCTTTGAACAAGGTCAATATCGGAAATGCGAATGCGAGACATGTAAATTGCGTACATTCCCACTGCCATTTCCGCCACAAACTCCGTCATCTGATCCATATCGTAGTCAAGCGTGGCTGATACTCCTCCCACGGCCTTCTCGTCTTGTGGCTGCGCTTGATATGCTGCTGCTGCCTGGCTAGCCTGATGTTGATGCTGTAAACGGGCTTGCTCGAGGGCAACTCTATCTTCATAGCGCATGGTAGATGCTATTGGAGCGAGCTCATGGCGTTGATAGGTGCTTTGTGCCCTGCGGTGCTCGTATACCTGACTAAAGGACGTCGCATCAGCAGCGGCATTCTTGTAGCGATCGTATGGATCCGGATGTAAAGGCCTGAGATCGTGATTGACAATGTTATCGTAGGCTGCATATCCCACATTCCCGCTTGTGTAATCTTGCTGCTGATAGTTCGGCATGTAGTCGGACATCGCGTGGGTCATCTGACCTGGCTGCATAGTCGACAACATTGCTTGGAGGCGGATAAGGAACAACAGACGAGAGCTTGATGCTTTTAGTGCTTTCCGTTAGCTAAGTCTCTTCCCGTGAAGGCGTCCTAGGACAAACCTGTCGTCCGATGCCTCAACCGGGCTGAAGGTCACGCCCTTGATCACTGGAGTCTTCCTGCTAAGGTCTTAATCATGCGCTGCCTGGCTTGGGTAGTGTACGCGAGACTAAGTAAACACAACCGTGTATAACTTTATCCAACACTTCAGGCTCTTCCTCGGTTGAGCTCGGTTTTCGTTATTCTTGTGAAATATGTGTATGGCGATAGTAGTTTCGAAGGATGAGGAGGAGGCCTTTCAGGTGACGAGGCTAAGCGAATAGTTCGTCGGACAGGGAATGTTCGTTGGGTCTCTCAAATGTGATGGACTTTTGACTGATCTGGCTGCCTTGCGCTGATTCAAAGGTTCGACGGTTCAAGCGAGGATGTCGAGCTTCCGTAGTCGGTGAGTACTGTCTTCGTAAAGATCTTGCAGAGAAATCCGAGGACCTTCCGGTGTGGCTGATGCTCTTCTTCGAACAACAAGTACGCAACGCTTGAGGGTCGACTAGTCGAAATGCCGGCTATATGGTCGGCTGCCAACTTCAACACGACAGACAGACTGTTCCAAGATGTCAAATAGCTCGGATCGCCTTCCAATCACTACAGGTGAACGTGGACTGGACGTGTACGTCGGACTTTGAGTCAGATTCGCCCACTAAGACCACCTAAGCGTCAGAGGCGTGAAATTCAGCAATCCATTTTCGAGAGATGTGGGAAAAGATATGTATAGAGAGGTTAGAGGACTGGGAGGAGGATGAACCCAGGGGAGAGGGAAATGTCGTCGTGGGGAGAGAGGAAGAGAGGAGGTGAAACGGAAGGGTTGAAACTTGAGGTTTGACGTTAAGCCACGGGACGGAGCCGTGAATTTAATTTTACCCCCAAAGTGCTGGTTTGCCGGAGTAGCGTACCCTGCCCAGCTGGATGAAAGTGCAATATGAATACGCATTTTTAAGGAGGAAGATTGTTGTGTGGATGGAAGGCCTTTGTGTTTGATAGAAAATTGTTGTGTTGTTGGTTTGATTGTTGTTTGTTCAGCAAATAGTTCATCGGAGCTGTCTTGACAGCTCTACCCACACACCAGAACTCCTTGCGAAGGCAGCAGGCCTGTCTGAAAGTGCTGCTATACAACCGTACGCTCCGCTAAATACATATTGTGCCACTCATGTTCATCCGTCCTTCCAAGTCACTCCCGATGCCAACTTCCCTGCCTCAAGTTCTCGCTCTGCTTGTTGGTAGTATTTTGCTGTGTCGACACCGTGCTGCAAACTGAATTAGTGGATTGTCACTTCACCGTGGACATCTAGACTTACCTGGTTGTGGTTTACAAAATTGAACATGGGCATGACGTGGAAGAATACACCAGTGTACCTCGAGTTTCGCGCGGCAACACCCTGCATATAGTCTGAAAGCTCTGTTACGCCATACAATGGCTCACCACGCTTCACACGGTCGACCATTTCTCGCATATCCTTGTCAACCTCGCGCTTGTTCTCTGTGACACCGTAGAATCGGACTGTCATGTGTTAGTAAATGAGCTCATTGAGTCTTGTCGTTCTAGACGCAAATTCGGTCTTGAGACGCCTGATGATGAAGTGCAGCTGTCTCCTAGTGCTCAATCTGAACGTTCAACACAGGGAGTTACTGCTCTTCCATGCAGCAGTCTGCTTTGCCCAAGCATAGAATCTCGGGGATGACACATATTCCTCTCTCCGCAGGATGGACAAAAAATGTCTTTATTTTCCCGCTCACAATCCAGACATAAGTCGAAATGAACGTACGTAGTGACCTCTGATAAAACAGCAAGAACCCAGCACCAACACCAAGTACACCAGCCAGACGCATAATCGGCGCAAAACCTCCCTTGCCCACGTGTGACGGGGAGACCTGCTCCCAGTAAAGCATCAATCCAGGCGGTAGGCAGGCGAGAGCACCGCCGTAGGCATAGTCCGAGCCTCGTGCATATCGTACTACTCGCTTGAAGTGTCTGTATTATAGTCGTCGTTAGATGGTATGTGCATTGATGTGGATATGTATTCGATGGTGAGCATTTCGGGGTCATTGATAGGTAGGGAAGGCAATGGGTCGAGACGTACGGGTCATTGTCGATAAGCTAGAAACAAAATATATCAGTATATATCCCAAGCACATATGTATGTAGAAGAGGAGTACTTACGGGATAGTCGGTCTTAGGTTTCTTGGAGGGAATGAAAGGCGCTGGCTTCTCCCCATTGGCGGTTGTCCTTGTTTGTGTGGCGGACATTGTGACGATGTGTTGTAGCAGTTGAAGTGCTTCACCAGAGTTGTCGTCGTCGTCGTCAATCGAGCTCTCAATTGACTGGGCCGAGTTGTATGAGTTTAGGGCTGAATACAGAACCTTAAATATCACCTAATCCGACATCACGAAACTAACACCAGACAACGCGTTGCGTGAGTGCCATTTCAGTTTCCGAAATCTTTCGAAAAGTTTGTTGGAGTCGTGCCTGTGAATGAGCCATCCCCATACTTCCCGATCACGTCTGTGATAGATTGCTACGATTACTCCACTGCACCCATTGCAGTCTTGTTTTGACAAGGACGTGAACTGGGAGCAAGCACTCGAGGTAGACCAAACAAAAACAACCTCTTCACAGACTGAATCAAGCTCGACATCACTACACCCTTCTCAGACACCATCTTACCACAATGGCACCACCTCACACCACCACCCGACCCCAAGCAACCGACGATCTAGACGACCTTTTCAACTTCCTCGACGCAGACAACGACAATGCTCAACAAAACTCACCACCCCTCCCCCAAACCACCAGGACAACAACAGCACCAAACCGGCGCCAACTAAACGGCGACGACCCCCTCGGACTCGGCCTCGGCATCGATGAAGAAGTAAAAGTCCGCAAACCGCGCGCTCCCATCGCAAAACTCGACGAAAACAGACTGCTCTCCGACAAGGGCATCCCACGACTCCGGCGGATAACAAAGGAGCGGTTGCGATTCAAAGGCAAGGGGTATGAGTTTCAAGACGTGTCGCGATTACTGAATACATACCAACTATGGCTGGACTCGTTGTATCCGAAAGCGAATTTTGCGGATGGGATTACGATCATTGAGAAATTGGGGCATAAGAAGAGGATACAGGTTATGCGGAAGGAGTGGATTGATGAGGATAGGCCGAAGCCTGTTGTGGAGGAGGAGGAGGATGGTGGTTTCGTGGTTGGTGATGGTGGTGGGAAGGCCGAGGGAGGAGAGGTAGATGGAGATGTGATGATGGGAGGAGACGACAGAGAGCAAGTTGGAGCACGAAATGAGAGTAATGGGAATGGTGAAAGTCAGGTTATTGGACAATTGAGGTCGTCGAGTCTGTTGATGCTTGATGATGAGGAATTATATGCAGAGATGGATGGAAGTACCCCAGCCGCGAAGCCTACTGAGACACAAGAGCCGGACGAAGACGAGTTAGATGCACTTCTGGCAGAGGAAAGTACAATAGCACGCCCGGCAGTGTCTCATCCAGCTGCACAGAAAGTACCAGACCACGGCGATGACTTTGCAGATGACGAAGAAGCCATGGCGATGATGGATTGGTAAACATAGACATATCATGAACATTGAAAACTGCATTCACCATTGAACTTTTGCGCATATTTACAAAAGGTCCTGGATAGAGATTAAGAACATCCTCATGTGATATGAAATATTACAAAGCCAAATCGCGTTCTTCTAAGTACAGTCATTGGCAGGCCAGTACTGCTTCCTCCTTTGTGTAATGTTGTTCGGTCTCTAGATATGTCAGACCGAGAGACTTTAACCTGAGCCAAGTGCTTAGTTGTGTTGATGTCGTGATAGGGTCGATAGTGTGCGGGTCGTGATAAATATTTCAGGAGCCGAACGTAGCACGCCTGATTAAACCATGGTGGTTTCGCTAAGCTGCTCAGATATTTTGTCGAGTTGAGCTGTTTAACAGGTAACGTCCAAGCTTGCTCTTGAGTTCATCAACAGAGCAACGATAAGACCGTATAGACCTATACATTATTAGTCGCGGATTCTTAGACAATTCAATTGGCGTAAACGTACCCAAAACTTCAGCGAAAATAAGAATAAGAATCATTCCGACGAAGAGTCTGGGCTGTTGTGCAGTACCACGCACACCAGCATCACCAACAATACCAATAGCGAAACCTGCAGCGAGACCGGCAAGACCAACAGAAAGACCAGCACCGAGTTGGATGAAACCAGTGTACAAAGCGGTTTGTTGCTTAAGGTCGTTGGAAATCAGGACAGACACGACCAATCCGTAGATACCAATAATACCAGCCATAATGACTGGGATAATGTCTGAGAGGTAGGTTAGGCTTTGTCCTTTCGGTATTTTGACATATCAGACATACTCTTGACAATCAAGTCCGGACGGAGGACACCCATAGCGGAGATACCGACTCCAGCCTTAGCAGTACCGTAAGCAGCGCCGAAGCAGGTGAAGACAATGGCGGAGGTGCAGCCCATGGCACCGAAGAAGGGCTGTAGTGCAGTGTTAGTCCATAATCCTCTTCTTTGGCTCTTCCTAGTGGGTGCGAAAATAGTCTTGTGGCGAAAGAGTACATCTTTCTGGGAGCAGCATTCAACTTACGGCGTAAACGGGGCTGTGAAAGATGGAGTGTTAGCTTCAGTGAGTCATATGACGGGCCACCATAGTCTTAACAGAAGACGTGCAATGGCTTTGGGCCTTATCTTCTTCAGACGACTCCTGGAACAGATGATGTGACGTACCAAAGATCGGAAGACATCTTGTTGGTTGTGTGGTTGAGTATGGGATGAACGGGTTAAGGTGTGGTTGAAGAGGTGTAGCAAAAGACTTTTGCGATGGTATTGGCGTGTATGGTGTAGTAGACGACGAGGTGGTGATGGCAAAGTACGTTGGTTGAGCTTTGAAGCGTAGTTCAGCCCTACGAAATCGCCAAGACTTCCTTATCGATGTGAAGCGCGAAAGAAAAAAGTGACCAAACCATTCATTCATCATCCTGACAACAAGCGCAAAGGGCGAGCGACCGCGCAGTGAACCCTTTTGCAATAATCCTTTTCAACTACTCAACACTTCTCAACTATACGCAATGGCTGACTCCTCTGCCGCCTACCCTCTGGCGCCTCCAGATCTCGCGCAAGAGATTCTTGACCTCGTCCAACAGGCGTCCCACTACAAGCAATTGAAGAAGTACGTTTGCGCAAGATTCTGGCACACTATCTACATATGCTGATACAGTCCTTCTAGGGGCGCCAACGAGGCCACCAAAACTCTCAACCGTGGTGTTAGCGAGATCATCGTTCTTGCTGCAGACACTTCACCACTTGCGATCGTTCTTCACCTTCCCCTCCTTTGCGAAGACAAGAACGTCCCCTACGTCTACGTTCCCAGCAAAACTGCTCTTGGTCGCGCTTGTGGTGTCAGCCGTGCAGGTAATTCACCACGCTCGCGCAGGTATGGAAGAAATAGACAGCTAACTCATTCGCAGTCATTTCATGCTCAATCACTACCAACGAGGCCAGTGACTTGATGGGCCAGATCAGATCCGTCAAGGATAAGGTTGAGCGTCTCCTCATCTAAGCCTGGATATACAACAACTTGAGTGGTAAAAGCAATGATAGTGATCCAGATAGGATATTGAGGAGAAAAGGCATCTCTTGTAGATTATGATGTGGTATAAAAACCAGTCTTCTATATTGAGATGGGCATCAAAAGGGTATCATGTAAATACATCGTTCAACAAGTCGTTCCGTCAAGACACCATCCTTATTTATGCTTCCTTATGTTCCGCCTATGGTGTTGTCGAAGGTAATCTGTCGGCAGTGTTGTTGTCGCTGGGTACATTAACATGAGGCAGCGGTTTTCTTGGTCGTTGCAGTGACGCCGCAGTCACCTCTCCAGTAAGCTTCGTTATGCCCATCACCGGTGGGTCGCCCTTCTTCACGAATTCATATAATCCTGCTCGAATGTCAGCCTCATCTATCTAAAATGTGTTTCGGGCTCAACATACCTGGTAGCTTGTTTGCAGCCAATCTCATCGCATCTCTGATGACTTGCTCGTGCACATCTGCCTTGACTTCAAAGATAATCCTGCTAACAGGTACTCTCGCGGCCCAATAATCAAAACTACCCTTTCCTGTACCCATTCTGCTTTCATTTCCCTTTGTGTAAACAGCAGTTCCAGCCGATATCCTCATGAAAAGTCTGAAGTTTTGCCCACGCAGCCGCCTTCTTATTACTTCCTCACCAATCTTCAATTGTGATGCTGATACCCTTCGATCATGGTCACGCATGCGGAGACCGTAGTCGCCCCAGATGAGTGTTGTGCCTCTTGTACTACCGCCAGTTGGCATTCGCGGCCGGCCTTTGGGATCCTTGAACTTTATTTTGCGATTCGGAAGTAGCCAGTTCTGCTGCGATGCCGAGCTTGTGAATGTTCGAGAAGGTTGTGCTTTGTTCTGTCGTGATTGAGATAGGAACGTGGTAGTTGGGGCGAGAGCTTTGCCAGTTGCCAGGGATCTCGAGGGCGTCGAGACATGCCGTAAATGGGAGAAGAGTGACAATCGTGGCGAAGACATTGTGAGCGTTGTTGTATAGACAGGATGGTGTATTAATCTCGAGCTTTAGTGTCGTGCTTGCTTCAATTAATATCGGTCCGAATGATTTGTGATCGGCATGGTCCTCTACGTGAAACGGAGTCGAGCCATGTAAGCTATACTCAGTCATACATCGAGTGAAACTGCTTTATGTGCTTCCAATATAGGGCAGGATGATAAGTAACGCGCTCGAAGTCCTCTGGTGCTCCTGCTTTTGGTTGGCGACACCTGTACGCAATAATCCTCGCCGATGAGACTATGGCGCGCTCCTCCTCCAGCTTACGAGTCTTTGTCAACTTCAAGGAGGATACTGTATTCGCTGGAGAAGATGTCGAATGTACCATAACTTTCAAGAATGTTGCTGCGACCAGGCGGGACTCGGAAAGGCCTGCCAATGGTCTATCTTCACTGAATAGGTCTGGACGTGGTGCCGCGGTGCTACAACAGCTCAAGACCTCTCGTACCTTGAGACCTGGGCTTGGAAGACATCCTTCTATCTTTGGTCAACCAAGCTCAAGAATAGTGAGCCAAAGCAATGCCGAGAATGTCCCCCTAACGCCAACAAGTGAGGCTCCAACTCAAAAATCACAGCGCTCTCCTGTTCAGACGCGAAAACCAAGCTCGAGTCCCACAAAGTCCACGCACAGCAGATCAGTCTCGATCATATCTATCGGTAGCACAAAAGATGGGGAAAGAAATGCTGCAAGAATACAGACGACAGAGAGCAACCCAAGAAGGCCGTCTGCGCAAGCGCAACGCTATAGTCAGAACAGCTTTCAGACTATTCATGACCTTGACAACGATGACAGTACTATGCAAGGTCAAACTTCACCTTCCAAAAGCTCTGGTACTTCTACGCCAGATGTTCGCCGGAACAATGGCAGAGCAGAGGAGAACATGCGTCGTTCGTCTCATTATACAGCAAGTGTTTCACCACACGACACCAGACATCCCTCACCAGTCCTGGAAAGACAAGCGAAAGATCGTATACCGGCTAGCTCTACACTACAAAGCTCTCCAGAACATGGGCATGACGATCGTAACGACAACAATCCACTACAGATTCAGAAGGTACGATCAGCGAACAAGACTGAAGACATCCCAACAGTAGATGCTCGAACTTTCTCCATTTTCAGTAACGACGAGACTCCAAGACCTAGTCTTGATCTATATAATCTAAGCAATCGTTCTGATGAGACTCTGGTATCAGACATGCCAACAGCAATGCGCCCGCTAAGCCTACAGCGAGGCCAGCCTAGTCGTCAATCGTCATTCTTCACAGTGAATAGGCCTCCGGCACCAGAAAGAAAAGAAACCCTGATGATGGGATATGTCCAGGTCTCGGGCAGTTTTGTACTTGACGGCTCACTTGTCAATCGTGTTCCCTTTGAAGAGGTCAAGCGTAAAGCAGTAGTCGGCGGACAAGCTGGCGGCGGAGTCGTGGGCATTACGCGTCGTAACAGAGACAGCGGGTTCTTCGGAGCTCTCAATCTCGGCAGCATTGGCGAGTCTATAGGCGATATGCTAGGAAGTGGCCAACCTAGCAGTATGAGGGAGATGAAAGATATTGCTGACTCTGAAAGTATCCCGCTACTGGCGACCCCAAAGTCCATATTATTTGTAAATCTCGAGCTCGACCCCGGCCACAGCAGAAGCTTCTCCTATAAATTCAGGATGCCACGAGGCCTACCACCTAGCCATCGAGGACGAGCAATGAAGGTCACTTACAATATAATGATTGGCACACAACGGCCTGGAGCTTCAAGATCGCGATCACAACAGATCAGCCAGATATGTGTGCCTTTTCGACTTCTCGGTGGTGTCAATTCTCATGGCGAAAGCTTAGGCCACGACTTGATGTCTCCTTATATTATTCTCAAAGAGAAAGCTAGCATCATCCCACTAAACCCGAGCACACCTCTACCACCTAGCCGTCGAAAGGAAGATCCTTCCAAGAGTGCTGCAGAGGCCGCCGACTTTCGGTTATACGTTGAGCAACTATTAGATGCGTCCGATCGAGATCAAGGTCTTCTCTCACCTTCGATTGACTTGCATCCGCAGACGCCGCGCACACCGCTCGTGTCACAACCACCTTCCGGACTTATATCTCGCGCAGCCTCGCCACCTCTTGCTACACCATCCGTCCGCACACTCATCGATCACGCCGTTCGGTGGGCTGGTCTTCGACACTCCGCCATCTACTCACCCACCACCTTCAACATTGCACGCTCTTCCCTCGCGATCGCAGTCCTCAAAATATCGCGCTCGGCTCTACGAATTGGCGATTTGCTTATCTGCGTCATGGACTTTTCACAAGCAAAGCTCCCATGCTACGCACTTGAGGCTACTCTAGAAAGTAGCGAACGCGTTGATCCGAGCTTAGCAATCAGAAGTCCGCAGAGTGTGGAGCGCGTCACACGAAGAGTATGGGCAAGAACGACGGAGTGCACGATTGGCGCAGAGCGATCTGCGTGGAGCTTCCAGGTGCCTGTCGCCGGCACACCCAGCTTTGCGACGACTGGCGTGGGCGTGGAATGGTGTGTGCGCGTGGAGATTGTAGTTGGCATGGAACAACAGACACAAACACGTCCTCCATCACATAGTCATAGTCGGACGCCGAGCACGAGCAGCACAGTCCCAGAAACAGATGACCACCAAGCGGAAGAAGAAGCAGAAGCAGACGAGTCGGCACATTTGGCTGAGAACGAAGATGATGCCGCCAAGCCTCCGCCGAAGAAGCTGCCGCAAATATCAAACGCTCTTCTTGAAGTCATCGATGCGGACGAACGTGGTACTCTACTGGTGCCAAAGGTACGATTGCAGGCTCAAAGCTTCGAGGTCGTCATACCACTACGTGTCTTTGGCGCTTCGGTTGGACCTTGGGCTGGTGACAGTGGCGCTGGAGCTGCTGCCAAAGAGGCAAGTGAGGACGGCTTACCCGTGTGAGCTAGCATAGTATGGTGAGTTTTGGAGTTTGAATAGGATATTATTAGGCGGTGGTTGTGATATTATTGGTACGACACAGAAAGGATGTTAGGAATACTACCCGTCGTGCGTCAAGTTAAACAGGATGATGGGTTAGGCACATCAAAGTCGATTTAGCATGGTGTTTATTGGGACGGATCTTTCCGAGGAAAATGGCATTGAGAGTAAAGATTCATTCTTTCTTTCGGGTTGTGACTCATGCATTGAACATAAAAGGTCCAATCTTCATGGTATTGTTGTCTTGTTCGTCGTGGTAATATCGTGTGTAATGTTACTAGCTATCATGGTCCGTGAATTCGCAATTGAAACAAGTTCGACAATATGACGGAAGAAACAACAAGCAAAAGTCGGAAATAAAGCTCCCTTTCCTATCCTTCTATCCTTCACCCTTCTATATTACGCCATCGTTGCTCTGCCCAGTCTCTGCACCAATTCACTTCTCAAGCAGCGAAAATATGCATCATCAGAATAAACGACAGGATATCGTCTGTCGCCTTCCTCCGCTCTCGATCAATCCTCCTCAAGGCTGATAATCTCCATTAGCAGGATCAACATATTCGTCACCAGAGTCATCGTCAGACTCATCGCGGATTTTCCTTCGCGGCGTAGGCGTCCTTTTTGTCCTTGGCGCTGTGGTTGTGGCTGCTGTGAGCTTCTTCTTTGTTGTTGTGGTGAAACTAGCCTTTCCCTTGCTTGGAGGCGTACTCTTCGCTGTAGCCGCGGTTGTCCTTGTGGCTGCGGACGTCTTTTGTTGGAGCGTAGCACGCTTGTGTGCTGGCAGGGGTTTTGGTGGATGGACTTCAAGTTTCTTCCTTCACAGCTTTGTGTTGGTCCTTCGTTGCGAGCGAGAGAGTGGACGCTCCTTGATTTTGAGCTGAGATGTCGTATGTTTCTGAAGCAGGAGGAGTGGAGAGGTTGGAATCAGAGTCGTACGGTTCTGCTGTTGTTGCCGTGAGTTTTGCTCTGGTGGCAGTGCTCTGCTGGGTTTCCTCCATCTGTTCCTCTTCCATTACGATTTGCTGCTTGATTGCGTTGGCGATTTCCATCTCTGTTTGTTCCTCTTCATAACTTCCTGTTCGCGCATACAGAATCTGATCATCCTGGCCCTTCTGCTCCTCACTTGCATCATCAACTTCACGCATCATTTCGTCCTCGGACTCGTCCAGCACCCCTTCCACATCCACATCCTTATCCTCCTCATCACCCTTCTCCCGCATCTCAACATCTATCAACCTCACCAACCCCTTCGCCTTAACAAGCCACCCCTTGCCACTCACCCGACTACCTCCATCCACAACATCATGGAACGCCCTTCCCGTCTTCTCCTGAAAGAAGAGCTCTAGTGCCGCATACGCTGTAGCCCAGTTACTGCCCGGTTCAACGAGGTAGGTTGGCTTGCTTGACTTTGTGATTGGGAAAAACTCTGATTTTGCGGCGCGTATGGTGGAGGTGTAGGTGAGGGTGGTGGCGTAGAGGAGTTTTGTTTTGAAGGTGGTGGTGTTGATGTAGAGCTGGTGTGGTCTGTTAGCTGGATTGTTCAGAGCGATGGCGTGGAGTAGAGAAGAGAAGAGAGAGGGAAGGACTTACGCAAAGACGATAGCGTTCGATGAGTCCTCCTTCTCCTTCGATATCACCGCGAGTGAGCGAAATGTCGTAATCGATGCCTTTGTCGCTGTAAACTTGATATCGTCCTAAGTCACATCACATTAGCCCAAAACTCCTATCACTTCCCATCCAAAGCACCTCGAAAAACAGCAAACTCACCCCTCCTCAACTCCCCCTCAACATCCACCTTCTTCACCTTCTCCCCTCCCACCAAACCCTGCGTCACCTTTCCCTGCTCCGGCCTCCTCCACTCCCCCAACATACCAACCTTCGCTTTCTTCTCCGGCTTCCTCCACAAGTACTTCTTCGTCTGTAAACACCGCTTACTTTTAATCACGCAATCCTCGAGCCAATCCCATGTCACGACAGCGACTTTGTCTTTGTACTTTTTGTCTTTCAGGGCTGTGATGACGGGAGGGGCTTTGGTCGCCCAGGCTTTGTCCGAGGTGAGGAGGATGGTGCATGTGGAGGTTAGTTTGGGGGCGTAGGTGCCGCCTGCGTTTGCTGGAGGGGGTGTTAGATTGGGTTGTGTGATGAAGGGGATGACTGGTATAGCAGGAGAAGGGGAAGGAGAGGAATGGGAGAGTTGTTATGGGGAATTGCCACGTACTGATGAAGCGCTGAACGTCGGCTGGGCTGTAGTTTAGAGGACCGAATTGGGTGCCGGCAAGCGCGATACGGTGAAGGGAGAGGATGCCGGGCATGGTGGTCGTCGAAAATCCTTAGACGATAATTGAGAGCTTGGTACTTTTTGAACAATTTGTAATTTGCTTTTTGCCGAAAAAGATGGTTTTTGGTAATATTGTAAATAGTGATCACAAGAGAATGGGGAGTTCGCGTACATAAGAAGAAGAAAAGGTAGAGAATTGAGACGTAGAAGAAGAAAAGACCGGGAACGAGAGTGATTCTATATCTTCAGCAAGATCATATGCCAAACAGGGAAAGGTGGAGCACAGAGCAAGGCGAGAAGATCTTGTGATGAAAGCATAGCAGATAGATCTTGCGAATTCCCAACAAAGTGAGACGACTTTAAGGAGACGGATGCACTTGATTCTTGCTATCTTTATCTCACTTGTGCGTGTTTTCCATACTCTAGTCTACAGCGATCATGCTGGACCAATATATTGCTGCTTTACCCAAAGCAGATGCTTATCCTGGTTTCGAATCATTCGAATCAGATCTTAAATGCCGAGATCTTGGTATATCTTCCTTGCGTTAGAAGGTTTTCCATAAAGCCGAATCTTTTCCCATAGAGCCAATATGAGGCTCTCATATTCCATGCGATGCAACACAACAAACCGCCCAATGCAGACATATCTGCCAGAAACATACCCCCTAAATGCAGCACATATGATGCCGAAACTCTTCCTAGAAAATGTCCGCAAATGCAGCACAAATCATCATCAATCACATAACTCCCTGGCCCGAGAACCTGGATCTCATAAATCACCATCAGCGTCGAATAGCTTTTGCTGTCTTGACGAACGCTCTGATCTTCTCCACATCTTGCTCTCCGTCTGATCCCTCCACACCACTGCTGATGTCGACACCCACCACCTGCTTCGCTTGCTCTTTCAACAACTCGAGTCTGTTCTGCACATTCTCTGATGTGAGACCGCCAGCGAGATTCACCATGACACCTGCATCTTTCTGCAAGATTACTCGAAGCTTCTCCAGATCTACCTTCTCACCCTGGCCTCCTGCACCAGCGTCAACGAGTGGCAGGCCATGGTATCCTCTGATACCAAGTCCAGCATCCCCAGGCGAGAACTTGTGCTGTGATGGGACAGGAAGCAGATTAGCCCACTCCACAGGCTCGTTGCCGTGGAATTGTATGATGTCTAGGCCCAGTGCTTGTTGTTCCTCAAGAACATAATCGAGAGATTGATTCTGGAAGACACCTACAAGCAGAGCGCGATCGGGACGCTGGAAGCTTTGGGTTGTGTTGTGCACAAAGAATTCCGATGCTGATGCACTGGAACTTCTGTCGAAAGCAGGTCTGGTGATTGATGGTGATGACTTCTTTGGCTTGGGAGTGCTGCGCACAACGTTGGCAATATCAAGAGCCGTCTTGCGACTGACGCAACGTTTGCGGCCTTTGACCAAGATGATGCCGATCATATCTGCGCCTGCTTCGATTGCTGCCTTGACGGCTTCGGGAGTGCGACACCCGCAGATCTTGACAAGCAGCTCTGGTGCCTGCTCACCCTGGCTGAGTTGTGCCGAGCCTCCACCAAGCAATTCTTTGATGAACCGAGCCGTGTCTTTGGCACGCATGAGTGCCTCACCAACAAGAACAGCACCGACACCATTCTGCTGATAAGGCTCCACATCCTTGGGACCAGCAATGCCACTGAGTGCGCAGACGATCGTGCCAGCAGGTACGCCTTCCATGAGTCGGCTGGTGGTTTCGAGGTCAACTTCAAAGTTTGCAAGGTTGCGATTGTTGACACCAATCACCTTCGACCCGAGTTTGATTGCGATCTTCATCTCCTCCACCGTGTTAACCTCTACGAGAGGTTCCATGCCAAGAGATTGTGAGTAATGGTAAAGACGCTTCAACGTCTCCTCGTCGAGCATTTTGACAATTAGAAGGATTGTATCTGCTCCAGCTAGACGCGCTTCCAGAATCTGATACTCATCGAAGATAAACTCTTTGCGAAGCACGGCTGGACGGTTAGGCATGCCTTCAAGAGCCTGACGTACAGCACGAAGATCCTCGATGCTGCCTTTAAACCAGTCTGGTTCTGTCAACACGGAAATGACGCTTGCCCCTGCAAGAGCATATATGCGTGCTTGAACGGGCGCGCATGTCTCTAATGAGATTATGCCTTTGGAGGGTGATGCTCGCTTGATTTCAGCCATGAGCGAGAGTGGGTATGGTGACTGTCGGAGACGTTCAGGGAATGAGATCTGAGGTGGGGAGAGCGATAGATCATATGCATCCTGTAGATCAGTCATCCTCTGTGAGGGAATCTGCTTTTGTGCTTCGACAAGTTCTCGGCGGCGGTCGAATATTTTGTCCAAAATTGATTTGGTCTTGTCAGTTTGCACTTGCTCTGCTGTGTGTGCGTCTTGAGATACTGCATTTGATGAGCTCTCACTCTTTGCCATTTGAGCATTCTCTGCCCAAGTACCGCTCTCCATCTTAAGGAAGTTCTTCAACATCGTCCGCCCTTCTTCAGTCAAGATGCTTTCAGGATGAAATTGAACGCCCTCCACCACATATTCCTTGTGCCTCACGCCCATAATGACGCCCTTACCACCATCCTCACTTGCAATCCAGGACGAGACCTCGAGACAGTCAGGTAGTGTGACATGTGTACCAGCCAAGGAGTGATAACGTGTGACGGCGATGTCTTGTGGTATGCCTTCGTAGACACCTCGAGCGTCATGTCGTAGTGGTGATGTCTTGCCGTGCAAGATCTCCCCAGTCACATCGACAGTTCCACCGAAGACCGAGAACATGCACTGTCTATTTCAAGTTAGCTTCACTTAAACTACCTCAAGAGCAACAAGACTTGACATACTGTCCCATACAGACTCCCAATACAGGTATCTTGCCCGCGAAATGCTTAATGACATCTCGACTGATTCCAGAATCCGTGTCTGGATGACCTGGACCAGGACTGATGACGATTTGTGTAGGCTCCTTCTTGATGAGATCTTGCAGAGAGACCTCATCATTGCGAATGACCTCAACAGAGGCACCTTCTAGCGTAAGGTACTGATAGATGTTCCACGTGAATGAGTCATAGTTGTCGACGAGGATGAGGTTCGATGCGCTGGGCAGAGGATCTGCTGGTGCAGGGTGACGCGGGGAATGATCGATGAGTGAGAGAGCGGGCATGTTGGCGTCTCGGCGGAAGGTTCTGTGAGAGAGGTCAAGACGTCTTTGACGTCGCTATATATCTATTGACCACAGGTTAGTAAGCACAGCTCGAGTGCACACTACTAAGAAAGCAAGAGCAAGCACACAAGCAAAGTCGCAGGCAGAGTGACGGTAGTTTGATGTAGCAAGATCGAATCGTTGATGTCAGTAGGTGAATGCAGGTAGGTAGATGTACGAAGATGAGGGTGCTGCTGCCAAAGTGAAAGTGATATGCGCTAGCAACCTGAATAAAATTGCACGTGTCAGGGTCCAAAATCTGAAACAAAATTGAGGATTCTGAAACAGCACCATCTGCATTGGCCAGATGTCATGTCTAAAGTTGGCCCTGCAGACACGAAAACTACACACGACTCCCCAGTCGCCGACCGCGCGAAATATGCACCACCTAACACACCTACTTCCATATTTGCAACACCTCCAGCGATAAAAGAGTTGTTCAGCAAGTTCCCTCTGCGGACCTACGCTGCGAATGAGTTGCCCTACAGAGCGCGACGACAAAAGGACGACAATGTGCTGTATGTGTTCACAACGGAATCCGGCGCGCGAATGGACTCTCCGTCCTTCAATCCTGGATGCTTAAAGTGGCAGGTGAGCTTCTGACATAGCGCATATATACATCGTCTGAATCTGACGCATAATTGCTATGAGTAGACATATCTGAAATTCCTGGACGTTCCTTTCCATACTGCACCATCTTCCAATCACGCTTCTCCGACTGGTTCCCTACCTTTTCTTCTCTCCGCCAGGTCGTCTGCGGCAATACCATCCTCCAAGCTGGACTCCTGGTTGAAGGAAAAGCACGCGAAAGAAACACAAGACCTTTCGATCCAATACCAGCTCCATGCTTCTCTTCTATCACAACCGATTCGCTTGGCCTATCTACACGCCTTGTACCTGGATGAAGAAGCTTTCAAGACAGTAACAGCCCCTCTATACATCGACCCTAATAGCAGCCATATTCTTGTACGAGCTTCTCTTGGTCCATCGCTACGTGCGGCAGCTCTGGATCAATTGCTTGCCTCGCGATCCACCTTCAACTCGACGTCAAGTATTGACTTGGAAGGATTGTACAAGGATGCGGAGGATGCCTTTGAAGCATTGAGTAATCTCCTTGGAGAGAAAGACTGGTACTCTCAGACCGAAAATTCGACGAAAGAAGAGCAGCAGCCAGGCCTGCTCGATGCCTCGGTGTTTGCTTACACGCATGTCGTTCTTAGACTTTTCGCAAGCCTATCAGTGGGTTCGCCTGGTGAAAGACTTCGGACATCAATCACGCGATGTAGCAATATTTTGGAGCATCACGACAGAATAGCCAGACAGTATTTTCACGCGCCACGGTAGTTGTCATTCTTCTTAGTCAAGAAAGACGCAAAATATGTGGCCCCAGGGAGCATGGTCGATCCCTTGAATCCACTGGCGAAGGACGATCCGTGTTTCAGATATTTGCCTGCAGGAACCCGAGCTCGACTACTAAGCATTTCCTCCGCACACGCCATCCGTCACCAACAGTCTAGATTTTCACTAGGTGGCTAAACCTCGCGCCCCATTTTTTGGTGGAGGATCTGCGTGCCCCCAGCTGACGTCCACCTCGGCGTTACTTTTTAAGATACGGCCGTGGGGGATCGATGGTCCACACCAAGTACTGTGTACATTCGCATCATCTTGCATGCTTCATCGAGATCGCAATTACGATCAGGAATGTTGATGACAATTTGTTTCGAACCTCAGCCTGAAATCGCAAATGGGGTCACATCACAAGGAATGAATAGGGTGGCTTGGGTCCAGAGTACTCTGCGGCTAGTTCATGCTTGTGGCCTCTCGACAGAAAGCCCGTGGCGCTCGCTAAATAAGCGACAAATTTCTAGAAGGGCATGGCGAAGACGACATACAGGTATAGCCTGGGGCGTGGGGGAAACAGGCTGTTTAGAATTTTAGATAAACACCTTACCGAAGCGAAGTGCCTTGGGCCAAGCCCATGCTCCGAGAGTTCCCGACATACTGTAGTCAAAAAATGATAGACACGGTTAAGAAGCTCGGTTTATCCTTTTACCTGTTTATCCTTTAGCAACAGCAACAGCGTGATCGATGGTCGCCTCCCCAATCGTGCTTGGGTTTGTTTAGTGTCGGCTAATAAGGTGGTCTGATCTGCTGTATGCGTCAGAAGAGAAAAGAAAAGATAGCTCGCCCCCATCCCGCATCCTTCCTTCCCCAGATCGGCTGCACCTCTTGGCGATACCATAAATTATTTATCATCCCCGGCCCATATCTCGGGCAACTCCCACAAGGTACTTACACTACAAAGATACCTTCCTCCCCCTCCGTCATTCCTCTCCTCGATACAAAGTCTATCTCTCCCTCCTCCAACCACGGCCCGATACTACACAACACCATCAAATACCTCGCTTACGGCTAAGACATCCTGCACCCTTCCCAAGCAAACTTTCTTCTGTCTTCTATTAAGCTGTCAATGCCCGACACATACCAGCGACCAACTTTCAGCGCCTCTTCCTCGGCGTCATCTACTTCTTCAATAGCAACGCCAGTAGACATACCATCATTCTCCATGTCCTCGTTCAACTTTGGATGTGCCGCGGCACCTATGCCATCCCCCAGCCTTGAGAACCACCCACAATTTCTCAACCCGATAGCACCACAGGCGCAACACTATAACACGCCGTATGGATCGTTTCCAGAAGTTCACTCTCACACACAATCCGCGCAACAACAACAGCCACGATACAATCTTCGCAGTCATGCTGCGCAAAACAAGCAATCACCGACAGAGCCTACGTTTTCGTCGCCATTCTCTCAAAACGCACAACCAATGACAATGCAGTCGCAACAATCTCGTCACAACTCGTTGTCATTACACCCAATACCATCAAGACAATCGTCGACGAGTAGCACGAGCAGCGAAGCATATCTACGAGACTTTAACCTACTCGCAGAAGCGGCGAAACGTGCGCAAATGGCTTGTGTGACGAGGGACCTGGAGGAGATGGAGTTTTGAAACCTATGAATTATATCTGTTACGACTTGAGATTGCATAGTATAGCATTGGCGTTTGGGATATTGTGGCATTGTACGATAAGCATGGAAGGGAACACTGGGTAGACAAGCACTTTACTACGGTGGTGCTGGGATAGGATTCGTGAGACAGAGAGCAGTCATCTTCTAGCTCCTCATTGTACTAGTAGTCTCTAATTATGGCAGCATAATCTAACAATGAACGCCTGTCAACTTCATCACCTAAAAAATTTGCTGCTATGCTATCTGGCAATCAATTCATCTCGGTACTTCCTGCCACGTTCACACGTGCTTTCCGTTTCAGGCTGACATGACGCGAGGGAACGCGAGATGAGACGAACGCCGTGAATATCGATTGACAGTCGTTCTTTATTAAACACTTCGAAATGCCTTCAGACATCCGCAGCTTCTTCGGCGGCAATCCTACTCCAAAGCCAGCTACTCAGGAGAAAGAAGCCTCCAAAAAAGCTGTCAGTAAACGCTCCAGTGTCCTGTTGCATCGAGTTAACTAAACGTACTTATAGCCTGCGAAGAAGACCAGTCGGGCTCGGAAGACTCTGGACGACAGCGATGATGAAGGTCCAAAGAAAGCATCACCCAAGAAAACTGTCAAGCGAGAACCAACGCCAGAAGGTGAAGCAACGAACGCATCAGATTACTTTGGCAAGGGCAAGCCAAAGAAGTCTGCACCAGTAAAGACTGCACCCGCAAAGAAAGCTGCGAAAGAAGATACACCAAAGTCCACGCCCACGAAGAAAGGTCGAACATCAACACGACAAAAGTCTTCAGTCAGTTACGATGATGGAGATGGAGACGAGGCTGTGAAAGCGGAGGCACTTAAGCTCGAGGATGCTGATGACTTTGGTGATGATGTGTTTCATGCAGAGTTCAAGAGCAATGGAAAGGACGTGAAAGATGAGTACAAAGAGGAAGATGAGGAAGAAGATGAGGTGATCAAGCCTACACGCACAAGTACAACTAGAGGTCGACAGGCAAAACTGAAGGAAGAAGACGATGACTTTGATAATGAGGATGTCGATATGAAAGATGCACAACCAGAAGATGACTTTGTAGTACCAGATGAGGATGAGCATATCGAGGTCGACAAGCCAGCGAAAGCAACAAAAGCCAAAGCTACAGCTGCGAGGAAACGAAAGTCAACAGAACTCGACGATGATGTGGACGACGACGATGAAGTAGCAGCAAAGAAGGCCAAGAAAGCTACGCCGAAGAAGGCAGCACCAAAGAAGACAAAGGCAGCAGACATCGGGGAAAGTGCCGAAGCCAGAGCTATATTCGACAGTATCCCGCTAGTTCGTCCACCTTCACCACCTCCCAAGGACGGTGCGGATGGAAAGAAAAAGTTCAACTTTGCAGGTCCTCATGCCAATGCCGGCCCGCCCCCTGGAGGGCCTGCTGATATTCCGGAAGGAGCTGAGAACTGTCTTGCTGGGCTTTCGTTCGTGTTCACAGGTTTATTGACACATTTAGCACGCGAGGATGGACAGAACTTGGTCAAACGCTATGGAGGCAAGATCATGAGTGCCCCTAGCTCCAAAACAAGTTTCGTTGTTCTAGGTAGCGATGCAGGTCCGAAGAAGTTGGAAACAATTGCCAAACATAAGATCAAGACGATCAACGAGGAAGGGCTCTTTGAACTGATCCGGCGATTGCCTGCAAATGGAGGAGACTCAAAGGCTGCGGCTGCTCACGAGGAGAAGAAACAAAAAGAGCTAGATAAGATCAAAGCTGAAGCTGAAGAAGCAGAAAAAGAAGACCGAAAAGCAAGAGCTGCCGCTGCCAAGTCAGCTGGACCTGCGCCTCAAGGAAAAGCTGTCAATGCCAAAGCACCTGTCAACGGACCTGATACTCGATTATGGACAGTCAAACATGCACCCTCACAACTGGCACAGATCTGTGGCAACAAAGGCCAGGTTGAGAAGCTTGCTAAATGGCTTCGAGACTTTCCCAAGAACCTGGCCAAAAACTTCAAGATGGGTGGCGCCGACGGGTTTGGTCTTTTCAGGGCTGTGATGATTCATGGTCCTCCTGGAATTGGCAAAACAACTGCTGCGCATCTGGTTGCTAAATTGGAAGGCTATGATATAGTTGAAAGTAATGCTAGTGACACTCGCAGCAAGAAGCTGGTGGAGTCAGGATTGAAGGGCGTGCTCGACACTACCTCTTTGCTCGGCTACTTTGCTGGCGACGGACAAAAAGTCGAAGGAGGCAAAAAGAAGCTATGCTTGATCATGGACGAGGTCGACGGTATGTCTGCTGGTGACAGAGGTGGAGTGGGAGCTCTGGCTGCAATCTGCAAGAAGTCCCGAATCCCCATGATTCTTATCTGCAATGAGCGCAAGCTACCGAAGATGAAGCCATTCGACACCTGCACATATGCTTTACCTTTCAGACGTCCGACTACCGAGCAGATCAGATCGCGTATTATGACCATTGGGTTCAGGGAAAATCTGAAACTAGCTCCCAATGTCGTTGATGCTTTGATTGAAGGCACAGGTGCAGATATACGCCAAGTAGTCAACATGGTCTCCACCATCAAGCTTGACCAGGAGGCTGAAGATGCTGCATCTATGGACTTTGACCGCGGCAAGCAGATGTCCAAGTCTTGGGCAAAGGCGACTGTGCTTCGTCCTTGGGATATTGTCAGCAAGATCATTGGAGGTGGAATGTTTGCTTCGACAAGCAAAGCAACTCTGAACGACAAGATTGAACTCTACTTCAACGACCACGAGTTCAGTTACCTCATGTTTGCTGAAAACTACTTGGGAACAAACCCAGTAGCTGCGAGTAATTATCAGGGCAAAGATAAGCAGTTGAAGCTACTCGAGCTCGCGGATAAGGCTGCCAACAGTATCAGTGAAGGTGACTTGGTTGACCGTCTCATTCACGGCCCTGAACAGCAATGGAGTCTAATGCCTACTCATGCTATCATGAGTTTTGTCAAGCCTGCCAGTTACATTGCTGGTAGTATGGCAGGATATGGAACAACCTTTCCGCAATGGTTTGGAAAGAATAGCACACAAGGTAAGTTTGCCATCTCAATGTTGGACTCGCTCATACTAACAATCACTAGGCAAGCTCACCCGTATGGTTAAGGAGATCCAAGGACACATGCGTCTTCGTGCATCTGGAGATCGTCACGAAATTCGTCAACAGTATGTACCATCACTTTGGGCTCAACTTGTGAAGAAGCTCGAAAAGGAGGGCAAAGATTCTGTTCCAGACGTGATTGAGCTCATGGATAGCTACTTCCTGACTAAAGACGACTGGGATGCTATTCTTGAACTGGGTGTTGGTCCTATGGACATGGAGAAGGTTAAGATTGAGTCCGCTGCCAAGGCTACTTTCACTAGACTGTAAGTTGTCCATCAAGAACTTAACAACGTAAGGCATGATACTGACATCAGGTGCCCACATAGATACAACTCGCAATCACACCCTCTACCATTCATGAAACACAACGCTCCTGGAGCAACCAAGGCAGCGCCTAAAGTGAGACCAGATATTGAAGAAGCACTTGATGAGTCTGATGAAGCTGAGGTACTTGTTGATGAAGCCGCAGATGATGGTGAAGATGATCTGGGAGGCGACATTTCCAAAGACAAATATGTCAAGGCACCGAAGAAGAAAAAGGCTGCTCCAAAGGCTAAGGCTAAGGGAAAGAGAAAAGCTGGCGAGGATGAAGACGAGGAAGATGATGAAGAAGATGAGAAGCCGGCGAAGAAGGCCAAGGGAAAGGCGCCTGCTAAAGGAAAGGCTAAGAAATAGGTGTCGAAGACACAAGTGCACCAGAAAGAGCTGATTGGCTTGATTAAGGAATGACCTTGTCAATGGTTCTGTCGAGCCATGCTGTTGTCAGCATTCGTGTGCCCGGACAAAAGTCGCTATAAAGTATCACGAGATGTGAAGAATGGCCGTAGACCTTCTAAATTTGATGAATGTTACCAGAATACAGATCTCAATCGTGGAAGAGCCTAGAATTCCAGAGAACGGTACATTACTACATGGTGAGTTGGTCGAAGAAAGTTCCAGTACCCTCCACAGCGGTCCTAGGCCACGATAGATAAAGACGTGGAGCAGATGAAGGAAAGAAGATTATATATATTGTGTAGAGTTACATCTCCGCCCAAAACTAATCAGACGTAGCTGTCATCGACTTCGTACACCTTCCACCTCAGTTCTTCGAAATTTGCAAAGACTCCTCGCGCTTCGAGTCTGCAGATCCGGTCCCAATACTCCCCGTGCTCCCTCCCTTGGCTACATTCGCCTTGACGCCACTGATCCCCTCACTCATGCTTTGTTGGCGGAAAAGAAAGTAGCCGACCCCCAGGGTAGCAAACACGGAAAGGAGGACGGCGTTGCTTCGGCTTTTTGGAGTGTGTTAGATGGGTGCGGTTGGTGGATTGATGGCTGGAATGGGGATGGGGATAGGGGAAGGGGCAAGAGAATACATGGATGAGTGTGTAGGAAAGGAGAGTTATGTGAGGTGAGGTACGTACAGAGGGCCTTTAGCGCCATGCGGTGAGAAGGGGTTTGGTGAGGACATGCTTTCTTTACTTAATTTGGTTTTATTGTATATTGGGGGATGTTGCTTGTGTTAGCTAGGTTGGGTTGTGTAACAGTGGACGATGTTGATGTAAAATTCTCGACGTCATGCACATCGGGAAGTTGAACATGTCGATCTTTTGACGCATGGGAATTCTCAAATAATACTTTAATCCCAAATGTCCTATTGGGAGATCGCCACAAGCCCAGGCTAACAACTACTCCGCAGCTCCCAGCGGCACACCTCACATCCCATCCAGAAGCTACCAGAGCTACACTTTCCGCCCAATCTCTCCCAAAAGTCACATTAGGAGATGTCAATAATTTTGAACCACCAACTCCTCCTCGGACTATACCGGCATCAGTCACAGGCAAAGCTCCTTCCATAGCTTCTCAAACCTCCACCTCATCACATACAAGTCTTCATTCGGAGAAAATCTTCTCGAGTACTACTATAGTAAACGATGAGGTTGGTGATATGAATTTTTTGAGCGTGAGAATGAGAAGATATTGTGGTGCTCCATGCACTGAATATCTGGGATATGTTGCGGTATCAAAAGTGCCCGTCTCTCGGTGACGCTGTGTATGATGTTTATGTGAAGTCGACTTAATGCTATTGTAGTGCTTTGAAGGAGATGATAGGGACTCTGAGCTCCCTACCAAAGACTGCAAAGGACGGCTTGATGTGTTGTGCAGAATCGGCTCAACATCCATCATTCAAACTTCAAAAAACAGCGGCATAGTCTATATACCGAAGAACGTATACCCTGAGCATGATCTAGGTAAGGAAGGCGCCACTCTCGTGTCTTGGCGCAATTGACCAACAGTCTCAGATCTGCTTCAGCTTCTCCTCAATTCATGTTGGTTATATACCATCGAGAATGACCCTCAAGCACATACGGCCATAGACTGTGGAGAACAAGGCATCCCGTTCGCTCTGCCCTATTTAAGCCACAGATCGACTGCGTAGTAGTATGGTGGGTGACCACATGCGAATTTCAGTTGTTGTATG